>JAEEGL015658796.1_pt1 | contig 26285 bp, 21 predicted proteins | sample 9134231 | NCBI WGS metagenome assembly JAEEGL01 (sample SAMN16246548, study PRJNA631951) | gut metagenome | biome: gut microbiome; feature: rumen; material: fiber-attached | host: Bos | place: Iran: Karaj | collected 2018-10
GTCGCGGTAGGCAAGATAATAGTGACGGATGGGATAGAGCCAACTGAGACTATCGAAGAAGTGGGGCATGGCCTCGACAGGGAAGGAAAAACCGCTGAGGGAGAAGCTGAGAGCCGCATAGACGGCACAGATGCCCATGGCTAGTGGCGGGTCGGGGATGCATCCGGAGATAAGCACTCCAGCACATTGGGCGGCAGGGATAAGCAGGAGGCTGACGAGGACCATGAGGAGCCAGTTCCCGTTCATGGGGAAGTGCATGAAGCCGAACATGACGAGGTTGGCCAGAAGCACGAGGAAGGAGTAGTGGACCGTATAGGGGAAGAGTTTGCCGAAGAGAGCTTTGACGGTATTGTTGCCGCTTTTTCTCATCCAGTTGCGCAACGTCCGTTCCTGCCGTTCGCGGCCGATGAGATAGACGGTATGGAGTTGAGAGATAAAGGCAATGATGGCTGGAATGAGTGTGGACATGAGATAGATGCGGTAGTTGGTCCAGGGGTTGCCGATGGGATGGGTGTCGAGTTCGACAGGCATAATGAGTCCCATGATCTGCTCCTCATCATAGCCCTTTTTGCGGAGAATCTCACGCTGGACAGCGCCGGAAGCCAGCATGCCCATAGTGGCCAGTTGCTTGTAGCTGAGCGTTCCTGCAAGGAGGTAGGCGTTGTTGGAGTAGAGACCGAAATGCGGCGCGTGGAACTGGAGAAGCTCGTTGTACGTGTCGGGAGGGATTTCGTAGAAGGCGAAAATCTCACCTCGCTGCATGGCCTTTCGAGCCTCGGCATGGTTGTCGTAGACGGCTTCGACATGAACACCCTGGGTGGCATTGAGTTCGTGGCAGAGACGGCGCGAGAGGTAGCTGTGGTCCATATCCACCACACCTATAGGCATCCGTTGAGGCAGCCCTTCCTGCATCATAGTGGCGAAAAAGATGAAGGAAAAGACGATACCGAGGGTGAGGATGATGAGGTAGCGGGGGTTGAGCTGGATGCGGCGCAGTTCGCGGTGCATCACTCTTAATGTAGGGTTATTTGCTTTGTTCTGCATGGTGCCAAGGGTGTTGAAAGACAAGTATTAATGCTTGGTGTCGCTGATGATGGCCGTCATGCCGGGACGGAGGCCGTCGATTTTTTCTTGGGGGACGGCTTTGACATCGAAACTCTTGACATCGTATTGACCATTGGTCTTGGTGGCGCGCCACGTGGCGTAGCTTGCCATCGCCTGGACCTTGCGGACATTGCAAGTGTAGGTCTGCTCGCCGAGAGCGGGGATGTTCACTTCGATGGTGGCGCCGCTGTGGATGTCCTTAAGTAGGTCTTCGCGCACGGCGAATGTCATCCACGTATCGCTCATATCGAGGATGGAGACCACCGGGGAGCCGGTGCCGATGAGGTCGCCCATCTTGGCATAGACCTCGACAACTTCGCCATCGCACGGGGCGATGAGGTAGCTGTCGTTCTTGTAGCTCTGAACCTCTGCCACGGCACCGCCTGCCTGATTGACTAGCGCGGCGGCGGCATCGATGTCCTCGCGCTGAGCGCCTTCCTTGGCCATGAGATACTGCTGCTCGGCGGCGGCGCAGTCGGCTTGTGCCACTTTGTATTTGGCGTCGACCTCGTCGAATTTCTGGGCGGAGACGACACCTTTTTCATAAAGGCCTTTCACCCTGTCGTAGGATTTGCCGTAGACGTCGACGGCAGCCTTGGCTTTCTGCCACACTTGGTAGGCCATCTGGATTTGCTGTTCGCGGGCGCCGTGCTGGGCTTTCTGACTTTGTGCAGATGCAGCACTGCGGACTGCTGTGGCCTGCATCATCTTGGCATCGATTTGGGGGCTGTTGATGTGGGCGAGGGTGTCGCCGGCTTTCACCATGTCGCCCTCTTGGACATAGATTTGGTCAATACGGCCGGGGACCTTGTTGCTGACACGGTATTCGGAAGCATCGACTTCGCCCATGAGCATTTCTTTCTGTGGATGGATGGCTACCAATCCAGCCAGTGATACAATTACTACCAGCCCGATGATGACGGCGAGGCCGGAGAGAAGGGATTTGTTTGTTTCTTTCATATAGAGTATTGATTTGTTATTGGTTAATTCCCATGGCTTGACGAAGATAGACACGGCTCATGGCTATCTCGATTTGAGCGTCGACGACCTCGCTTTGAGCGGACAGCCAAGCCGTTTGGGCGGCCATAAGGTCGCTACTGCTGCACACCCCGGCCTGAAAACTCTCGTTGGCAAGTTTAAGGTTCTCCTCGGCACTGTCGAGGTTGCTTTGAGCTTGAGTCAGTTTCTTGTAGGCCAAAGTCAATTCGTAGCTGAGTTTGTTTACCTGCAGTTCTATCAAATCCTGAGCTTCTTCAATCTGGTATGCCACTTCGCGGCGTTTGGCCTTGGCGGCCTTGAGCGCATAGAAACTGCCTGGATGGGCTATGGGGATGTTGACCGCCACGCCAGCCATGAAGGAGCCGTTGAATTCGTTCTTGAAACCGTCGAAGATGTTGGGGTTGGAGAAGAGATAGCCAGCAGTCAATCCGATATTGGGCATCAACGTGGAGCGGGCGATCCGGACACCCTGTTGCGCGATGCTGTCGCTTATGTGAAGCATTTTCATCTCGCTGCGGCGGCTGTAGATGTTGTCCAGGTTGATGCTCTCGGGGACAGACGACCCTTCGGCAAAGGAGGAGAGGCCCTCGTCGGCTACGGTGAAGACGGTGTCGAGGGGCATGCCACAGCGTTGGGCAAGCAACATTTTTGCAAGGAGCAGGCCGTTGGTGGCTTTGGTGAGATTCATCTGAGCCTCGTTGAGTTTCACACGGACACGGGTAAGGTCACCCTGTGTGGCGACATCGGCCTTGACCATCTCGTCAACGTTGTTGTAAAGCGTCTGCAGGAGGGCGGCATATTTCTCTGCCACCTCTTTTTTATGCTGAACCGAAACCACCTGCCAATAGGCTTCGTCGACTGCGACAAGGGTTGCCTCGCGCTGCTGGTCGTATGCAACGCCCGAAAGGCTGTTGGTCAACCTTGCAGTGCGATAAAGGGCCAGCAGTTTGCCACCCATAAAGAGGGGCTGGGTGACGGTGACAGTGCCGAGAGCCACAGAGTGGGTGTTGAGTTCGAGTGCATCGGTGATTCGTTGTCCGGCATTGTTCAGCGCATTCTCGATGCGGGTGTTGTGCAAGATGTTGTCAACGGCAGGACCTACCACATCGCTGTTCAAGCCGAGATTGGAAAGTTCATCGGTGATGGCTTGGTTGATATTGCTTTGAACATTGGTTCCCATAGAGTTGATTTCGTCCCGTTGCTCTTTGCTGAGAAGGTTGACCTCTTTCTGCATCCAGGAATATGTACCGTTGGCACTCACTTTTGGGAGCATCTGCCATAGCGCCACCTTTTCCAGGGCAGCGGTTTCGGTACGTTTGATTTCGGCACGTTTCAATCCTTTGTTTGCCTCAAGAGCACGTTGGCGACACTCTTCCAAAGTGACGCACTGCTGTGCCGAGAGAAGCATCGGAATAAAACACAAGATTAATAATGTCAATGTTTTGCGTATCATATCATACTGTTTTTTGATGATGCAAAATTACATACATTATTAAGAGTGGGACGGGGATAGATGTCCCAACTGCCCAAAATGGAGGTTGAAATGAACAAATTAATGTGTGAACGTGATAATCCCATACCGGTCGTTAGGAAACCGAAAACTCCTACGGTCTAACTGCCGAATCGTGCAATGCACGGGGATAAACCCTGCCCCGTACCTTGCTCTGCCTACCCCTGCGCCATGGAGCGGCAACGGTTTCCCCTTGCTACGGAGAGGGGCCGTTCAATCCTGCATTGTTATAGTATCGTTATAGCTTCGTTACTCGATATGATAATGGAAAACAAGACTATAAGCAGGCAACATCGAGCCGAGATTGAACGACCCAAGTGGGGGTTAACGCATTCAAAGGTCTCCACGTATCACTCGTATTACACGTATAAATAATACTTGTGATACGCGAGATACGTGGAAAGAATTGATTAACGATTTGTCGCGTTCAAAGGTCTCCACGTATCACTCGTATTACACGTATTAATAATACTTGTGATACGCGAGATACGTGGAGAGAATTGATTAACGAATTAACGAGTTCAGAATGGCTACTTGTTCTGGCTGAAATGGCCATAAAAGCCTACACCGAGGTTATAGAGACGGTCAGGGATATAACCGGGTTTGCCGACAGAGTCGCAGGGCATATTGATGACAATGTGGGAGCGGCGAGAGCCGAAGATACCCACTCCACCTTTGATGTTGGAGTAGGTGGGGTTGTCCTGCCCACCCATGACGGTGTGGTCGAGGGAGGTGATGTAGGCGTTGAGGTCCTCGTTGCAGACGGCGATGGTGATGTCAACGTTATTGACGGTGAAGAGAGAGTCGGTGTTGTCTGCCAGTTGACGTCGGATGTAGTCGAAGTAATAGTCCTGTGTGAAGGGAATGCAGGACAGGAAGATGGCATTGCCAGGATTTTTGACAGTGGTGCCGGGGATGGTGAAATGGAGCGTGTCGCGCAGTTTCTTGTAGTAGAATGTGACGAAGGGTTGGTAGAGCCGTCCACGGGGCAGGGTATTCCATTGCAACCTTCCGCGACAGCCAATAATGAACCCGAACTCGTGACCGCGGAGTGCGTTGGGATTGGTGAGCACCTCTTCGATGGTATCGTTGTAAGTGATTTTCTTGGGCAGGAATCCGACCATGGAGGTGGAGGCGGTGGCGAGGGTGTCGCCATCGGCATTGCGGATGATGACGAGCTGGAAGACGCAGTCGGTATCAGCCAACATCCTGTCGCCTGGCACGCAGTAGTAGACGGGCTGCCTGCCGGAGGGAAAATTGCCTTCGGGTTTTCCTTCGCGCTCGGTATAGGCAAGTTGCCAGCGGTCGACCAGTTTTTCGGAGGCTGTGAGGCTATTGTTGTCGCCCCGTATACCCTTCCATGCCAGCAGATGAACGGAGACGGCGTCGGGCAGGTAGTAGTTGGAGTCAGCAATGGATGAGTAGTTGTATAGATTGTCTTCGCCCAAATAGCAACGCTGAAGACGTACCCAGACGGTGTCTTCTTCGGGGTCGAGAACACAGTAGACCGACGGAACGTCGCGCCAGGGGGCATTGGGACTGAACTCGACGCGGCATGAGGAAAAGGCGAGCAGCGTCACGGCAATAAGGGGAAGGATATGTTTCATGTTCGTCATTCTTTTGTTGCGCTAGGCGCAGGGATTTATTGCTGATTATCGGTATTGTCCAACAGAATACGGATTACTTCGGCGGCGAGATGGCAACCGAAAAGGGGTGGCATGTATGAGATGGTGCCGACGGTGGTGAGATGGTTGGCAGAAGGGTCCTCGGTCATAGCCTCGGGAGGTACAGGCTCGGTGGAGAAGACCACACGTATGCCTTGGGTGACACCCATGCGGTGGAGCCGTTTGCGCACCATGGCGGCAAGACGGCAGGTGTTGCTCTTCGAGATGTCGGCAGTACGCACCTGGGCTGGGTCGAGCTTGCCACCGCTCCCCATGCTGCTGACCACGGGGAGACCGAGGCAGTGGGCATGGTAGAGGAGGAAGACTTTGGGCGAGAGGGTATCGATGCAGTCGACAACACAGTCGTAGGGATGTGCCTGCAGCACCTGGAGCATGCGGTCGTCGCGCAGAAACTCCTGCAGGGCTTCGACATGGCAATCGGGGTTGATGTCGAGGAAGCGGTCACGGAAGAGCGCCGCTTTGGACTGCCCAATGGTAGAACGGAGGGCGATAAGCTGGCGGTTGAGGTTGGTTTCGCCCACGGTGTCGCCGTCGACGATGGTAAGGGCCCCCACTCCGGCACGGCAGAGCTGTTCGGCGGCATAGCCGCCCACGCCGCCAAGGCCGACGACAAGTACATGCGCCTGGCGCAGACGGTCGACGCCTTGTGGCTGCAAGAGCAGTTGTGTGCGGGAGTAGAATGCAGAGGTCATGGTGTGATTACTTCTTCAATAACTACCTCGTCCATCATTATCCATGGATTGAGACCTTTGGCACGGTGCCAAGCAGGTATCCGGCGAAGCGGCTTGGCTATGATTCTGACAAAGCGTACATTGCTACGGTTGACAGGAATGGTGAGCAGCTGAAGCTGGGTGGTGTTCATAGCCTGGTCGGCGGGATTGTAGGTAACGGCGGCATGGATGGTATCGCTGAAGGAGGTGCCGTCGGTGGAGACCTGTACGCCCACTACGGCGGGAGCAAAGACCCACGCATCGGGGACATGTGCAAAACGAAGCTGTACCCGGCTGAGATCAATAGGTTTTCCCAACTGAAGAGTGGCCTCAACATCGTGGCCGGAGAAGCCCAACCAGCCGTGGGAAAGGTCGTTGACATCGCCCTCTTCGCCGTCGAAGAGTGCACTGGCGGCATTCTTGTTGTAGGGTGTATTGGGTTTGTGGGCGAATGTGCAGGCTACAATATAATCGAATGTGAATTGCTCAGTGGCGACAAATGAGGGGGATTCGCCTTTCTTAAAGGCGCGTGCACGGACGACGGTGCTGCCCTGAATGGTGAAGGGCTTGTTGTAGAGCGTCGACTTCTCGGTGGGGACGCTGCCGTCGAGGGTATAACGTATCTCGGTTTTGGGGGTGGGGCATTTGATGGTTATCTGCATTGGGCCGTCGAAACGGTCGCGGCTCTTGGTGATAACAGGCATCTCGATAATGGCGGACTCAACCTTGGGGTAGATGATGCGGCGGAAATCCTGCGCGTTGTATTCCATGCAGTCGTAAGGCCGTAGATGGAGCACAAAATGATAGCGGTGGTCTTTCACCAACTTGGATTCATCGAGGTTCATGTTTGCGGAGGCGCCACCGACACCTGTGTTTGCAAAGTCGACGTTCAGGATGCTGTCGTTCACGGAGAACTGGCACAGCGTATCGATGAGGTCGGCATAGAGGCCCACGGTGCCATTGCGGAGGGAGAGCCAGCGCACTTCGGTACGGTTGCCCGAATGCTGGGGGTCATCTCCAGGATAGCGGTAAGTCATCTCGCTTGCAGGCAACGACTGCTGGGCAATTCTGCCTGCAGCATGGCGGTCGATATAGCTCTCTATGTTGCGTCCAAACCATTCCACCGTATCGAGTCCACGGAAGGGGATGCTAAGTCCTACGCGAGCTATGCTTTTTGCCTGCTCAGACACTGTAATATCGTTGCTGAGGAGCACGTCGCCTGTGGCAAGAACAAGATAGGTTTGACGCACATCGAAAAGGTCACTGACCTTGTCACTTCCATAGCGCAGGAGGACATCGATGCCTACAGAGTAATTATCTATTTTGTGCACATTGGTGGCCAGCACCTCGCCTTTGAGTCGGTCGAGACCTATGCGCTGCCACTGGCGGAGACCATTGGGGTCAAGATTGTCGTTGGGCGAGGGTGTGCGCATGAAGTTAAGCTGCATGGGCTTGGGGACCAACGAGGTGCCACGGTACGAGAGCGACGAAATGGTGCCGAGACTGTCGTCGAAACAGAGAGTCAGGTTGTCGTTGCTAATAATAATATGGTGCAAGGTATCCCTTTCTATGGCAAGGGGCTGGCTGCCCGACAGCACGAGTTCCTGGCGCGGGCTATTGTCCGACGGCAATGGGAACTGGGCGGTATATAGCACCGTGTTCTTGGGGATAGAGGGTGTGTTGTTTCGCTGACGAAGCGTGAACTGGATGAAGAGCTCTTCCCCTGCATAAAGGTTCAGCTTGGGGATTTTGAGTTTAATGTCCTTGGTTTCGCCGGGTTTGAGAGACAAGGTGATGTCTCCGGCGACGATATTCGGCTTAAGGTTTGTGCAGATGACGTAGTCGAGTCTATAGTCGGACAGCGTGCGGAAGTCGCAGAGATTGGTGATGTCGAACTCGGCAGCATCGGCACTGGTGGAGGTCATGCGCACATCGAAGGGGCGATAGAGGTGTTTCATCTCCGCCATGTAGGGACGACTAGTGAGCGAGTGCCATGCCTTGAAGTCAAGGAATCCGCCTTGAATAGCGGCATGGTCATACACCATCTGCCATAGCGGCGACATGCCGCCGAGGGTGTTGCCCTCCGAGTTGCCATAGGAGAGCATGATGAGCGGACGCGACTGAGCCTTGGCCAAATACTGGCGCAGAAGCTCGGTATTGCAATGCAAGGGAGCAATAAGGTCGGTGTTCTCGGCATACTGCGCAGCGGCATACAGCACTGGCCGTGCAGGGTCGAGCTGACGTAACGCCTTGTATGCGGAAATCATGCAGACACCGTTGTCGAGACTTTCACCCAGCGACCATCCAATGATGGAGGTATGGTTCTTGTACCGCTCGTAAAGGTTGCGCACACGATGGGTGAAGAGGTCGACATTATCGTTGTCTGTAGCCACGTTTTGACCAGGATAGATGTTGGCATCCACGATGACATAAAAACCCAGTTCGTCGCACAGCTCATAGAACTTGGGGTCTTCAGGCAAGTACCCAGCCGTGCGGATAGCATTGATGTTGTGGTACTTCATCTGCACCATATCTGCACGAAGGGCTTTGACCTGGTCGGACGACAGAGGGTGGTCGTAGCCGCCAATGGTGATACCTTTCAGGGTGATTGCCCTGCCGTTGACAGTGAGGCCGTCTTTGTAAGCGACAGTACGGAAACCAAAACGGGTGCCGACAACATCCTGCAATTCCATTTTCTCGTTGTAAAGACGGATGACGGCGGTGTAAAGACGAGGGGTTTCGGCTGTCCAGGGGAGGACGCTGGGGAGCGAAGAGCTTATCGTCTGTGCAGTCTCGTTCCTATTGTCGAAGAAACACCATTTGCCCAACTTCTCGACTTGCTGACCTTTTGTGTCCCATATCTCCAGCTCAAGGTAGGCCTTGCCCTTGCGGCGGTGGTTATAGAGGTCGGTTTCGAGAGTGTATATGCCCTCAGAACTGGCCGACTCGTAGTCCGCCTTCAAGGAATAGTCCTGCACGTTGAGCAGCGGCTTCAACAGTATGGCACAGTCGCCAGTTAAGCCGAAGCCTACAGCTTCTAGATAGGGCTGGCTTTCCTCTTGGTTGAAACGGAGACTGAGACGGTTGCTTTTGCCAAAGCGCAACAAGTCGGTGATGTCGAACTCGGTCACTGCGCCTGCATCGCGGCTGAATCCTACCAGCTTGTCATCTACATAGAGCCCATAGCCCGGTGATGCCTGAAAACGGAAAAAGACGCGATAATCGCGCCAATCCTTGGGGAACTCGAAGGTCTGGGAATATTCTGTGGGGGTATTGTTCTCACTTTCATCCCAGTCCTCCATGACAGAGAGGTAGTAGGGCGAGTCGTCGTAGCGCAGATGCTCAATGGCATTCTCGTCGTCGTAACTGACGATGTTGGCACGCGGCTGCATCCGCAAATCCTCCATGCCCACCGGCTGCTGCGCCCGAAGGGAAAGGAGGCACAGCAGCAGGCCCGCAAACAGATAGTATCTCTTCATATTAATCTATCCCGGCGACGTGCCGAGTCAACACATTAATGCTTTATATAGTAGTTGATCGAAACACCGGCCTTGATGTTCTGAAGCAACAAGGGGCGATCGATGCTGAGTTTGCCGTTCTCCCAACGACCCACTTTGTTGAGACGCATACCCATGTATCCTACATAGGCGTCGACAGAGAGGTTGCGATTGAAGGCATAGCGGGCGCCTACATTCAAGCCCCAAATGACACCGCCTTCGTTAATTTTGACGGCATTGTCGCCACCGCTGGTGGAGCCCAGGGGAATGGAGTAACCCACATAGACTGTGGAGAAGGGAGTGAGCTGGCTGCGAAGGTAGTGGCTACGCAGTTCAACAAACACGGGCAACTGGGTAAAAGCACCGGTGGGGTCTTTCATGAATTCGACACCCAGTCCGATACCCGACTCTTTCCGGATTTGCCATCCTCCCACGGCATAGAAGCCGTGGAAGGTAGCCTTGTCCGAAAAAGCAGTCTTGTTGACATTGGTGGCAAAGTCGTAGCCCGCGACACCATAGAGGCCGTGCCAATAAGGCTCGATGTGTTTCGGCTGGGCTTGTGCGGCCACGAGAGCGGCGACAGCTGCCAACAACAATAACGCTTTTTTCATAGTGATTAGTCTTTTTGAGGAGTGGAAACTACTTCATCTCTTTCAGGTCGGGCGAAATGATGAGGGTGGCCTCAGTGGCAGCCTGCACCTGCTCGACGGTGAATTCGGGATTAATCTCAGTAAGGACGATGCCCTTGGGGGTGATTTCCATGACACCCATCTCGGTGATAATCATGTTCACCTGACCTTTGGCGGTGAGGGGGAGGGTGCATTTCTTCAATATCTTGGGGTTGCCCTTGGCAGTGTGCTCCATGGCGAGAATGACCTTCTTGGCACCAACCAGGAGATCCATAGCGCCGCCCATGCCGGGGGTCTTTTTGCCAGGAATCATCCAGTTGGCAAGGTCGCCCTGCTCGTCAACCTGCATGGCACCGAGAACCGACACGTTGACGTGTCCGCCACGGATAATGCCGAAAGAGGTGGCGCTGTCGAAGGTGCTGGCCTCGTCGGTATAAGTGATGTAACCGCCGCCGGCGTTAATCAACCAGGGGTCTTCCTTTCCCTCTTCGGGGGTGGGACCCATGCCTATCATACCGTTCTCGGACTGGAGAATGACATGTACGCCTTCAGGCAGATAGTTGGGGATAAGTGTCGGAAGTCCGATACCAAGATTGACGACATCACCGTCTTTAAGCTCTTTGGCAGCACGACGGGCGATAAAGGGTTTAATTTGTTCTTTTTCCATAGTGAAAAATATTTTAGTTGTTGTTTTTTGTAATCTTGTCACAAAAGCCTTTGATGGGGATGGTTACCCACTATTTCATGCCGCGTTTCACCATTTCCTGGGCGATAAACGAAGCCTCGTCGTCGGCATAGGTATTCATGCCGAAACCTGCATCGTAGCCCAGCTCTTTGGCAAGCTCATGGCTGATACGGGGACCGCCGCAGATGAGGATAATCTTGTCGCGCAGGCCTTCGGCCTCGAGCATCTCCACCAACTCGGTGAGATTCTTGATGTGGATATCCTTCTGGGTGACCGTCTGCGACACGATAAGTGCATCGGCATGCAGCTCGATACCCTTTGCAATGAATTCCTCGTTGGGAACTTGGCTGCCGAGGTTATAAGCGTCGATCATATCGTAGCGCTCCAGGCCATAGTGGCCGGCATAGCCTTTCATGTTCATGATGGCGTCGATACCCACGGTGTGGGCGTCGGTACCGGTGCTGGCACCCACGATGACTATCTTGCGACCGATGTGCTCTCGGATATACTCGTCGCATTCGTGCATGTCCATTGTGGTCGACTCCACTTTGGGCACATGGATGGTCGAATAGTCGACTGTGTGGGTACAACTGCCATAGCAGTTGAAAAAGGTGAAACCTTTGGTCAGCTCCTTGCTGTAAACCACCAACGGATTTTCGAATCCCATCTTTTTCATCAGCTGCTTGGCAGCCTCGACGGCCTCGTCGCCTGCCGGTACGGGCAGGGTGAAACTCAACTGGGTCTTCCCGTCGTTCATTGTGTCGCCATAAGGCTTTATTTTGGTAAGGTCTAAGGTTTTGTCGTAATCCTTAGCCTCCATCGAATACAATCCTTCACTCATTGTTGTGTGTTTTTTGGGGTTTTACTTCTTGCCTTTCATTATATCGACAAACGGGTTGAAATAGTTCTCTGCCTTCAGTGTTACACCGTCCAGGCCTTTACCACCGTTCTTGGGACGCTTCACGTTGGCGAATATACCCTTCTCCAAAGCCGTAAACAGACCTTCACTCTCCATGGCCTCGAGCAACTGGGTGGCATCGTCGAGAACTTTCTTTGCGCGGTTACGCACAATGCCGTTCTCCTTGAACTCCACCTCTTCGCCAATGTCCTTCATGTTGTTGAAGATATACTTTGCGTTCTCGATACTGAGATAGCGGTCGCTCATGAAGGGGGTATGGATAGCCTCGGTAGGCATACCCAACAGCTGCAGTCCCTGGTGCGTCCACTGTCCGATGATGTTGAAAAGGGCATCCTGGATATGTCCACGGAAGATATTACCTGTCATGAACTTGGTAGGAGGCATGTACTTCAGCGGGGCTTTCGGGAATATCTCTCGCAGCATCTGAGCCTGCGCCAACTCATAAAGGAATCCGTTCTCGAGCATGGGATCCATCTCGAAGGCGTGGCCGAGACCCTGCTGCTCCTCGGGAAGTCCTGCAAGAAGAGCAAGCTGCTCGTTGATGAAGTCCGAAGCCAGCACTGTATGAGCCTCCTCGTAGGCGTCAGCGGTGGTAAGATAGTTATCCTCACCAGTGTTGATGATAACGCCGGCAAAGCCATTGATGATACGGCTGAAGTATTGGTCAATCAGCGTGCGCTGCATATTGATGTCGCGGAACAGGATTCCGTATAATGCATCGTTGAGCATCACATCCAGTCCTTCCAGGGCACCCATGGCGGCAATCTCGGGCATGCAGAGACCGGAGCAGTAGTTGCAGAGGCGGATGTAGCGACCAACCTCTTCGCCCACTTCGTCCAACGCCTTGCGCATGATGCGGAAGTTCTCCTGAGTGGCAAAGGTGCCGCCGAAGCCTTCGGTGGTGGCGCCATAAGGCACATAGTCCAACAGGCTCTGACCCGTGGTGCGAATGACGGCGATGATGTCAGCACCCTGGCGGGCACCGGCCTGTGCCTGTACCACATCCTCATAGATATTGCCTGTGGCGACGATGATGTACAGATAGGGCTTGCTACCCTCGCCGATAGTGGCGATATACTCCTCACGGCGCTGGCGACGGCCACGGATACGGGCGATATTTGCGTCGATATAAGGCTGAAGGGCTTTTGCAATCTCGTCGGCAGCATGTACCGGCAGTTGGGTGATGTCCAGTTTGCCTGCGCTGATGGCCTCGGCTATGGCCTGCGGGTCTTTACCAGTCTCCAGTACGGCGTTGCCCATGAAAAAGCACACGCCTTGCCCCAGAAGACCTTTGCTCTTCAGTTCGTCCACTACCACATTGGGCAGGGGAACCTCATTGTCGTCGATTCCGTCGATGCCCAGCAGACGGCAGATGGTGCGCTCTACGGCAACGGTGGTGTAATTGCCCACAAAATCCTGCACCTGGTTGGCAATTTTGCGTGCCACACCCCGCGCGTGCTCGACTTTTTCAAAATCAAGTCCTACTTTACTCTGTTGCATGATAGTTCATTTTCAGTTAGTAATCATTTATATTTCAACCATTAATGTCGGCCGTCTGCCCAGTCGCCGGACAATGGCGGCACAATATTTCAGACTTGCAAAGTTAATGATTTTTTTGCAATCAGAGACTTTTTATATATAAAAAAATAAAAATATCTTTCCCTATCATCTTCCGACAAGGTTCTGCCAAAGCCGCAGCGGCATGCCGGGAGCCCGTTGCGGAAAAGATTTCGGCACTCGCAGCGTTACCTCTCCCCTGCCCTCTGTCATCACACTATGGCTGCCCGGATGCCGCACAACAATACTGGCAATTCTGACCCGATATCCATTGGGGGAAAGAGAAGAGACGGGCCACGCACCATTATCTAACAGTGAACCGACCCACGTTGGAGTATCAACGTAAGCAGGAAGAATGAAGGGAAAATCGTCGATGGACTATTTGGCTACCGATGCGGTGTCGGCGGTGTTGCCGATGGGTTCAGACGTCGGGTCTGCCTTTTTCTTTTTGGGCGGATGGGGTATCCTGATGTCTTTGAGGCTATGTTTGGAGTGGAACTTGTCGAGGTCGACGTCACCCGCTATGCCTTTCACCCGTCCAGTGCGGCTGTACTGCCACAAGGTGAAACGGACTTCGGGATAACCCTCATATTTGGCAACGAAGATGTGGTATTTGGCGTAACGCTTGCCTGCAAAATGCTCGCGGTAGACCTTCTCGCTGGTGTATATCATGGGCTTGGCTCCGTATTCCTTCTCCATCAGTTCGAGCAGTTTGTCCACACGGGCCATGTACAGTCGGCCGCTGTGGTGGCCTTCGATGTCGAGCACGGGGATGAGGTCTTGTGATTTCTTGTGGACAAGCGACTTGAAATTGTTGAATTGCTGATAAGCCGTGGTTTTGCTGCTATAGACGTGGTAACTACCCACTAGGAGTCCGGCTTTGCGGGCAGCGGCGAGGTTGGTTTTATAGTAGCCGTCGCGGATGGTGGCGCCTTCGGTGGCACGGATATAGACAAATTTCACCTTTTTGGACTTGGCCACTTTGGTCCAGTTCACCTTGCCCTGGTATTTGGACACGTCGATGCCTTGCGCTTGTACCCCGGGAAGGAACAGGAGCATAAGCGCAAGGACGACAGTCACGAGCAAAAGGGTGTGCCGGTTACAGTTCGATTTCATCGCCGGCGGCATTGAAGAACTTGTAGCTCAGCAGGCCATACGACTCAGAGGGTTTGATGGTGAGTCTGGTTTTGTATTTCCACATCCATTTCAGGCGCACACTGCGCAAGCCTTTGGTGAGGTAGGCATAGACGTAGGGGTGGACGATGATGGTGAGCCGATGTTCGTTTTGCGAGGAGGTGAGATAGCGCAGGTTGGATTCTATCTCGTCGACTACAACGAGACTTGACTTGATGGTGCCGGTGCCGTCGCAGAATGGGCATTTCTCTTGCACATCGACTTCGATGGCGGGCCGCACTCGCTGGCGGGTGATTTGCATCAATCCAAACTTACTGAGGGGCAAGATGGTGTGGCGTGCCTTGTCTCGCGACATTTCGGCACACATTACGTCATACAACTGCTTGCGGTTGTCGGCTTTCTGCATGTCGATGAAGTCAACGATGATGATGCCGCCCATATCGCGCAGACGGAGCTGGCGGGCGATTTCCTTGGCGGATTCGATATTGACCTGGAGGGCAGTGTCTTCCTGTCCGGTGCCCGCTTTGATATGGTTGCCACTGTTTACATCAATGACGTGCATCGCTTCTGTGTGCTCGATGTAGAGGTACACTCCAGAGCGGATGGTGACGATGCGTCCGAAAGCACGACGAATGTCGCGCAGGACTCCGAACTGTTCGAAAATCGGGGTCTCGAGTTTATAGTGTTTCACTATGTCGGCCTTCTCGGGAGCCACAGAGGAGATGTATTTTCTGACCTCGTTGTAGATGGATTCGTTGTCGACATAGATGGTGTTGAAATCGTCGGTAAGCACGTCCCGCAACAGCGCCGTGGCGGCACTGAGTTCGGACAACACCTTGGTGGGGCCGGTGATGCGTTTGAGGCTCTCGGTGAGCGATACCCACTGGTCCATGAGCTGGCGCAGGTCGGCATCGAGTTCGGCCACGTCTTTGCCCTCGGCTATGGTGCGCACAATGACTCCGAAATTGGCAGGCTTGATGCTCTGGATGAGGCGACGTAAACGCCCGCGCTCCTCCGAGCCTTTGATTTTCTGCGAGATGGATATACGATTGATGAAAGGCGTGAGCACCAGATAACGGCCAGCGAAAGAGATGTCGCCCGAAAGCTTGGGACCTTTGGTGGAGATGGGCTCCTTGGCCACTTGCCCTATAATGAGTTGCCCGACTTTGAGGACATTGGAGAGGTTGCCGACCTTTTCGAGGACAGGCTCGATTTTGAAGTTGTTGAGGTTGCGGACGGAGGGGTCGCCGTTCATGGCCAGTTTGACATATTTGGCCAATGAGTTGTAGTTGAGCCCTAAGTCAAGATAGTGTACAAATCCGTCCTTGTCTTCTCCCACATCGATGAAGGCGGCATTGAGTCCGGGCATGATTTTCCGCACTTTACCGACGTAGATGTCGCCGACATGTATTTTGTTGCCGGCTTTGTCTTTGTGCAACTCGACCAACTGTTTGTCTTCGAGCAAGGCCAGCTGGATGTCGCTGTCGGTGGCGGATACGATTAATTCTTTGTTCATTACATTTCAAAAGAAAAACAAATTACACAACTCGATGGACTGCCATCGTTGTGTAATTTGTTTTAGATGTTAGATTGTTGTTTTTAGACAGAAAGAAGTAGCCTTACTTCTTCTTATGTCTATTCTTGCGCAGGCGTTTTTTACGCTTGTGCGTAGACATCTTGTGTCTCTTGTGCTTTTTTCCGTTGGGCATTTTATAACGATTTAAAGTTTACTTTACACTCTTTTTCACGTCGTTGACAAAAGTCTTGGCGGGCTTGAAAGAAGGAATGTTGTGTGCGGGGATGATGATGGTAGTGTTCTTGGAGATGTTACGACCAGTCTTCTCGGCACGCTTCTTGATGATGAAACTGCCGAAACCGCGCAGGTAAACATTCTCGCCCTCGGAAAGGGACTCTTTTACGACATTCATAAACTCTTCAACAGTGGCCTGGATGGCTACTTTCTCGATACCGGTTTTTTGTGCAATCTGTGCAACAATTTCTGCCTTTGTCATATTGTATAATTCTTTATGATTAATTGTTCAATTATGTTCTCACTCAGGGGTGGAAACGAGTTGCAAAAGTACCAAAAAAAATTGACATACGAAAGATTTTTTTGCCCCCTTTGTCCTAAAATTCAATTTTTTAAACACAATACACTGCAACCCAACGTATTACAAAACAACTTTTTTCATCAATTTGGTGATAATAAATTGAATAATAAGTACTCAAACATGGTTGAGCATGGGTTATTTCGATGTCTTTTTTACAAAATAGACAACGAATAAAAGCAGGGCTCCAACGGTGCAAAGTACCACCACATGCCACGGCATGGCCAAGGGGTCGGTTGGGGCTACGGAGATGATGCCTTTATGATAAAGCAGATATAGCACCACGACGATGGCATTGTTGAAAAAATGGGCACAGACATTGACAAGGATGGACCCGGAACAGATGAACAAATAGCCGAGCACAACGCCCATCACAAACCGGGGGACAAGTCCATAAAGGTCGCCATGGGCCAGGGTGAAAAGCAACGCCGTCACAAGCACTGCCGCGTGCTTGTTGCCCCACCAGTCGTGCAAAATCTGCTGAACTCCGCCACGGAAAAAGAACTCCTCGCATATCGCAGGCACCAATGCCACAACCAGCAACTGGAGGCAAACATCGCCGAAGGAGGTGAGAGAGAGCAAACGGTCGATCATGGCCTGGTTCTTGGAGGTCAACTCACGCGCGTACGTCTCTAATGGACCGAGATTCCAACCATTATTCCACGTGTTTATAACATCGTTGAATGGAGAGAGAAGCAGCACGATGACCATCGCCACAAACGCCAGCCACCAATACCGACCCTGGAACCCCAGTTTGAAATATTCTGTAGCATGGGGCTTATACACAATGGCAAACAGCAACACGGGCAGCAGGAAGGTGAGCAGTTGAGAAACCGCCTGAACTATCAGACCCAGCCGCACACTGCCATCTCCAGCAGTAGAGGAGGGAAGCAACATCAGCAGGCCTCCCGACATGATTAAACAAACAAGGAAAATGAAAAAAAGCCCTACCAGCTGCGAGAAGGGCTTAGCGTCTTGAAAAAAAAGTGAGATTTTTTTCATGATGAAAGATTCTTGTGACCCCGGCGGGATTCAAACCCACGACTTTCGGAACCGGAATCCGACGTTCTATTCAGCTGAACTACGGGGCCTGTCGGTCATAAAACTTAGGAGATAACTAGGTTTCGACGGAATTATTGTGTGACAATGATTATTTTTTATCTTTTTTCATCCCATAGGCAACAATTGGGCTATCATTCAGGGTAGTGCATATTGGCCGGCGTAATCTGTTCCAACACCTCGTGGAGATATTTTGCCGACTCCCATTTGGCCATGGGGAGGTCGTGGAGGAGGTAGTTGCCGCAGTCTTTGGGTGCAGCTCCCGGCACTTCACCCTCATAGTCGGCCACAAACTTGAACGTTTTTCGCATGAGGTCTACAATATCTTCGGGCTGCAGGTCGCCGCGCATCAAAAGATAATTACCCGTCAGACATCCCATTGGTCCCCAATAAATGATATGGTCTGCCCATTCGGGATCGTTTCGGAGATAGGTCGCTGCAAGATGCTCGATAGTGTGGATGGCTCCCTGCCCGAGAACAGGCTCGCGGTTGGGCTCTTTCATGCGGATATCAAAGGTGGTAACCACCTCGCCGCCCACATTGTCTTTGCGTGAGACATATATGCCGCGCAACAGGCGGAGATGGTCGATAGTGAAGCTGGGTATTGTTTTCACGATATTTTGTTTTAATTACATTTATGCGGAAGCTGCGACAGGAAACGCTGCATGAAAAGGAACGAGCGTTCACCCATCGAGGCAAGGAATTCGTCCCATTGCTGTTGATGGTTATCGGTATTGCCCGGCGTGTCGCTGATTACACGGATGCTGAGGAACGGCACCCTGAGTTGGTAACAGGTGTGCGCAATGGCAGCGGACTCCATCTCGCAGGCCAACCCTTCGGGGAAACTGGCTTTTATTTTGGTAAGGGCCGCCTTGTCGGTGATAAACTGGTCGCCTGTGCAGATAAGGCCTTCTTTTACGCTCAGGTCTTGCCCGCTGGCAATGGCCGATGCGCAGTGCAACAGCAACGGGTCGGCGTCGAAACGGGCGGGAAGCCCTTGCACTTGGCCATACTGGTTGCCCATGCCGCACCATACATCATGGTACACCGTCTGGCTGCCCACCACCACATCCATCACATTGAGGCTGTCGTCTATGCCGCCGGCAAGCCCAGTGCTGACGATGCAGTCGGGCCGATGCTCCTGCATCAGGCGCATAGTACCAATGGCTGCATTCACTTTGCCTATCCCGCACTGCCACAACACCACGTCGTTGCCTGCCACACTCCCCTGTGGCTGGCCGCCCAGCACATCAAGCATCTTCCGATACTCCACGTCCATGGCGATGATTATCCCTATCTTCATAGTTGTTTCTTAACATTATTATACTGACATTGTGCCTTTCTCTCCGTATGGCATTATACGGAAAGCGTCTGCAAAGATAGTATTTTTTTTACAAATAATGGCCATTCACAAAATTTTTCTCCTTCTACAACGTTATGCAGATTATTGCATTTATTATGAAGCGTCATTTCCTCATACTGTTCTCCACCATTTTTGCCCTGGCTGCCATCAGTCTGGTTATCATCCAGATTTCTCAAACGCAGCGTTCGGCCAAGATGAGCGACAATCTTTTCAACATCAGCGTCAACAACGCCATCGACGAGGTATTCAACCAGCTCGACCAGATGAAGGTCGAGGACTATGTCTCCGAAAAAGAGCGTTACCGCCTCCTGCGCTACCGACGCATCGACGACATGAACGAGCGCATGCAGGACATCGTACGCAACAACAGTGAGCTCTTCTACAACGAGCACAAGGTACAATTCGGTGTCTCGTCTCAGGATAGTGCATACCCCATCCCCGGTGCTCATCTTACCCCTGCCGAAGACCATACGCTGACGCAATACAACACCATGATCAATGCTCGTAACAGGATGCTTGCCTCCATCGGTCCCTATTCCTCGGGCAAAGCCAATCCCTTCGACATCAACAACGTCATCGATGCTTCTAAGTTCAACTTCCCCTTGCTCGACTCCCTTATCCGCGAAGAGCTTATCATCAACGGCGTCGACATCAACCCGAACATCGGTGTGCTGATGGCCGACCGCGACACCTTGCTCTATTGCAGCCCCGACGCCAACCCCGACGACCTCCGCAACACCGCCTTTAAATACACCTTCCACCCCCACGGCATCATCCCCGACGGCAACCTCTATGTCGTCCTCTCCTTCCCCTCTTCCCCCATCATCCTCAGCAGCGACACCAATTTCTATACCTTCATCAGCATCTGCATGATCGTCCTCATCTCGGCACTCTTCATTTTCTCCGTACGCACCATCTGGTTCCAACGAAGACTCGACGAGATGAAGACCGACTTCATCAACAACATGACCCACGAAATTAAAACCCCCATAGCCACTATCAGCCTGGCATGCGAGATGCTGGAGGACGACACCGTCACCAGCGATGCCTCCACCCGCCGCAACTTCATCAACATCATCAGCAACGAGAACCGCCGCATGCGTATTCTTATCGAGACCCTGCTCCAAAGTGCCAAGATGTCGGGCAAGAAGTTCTCCATCAGCCCGAAGGAGATTGACCTCAACAGCATTGTTACAACCTGCACCCACAACTTCCAGCTCACGGTCGAAACTCGCCAAGGCACCATCGAAAACCACCTCGGCACTATCGACGGCATCCTTTTTGCCGACGAGCTCCACATCACCAACATGATCCACAACCTAATCGACAATGCCATCAAATACTCCGAACAGGCTCCGCACATCGTCATCACCACTCGCACCGAGGGCCACCAAGCCATCCTCGAAATCGCCGACAACGGTATCGGCATCGCCAAAGAGGACCAAAAGCATATCTTCGAGAAATTCTATCGTGTCTCGACCGGCAACGTACACAACGTGAAAGGATTCGGCATCGGCCTCAACTATGTTTCCCAAGTCGTTGCCTTGCACAAAGGCCATATCTCCCTCACCAGCGAGCTCGGACAAGGCTCCACCTTCACCATCGCCCTGCCCCTCGAATAACAATAGCAATCGGTCATCAGCTGGTGGCTATCCCGCCCCTCCGATGACCGATTGTTATTGTTGTGGATATGTAATAACTTTGCCTAGTCTACTTTTACCAAACGCACCGAACAAGCATCTGCCGGCGACAATCCAGCTTCAGGATTTAAACTCGTTTGAGTAAACATGACAATATACGACAATGTAGTACCATTGCTCGTCGCCGACCAATATTCTCCATTAGCACCAACAAAAGACACATAATTACCACCACGTTGACCAGCAGCAGGCAAAAACACTGCTCCGGCTGTCTCCATCTGTAGCCATTCTTCTGCACTATACGTATTGAGGGAATACCCTGTTTCGAATCCGTTATTAAACTCCAATCCCGTGGGTAAAGTCCAATCATCAGGCAATACCACAACACCATTCACTCCTGCAACTGTTGCCGCGCCATACTTCGCTGCGGCATCCGTCCTTTGCGAAAAGAGGTATACCCATTCGGCCTTTGTCAACGTGCGCCACATGCCCGGTGCATTCCCTCCGTTCTCAATGGCGTTATACACACCCCAGTCGGTATTGGCATAGTCTGCCATGTCCCCAGTGTAGTAGTCGCTGGGGGAAGTACTTGATGAATAGGGCCTATAACATACACGCCCACTATTCCACCCACTGGTGGCACGGCCAAACAAATCTATCCACCCCGTATAATTCTCTCCGACCTGCGAGTTAGAGCTACCGACATAGTCATACTGATGCTCTGCAAAACGCCATGTGCCATCGGCAATGCCGCCTGCCACTGCATGCTGGCCTGTAGTGGTGAACTGAAGATTGCCTTTCGAGAAATGCACCTGTCTCCCCGATGCCACAGTGAAGAGTCCGGGAAGGACGCCAATCGACAGGGGGTCTACAGCTCCTTGCTCCAATTCTTCCACCGTCAGGCTGACCGTGGCAATACTGTTGGCACGCAGCTCCACATCGCGCTTCTGGAATGAGGCATACCTGCCGTTGTCGGCATACAGTCTTATCGTCACATCATTCCTGTCGAACTTGGGGGCTACAATATAATAGACGTATGTGTTTCTTAGTCCTCGGCTGATTTCGGGTGCCAGTGCTATCGGGAATGCCAGCGACACGCTGTGATGTGCTCTCCCATTCAATGTCACCACGTCGCCTTCGCCGCCTTCCACTCTTGCCTCGCCCTCACCGCTCAGCCATGCGGCGGTAGCATCCACACCGATACTGTCCAATCTGAACGGGGCATCCATCTGGCTGCTTATCACCACCTTTATCAACGAACAGAGATTTCTGAACGACAGCGATGTCGTCGACGAGCGGGCGCCGATGGGGACTTTCACCACCTGGTCAAGCCCGTCGAATTCGTATGTCTGAACCCTCGGCAACTCAATGGCGATATTCTCGTTTCCGGTAATATCGGCATTCGGGTCAACCAACAACTCCAAGGGATACACTGCACGATAACCATTGTCATTGGCATCCACATTGGTGATTTGTGCTGACGACCCCAACGCCGCACTCGTTGTGCACGTCTGGTTGTTGATACGCAGCAAATCCCCGTTATGCCAGCAAGGGGACACCCCATCTATATACACTTTGGCATTCCTCCCGCTCTCTATGCGGGCGCCCAGTGTAACCTTTCCCTGCTCTTTCTTGCAGCCTGTCGCCGCTAACACCGCGACCAACATCAGGCTGACTATTGTCATTGTATGTATTTTCTTCATCTTTGTATTATATTTTCATTGTTCATTGTTCTGTTTACCATTCATACGATTCAAACGACGTGATTGTGTTGCTTCCACCGCCGTCGTCACGCCATTCCTGTTCACCAAAATTGTTAGTCTGGCTTCCGGGCATGTCGTCATCCCATGTCTGTGTCCCAAATGATTCCATCGACACGTTAAATCCCCTCTCCACTTCGAAGCTTACAGCAAATATTTTGGGAGGGCTGTAAACCTCCTTAGGCATTTTTCTCATATATATATGATTAATAATTAACAATAGCAAGCGGATAACCAACAGTACGTCAGTATACTGTATCAGCACTTGCTCCCAGATTCGTGATGCAAAATTACAAAGATTTATTTAATTAGTAAGAAAAAAAAATACATCCACCATCCCCTATGCTCCCCTTATGACTTCCATCATCCTATTCTTCTCATTCCCTCGCCCTCCTCACCTGTTCGCGCCCATCAGCCGTATTGACAAAAGCATCAATAATGCAATAGCGTTATTTTTTTCGCTCTCTCGCCAGGCGCACCGACTGGCCATGGTGTGGGGTGTTGTCCCAATCCAATGCCAGGATATTGCCGTCAAAGTGCATCGTGTATGGGCAGCCCTCATCCGCTATTGTCGACGACCAGTACAAGCCCTCGCACCCATCGGCATAGGTCACTGCTCCCCAGCGGAACCCCGAAGCGGGCAGGAATACAGCACCTGCCTTTTCCATCCGCTCCCATTGGCCGACGGTATAGCTGTTGCCCTCCCATCCTTCGGCCGCTCCGCCAATCGGGCATCCTTCGGGCTGTTCCCACTCATCGGGCAGCAACAACAGGCCATGCCTGCCGTTCACCGTGCCCGTCGTCCTTTTCTCGTCGGCATCGGGTCGTTCAAACAATAGATAGTGCCACTCCTCGGCAGTCAGTGTCCGCCAGTCGCCTGCCACACTGTCTCCCCAATCCACAAAGTGGACATACGCCTGCCAATCATCCGTAGTGTCCGAAGGCCTGTCGCCTGTCCCCCAGCCGAACAGTCCTCCGCGCTCCCACTGGTGCGCAACAAAACTGCGTCCATCTTCCGAAAGGTTTCCTGGTGCAAACACCACCTCCCTGCCCTCTCCCACCGAGAACGACACGCCATCATCCGGCTCACCACCGGCACAACCTGCAAGCAGGCTTAGAAACAGCATGAACAATGCTAAAACATAGCTCTTTACCATGTCATCATTCTATTAGAAATCAATCCCCTCTTTGCCAAAGCGTCATGACCTGCCCGATAAAACCCCCTCTATCCTCTCCATCACCGCTATCGGTTCTATCCCCTTCAGGCAAGGGTAGTCCCCCTTCTGGCAGGGCTTTTTCCCATATTTCGAGCAGGGGCGGCAGTCCATCTCTTTCTGCACCGCCCACGCAGGGTCCTGTTTCCAGCCGTAAAAGCCACGGCATGGATGCGTGGCTCCCCATATACTGACCACGGGGATTCCCAGGCACGAGGCAAAGTGCATATTGGCCGAATCCATGCTCACCATCACATCCAATGCGGCAATCCGCTCCAATTCTTCTGCAAATCCGTACCGTCCAGCCAGCGACTCCACTCCCTCATACTTCCCCGCCCACGTCTCCAACACCGATGCCTCTGCCGCACTGCCAAACAAAACAACCCTATACCCTTTCTCCGAAAGCATCTCTACCAGTCGTTCCATCTGCTCCAATGGCCATATCTTCCCCTTGTGCTGGGCAAACGGAGCCACACCCACCACACGCTGGTGCCCGTCGGCAGGCTTCACGCTCCAATACCCCTCTTCTTTTGCCCCGCCTTTCAGTCCGCAATGGTCAAACACACGGTCGTAGCGTCGCCATGTGGCCATCCCGCGGGCATCGCGTTTCCTGATGCTGTGCACCGGCACGCCATGCAGCCTGAACAGCCAGTCCATCCCGATGGTCCGCAGCACGTGGTGCATATCCGCCACCTTATCCGGCTTCAACGCACCGAGCATGCGATACAGCTCCCGGGGCTTCTGCCTGCGTTCCGTGGCAATATACTCCACATTTGCCATGTCCCGGAACAGCGGCGCCAGCCGTGGCGGTCCCGCCACAAGGAACAGCACCTCGGGATTGGCCGCAGCACGCTGCCGCAGCACCGGCTCCAGAATGGCCACGTCGCCCAACGCCGACAGCCGGACAACCAACAGCCGCTTGCTATAATCTCCTTCGCTCACTTCTTGTTATAAAGCATCGGGTTCAGCGACGGGTCGTTATACATCTTCATCTGCCTGTATAGCTTCATCTTCTTTTGACCTGCAGCGAGCTCCTGTAGCAAGTCGTCGATGGCTTGCATCAAGTCTCCCTTCTGCTCCAAAAGGGTATTGTATTTTGCAAGGCAACGTGCATGATGTGCTTCGTCCACATCCTTCCGCTCCACCTCGATACCGAAGTGGTAAATCTTCAGTGCCAGAATCGACAGCCTGTCGATAGCCCATGCCGGGGTCTCGGTGTTAATCTTGGCGTCGGGGCGAACCTCTACTGCTGCAAACTGCTGCATATAGTGGTCGTCTATCCGTTCCACCATATCCGTGCGCCGCTGGTTCGAGCGGTCTATCCACCGCTTCAGCCGCAAAGCCTCCACCGGGTCCACATCCTCCGGACGTATCAAATCCTCCAGATGCCACTGCACCGTGTCCACATGGCTTTTCTCCCACAGCAGGTGTTCAAAGGTCCCCTCCGCAAAGGGATTCACTGTCGGTGCATCCACCGAGTCTGTTCTATGGTAATCCACAATCTGCCTTTCAAACAAGGCAAATATCTCTTTAGTATCCATAACGTTTATCAAAAGGCGGCATGTGCTGCCACTTGCCGCTACCAACAATTACTTTCCGAAAACCTTGGCGGCCTCGTCCATCTTCACCGGCACATCCACCCCAAACGGGCAGCGCTCCATGCAGCTGCCGCAATGGGTACACTCCGACGCATGGTGTGGCAAAGCATCATACTTTGCCTGCAATTCGGGTGTCAGCCCCTCGTTCTGGGCCTTGTCGAGCATTTCATTCACCTTGGCGATGGGAATCCCTTGCGGGCAGGGCGAGCAGTGGTTGCAATAGGTGCACTGCCCTCCCTTGTCGGCCTTGGCGGGCTGCATCACCGCGGTATAGTCTTTCTCCGCCTCCGTGGCATGAAGATAGTGCAAATCCGCCTTCAACTCCTCCAGATTGTCCACGCCCAGTATGCAGGTCGCGATGCAGGGCTTGGCCAGGCAGTAGGCTATGCACTGCTCCGGCGTGAAAGCCACGCCCAGCGGCGAGGTCTTCTGGTCAAGCAGTCGGCCGCCGCCGCCGAAGGTCTTCATCACGGTGATGCCGATATGATGCGTCGCGCAATAGTCATACAGCTCCACACGCACCGGGTCGATGCCTCCTTGCAAGTTCTCCATGGCACCCTCCTCCCAGGGGATGGCACCGCCACGCAGCCGGTCGAAAGCGGGGTTCAGCGAGAACATGATCACCTCTATCCAGCCACTCTTGGCGGCCATCAGTGCCACCTCGGCGTTGTGGCTGCTCACGCCAATGTGTTTAATCTTGCCCTCTTTTTTCAGCTGGAACACATAGTCCAAGAATGGGCTTCCCTCCAGCTCGTTCCACTCGTCGGGGCTGTCGGTGATGTGAATCATGCCCACCTCTATATGGTCGGTGCCCAGCCGCTCCAGCAGGTCTTCAAAGCCCTGCTTGGTCTCCTCCACGTCGCGGGTGCGGCTGTGCTGCCCCTCTTTGAATATCGTGCCTATGTGGCCCTGAATAATCATCTTGTCGCGACGGCCTTTCAGTGCAGCCCCGATGTTCGAGCGTGTCTTCGGATTGGCATCGTAGATGTCGATATAGTTCATGCCGCTGTCCAACGCCATGTCCATCAGTGCTATCGAGCCTGCCGTATCCAGCTTCTCAAAGCCCCCGCAGCCAATGCTCAGCTCGCTCACTTCCAGCCCAGTGTTGCCCAAC
>JAEEGL013671498.1_pt1 | contig 26284 bp, 28 predicted proteins | sample 9134231 | NCBI WGS metagenome assembly JAEEGL01 (sample SAMN16246548, study PRJNA631951) | gut metagenome | biome: gut microbiome; feature: rumen; material: fiber-attached | host: Bos | place: Iran: Karaj | collected 2018-10
GCTGATTATCCAACTAGAATTGCTTTCTTGGATGCTGTCATTATGTCATTAGAAGCCGTTATTAGATACGCACATCGCTATAGCGATCTTGCTAAAAAGATGGCTGGTGAAACTACCGATAGCAAGCGTAGAGCAGAATTAAATGAAATCGCCAGAATTACCGCGAAGGTTCCTGAACATGGTGCGGAATCATTCCAAGAAGCATGTCAATCATTCTGGTTTGTACAACAATTATTACAATTAGAATCTTCCGGCCATTCTATTTCTCCTGGTCGTTTTGATCAATACATGTATCCTTACTTTAAAGCTGATTTAGAAAAGGGATTAATAACACGCGAATACGCACAAGAGTTATTAGATTGTGTGTGGGTTAAATTGAATGACTTAAATAAGTGCCGTGACTGCGTTAGTGCAGAAGGCTTTGCCGGATACTCATTATTCCAAAATCTTATTGTCGGTGGACAAGACGTCAACGGCTTAGATGCCACTAATGATTTGTCATTTATGTGTATCACCGCTACTGAGCACGTTTTCTTACCACAACCTAGCTTCTCCATCCGTGTTTGGAATGGTTCTCCTCACTCTTTGTTAATTAGAGCAGCGGAATTAACTAGAACTGGTATCGGATTCCCAGCTTATTACAACGATGAAGTTATCATTCCTCAACTTATCTCTCGAGGATTAACAGTTGCGGATGCAAGAGACTACAACATCATCGGTTGTGTCGAACCACAAAAAGCCTTCAAAACCGAAGGTTGGCATGATGCGGCATTCTTCAATATGTGTCGTCCATTAGAATTAGTTTTCTCCAATGGTGTTGATAAAGGCGTGCAAATCGGACCTAAAACTGGTGATATCTCTGAATTTGATACCTTTGAAAAGTTCAATCAAGCTTATCAAACACAAATCGGTTTCTTTATTCAATGTTTAGTTAATAGTATTAACGCGATCGATTACGCGCATAGAGAAAGATGCCCATTACCATTTGAATCTTCAATGGTGGAAGATTGCATCGGTCGCGGAAAAGCCCTGCAAGAAGGCGGTGCAATTTACAATTTTAGTGGTCCACAAGGTTTCGGTGTCGCTAATATGGCGGATGCGATGTGGGCGATTAAGACATTGGTCTACGAGCAAAAGAAATACACCTTAGCGTTCTATAAAGAAGCGATCGATAACAACTATGGTGAAGACTTAGATTCTCATAGAGCAGAAAAACTCACCAAAGAAGTTATCAAGAAAATCGTCGAATCCGGTAAACAAGTTACCGAACAAGATATCGTTATGGCTTATAACATGGTGAAAGCTAATAAATGCTCGCCAGAAAAGAAAGCTGCTTATCAAAAATTAAAAGAAGATATCGAAGCCTTACCAAAATATGGTAACGATATCGAAGAAATCGATAATTTCGCTCGTGAAATTACCTATTCTTACACAAGACCCATGGATCAATATAGAAATCCACGTGGTGGTATTTTCCAAGCGGGTTTATATCCAGTTAGTGCCAACGTTTTATTAGGCTCACAAACCGGACCTACTCCTGATGCTAGATTAGGCTATACACCTGTTGCTGATGGTGTATCTCCTGCGGCAGGTAGAGATGTTAATGGTCCGACAGCGGCCTGTAATTCCGTTTCTCACTTAGATCACTTTATCGCTTCTAACGGTACATTGTTCAATATGAAATTCCACCCAACTGCTTTAGCAGGTGTGCAAGGATTAGAGAACTTTGTCTCATTAGTGAGAGGATACTTTGATCGCAAAGGTACGCATATGCAATTCAATGTTGTCTCTAGAGAAACATTAAGAGATGCGCAGGCGCATCCAGAAAAATATAAAGGATTAGTGGTGCGTGTCGCGGGTTATAGCGCCTTATTCACAACCTTATCTCGTGCCTTACAAGATGACATCATTAATCGTACTGAACAAGGGGAATTCTAATGGAAGATTATCTTCGTACAAAAGGAAGAGTATTCGACATCCAAAGATTCTCAGTTCATGATGGTCCAGGCATTAGAACAATCGTCTTCTTAAAAGGTTGTTTCTTAAGATGCCGTTGGTGCTGCAACCCAGAAGGTCAAGAATTCGGAATTCAAGAGATGACCATGAATGGGAAAAAGAAAATCGTCGGACAAGATGTCACTGTCGAAGAAGTATTAGATATCGTCGAAAAAGATCGTATCTACTATAACAGAAGCGGTGGAGGTATCACCTTATCAGGCGGTGAGTGCTTAGGTCAAATCGATTTCGCAAGAGACCTATTAAGAGGAGCGAAAGCTAGAGGTATCAATACCGCGATTGAATCAACAGGATTTGCGGATTGGAGCAAGATTGAACAATTAATTCCTTACCTTGATGTCTACCTCATGGATATCAAGCACATGAATAGTGAAAAGCATAAGGCCTTCACTTCTCAACCAAATGAAAGAATCTTGGAAAACGCTGCAAAAATCGCGAAAAACTTCAAGAAATTAATCATTAGAACACCGGTTATTCCGACATTCAATGACACTGTTGATGAAATAAGGGCAATCGCCCATTACACCAAATCAATAGGTGCAGAGGAAATGCATATCCTCCCATATCACAGATTGGGTAGAGATAAATATTATGGGCTCGGAAGAACCTATACGTTAGAAGAAATTGAGCCCCCATCCAAAGAGTTGATGAACCAATTATTAGCGGTCGTTACTCAAGAAGGATTAAAGGGACAGATAGGAGGTTAGTGATGGACTTTGACAAGCTTCAATCAAATGAGACGAAGACAAGGATTATTCAAGAGAGTGTTCCTGGTAAGCAAATAACACTAGCACACATTATTGCGAATCCTGACGAATTACTCTATCGCAAACTCGGACTTGATCCTAATGTCGAATATGCTTCTAAAGCGATTGGCATTATGACCTTATGTCCTTCCGAAACCGCCATCATCGCAGCGGATATCTGCATGAAGGCTAGTGGAGCGAGAATGGGATTCGTTGATAGATTCTCAGGAACGGTGATTATTACTGGAACAGTATCAGAAGTAGAAGCCTCTATAAAAGCAGTCTTAGAATTCTGTACTTACAAACTCCACTTCACTGTCTGCGACATCACTAAGACATAATGCGCAAGATTATCTTTATCGGAAGAAGTGGTGTTGGTAAAACAACCTTAAAACAAGCGTTAAGAAAAGAGAAAATCCATTATCAAAAAACACAATATGTGCAATGGGATGACTGGATTATCGATACTCCCGGTGAATATTGCGAAAACAAAAACTTAGGATGTGCATTAGGCTTATATGCTTATGAATCAGATGTCGTCGGATTATTAGTCGCGGCAAATGAATGGTACTCATTATTCTCTCCTAACATGGTGGGTATGGTGAGTCGAGAATGTATCGGAATAGTCACGAAATGTGACTTAGCCGATCCCACTAGAGCGGAGAACTGGTTACGATTAACCGGTTGTAAAAAAGTCTTCCATGTGAATTCCATCACGGGAGAAGGAGTAGATGAAATTATCGAATATCTGAAGATTGATAAACCGAGATATTACGATTATGAATAAATTAAGGAGAAAAATTTATGGCAATGATTAACGAATACGAAATCAAAAAAGAAATTTGTGAAATCGGTAAAAGAATTTATAACCGCGGTATGGTCGCGGCTAATGATGGCAACATCTCCGTCAAATTAAACGATCACGAATTCTTATGCACACCTACTGGTGTTTCTAAAGGTTTCATGACCCCAGATATGATTTGTAAAGTCAATGAAAAGGGTGAAGTCTTAGAAGCAAAAGCACCTTATAAGCCCAGTAGTGAAATTAAGATGCATATGCGTGTCTATGAAAGAAGAAAAGATGTCGGTGCGGTCGTTCACGCTCACCCATTATATGCGACAACATTCGCGATTGCTGGTCAAGCTTTAACACAACCCATTATGCCAGAAGCAGTTATTTCCTTAGGTTGTGTCCCACTTGCTAGATATGGAAGACCATCAACCGAAGAAATCCCTGATTCAATTGAAGAATATTTACCATATTTCGACGCGGTTTTGTTAGCCCAACACGGTGCCTTAACTTGGTCTGATACTTTATTAAATGCTTATATGAAGATGGAATCTGTGGACTTCTACGCCCAACTTCTCTATCAAACCAAGCAAATCGGTGGACCAAAAGAATTTACCCCTGAACAAGTCGAAGACTTATATGAAATCAGACGTAAATTCGGTATGAAAGGTAAACACCCTGCGAATGTCTGTTTAAGACTTAAAGAAGGCAAACCATCCTGCCATGGCTGTGGTGGTTCATGCAAGAGCGGTGGTTCTAGTAACGATGCGGAAATCGTTAATGAAATCACTAAGAGAGTAATGGAAGCTTTAGGAAAATAAAATGAATGAGCAAGCGATTAAAGAGGCCGTCAGAATAGCTGTCGAAGAATGTCTTCGCCCAAGCGATGACATGACTCTTTTCGCCGCACAAAAATTAGCTAAGAAAGTCCATGCTCGAGCTAAAGAGATAGGAGTTAATCCGGTAATTGCTATCTCTAATAAAGGCGCTCATCCAATTTTAGTGGAATGCGCGGATAACGCCTATATCGCTAGTTACGATATCGCCGTCAATAAAGCCTACACTGTTGTGGCCTTAAAGATGTCGACTAAGGCGCTTAGTAAACTCGCTAAACCTGATGGTTCATTATATGGCATTCAATTTACCAATAATGGAAAGATCGTCATCTTTGGCGGAGGAGAACCTCTCCTTAATAAACAAGGTAAAGTGATCGGTGGAGTCGGTATTAGTGGTGGAACAGAAGAACAGGATACATCACTAGCTGAATACGCCAAAGAAATATTTGAGAAAGGAAACTATTAATATGGATCTCACAAACCAACAAATCGAAGAATTAGTTAAAAAAGTATTAAGCGATTTAAATGGTAATGGTGCAAAAACACCAGCAAAATCTTCCTTTTCTGGTCAAATTCCCACTAAAGCACATGTGGCTTATTTAACCGCATTAGAAAAATTCGAAGTTAAAGAAGTCGATGTTCCTCCTGTGGGCGACGATGACATTTTAGTGAAGGTGGAAGGCTGTGGTATTTGCGGTACTGACGCTCACGAATTTAGAAAAGACCCATTCGGTTTAATTCCTGTGGTTTTAGGCCATGAAGGAACTGGTGAAATCATCAAGATGGGTAAGAATGTCAAACTCGACAGCGCTGGTAAACCATTAAACATCGGTGATAAAGTCGTCACTTGTATGATCTTTAAAGATAATCCCGATATCACCATGTTCGACTTAAATAAACAAAATGTCGGTGGTGCGGATGTCTATGGATTATTAAAAGATGATGATCCAAATAACCATTTAAAAGGTTGGTTCTCTGACTACATCTTAATTAAAGGTGGTTCCACCGTCTTTAACGTCAGTGATTTAGATTTAGAAAGCCGTATCTTAATTGAACCATGCGCCGTTTTAGTTCACGCTGTGGAAAGAGCAAAAACCACAGGCATCTTAAGATTCAACTCTAGAGTTGTTGTCCAAGGTGTTGGTCCTATCGGTTTAATCTGTGTTGCTGTTTTAAGAACAATGGGTATTGAAAATATCTGTGCTGTCGATGGCAATAATAAACGTCTTGAATTCTCTAAGAAGATGGGCGCGACTAAGACCGTTAATTTCACCGAACATAAAGGTATCGAGGCATTAAGTGGCGCTGTTAAAGAAGCTTTTGATGGTCATTTAGCAGATTTCGCTTTCCAATGTACTGGTGCACCTGGTGGACACAGCAACATCTATAAATTTATCCGCAATGGTGGCGGTTTATGTGAATTAGGTTTCTTCATCAACGGTGGAGATGCCACCATTAACCCCCACTTTGATATTTGCTCTAAAGAAATCACCATCGTCGGTAGCTGGGTTTATACCTTAAGAGACTATGCGACCACATTTGATTTCTTAAAGAGAAGCCAAGCGATTGGTATCCCCATGAAAGAATTAATCACTCATAAATTCCCATTAGATCAAATTAATGAAGCGATGGGTGTAAACCTCCGTCAAGAAGGTTTTAAAGTAGCGATTGTTAATAAATAAGGAGTAATAAATGTTACACCAAGCAGTCGGAATGGTAGAAGTATACGGTTTAGTGGCAGCATTTGCCGCCTGTGATGCAGGCTGCAAAGCCGGTAATGTGACCGTCGAGAAATTCGACAAGAACAAACCTGCAAATGCTGATTCTTTACCCGTGCCTTTACTCGTCTGCGTGAAATTTAGAGGATCGGTCAGCGATGTTAGAGCGGCAGTTGATGCGGCTTTAGACGCTGCGAAAAAAGTGAGTGGAATCGTGACTTATCACATCATTCCACAAGCTGAAGAAGATACAGAGAAAATGCTTAAATTATCAGCATTTGATGTCGATTAGGAGTCGTTATGGAAAGGAATTCATTAGGTTTTATTGAAGTAACTGGTGTGGTAGCGGCTCTCGATGCACTCGACATCATGACTAAGAGTGCGAATGTCCGCTTAGTTTCTTGGGAAAGAAAACTCGGTGGCCGCTTAGTCACACTGATAGTGACAGGTGACGTAGCTGCGTGTAATGCGGCGGTAGAAAACGCCTGTAAGCAATGTATTAAAAAGCCGGTAGCTCACTTAGTATTAGCTGCCCCCCATGAAGAGACATGGAAGATTGTGGAATTCAGCGCACAAAGGCTGAAAAAGAAAGAAAATCAACAAAAAGCTGAAGATTTAGAAGGATATCAAGAAGTTCATTTCTAATAGAAAGTAAAGAAGGAGGAGACGATTATGGCACAACTCGAAGCATTAGGTATGGTTGAAACCAGAGGCTTAGTCGCAGCAATTGAAGCGGCTGATGCAATGGTCAAAGCCGCTAACGTGCAACTAATCGGCACCGAAAAAATCGGTAGTGGATTGGTAACTGTGATGGTTCGCGGTGATGTTGGTGCAGTACAAGCAGCAACAGAAGCGGGCGGCGCAAGAGCACAAAAATTAGGCGAAGTGATTGCGGTTCACGTAATTCCACGCCCACATCAAGACGTTGAGAAGATCTTACCAGTTCTCAAATAAATACTAATAGGAGGAAAGACAAATGGCACAACTCGAAGCATTAGGTATGGTTGAAACCAGAGGCTTAGTCGCAGCAATCGAAGCGGCTGATGCTATGGTCAAAGCCGCTAACGTGACATTAATCGGCACCGAAAAAATCGGTAGTGGATTAGTTTCCGTTATGGTTCGCGGTGATGTCGGCGCAGTCAATGCTGCAACAGAAGCCGGCGGAAACGCTGCTAAAAAGTTAGGCGAAGTTATCGCGATTCACGTGATTCCACGCCCACATTCAGATGTCGAAAAGATTTTACCTAAATTAGGTTAATCTAACCCTTGAAAAATCCCACCCCAGCCCGCTTTATGTTGGGGTGGGATAAAGAATGTTTCAGAAAGGAGCAAAACATGATTGTAGGAAAAGTTATTGGTAGTGTTGTATCTACCCGTAAAATGAATACTTTACAAGGCAGTAAATTAATGGTCGTTGAACCATTAAGTACGATGGATGGTCCTAAATCAAAAATTATCGCAATCGATAACATTGGTGCAGGAATTGGCGAACTAGTCCTCGTTGCCACTGGAAGTGCGGCTAGAATCGGTTCTCATATGGCTGATTCTCCAGTTGACGCTGCAATCGTCGGCATCATTGATGAAGAGATCGGTTTAAAAGGAGCTAATCTCGGATAATGGATTTCGAAGGTTTGAAACAATTAATGCGCGACAACGGTATTGTCGGTTGTGGCGGAGCAGGTTTCCCAAGCTATGCGAAACTTAATAATCAAGCAGATACATTGGTTATTAATTGCGCAGAATGTGAACCTCTTTTACGCCTACATAGACAACTCATCGAAGTCAGAGCCGAAGAGATTGTTCAGACTGCGGAATTTATCGCCAAAATCATTGGTGCGAAACAAGTAATTATCGGTATTAAAGCGGCTTATAAAAAAGCCATTCAAGCTTTAAATAACCAATTAGACAAATACCCCTTAGTGAGACTTCATCTCTTACCGGAAGTCTATCCAGCAGGAGATGAAATTGTCCTCATCTACGAAACGACTGGTCGTGTCGTAAAGCCGGGCAAATTACCCATAAGTGTGAATGTATTAGTCTATAATGTCGAAACTGTTTATAACGTTTACCGTGCTTTGCACGGACACCCGGTTACACATAAGTTTGTGACCATCACTGGTGAAGTTAATCAACCCGAAACATTTTACGCGCCTATCGGTAGTAAAATATACGGTTTAGTTAAACGATCTGGTGGTCAAAAAATCGAAGATCCCGCCTTCCTTATCGGTGGCCCGATGATGGGTTTTATAGGAACGGATCAAGATGTGGTAACCAAAACGACAAACGCAGTGATCGTCTTACCGAAAGATCATCCAGTGATTTTAAGAAAAAAGACCAAAGCCCACGTCGATTTAAAACGAGCAATGGCGGCTTGTAGTCAATGTAGTTACTGTACGGATATGTGTCCTAGACATCTATTAGGACACCCCATTAATCCCGCGGAATTTATGAGAGTGGCATCTAACCAAGATTCTCATAATATTACACCTTATCTCAATGCGAGATATTGTTCATCTTGTGGGGTTTGTGAAGCATATGCTTGTCATCAAGGATTATCTCCACGAATCTTGCTTGGCGTGATGAAAAATCGCTTGAAAGCTAGTGGTATTAAATATCCGGATTATGATGGACCAGTAACTCCATCTGCCGATATGGGTTTAAAGCGTGTACCTCTAAAAAGATTAGTCGCTAGACTCGATCTCGAGAGATATACGAATCCTGCACCAATTTATGAAGAACCTATTAACGCTAGAGAGGTTGATATCAAGCTTTCTCAGCATATAGGTGCGCCTGCTAAACCAGTCGTAAAAGTTAATGATTTAGTAGAGGAGGGCGATTTAATCGCCAAGGCAGATGAAACATCGTTATCTGTCAATATTCATGCATCGATAAAAGGCACTGTTACAGCGATTACCGATACATATATCAGAATTAGAAAATAGAAAGAACTAAAATATGGGAAAAGCAATAGGACTTGTGGAATATAAAACTGTTTCCAGTGGTATGACCGCCACCGATATTTTAGTCAAGACTGCGGATGTAAATATTTTACAAGCAGAGACCGTTTGTCCCGGCAAATTCTTCGCTTTAATAGAAGGAGACGTCGCTGCCGTACAATCAGCGATAAACGCCGCGAAAAAGGCCATTCCTGATAAATTAATCGATGACTTTGTTTTAGGTAATCCTCACGAATCGATTTTTAAAGCGATTTGGGGCACTACTGAAGTAGAAAAACCCAATGCGATTGGTATCTTAGAAACTTATTCTGTCGCTCAAGCGATTGTTGGAGCGGATGTTGCTGCTAAAGCAGCAGATGTCAAACTAGTGGAACTTAGATTAGCACGTGGTATGTGTGGTAAATCTTATATGTTACTCACTGGTGAAGTGGCCGCTGTGACAATGGCGATTGAAAAAGCCAAAAAGAGCGCCGGCGAATATGGTATGTATCTCGATAGTTCTGTCATCGCAGGACCGGATATGAAGACCTGGCAAAAAATCATGTTATAGGTAAATTATGCTCACTTTAGAGAGAAGGAACTTAATCATCCAAAAACTCAATACGGACGGAAAGATTATCGTCTCTGTTTTAGCGCGTGAATTTGATGTCACCGAAGAAACCATTAGACGCGATATCGAGAAGCTCGAAAGAGAAGGATTAGCCACCAAGACTTATGGTGGTGCGGTTTCTACATCTATCCAAGGCAAAGATTTACCATATAAGATTCGTAAGAAATCTAATGTCGAACCAAAGACAAAAATTGCTCAATTAGTGGCATCGATGATCAAAGATGGCGATCAAATTATGTTAGATGCTTCTTCTACATCTTTATATGTAGTGAGACAAATTAAACAATTGAGCAATATTACAATTATCACTAACTCGATTGAAATCTTACTCGAATTAGGAGATAAGACTGGCTGGACTATTCTCTCTACTGGTGGAACCTTAAGAGAAGGTGCTTATTCCTTATCTGGTTCATCCGCGGAAAGAATGATTAGAGACCACCATGTTGATTTAGCAATCTGCAGCGCGAAAGGATTAGACACTAACATGGGCATTACAGAAAGTAATGAAAAAGATGCAGAAATGAAGAAGGCCATCTTTAATGCCGCAAATACGAGAATCTTAGCTATGGATCATAGCAAGTTTGATAATATCTCGTTCATTAAAGTTTGCGATATCAAAGATGTCGATATTATCGTCACGGACAAGAATCCTGGTGCCGCGTGGGAAAAACGTATCACCGATAATGGAGTTAGTCTCGTGGTATACGGAGAGAAACATGAAGATTTTAGTAATTAATTCGGGTTCATCTTCTTTGAAATATCAATTATTCGATATGGAGACAGGTAACATCCTCGCAAAAGGTGGATGTGAACGTATCGGAGCGGGTGGTTTCATCACCCATAAAGTTCCCGGTAAACCTGACTTTAAAGCGGATATTGATTTACCATCCCATGATGAAGCATTAAAAGAAGTATTTTCCCTATTAATTGATAAAGAAAAGGGAGTTTTGCAGTCAATTTCTGAGATTGACGCGGTTGGACATAGAGTCGCACATGGTGGTGAAAGATTTAAAAAATCATCACGCGTTGATGAAGATGCGATCGCTTATTTAGAATCTATCGTTCCTATTAATCCCTTACATGGTCCCGCGGCGATTAAGGGTATGAAAGCGTGTTTGTCACTTCTTCCAAACACTCCTCAAACCGCAACTTTTGATACTTCTTTCTATGCCAATTTTAAAGAGAGTCGTTATATCTATGGCTTACCTTATGATTGCTATACCAAAGATGGTGTTAGAAGATATGGCTTCCATGGAACTAGCCATCGTTATGTTTCCGCAAAAGCCGCTGAATATTTAAAGAAAGATATCAAATCATTAAAAATGATTACCTGCCACTTAGGTAATGGTTCTTCTATTACCGCAGTCGATAAAGGCGTCGCTGTTGATACTTCCATGGGATTCACTCCTCAAGAAGGTATCTTAATGGGAACAAGAAGTGGTTCAATCGATCCCACAATTATTCCTTACTTAATGAAAAAGAGAAATCTCACTCCTGATCAAATGGCGGATTTATTGAATAAACAATCCGGTTTATTAGGTGTCACAGGCGTCTCTAATGATTCGAGAAACTGCGAAGAAGCTGCTTTAGCAGGCAACAAGAGAGCTCAATTAGCGTTAGATATATTATTCGATGGTGTGAAGAGATATATCGGTGCTTATACCGCGGAGATGAATGGCTTAGATGTCTTAGTCTTTACCGCAGGTATCGGTGAGAATTCCTCCTTAACTAGAGAAGGCGTTTGCAAAGATATGGATTATCTCGGTATTAAAATCGATGAAGAGAAAAATAGAAACTTCAAACGCGGAGTCATTCAAGATATCTCCGCACCAGATTCAAAAGTCAAAGTATTAGTGATTCCCACAAATGAGGAATACATGATTGCTTTAGATACACAAAAATTAGTCAAATAAGAGGTGATTATTATGGTGGACATTAGTGAAAAACAAGTCAAAGAAATCATTGAAAGAATTGTTAAAGAATATAAAGCCGATAATAAAGAAGTTCCGGCAACTTGTTATACTCCAACTTCTTATAATGGCCGTAAATACATCGGTATCTTTTCTGATATGAACGATGCGATTAACGCTGCTAATAAAGGTTATCAAGCCGTTCGTTCCATGACCGTGGAACAAAGAGAGAAGATTATTACCGAAATTCGTAAATTAACCCGTGAAGAAGCCGCTATTTTAGCGGAAATCGGTGTTAGTGAGACTCATATGGGCCGCGTTGAACATAAGCGCTTAAAACACTTATTAGTGGCCGATAAGACACCTGGTACTGAAGATATTACCAGTGTTGCTAAAACCGGTGATAATGGTTTAACTCTTATTGAAATGGCACCTTTTGGTGTAGTGGGAAGTATTACTCCTTCTACTAACCCCAGTGAAACAGTCATTTGTAATTCCATCGGTATGATCGCTGCTGGTAATGGTGTGGTCTTCAATCCTCACCCTAACGCTGTTTGTACATCTAACTATGCAGTCGATTTAGTTAATAGAGCATGTAAGGCTGCTGGTGGTCCAGAAGTCTTAGTCGCTTCTATGGATAAGCCAACCTTAGAATCTAGCCAAGTGATGATGTCTCATCCATTAATTAAATTATTAGTGTGCACTGGTGGTCCTGGTGTGGTTAAAGCCGTCTTAAGTAGTGGTAAGAAAGCGATCGGTGCGGGTGCTGGTAATCCTCCGGTTATCGTTGATGATACCGCGGATATCGCGAAAGCCGCGAAAGATATTATTGATGGTTGTACATTTGATAACAATTTACCATGCATCGCCGAAAAAGAAGTCTTTGTCTTTGACAACGTCGCTGATGAACTAATTAAAGGCATGAAGAAAGCTGGCTCCTATCAAATTAATAGAGCCCAAGCTGATGAATTAGCCAAGATCGTCTTAGTCAGCAAGACTGGCAAAGATGGTAAAGTCAGTAAATCTGTCAATAGAGAGTGTGTCGGTAGAGACGCCAAAGTCTTATTAGAAAAGATTGGTGTTCATGTTGGTGATGAAATTAGATGTATTATCGCTGAAGTGCCATTTGAACACGACTTTGTGCAAAACGAATTAATGATGCCTATCTTAGGTATCGTCAGAGTGAGAAATATCGATGAAGCTATCGATTTAGCATGTAAGGCTGAAGGTGGAAGAAGACACTCCGCTCATATGCATTCCAAGAATATTGATAACTTATCGAGATTCGCTAGAGCGGTAGAAACCACAATCTTTGTGAAGAACGCTCCTAGTTATGCCGGTATCGGTTTCGGTGGTGAAGGTCATACAACATTTACCATCGCTGGTCCAACTGGTGAAGGTATTACCTCGGCCAAGAGCTATACAAGACAAAGACGTTGCGTGATGGCGGATAGCTTCAGAATTATCTAAAAAATGGAGGTTTTGCATTAATTATGGATGAAAAACAACTTTCTGAGATTATTAGTCAAGTCCTTAAAGAATATAACGATAAATCTGGTAGTAGTGCATCTTTGAGCGATGGAGATATTCCGGTTGGTGTCTCCAATAGGCATATCCATTTAACTCAAGAACATTTAGATATCTTATTCGGTCCTGGTTATCAATTAACCAAATTAAAAGACTTATCTCAACCTGGACAATTCGCTTGTAAGGAACAATTAACATTAATCGGTCCTTCCTTAAAAGCCATTGAAGGTGTGAGAGTCCTCGGACCATTAAGAAAGAAATCACAAGTGGAAATATCTAAGACTGATTCATTTACTCTTAAGGTCAACGCACCTGTAAGAGAAAGTGGTGATGTCGCTGGTAGCGCGCCTATCACAATTGTCGGCCCGAAAGGCATCGTGCAATTAAAAGAAGGATGCATCTTAGCGAATAGACATATTCATATGTCACCTGCGGATGCGGCTAGATATGGTGTGAAGGATGGTGACTATGTCGCTGTCGATACAGTCGGTAATGGTAAAAGAACCACATTATGGGATTGTCAAATCCGTGTCTCTGATAAATTTATCTTAGAGATGCATTTAGATACAGATGACGCAAATGCATGTGGCATCGGTAATGGTTCTAAAGTAAAATTAATTAAGAACAAATAAGGTAGGTACAAGCAATGAATATTAATGACGCAAGCAAAATTTTATCCCTCATCTCCGATCCCAATAGATTAGTGGTTGTCACTTTATTAGTGAAGAATCGCAAAATGAGTGCGAATGAATTTTTAAGTTCAACCACTTGTAAGCAAGCTACCTTATCTCATCACCTTAACGAAATGGTGGATGCCGAATTATTAAAATGTAAGAAAAAAGGTAATAAAGTCTTCTATTCTTTAAATAATTCTAAATATAGCCAATTATTAAACTTCTTAGGTAAGATCGATAACGCCGCTAGTGAAGAAGCTCCCAAAGCGGAAGTCAAAGAAGAAGTTAAACCAGAACCACAACCCGAACCAGTTCAAGAAGAAAAGAAAGAAGTCTATCGTGTTGTCGATAGTGATATCGTTCGTCCTGATCCAGTTAAGGTTGAATTACCAATCTGGTTATTATAAAGATATAAAAATTGATAAGCCCCAAATGGGGCTTTTTCTTTAAATAAAATGTGCTTATATTATTTATATAAAGAAACGGAAAAACATCGATTATGAGAAGACAATTTAGAAATGATTACTGCGAATTAGCACACCCGAGAATCTTAGAAGCTTTATCTAAATATGCTTTAGAACAAAATGAAGCTTATGGTTTAGATTATCATTCGAAAAACGCTAGTAAATATATTAAAGAGGTTTTTGGCGCTCAAGATTCAGATGTTTATTTTTTAGCGGGTGGGACACAAACCAATCTCGTGATGATTTCTTATTGTCTCAGACATTATGAAGGTGTTATCAGTGCGGACACTGGTCATATCAATGTCCATGAAAGCGCAGCGATTGAAGGACATGGTTATAAGATTATTACCATTCCTAATACTAATGGAAAGATAACTGCGGAAGAGATTAGAGATAAGGTCATTTCTTTCCATGATGATATCCATATGGTGAAACCGCGAATGGTTTATATCTCTAATTCCACAGAGATAGGCACGATATATACGGAAAAAGAATTAAGAGATATTTATAAGGTATGTAAAGAATTAGATCTCTTCTTCTTTATTGATGGTGCTAGACTTGGTTCGGCCTTAACATCCAAAGAAAACGATTTAAAACCGGAATTATTAGGTAGTTTATGCGATGCCTTTTATATCGGTGGTACAAAGAACGGCTTATTATTTGGTGAAGCATTAGTTATTAATAATCCTCTTTTAAAGAAAGATTTCCGTTATCACATCAAAAACAGTGGAGCGATGCTCGCGAAAGGATACGCTGTCGGTATCGAATTTGAAGAAGCTTTTAAAGATGGTTTATATCTCTCTTTAGCAAAACACACTAATGATGTAGCGGATATCTTAAAAGATGGTTTTAAGGATTTGGGTATTAAGATGCTACCTTCTCCCACTAATCAAATATTCGCTATCTTTGATAAAGAAAAAGCCAATCTCTTCATAAAAGAATTCGGCTGTGAATTATGGGAAGAAAACGATAATGAAACAACAATTCGTTTTGTCGTCTCTTTCCTAACGACTAAAGAAGATGTTTCTTCATTAATTGATTTTATCAAAAAGAATAAATAACTTATTTGTTATATATGAAATAACACAAATCGTATAACGATTTATTTTCTAATGTCACCAACGTGTAATTATAATTTCTATCTTCTTGATAAGCTTGATGGGTAAGAACCTTAAAGGTATTATCTTCTTTAATCATTCCAGAGACATAATTGTTGCTATTGAAGGATGTGACTTTGCCTTTGAAATTCTCTATATTTAACTCTTTATTTGTAAATGCTTCATCTTGGATAGTGGTTTGATATTTTCCTAACGGGATATCTTTATCGAATTCTTCCATCACTTTATCCATCTCGTAATCATCCGGTAATGTGATCTCTATATAAGATGGTATTTCTTCATTTTCTAGCGCAATTCTTAAGGATTTCTCTTTAATTTGTAGGCTGATGATATTTGTCATTTCTGATTTCGATACATCTTTTCTTTCTTTATTGATGTAATTGAGAAGATTGGTGTATCTCGTCTCTGTATTCTCATCCATGACATAACTATCTTCTGATTGTTTATTCTTATTGAAGTATTTGGGTATGAAGATTGCGATACATATTAAGTCGATAACAAAAATGAAGATGCAGGTAATTAAAGCGATGAGCCTCTTCTTTTTCTTTTCTTCATCTTTGGGATCTTTATCCTTAACGTAGATATATTTAACTTCTTCTTTTTTCATATTTATAAATATAATAACTTTTTGATAGTCATTATATCTACTGGAAGATTTGTATTATAATTGAAGAGATATAGGAGTGATTGATTATGTTCGCTATCGGTGTTGATATTGGTGGTACCTCCATTAAAGGTGCAGCAATTAGTAAAGAAGGAAAAGTCGGTGAAGTTTTCTCTTTACCTATTGATAAAAATGCTACTCAAGAAGAGATTGTTTATCAACTAATTGACGCGATTAATAATTACATTAAAGAACAAGGATTTAATAAAAAAGATATCTTAGGTATTGGATGCGGTATTCCCGGTGTTAGTGATACACGCGCTGGTGTAGTAACTTATTCTAATAATTTGCAGTGGTATGAATTACCAATCGTGGAGATGATTCAAAAAGGTATTGGTTTACCAGTAAGAATCACTAATGATGCGAACGCTGCCGCATTAGGTGAAGCAAAGTTTGGTGCTGGTAAGAAATTCAAAGATATCTTAACTGTCGCTATTGGAACCGGTGTCGGTGGTGGCATTATTATCAATAACCAATTATATGAAGGCAACCTTGGAAAAGGCGCAGAAATTGGCCATATGGTCGTTGTTGTTGATGGTGAACTTTGCACCTGTGGTAGATTAGGTTGTTTAGAAGCTTATTGTTCTGCTCCTGCATTAATTAAAGCCTGCCAAAAAGCGATGGATGCTCATCCAGATAGCAAATTATTTGATGCTGTTAAGAAGTTTGGCAAATTAGACGCTCGCGCTCCATTTGAAGCGGAAAGAATGGGTGATCCTTACGCTCATGAAATCGTGGAGACATATATCAAATATCTCGGTGAAGGTTTATTAAATTATTTCAATATCTTTAGACCGGAGATCGTTGTTATGACTGGTGGTGTTTCTAACGAAGGTGAATATTTATTCAAGAGATTAAGACAATATTCCCGTGAGAGATATCATGGATTTAGAGGAACACCAGAAGTCTTAATTATGCCATCCGAATTAGGATATGACGCTGGCAAGATTGGCGCGGCATCATTGTTCTACGAATAATTAAAGAAAAAAAATAAGACCACTTAGTGGTCTTTTCTTTGCTATAGATATTTCTTTATATGGTTATAGATGATATTGGCTAAGGCTTGATAACCGACTTCTCCAAAGTGCAATCCATCGTTTGGCTGCATGATATCTTCAGTTTCTTCACTGAATGTTTTGTCATTAAATAAATCGATTAATTCAAGATTCTCTTTTTTGACAAAAGGAATGAGAAAATCATATGCTCCTTTAATATTGGGATAATAACCACAGTTTGATTTACTAGGATTTGATGTTGCATGTGGTGGAGTGCATACAAAGATATGGCCTTTGGGAGCTTGTTTTCGACATAGGTCTATAATCTTTTTATAAGCAATATCATCAACACTGTTGCCCGAGGGAGTATTGCCTCCATTTGTTCCTAAAAGAATAATGATGATATCAGAACCAGTCACATCGATAGTTCCTTGATTGAACAAATCTAAAATATGTGAAGCACGATAACCGCAATAACCTTTATTAATGACTTCACATTGTGTTAATTGTTTTAAGAAATAGGGATAATTCTTTTCATGGACATTTGCGATGCCGCTTTTACCAGGGATACCATAATCTCCCTCTGTTAAACTATCACCGATACAATAAATCTTTTTCATTTTCCGACCACTCATTTATTTAATTATAATTTTATTATCATTATAATAGTTATGTTAAGTTAATGTCACGTAAGTGATATTAGTTGAGGTATAAATTATGAAAAAAGGTTCTGTTACGATGCCTGCTGATGCGACTTTTGTCGAAGGCATGAAAAAATATATCGATATGTGGGGTGTCGATGCGATTAGAGATTGCGATGGTGTGAAGTTACCTGAACATCCGGAACAATTTAATTGTGAAGTTTATAAAGCTTATTTCATCGTGAGAGAAGATCATGAATACGCGAAAGAGCATCCTGAATATTTGCAAAGTGTTGCTTTAATCACTGATAGACATACTGCTTTTTCTAGTGAATTAGAAATAGATTTATTAGAAAACTTATTCGCTAAATCACTTCGAGTTAATGAAGAAGAAAAAGATAAATATTGGCAAGTGTTTGATCGAACCACAGGTGAATTACATCAAGACTGGGAATATCTTGGTGGCAATAAAGTCTTAATTAAAAACGCAAAAAAGTATCATGAATATACAGTATCCTTCTTCGGTAGAAATACTTGGGACCCCGTACAAATCTATAATTATCATTCCAACAACTGGAAAGATGTTCCTATCGATTTAGATTTAGATCCCATTTATCCCGAAGCATTAGAACACATGTTATATAGGATGGAGGAATGGTGTAAGAATCATCCGGAGATTACAGTTGTGAGATTTACCACCTTCTTCTATAACTTCTTTATTCTTTATAAAACTGGTACGACACAGACATATTGGGATTGGCATACTTATGCGATGAGTGCCTCTCCAAGAATGTTTTCTTATTTAAAAGAGAAATATGATTTCGATGTTACTTTAGAAGATGTTGTCACTGGTGGAACATATGCATCAAGATATGAAATTCCTAGCAAAACCACGAGAAAATATATGGATTATGTGCAACAACTATGCTGTCAATGGGCTAAACAATTTGTCGATATCGTTCATAAATATCATAAGAAAGCGATGATGTTTGATGGTGATCACCGTATTGGCACTGAACCATATAATCCTTATTTCTCTTCTATTGGTTTAGATGCGGTTGTCGGCGCTCCTCATAGTGGACCTTATATCCGTTTATTAACCGATATGGAAGGTATTAAATATACCGAAGGAAGACTCAATCCTTATTTCTTCCCTAATGAATGTCCTAGCGATAGTGATGGTGTGAAATTATTAACTAATAACTGGAATAGTGAGAAGAGAGGACTATTAAAGAAATGCATTGATCGTATCGGTTTCGGTGGTTATTTAAAACTTGCGGATACATATCCTAATTTCTGCAATTTAATCAAAGATGTTTGTGATGAATTTAGATTAATAAAATCTAAGGTTGGTAAGAATGGCGCTTATTCACACGTGAAGATCGCTATTGTCTCTTATTGGGGCAAGATGTTCTCTTGGATGATGAATGGGACCTTCACTGATGACTCTAAACCAGAGACAGAAGGCTATGCCTGTTTTATCAACGCGATATGCGGTCAACCGGTCGATGTTTCCTTCATCTCTTTTGATGATGTGATTAATGGTGATTTATCTCAATATGATGTTTTAGTGAATACCGGTTTAGCAGGTACAGCTTTTCAAGGAGATTATTATTGGAAAGATGAAAGAATATTAACCAAGATTAGAGAATTTGTTTCTCATGGTGGTGGATTTGTCGGTATCGGTGATCCGAGTGGTTATCAATATAATGGTAAATATTTCCAATTAGCGGATGTTTTAGGTGTTCAAAAAGAAAGGGGCTTTACATACGCGAAAATAAAATTCTTTACCTCTTCGAATGATAAGCATTGGATTGTTAACGATATTGATATGAGCAAAGTTCCATTCGGTAGACAAGGATTAGGTGTCTATCCCGATGGAGCGGAAGTGATTTGTTCCTCCAATAGTGCGTTAAATGAAACGACACGATTAATCGTCGGTGGTAATGTCTTCTTATCCGTTAATAAATATGGAAAAGGCCGTTCTGTCTTTATCTCTAGTTTATTAGATAGTTATGAAGCCTATCGCTTAGTGTATAAGGTTTTATTATGGGCTTCTCATAAAGAAGATTTATATCAAAAGGCTCTATCTAGTAGTCCTTATGTGGATTGTTATTATTATGAGAAATTAAATCAATACGCTTTACTCAATAATGTTGATGTGAAAATTAAAACCACTTTCTATGACATAAATGGTAAAGCTCAAGAAGTGGAGATTGAACCTCATCAGATTAAGTGGTTCTGACATTTTTTATTTAATTATTGTTTATATTTTTTTGCTCTTTAATGCGCATTATTTGACTAATTGTCATTAATGTATGAAAATATTAACTAGTTAATATACAATACTCTTATGAAATACTTTTTAGCAATTGATTTAGGTGCTAGCTCTGGCAGGCACGTGGTCGCACATCAAGAAGGCGATCAAATTATATTGGATGAAGTCCATCGTTTTTTAACGGGTATGGATCAATCTAATGATGGTCTAGTTTGGAATATTCCTAGATTATTCGAAGAAATTAAAGTCGGCATTAAAAAGGCTTTAGAAAAATATCCACATATCGAATCCTTATCTATTGATACTTGGGGTGTCGATTACGTTTTGATGAATGGAGATAAAGAATTACCTCCTTTCTATGCTTATCGCAATGAGAGAAACATCAAAGCGAGTGAAGAAGTCCACAAGATTATTCCCTTTAATGAATTATATGGTTATACCGGCATTCAATTCGCAGCGTTTAACACTGTTTATCAATTATTTGATGATTTAAAACAAGGTCGATTAGAGAAGGCTACTGATTATTTGATGTTACCCAGTTATTTCACTTATAAATTAACTGGTGTGAAGACTCATGAATACACTGAAGAATCTACCGGTGCATTTTTAAATGCTTCGACAAAAGATTACGAATATAAAGTTATCGATAAATTAGGTTTACCAAGAAAATTATTTGGTAAGATTCAGCAACCTGGATTTGTCGTTGGTGATTTATTACCCGAAGTCCAAAAAGAAGTTGGTGGCAATATCAAAGTCATCTTATGTGCTTCCCACGATACTGGTAGTGCTTTTGAATCTGCGGATATCGATGATGATACATTAATCATCTCTTCCGGTACTTGGTCCTTATTAGGTATCAAATCTAAAGAGCCTATCTGCACAGAAACATCACTTAAGGCCAATTACACAAACGAAGGTGGTGTAGGCTATATCAGATTCTTAAAGAACATTATGGGTATGTGGTTACAAAACCAACTAAGAAATGAGCTACAACTCAGTTTTAAAGATATCGATGACAATATTAACAAATCCACATATCAAGGTGTCTTTGATGTCAATGATGCTTCTTTAGTGGCACCGAAGAGCATGAAAGCAGCGATTATCAATTTATTAAAAGATAATCCCCCACAAAACGATATCGATTTATTCGCAGCGATTTTCCACTCGATGGCGAATACCTATAAAATCGCGATTGATGAATTAGAAGAAATCACCGGTCGTAAATTTAAAAAGATCTTAATCCTCGGTGGAGGAGCGAGAAATATCTATGTCAATAAACAAGTCGGTTTATATACCGGTAAAGAAGTGATTGCTTCACCAGTAGAAGCCACATGCTTAGGCAATATTAAAGTACAAATGGAGGTCTCAAAATGAGAAAAGAAGTCAAAGCCATCTACGCATCATACGGAATTGATGTAAACAAAGTTTTAAAAGAATTAGCGAGAACCAAAATCTCCTTACATTGTTGGCAGCTCGACGATGTTATGGGTTTTGAAAATGCCGGAAGTTTAACCGGTGGTATTCAAACCACAGGTAACTATCCTGGTAGAGCGAGAAACTTTAAAGAATTAACTCAAGATTTAGATAAGGCTCTCAGCCATATTCCTGGAAGTAAGAAAATCAATCTTCATGCGATTTATCAAACCGGTAAATTAGTGGAAAGATGCGATGTCGGACCAGAACAATTTAAAGAATGGGTCTCTTATGCAAAAGAAAGAGGTTTAGGTTTAGACTATAACCCCACAATCTTCTCTCACCCCATGTTAGTGGATGGCTTGTCTTTATCTTCTCCCGATGAAAAAGTCCGCAATTACTGGATTAAACACTGCATAAATGGTTTAAAAATCACCGAAATGTTCGGTAAAGAATTAGGACAAAAATCTTTGATGAACATCTGGATTCCTGATGGATTAAAAGACGCTCCTGCGGATAGAATTGGTCCAAGATTAAGATTGAAAGATTCCTTAGATAAAATCCTCGCTGGTTATAAATATGATAAGAGAGTGATGGATGTCTCCGTTGAATCTAAAGTCTTCGGTATCGGTGTGGAATCCTATACAGTCGGTAGCAATGAATTCTATCTTAACTACGCTGCGACACGCGGTGTCTTAAACCTCATCGACTCCGGTCACTATCACCCAACAGAAGTAGTGGCGGATAAGATCAGTGCGATGTATTCCTTCTTCAATAAATTAGCCTTCCACGTCTCTAGACCAGTGAGATGGGATAGCGACCATGTCTTGAAACTCAATGATGACTTGCAAGATATCGCGGATGAAATCGTCAAATGCGATGGCTTACAAAGAAGTTATATTGGTTTAGATTATTTCGATGCCTCTATTAATAGAGTTTGCGCTTTAGTGATTGGCGCGCGTAATATGGAGAAGGCTCTCTTAAGAGCGTTATTAACTCCATGGAATTTATTAAAAGAAGCCCAAGATAAATATGACCATACCCAAGTTTTAGCGCTTCAAGAAGAGCTCAAGACCTTACCTTGGGGTGAAGTTTGGGATGAATATTTAAAACGTCAAGGAATGGTCTCCGATAAAGAGATGTTCTTAGATGTTAGAAAATACGAAGAAGAAGTCTTATCCAAGAGACAATAATATATGGATTCTGTCGTTAAATTAAAACCCTTTATCAAATCCTTTATTTGGGGTGGAGATTACTTTCAAAAATATGGAAAAGGCAATCAAGAAGTGATTTCCGAATTATGGGAATTATCTTTAAGAGAAGGTTTTTCTAGTGTCATCGCTTCTGGTAAAGACGAAGGTAAAACTTTATTAGAAGTGATGAAAGAAGATGATGTGGGACCGGTGAGAAATCGTTTCCCATATTTCCCCTTATTAATCAAATTAATCGATGCGAAAGATAATCTCTCCGTCCAAGTCCATCCTAGCGATGAATATGCTTTAGAAAATGAACATTCATTTGGCAAGACCGAAATGTGGCATATCATCGATGCGGATGAAGGTGCGGGATTATATGTCGGATTAAATGATAATTACACAAAGGAAGATATTGAGAAGAGATTAAATGATGGTTCTATTTTAGAAGTCTTAAACTTCTTTAAAGTTCAACCTGGGGAAACTTATTTAATTAATTCCGGCACAATTCATGCGATTGGTAAAGGTGTCCGTTTAATTGAAATTCAACAGAATAGCGATTTAACTTATCGTCTCTATGATTATTTAAGAAAAGATAAGAATGGTAATTACCGTGAACTCCATATTGAGAAAGCTTTAAAGGTGATTGATTACCATAAATATCAACCACAAAAACAAGAAGGCGATTTACTCGCGGATAATAAATACTTCAAAGTGATGAGAAAAGAAATTCACGGTTCCTTAACATTAACCGCTGACAAAGATGCATTTATGTCATTTACATTTATTAAGGGTCAAGGTTATGTGAATGATATCCCTTATCAAATATTTGATACTTTCTTCCTTCCTTATGGAAAAGAATGTGAAATAAAGGGAGATGGAGTTGTGATTATTTCCACTTTATAAAAAGAAAGGTAGAAAAATATTTCTAGTTTAATAAAATATATGGGTGACTATTTAAAAGAAATTAGAGAAAAAGTTGGTCATAGACCTCTAGTGATACCTCATGCGGTAGTCATGGTATTATCTCCAAATCGAGAAATATTATTTGAAGAGAGAGCGGATGACGGGTATTATGATTTCCCTGGCGGTGGGATTGATCCTAAAGAAACCGCTGAAGAGGCCGCGAAAAGAGAATTATATGAGGAGACGGGCTTAATTGCCGACTCCTTAAGGCTCCTCAATATTTATTCCGGAGAAGTCACTTATTATAAATACGCGAATGGGGATGAGATTTACGGTGTCGATGTTGTCTATGTCTGTGATAAATATCACGGAGAATTAAAACCCCAATTAGAAGAAGTGAAGGATTTGCGTTTCTTCCACGCTAATAGCCTTCCACAAAAATTATCAAAGAGAAATCAAGCAATTATTAAGGATTGGTGCATGGAACTTAAAGAAGTAGTTAAAAAATTTACTGTCGATAACGAGATACTTGATATCAGCCCATTAGGCAATGGACATATCAATTCTACTTTTTTGGTGCGTGTCAAAGATGATAAAGACTATGTCTTACAAAGAATCAACACCAATGTCTTTAAAGATGTCGATTTACTCATGAACAACACCCATTCTGTCTCTAGATATTTAAGACATCATGGTTTTGAATCTTTAAAAGTTATTCATACGAGAGATGATCAATTATATTTCCGTGATGATACTTCTTGTTATCGTTTATATCTTTATATCCAAAATACAATTTGTTATGAAGCGATTACCAGTATCGACTTATTAGTGAACGCTGGTAAGGCTTTTGGTCGTCTCCATAAAGCTCTCGCCGCTTTTGACGCTAAAGATTTAGGAGAAGTAATTCCTAATTTTCATAACACACCCAAGAGATATAGAGATTTACAAGAAGCGATTAATTTAGACAAATTAAATCGTAAACAAAATTGTTTAAAAGAAATCGCGCAAGTCGAACAATTCAAGGATGAATTATCTTATGTCGTCGATGGTATCAAAGATGGTTCCATCCACTTAGGTGTTACTCATAACGATCCCAAGATTAATAACGTCTTATTTGATAAAGATAGTGGACAAATCCGCGCGGTTATCGATTTAGACACGATTATGCCCGGTAGTTTCTTATACGATGTCGGTGATGCTTATAGAAGTTTATTCACCGGTGATAACGAAGATAGTACCGATTTATCCAAATTAGTGGTCAACTACGATGTTTTTGAGAATTATCTCCGCGGTTATTTAAGCGAGATGAAAGAGACATTATCTCCTAGAGAAGTAGAATTATTACCATTCTCCGCTTTCTTATTAACCATCGAATGCGGCATGAGATTCTTAGAAGACTATTTACGCGGTGATGTCTATTTCAAAACTAAATATGAAGAACATAATTTAGTGAGAGCGAGGACACAAATTAAACTCGCTAATGAGATTCATCAACATTTCGATGAATTAAAAGATATTGTCGATAAATTAATGAAAGAATAGGTTTGTTGTTAAAACCTATTTTTTCGTTTAAGATATTTCTATTAGGAGACTTTATTTATGAAAAATAAGTTTTTGTTATTTTTTGCTTTATTAGCGATGACTGTTACTGGCTGTCAAGGTAATAGGAAAACCTCAAGTAGCAGCATACCTGATGTTCCTCATTCCGTCACATCGGAAGAAGAGAGTACCGAACCATTAACAGAACCTATTGACACCGACCCTATTTCTATGCTGGCAATTAGTGGTGTACAAGTTCCCACAACTGGTGTCGCTGTTGGTGACTTAGACGCAGTGGAAATAGACCATGATGGTGTGGAAATTGATTTAGAGAATTCATTTTGGGAAGATGAAGATGGCTTCTTCTCTGATTTTGGAGATAGTTCTAATGTATTTGAGGGTGGAAGAATCTATAAAGCCCGCCTTTGTTTAACTTACCCATATGAATTTGTAGAACACGCCTCCATTTTTATTAATACCAAACCAGCGGATCTTCTTTCTTTAAGCGATGATAAGACCAAATATGTCGTTAGATTAACGTTCCCCAGAACTGAAATAGTGGAACACCATGAAATCTATGTCACCGGTGTCACGGATCCTGTTGCTGGTGAAACCCCAACCTTCGCTGGTATTTCCGTCACTAATACAGGATGTGTAATTGCTCAACATACTTGGGTTGTTAATTACGACAATGAAAACCACAATTTCTTCTATTCTGCTTCGGAAGATACGATTAAGTTCCATGAAGGTGATACGTATGGCATCAAAATCATGGTGCAATCAACCGATTTAGATTTTGCTACTGATGTGAAAGCTTATATCAATGGTGAAGAAGCGGAAATCATTAGCCAAGAAGGCAAATTACTAACATTTGTTTATCTTTTCTCTAGATTAGATGGAAAATATCAAATCCATTCGCTTTCATTAAGTAATATTCCAACTCCTGTTGTGGGACAAATTCCCAGCGCTTTAAATGTCATCGAATTATCAAATGATTTAGTAAGCCTATCTAGTAGTTCTAATTTATATTGGATTGTTTATAATTCCGATGGCGTGAGCAACAAGTTCTTTGCGCGTGGTGGAGAGGGTTCTTCTCCATTTGAAGCCGGTAAAAAATATGGTATTTCTGTTATCGTGAATTGCAAAAATAACGAAGAAGCCGAATTTGTCGATGAAGGCTTTGAAGTTAGCGTTTCCGCAGGTATCAGCGTTGTCGTAGAAAAATGCGGCACTAATGATCTGAACCGCAGAATCATTATTGGATTCTTACCTTTATAATAATTAGAATA
>JAEEGL012127184.1_pt1 | contig 26282 bp, 19 predicted proteins | sample 9134231 | NCBI WGS metagenome assembly JAEEGL01 (sample SAMN16246548, study PRJNA631951) | gut metagenome | biome: gut microbiome; feature: rumen; material: fiber-attached | host: Bos | place: Iran: Karaj | collected 2018-10
ACCGACTTCCTGTGAGCTTATGGCTTTACCTAATTCCAATGCTGTCATCGACAGTATTTCATTTTTTAACTTGCTCAAATCTTTTCTCCTTTCCGTAACTTCATCAGACAGTTTTGGGCACGACAAACATACCGTCTTTTTCTTCGGGTGCATTCTTCCGGATATTCTCCCTGTCGTCTCCGTTTGTGACTTCGTCCTCACGGAATACGTTCTGCACCTTGAAGGCATGCGACATAGGCTCAACATTCGAAGTATCGAGTTCGCCGAGCTTGTCGATGTAATCCAGCATTTTTCCCATGTCGGTCTTGGCCTGCTCTGCTTCCTCTTCGGATAGACTTAGTTTTGCAAGAATGCCGACATATTCAATTGTTGCATCGTCGATTATGTTCTTCATATTTTCAGTCCCTGATCTTGATGTGAACTTCTCTTAACTGCTGCTCTGTGATCTCATTGGGAGCACCGCACATAAGATCCTGCGCGGTTCCGCTCATAGGAAATGCGATTACTTCTCGGATATTCTCCTCATTGCACAGAAGCATGATCATTCTGTCTACGCCGGGAGCCATTCCTGCGTGAGGGGGTGCACCGAACTGGAATGCATGATAGAGAGCTCCGAACTTATTTCTAAGAGTCTCCTCATCGTATCCTGCGATCTCGAATGCCTTGACCATGATCTCCATGTCGTGGTTTCTTACGGCGCCGGATGAAAGCTCTATACCGTTACATACGATGTCATACTGGTAAGCAAGTATGTCAAGAGGGTTCTTGTTGTTGAGTGCATCGAGTCCGCCCTGGGGCATTGAGAAAGGATTGTGTGTAAATCCGATCTGATGTGACTCGGGATCTTCTTCGAACATAGGGAAGTCATTTACATAGCAGAAGCGGTAAGCGTTCTTCTCGATGAGATCAAGCTTTTCTCCGAGTTCATTACGGATGTGTCCTGCATAGTAGTTTGCCTTGTCTTCCTTATCCGCGATGAAGAATACGGTGTCGCCTACGCCTGCTTCCATGAGCTCAGCGAATTCCTTCTTGTACTCTTCGGGAATGAACTTATCGATGGGTCCCTTGTAGCTCATATCCTCCATTACTTCAAGATATCCTAATCCGCCCATACCCATATCGGTTGCGAATTTAAGTAGCTTTTCATGGAAGCCCTTGGAAAGATCGGCATGAACCTTGATGGCTCTGACAGTTCTTCCGATGAAGGGCTTGAAGGTACACTTCTGGAAGAAATCGGTAAGGTCACGGATCCTAAGGGGATTGCGGAGATCGGGCTTATCGCTTCCGAACTCGAGCATTGCCTGCTTATAGCTGATGATGGGGTAAGGTGCCCGGGTTACGCTGTATCCCTTGGGAGCAAATTTCTCGAAGGTTGCGGAAAGGACCTCTTCACCAACCCTGAATACATCCTCCTGGGTTGCAAAGCTCATCTCGAAATCGAGCTGGTAGAATTCTCCGGGCGATCTGTCAGCCCTTGCATCCTCGTCCCTGAAGCAGGGAGCGATCTGGAAGTACTTATCAAATCCGGATACCATGAGGAGCTGCTTATACTGCTGGGGTGCCTGGGGAAGTGCATAGAACTTTCCCTTGTACTTTCTCGAAGGAACAACATAGTCACGAGCGCCCTCGGGTGATGATGCGCAAAGGATGGGAGTCTGGATCTCTACGAATCCCATCTCGGTCATCTTCTCACGAAGGTATGCGATAACCTTGGATCTGAAAAGTATGGTATCCTTGACCTTCTGGTTACGAAGATCGAGATATCTGTACTTGAGACGAAGGTCCTCTCTTGTTTCCTTGGAGGTCATAACCTCGAAGGGAAGGGGCTGGTAAACCTTTCCGAGTACAGTGATGACATCGGCATTGAGCTCCACGGTTCCCGAAGGGATCTTGGGGTTATAGGTCTCCTCATCCCTCTTTTCGATCACGCCTTCAACGGAGATGCACATCTCCTTACTTATTCCTTCAAGAAGTCCTTCCTTTCTGAGAACAACCTGAACAACTCCGTACATATCCCTGAGGTCGATGAAGGATACTCCGCCGTGGTCACGGATGTTCTCGACCCATCCGGCAAGCTTTATCTTCTCGCCGATGTTCTTCTCTCCGATATTAGACATATTCATATCTCTGTAACAGTTCCTCATAGCATTTCCTTTCTGTACTGTTTTATTTCGATCTCATTGTGCGTTTCTGTTAAAGAAAAAAAACGGAGTGCCGCAATAGCACTCCGGGACGAATAACTGACTTATCCGCGATACCACCCTTATTGACAACAGTCCGCTGCTGTCCACTCTTTAACACTTAACGCGTGTACACGGGATGCCCTAACTACCTGAGATAGCTCAGACAACCAACTCCGGAGCGTTCCCTTGATCCTCTACTTACAAACCGCGCTTCCAGTCCACGACGCGATCTCCCTGGTGCTTTCCTTGATCAGAGTCTCCTTCACAGTTTTTAGCAATTACAGATTATATCAGAAGATGGATTTAAAGGTCAATCTTTCTTTATTATATGTATTTCGGGCTCTGCCCGGATGATTCAGGTTAAGACCCGGCTTTTTGGGGCCGTTCCTCATGCGGTTTATCACCATTTATGTCTGCTAACATAAAGTCAATAAGATCATCCCCCTGTTTTCCGAGGAAAGATGAGAGAACTGCCTTGGCATACGCTGCCTCCAAAGTTATCCCCTTCATGGGGATCGCACCCATTTTTATGGCATTGGCGGTGGTGCTGTATCCGGCATTTTCCTTATCACACGGAGCAAGGAAGACGGGAATATCTTTCTTACCGCATTCATCGAGAAGATAAAGTATGGAATACCTGCGGTCCTTTTCGATTATCTCATCAAGGCGGTAATTTTTCTCTTCCCCTTTATCCGCTGCTTTCCCGTAAACATTTCTACCGATGCAGACGCTCTCGGAATGATATGTACCGTGGATGACAAGCTTCTTTCCTTCGAGGTTTATTTCGGAATAGTCGAGTCCGGTAAACGGACGGATGAGGCAGACCTCAGACATGTTGCGAAATGTTTCGTTAAAGATTCCGGAGCCTTCTTTAAATCCGGTGCATTCCGGAAGGTTCGCATCATTTACGTCAGGCACTTTCATTTCATCCCTGCTGTGGAAGTTGTTGCTTCCGTTTGGACATTGGAGCAGATGTGATCCGTAATGTACAAGAAGCTCTCCGGGGACATGCAGACCGTTATGTTCGTTTGCTTCGTTTCTGTAGACCGCATAAACGTTCGGAGCTATTCCGTTCATGATGAGTCCCACGGCAGCTCTGAAGTTTACGTAGCCGTTAGTCTTCTCTTCAGGCACCCACACACCGTTTACATATTCCCCGAGCCTGAGCTGCGCCGAGACCATGCATACGGGGATATTTATTCCGGTAAGTGCCATGGACAGAAACGATGAAGTATATGCAAGGGTATCCGTTCCGTGAAGAACGATCACGCCCTTATAGTTTCCCGGAAGAATTTCTGCTTTGAACTTCTCCAGAATCCCGTACCAGACATCCGTCGTCATGTTTTCGCTCAGAATGTCGGTTTCAAGTGAGACGGTATCGAAATCCACACTGTCACAAAAACCTGAACCGGATCCGTTCCTGTAATGATCGATAAGTATCAGACTTGTACTTCCGGCATCCGATACATTCTTTCCGCTTGAATCAGGGGCGGAACATATCGTTCCGCCCGATAATAATACGCATATTTTTTCTTTTGCGCCCGTATCCGCCATATCAGTCCTTGCTCTTGGCATCGGATCCGGGGAATGCTTTTTTGAGAGCTGCCCAGATAACGAGTGCATAGCCGAGTCCGATGAGTGCGGTAACAAGCTGAGTTACGGAATAGGTAAGCTGAAGCTTGGGGAGCATGGGCTGCATTGCTTCGGGAAGGGTTACGGTTGCGAGAACACCGTATGAAATGGTAAGTGCCATGAATGCACCCTTCGCAACGCTTCCGACAACGCCGCCTGCGATGAACTTGACGATGTCCTTCTTCTTTCTTACGAAGAGCCAGAAGACTACTACGAGTACAACGTTACCCGCCATAACAAGAGGCATGATTGCGGGTACAACCTTCATTACCGGAGCTCCCGTGATAAGGAATGCGGTCACCGGTGTAAGGATCGCAATGATAACCGACCAGAACAGTCCGCAGTAAACTACGGCGAGGATGAGGCACGCATTGATGATGGGGCCCGTGATGTAAACGCTGAAGTTCTTGAAGAACTGGCTTACGATGCAGATTGCGAGAAGTGCTGCGGCTGTGGTGATCTTTTTGGTCTTGTCGTTCATTTAATTTCCCTCTTTCTTCGAGTCGGTTTTGGAAATCGGCTCAACAACTTGTTTATATACAACTCTGAAGAAAAATATCGAAAGTGTGCAGGATACGCCCTCAGCAACGAGGAACGAAAACCATACCGAGCCGACATTATTCGTAAAGTAGGCAAGTGCCCACGCTACGGGGATAAGTACAACGAGCTGTCTGCACACCGATATTATAAGTGAATAGATACTCTTGGAAAACGCCTGGAACACGCTTCCGAGAGAAATGGCAACCGCCGCGAACGGGAAGTGAAGTGCTATGATCCTCATTGCGGGAATGCCGATCGCTTTAACCTGGTCCTTGGCATTGAAAAGATCAAGGAGTATTCCGGGAATCGCTTCAAAGATGATCGTTCCGACGGTCATGATACATACCGCCAGGACAACACCGAAGCGGAGTGCTTCATCGATACGCTCCCTCTTCTTAGCTCCGTAGTTATATGCAAGCACGGGGATGATGCCGTTGTTCATTCCGAATACCGGCATGAAGAAGAAGCTCTGGAGTCTGAAGTATACGCCGTAGACCGCAACCGCGGTTGATGAGAATGCATCGAGGATCTTGTTCATAAAGTAGCTCATCACGGATCCGATACTCATCATAAGGATCGAAGGAAGTCCTACGAAATATATCCTTCCGATCGCGGAAAAGTCCGGTGCGAGGATCTTCTTTATATTCAGGTGGATCTCTTTATTCTTCGTGATATTGAAGATAAGTGCTAGCGTCGCGGCAACGCACTGTCCGATGACCGTTGCATAAGCTGCGCCTGCGGTTCCGAGAGCGGGGCATCCGAAGTATCCGAAGATCATGATGGGATCGAGGATGATGTTGATCACCGCACCCGTTGTCTGTGTGATCATCGAATAGAATGTAAGTCCCGTCGACTGAAGAAGTCTTTCCAGGGTCATCTGCATGAAGAGACCGAAGGACATCATGGTCACTATCTTAAGGTAAGGCACGCCGTATTCTATTACGGCGGCATCACTTGTCAGATGCAGGAAGAAGGGATCGACCGCAAAGAGTCCGATCAGAAAGAATACGATAAAGCTGAAGATTGCAAGAAGGATTCCCTGGTTAGCCGCAGCATCGGATTTATCGAATCTCTTTTCTCCGAGTGATGTTGAGAGCATCGCATTGATACCGACACCCGTTCCGGAACCTACCGCGATCATAAGGCTCTGTATGGGAAACGCAAGTGTGAGTGCAGCCATTGCGAGCGAATCGGGATCAAGCCATGATACGAATACCGAGTCGACGATATTGTACAAAGCCTGCACTATCATAGAGATCATCATCGGAAGTGACATGGTGATGATCAGTTTCTTTACGGGCATTACGCCCATCTTATTTTCTTTTAAGTTGCTTTCGGGTTTCTGTTCAGACATTTGATGACACAGTGGAAGTAACCTTAGGCTTCGTTGACACGACCTGGTTTCTGCCGTGCTCCTTTCCGTAATAGAGATTTTCATCGGCCTGGGTTACGAGCGACTCGAGTGAATACCCGGGTGCATATGTTGATACGCCGAGAGTCATCGTAAAAGTGATCCTGTTCTCGCCGTATTCTACAACGTTATTCTCAATCCTGGCTCTGATACGCTCCGCAACAGTCGAAGCGACATTTCTGTTTCCCTTAACAAGGAGAAGGAATTCTTCTCCGCCCCAGCGGCATACGACGTCGCCGTCTCTTACGCAGGTCTTAAGGATATCCGCAACCTGTACAAGCGCAACGTCTCCGCATTCATGGCCGTATGTATCGTTGATTCTCTTGAAGAAATCGATGTCTCCCATAACAAGGCTGAAGAGCGCACCGGTCTTCTTTGCTCCCTCGAGTGCATCCTCGAGATGAGTCTCCATGGTACGTCTGTTGTAAAGTCCGGTGAGAGGATCGAGGCTTGCTTCCTCGTCGAGGGTCGTATTCTTCTTCGCGAGGATATCGATGGAATTTTTATATCCGAGAACAAAGAAATGCGACATCCATATGATCAGCATGGATGCGAAGAATACGTTGAAGGTAAAGGCAACCTTGAGAGGTGCCGTTTCGAGTGTGACCATGGGTGTTACGAACTGGTCGGTTATATATGTTGCAAGAAGAACAGCCAGCGTAACGAACGACCATATCATCGGGGTGAAGACATGCTCGCCTTTCTTCTTGTCGGCGCCGCCGACGAACATGGATATGTAATAGTACACGGGGATGATCGATATGACGTATGTGTAGAAACCGGACTCCCATCCGATTATGAACATCGTTATGACCATCTGGAAAACTATCTCGATGAATGTAAGGAGATAGCCCCTGAAGATCTTGCCCTCACGGACCGTGGTATAGCAATAGGAATAATATGCAATGACGATTATGTTATAAAGCGCAAGCTGCCACACACCCATTATGTGATACATGAACATCATGATCACATGGATGATGATAATGGCGACAGAAAGGATCTCGAGGATCTCCTGGGGATTTACCCCGCCGGCTCCGGTCACCACGCGTATGAAAGCACTTTCACGCTTTATTTCTTCCTGCTTTACAACTTCAGGCTTATCGGCCATCTGAAGCCTCCATCAATGCACGGTTTGCCCCCACATAACCTTTATATCATTTTAACATATCGAGGCTGTCTTCAACAAGATTGACTCTTTGTCAATAACCTGATCTCGTCAAAATATGCAAAATAATCGGGGAACGTTTTGGAACAGCAGCATGGATCCAGGATATTTATTCCGGGCTGTGACAATCCGAGGAGCGAAAATGCCATTGCCACTCTGTGGTCTCCGAACGAATCGATATCGGCAGGAGCAGGACTTCCGGGTTCGATCGTGATATCGTCTCCGCTTTCCTTTACCTTTATTCCCGCTTTTGTCAGATCGGTGACGATCGCATTTATACGGTCACATTCCTGATGTCTTATATGGGATATTCCCGTAATGGTCGTGGGTGCTTTTCTTCCGAGGACGGATGCCGCAAGGGTAAGTGCTTGATCGGAAAGACTTCCCATATCGACGGTAACGGGATCATCCGATGCAAGAATTTCCCTGAGGATCTCCGGGAAGCGGATGTCTCCCTGCATGGAGGACGCATCCAGTCCTTTTATCTCCATAGGTATGTTCATGATCTCAGACATCGCATAGAAGTATGCCGCAGCGGATGCATCGGGTTCGATATTGTAACCCGTTGCTTTATAGCTTCCGTGCTTTACGAGATATAAAAGACCGTTTTTCGAGCTGCCGCCTCCATCGCCGGCAGAGCCGCACTTTTCGGTTTCGATGCCGAATGACTTCATGATATTTCTCGTGATCTCGACATAGCGAAGACCGTGCGTGCCGATGATCTTAATATTCAGTTCCGTTCCGGTCAAAGGTCCCGCAATAAGAAGCGCGCTCAGAAACTGAGAGCTCTTTTCGATATCAACGGTGACTTCATTTTTGGAAAAACCGTGGGGCTTTAATGTGAAAGGGAAGAACCCTTCCTCACCTTCATATATGACCTCGCATCCGAGTTCCTTAAGTGAATCAAGCAGCGGAGCCATGGGACGTTTTTTCATCTGGTCCGAAGAATCGAGTCTGTACTCTCCTCCGTCGGTAAGTCCGAGGACAGCCGTAAGAAATCTTGCCGCAGTTCCGGCGCTTCCGACATTAAGGCTCGCATTCGTATCGGGTATCTGCCCGCCGCATCCCTTTACCCTGACGGTGCAGTTTTTCCTGTCGGCTTCGAATTCTATTCCGAGAGATTTCATGCAGCTTAAGAAGCTTTCGGTATCATCGGAAAACAGAACGCCTTCAAGGAGCGATTCTCCCTCAGCAAGCATCGCGATAAGAAGCGCCCTGTTGGTGATGCTCTTCGAGCCGGGAACGCAGACTTCCAGGCTTCCGCTTTCGGTTTTTCTGATCTTGCCCGTCTTTGCTTTGACTATGGGATCACGATCACATTTATAAACTTGCACATCCCTGACAAAATATGTACTGTCTACAATCTCTCCGTCAGTGCAAGTCTCTTCCTTGATCTCCTTAGCTATGCGGTAGCCGGCCTTTTCATGAAGCTTCATGCTGGCCGTATTGGTGCTTATAACCTTTGCGGTAAGGTGAAGGAGTCCGAGCATTTTAAAGCCGACCTCATCACCCAGAAGCTTTACCGCTTCGGTAGCAAGTCCCCGTCCGGCAGGCGCATCCTCCGAGAAGAATACGCCGGTCTCACCGGTAAGCGTATCGGGTTCTATATGCTGGAGATATACGGATCCTATGGGAGTATCCGTTTCCTTCAGGATAACGACATACTGCCACACTTCGCCCTTATTCACCTTTTCCGAAAGCCACTTCGCATGGTCTTCCGCGGTCACGGGCTTACGGTAATAGAAATTTCTGACAGTCCTGTCGGAATTTCTCCACTTTAGCACCATAGCGGTGTCATCCGCCGTGATCGGACGAAGATATATTCTGTTTCCGGTTATTATTTCTGTATTCACTCTTCTTCTTTCTTATCGCCGTAGAAGTCGCTCCAGGTTCCTTCGCTCTTACTTTCGATCGAAGGAGTTCCGCGCATTCCGATAACGGGCGAACCCTTGCCCTTCAGATAATCGGCGGTAATGGTGACCGTTCCGATATTGTCATCCTTGGGGATCTCGTACATGATGTCGAGCATGTAATCTTCTATGATGCTTCTAAGTCCTCTGGCTCCGGTCTTAAGTTCCATTGCCTTGTCGGCGATCACCTCAAGAGCATCATCCGCAAATTCAAGCTTAACCTCATCGAGTTCAAGGAGCTTCTGATACTGCTTAAGTATCGCATTTTTGGGCTCGGTCATGATCTTGATGAGCATATCCTTCGTAAGAGTCTGAAGGGTTGTGACGATGGGAAGACGTCCGATGAACTCGGGGATCATTCCGTATTTTCTGATATCCTCCGTTGTCACCTTGGAAAGGATATCGGGATCATTTTCATAGGAATCCTTGAGAGTTCCGCCGAAGCCTATCGAGTTGGTCTTGGAAAGTCTCTGCTTGATGATGTCATCAAGTCCCGGGAATGCTCCTCCGCAGATAAAGAGGATGTTCCTGGTATTGATCGTTGCAAGCGGAACCATCGCGCCCTTGCTGGACGCACCGACCGGAACCTCGACCTCGGATCCTTCAAGGAGTTTGAGCATTCCCTGCTGTACGCTCTCACCCGATACGTCGCGGTGGTTAGAGTTTTCCTTTTTCGCGATCTTGTCTATCTCATCGATGAATACGATTCCGTTCTCTGCCTTCTCGACATCGTTATCGGCAGCCGCAAGGAGCTTGGAGATAACGCTCTCGATATCGTCTCCGATGTAACCGGCTTCTGTAAGTGATGTCGCATCGGCGATAGCAAGAGGTACATCGAGGAGCTTTGCAAGTGTACGGACCATGTATGTCTTACCGCATCCGGTGGGACCGATGAGAAGGATGTTGGACTTTTCGATCTCAATGGAATCCATCGAATCGGTCGCAACCCTCTTATAGTGGTTGTAGACCGCAACGGACATGACCTTCTTAGCATGCTCCTGGCCAACTACGTATTTATCGAGACTCTCCTTGATCTTGTGGGGAGCGGGAAGATTCTTGATGTCGATCAGTGGCTTTGCATTGGGATCCTTTTTCTTAAGTCTCTGCTTGTTGGGGATTCCTCCGAAGCCCTGGAGATTTGCAAGGTTTACAAAGCCGAATCCGGGGAAGGGTGAACCCGCACCTTTCGAAGGATCCTTGTCTTCACCCGAAGGGTCCGCATTTCCTGCATCGCCCATAAGCTTGCGGAGCTCATCTTCGGTCATGACATGGGAACCGTTCAGCATTCCCTGATAGTCGAACTGGGATACGGTATCCATTGTCTTCTGCATGCAGTCGCTGCAGATCGTGATAAAGCCGGGAAGCTTGAACATCTTGCCCGCCTTGCTCTCGGGTCTGCGGCATACGAAGCATACATCCTCATAGGTATCGGAAGAGCCTTTTCCGGCATCTCCCGTCTTGGATGCATCGCCGTGGCCTTCAGTAAGGTCGGCGGTGTCGCTGTTATTTGTGTTATCTTTATTGTCTTTCATCTCATCACTTAAAGAACCCCCGGAGGTTTCCGAGGGTTCGTTATCTTCTGTAAATATTTTATCGTCGTTCATCGGGAAATCCTTTCTTGGCGCTATACACAGTCCATTATAAAGCATGAAAGGCCCGAAAACTATGAATTTTGTATTATTTTACGCTTTTTTAGGGATTTTCAGGCACCTTATCGCGTTAAGTACGGCGATGACCATAACGCCTACATCCGCGAAGATTGCCATCCACATATTTGCGATTCCGATAGCTCCGAGAAGCAGGCACAAAACCTTGATCCCGATTGCGAAAATGATGTTCTCGCGAACGATCCTCAGGCACTTTTTCGATATCTTCATCGCAAGTGCGATCCTTGCGGGATCATCATCCATAAGGACTATATCGGCGCTTTCTATCGCAGCATCGGAGCCCAGCGCTCCCATTGCGATACCGATATCGGCTCTCGATAAAACGGGAGCATCGTTTATTCCGTCACCTACGAATGCAAGTTTTTCTTTTCCCTTTTTATCCGCGATGAGCTTTTCGACTTCATCGACCTTATCGCCGGGAAGAAGTCCGGCTCTGTATTCGGTAAGTCCAAGTTCATCAGCTATGCTCTCGGCACTTTCCTTTCTGTCGCCGGTGAGCATTACAAGTCTTCTTACACCGGAAGCTTTGAGGTTCTCTATGGCTTTCTTCGATGTGGGCTTGAGTGAATCGGAGATCAGGATCATACCGACATATTTCCCGTCACATGCAACGTGAATGACCGTTCCGGGGAAACTCACTCCGGATATGGGAGCAAAGCCGATGCTTTCCATAAGAGCTGCATTTCCGGCATAGATCTCATTAGAGGAAGTCCTTACTCTTACGCCTTTTCCGGGAATGTTTTCATCCTCTGTGATCTCCTCGATGCTGTTAAGGCCGCCTTCTTCAGCGAACTTCTTTATCGAAAGAGCGATCGGATGATCGGAATATCTCTCTGCAAGGGATGCGTATATAACAAGGTCATCTGCGGAAAATCCTTCTGCCGGTGACACCTTTGTCACTTCGAATGTTCCCTTTGTAAGTGTGCCTGTCTTATCGAATGCAATGATGCCTGTTTCGGAAAGTGCTTCAAGATAATTGGAGCCCTTTACAAGGATACCGTTCGATGATGCCGCACCGATCCCGCCGAAAAAGCTTAAAGGGATCGAGATAACAAGTGCACAGGGGCAGCTTATTACAAGGAATGTCAGAGCCCTGATGACCCAGGTTCCCCACATGGGTTCCTTCGACATGATGAGAAGAACTATCGGGGGAAGAAGAGCAAGTGCAAGTGCGAGGTAACATACTATCGGAGTGTAATATCTGGCAAATTTCGAGATGAAGTTCTCGGACTTACTCTTTTTCATTGAAGAATTCTCAACCATGTCGAGTATCTTCGAAACTGTGGATTCACCGAATTCCCTGGTGGTCTCTATCTTAAGAAGTCCGGTAATGTTGACGCATCCGCTGATAACTTCGTCGCCGACAGTTTTCTCTACGGGTATGCTCTCACCGGTAAGTGCGGAGGTGTCGAGCGATGCGTTTCCTTCCCTGATGATACCGTCGATGGGTATCTTCTCACCGGCCTTTACAACAATGATCTGTCCGATCGAAACATCTTCGGGATCTGCCTTTTCAAGCTCACCGGATCCGGTTTCGATGTTCGCATAATCGGGACGGATGTCCATGAGGTCGGTTATATTTTTCCTGCTCTTTCCGACCGCAACAGACTGGAACAGCTCACCGATCTGGTAAAAGAGCATTACGGCAACGCCTTCAAGAAATCCGCCTTCCTCGCCATCTGTTACAAGACCGAGGATTATCGCACCGACCGTCGCAACAGCCATCAGGAAGCACTCATCGAAGACCTGCCCGTGGGTGATGCCGTGAAATGCCTTCTTAAGAATGTCGCCTCCGATCACGATGTACGGGATCATGTAGAGTGCGAACTGAAGCAGCACCGGAACTTCGACAAAGTGCAGAAGGATCTGCAGTGCGATCAGAAGCACTATGCTGACAATTATTCTATTGAAAACTTTTTTCTGTTTCTTATTCATACGAAGATTTCGCAATCCTCTTCGACTGCCTTGCAGGCCTTGATGACATCCTGCATTATCGCTCCGTGATCTGCATCATCGGCAAATTCAACCTTCATCTTCTGACTCATAAAGCTGACTGTTGCATCAACGACACCTGCAACCTTCTTGGCTGCATCTTCCATCTTCTGTGCACAAGCTGCGCAATCAACTTCAATTCCGTATGTCTTCTTCATAACTTTTCTCCTTCTCATTAAGGTTAGCGGATGCAGTAATACTCAGTGCTTATGTATTACATATGAATATCTGTTCATATGTTCATTATAACACCCAAAATCCGGATGTCAACCCCCGACACCCCTTGACCCGAAAAAAAGTACAGATTATAATATAAGTACGTAAAAACGTACTCTTTTTAGTTCTTGTGAGGAAATAATAATGATAGTCAAACAAATGGACATTAGAGCAAATATAAAAAAATATTTTGATCTGGCTTATTCGGGAGAGGTAATCTTCGTTCCGAGAGTCAATAATAAGAATGTTGTCATTATCTCAGAAGACGAGTACAACCGGATAAGACAGGCTGACAGACTTAAAACCTACGCAAATTCAATCATTGCGCATTCAATATCAAGATCAGATGAAAGCATTTCATCTGCAAATATAAAAAGTGACAACTTAAAGAAATTGGAGATCATACGTGGATTGAAACATAATTGGAATGGAAATGGCGCATTGGCATTTTCAAGTAAACTGATAGATAAAGCCGGCGACATTATCAGGAATCTGTCAATTCAACCTGAAATTTTTCCTACAACACGAGGAAAGATCCAATTTGAATTCGACAATTCCAGAAAAGATCATATTGAGATAACAATCGACGAAAGTGAAATCGCCGAAGTTTTTAAAGTGACTCTTGAAGGAAATGAATTTACTGACACCATCCCATCCACACCGAAAGAAATAAACAAAGCAATAACCGCATTCTATCAATAAATTATGTATTAGAGATGCTACGCAAAAGGACTTAATGAGCGGCAAAATTGATATTTCATTACTGAATAATCCTCCTGAAGCAGAAGAATTTGAAACAGCAAAATTTTTTGCAAACCTAGGAAAAGACATAGTATTTATCCGTCCAAGTTCGATACCCGGGCAAAAAAGACCGGATATTGTTATGGATGGATTGGAATGGGAAATAAAATGTCCAACAGGAAGAAGCAAAAGAACAATAGAGAATAATATTGTAGCTGCGGAGAAACAATCATCTTGCATCATTATTGACCTGCGTCACATTAAACTTCCGGAGAAATTATGCATATTACAGATTGAACGATTGTTTGATCATAAATCACGAATCAAACGCATTCTTGTCATAACTAAAGGATTAAATCTGTTGGAATACCCAAAATAAAAAATCATATCTATATAAACTATCTCTTTAACACTGATAATATTGACTTTTTATATAGTTCTGTTATGATTTAATTGTTAAAAGGTTCGACCCGCTGCCGAAGGCGGGGGGCCCAGAGCCTTTTTCCAATTAAAGCAAAGCGTTCACTGTCACGTGAACGCTTTTTCCTTTTTCAAGAGAAAACTAAGAAAAAAGTCACAAAAAAGACATAATTAGGTTCTATACTCGAAAGCATCGAAAGCCTATATGGCTTTGGGAGGCAAAATATGTACGACTATAACAACAATACAAATCCGGGCGAAACACAGTATTATCAGAGCCCGCAGCAATTTGATCCACAGACGGGAATGCCGCTTGGCAGCACACAGAACTACTCGGTAACCGTCCACACTGCGCAGGAAGCTACTGCGCCGAAGAAGCCGGGCACATTCGGCAGGATAATGATGACAATCTGCATGGGTCTTCTTTTCGGGTTATTTGCAGGTGTGGGATTCTTCGCGGTTAACCTCATTACCGCCGATCAGACCAAGCCTGCCGCTACTCCCGAACCGGTTATCGAGCAGCCGGCCGGCACTCAGAGCGGAACCGCTCAGGGAACATATCTCGGGATCGATCCCGGCATTCCCACCGAAGTAAGAGTTCTCACAACCGAAGAAACAGATATCACTAAAGTAGTCGCCGATGTGATGCCTTCAATGGTATCTATCACCGAATACTATACGGTCTCGACCACTTACTGGGGACAGACATACACCCAGGACGGCGAAGCATCGGGATCAGGTATCATCATAGGTGAAACGGATGACGAATACATCATCGTCACCAACAACCATGTGGTATCCGATGCGGACAGCATTAAGGTCACATTCATTGATGATACGGAAGTTACGGCTTACCTTAAAGGACTCGAGCCTTCCATGGATATAGCGGTGATTTCCGTATTAAAGAGCGATCTTGATGACAGCACGATCGAAAAGATCAAGGTAGCGGAGCTTGGAGACAGCAACAGTCTCGTTCTCGGACAAAATGTCATCGCCATAGGTAATGCTCTCGGTTACGGACAGTCAGTCACTACCGGCATCATTTCAGCTCTCAACAGGGAAGTGACCACTTCCGACGGAAACACAAGCACTTACATCCAGACCGATGCAGCAATAAATCCCGGTAATTCGGGCGGTGCACTCCTCAATATGGCGGGCCAGGTCATCGGTATCAATTCAAACAAGATCGGCGGTTCCGCAGTCGAGGGAATGGGATATGCGATCCCCATCTCTTCCGTAAGGGATATAATCATTGACCTTATGGGCAGGGATACCCTGATTGAAGTAAATGAAGACGATATTGGATACATCGGGATATATCTTCAGGAGGTAACTCCCGAGATCTCTGCTTATTACGGAATCCCCGAGGGCATATTCGTATCGGAGGTTGCGGAAGGCGGCGGTGCGGAAAAAGCCGGAATACAGAACGGCGACATTATAGTAGCATTCCAGGGATGCACCGTCACAACCGATGCAAGCCTGAAAAAGCTTATCAAATACTATGCGGTAGGTGATGAAGTAGAAGTAACCTTCATGAGAAATGAAGACGGAGAATACGTCGAACACACCGTAACGGTCACGCTCGGAGGAAAACCCGAAAGATAAACCGGATATAAAGTTAGAATAAGAAAACCCGGAGCGGTCATTTGCTCCGGGTGATTTTCTTTGTAATTAATTTTGTGAGCGGCTGTTCCAGGAGCCAGAATATAACTCCCGCCGTAACACAGATCAGAACGCTGAGGAGATATTCCGTAAGGTCACCGGCAGGTTCCGTGACTGCAAAATCATAATACAGGAAGTACAGCATCTGCATCAGGAATATATTAAACGATGCTTTACCTATGATCTCCAAAGGTTTGAATCTCATTTTTCCTTTGGCGATGAGCGGGAACAACAGCGGAGCAGCATATAAACAGGCAAACAGCGACGTTCCCTGCCAGTAGGTTATTATCCTGGCTCTTTCACCGTATGATGTGTATACGAATAAATATATAAATGCCGCACCCGCAATGACCGATGCGATCATAAGAACAGTGTTGAGCTTAGCAGTCTTTCTTTCATATAATGCGGCAAAGCTTCCGCACGCTATGATGAACAGATATCTGAAGAGGATAAATCTGTATTCGTAATCGCTCATTCCGTATGCGGTCTTTAATACTTCATACAGAAGGTTGATGAAAAATACCGCGATCACGCCCTTGAAGCCCTTCTTTTTGATCAGATACCAGATAAGCGGAAATACAAAAACAAACTGGAGCATCAGTGGAAAATAGTAAGATCCCTGTCCGGTAAAGCCTCTGAGATAATCAAGGAAAAGCGCAAACAGTCCGTACTCTACGATCCCGACGGTATATAAACCGATGATCCTCAAAAAGATCTGAGCGAAAATAAAAAACAGGGTAAAGGGAACAACCAGCCTTATAAGGCTTTTGAGTATACGGTCACGGCCGTATGCATCGCCTAAGGACAGAACTCCTTTTCCTTCATACGAAAGAGTCCGTACATATCCCGAAATGAACATAAAGCCGGGAACGGCAAATTTAAGGAAGTACGGAAATATGACCGCCTTTTCCGAAATGATCCGGAAAGGGAAGTGAAGTGTAATGACCGCGATTATCAGCAGGCCCTTTACCACATCTGTATTTCTGTTGTAATATTCTTTCTTTTCTCCCATACCTATAAAAACTCCCACCGGGTAAAACCGATGGGAGTAAAGATCATTCTACGGTAACCGACTTAGCGAGGTTCCTGGGCTTGTCCACATCGAGTCCCTTTGCAACGGATACGTAATATCCGAGGAGCTGGAGGGGAACAACCGCAAGGCTTGCGGAGAAGTGTTCGTCAACCTTGGGGATGTAGGATACGAAGTTGCAGGTATCTTCGGTCTTGTAATTGCCTGCCATCGTAAGCCCGTAGAGATATGCGCCTCTGGACTTGCACTCGACCATGTTGCTGATGGTCTTCTCGTAAAGGTCGGACTGTGTGAGTGCTCCGACAACAAGCGTTCCTTCTTCGATAAGGCTTATGGTTCCGTGCTTGAGCTCGCCGGCAGCATATGCCTCGGAGTGGATGTAGCTTATCTCCTTGAGCTTGAGGCTTCCCTCGAGAGTTACGGCATAATCTATTCCTCTTCCTATAAAGAAGATATCGTGAGCGTTCGCATACTTTGCGGCAAACCACTGGATCCTCTCCTTGTCGAGAAGGATGTTGCCGATCTTGTCGGGGATGGTCTTCATCTCTTCTATAAGATGAGTGTACTGCTCGTCGTCGATCTTTCCTTTTACCTTGGCGAATTCGATAGCAAGGCAGTACATAGCGATGAGCTGTGCGGAATATGCCTTGGTGGTCGCAACGGAGATCTCGGGACCTGCCATTGTATAGAAGACATTGTCAGCTTCCCTTGCGATTGATGATCCGACAACGTTTACGATTCCGAGGGTGTTGATTCCCTGTGCCTTGGCTTCCCTGAGTGCGGCAAGTGAATCCGCGGTCTCACCTGACTGGCTTATTACGATGACAAGCTGGTCGGGTGTAAGGATGGGCTTTCTGTATCTGAACTCGGAAGCAAGCTCGACTCTTACGGGGATCCTGGCAAGATCCTCCATTACGTACTGGCCGACCATTCCGGCATGCCATGCGCTTCCGCAGGCAACTATTGTGATACGGTCAACCTTCAGGATCTCTTCGGTAGTAAGACCTACAGATGAAAGATCGATCTTTCCGTCCTTGCAGACGCTCGAAAGAGTATCCTCAACAGCTCTGGGCTGCTCATGGATCTCCTTTATCATGAAGTGCTCGAAACCGCCCTTTTCCGCAGCCTCGGCATCCCACTTGATCTCGGTAAGTTCCTTCTCGATGACATCTCCGTCAAGGTTATAGAATGTAGCCTTGCCGTCTGAAAGGCATGCCATCTCAAGGTTTCCGATGTAGTAAACCTGTCTTGTGTACTTGAGGATTGCGGGAACATCGGATGCGACATAGCAGTCACCGTCGGTGATTCCGATGATCATAGGGCTTTCTTTTCTTGCTGCCCAGATCTCACCGGGACGGTCGGTAAACATTACCTCAAGTGCATATGAACCCCTGACTCTGACCATTGTCTTGGCGATAGCATCGACGGGGCCGATCTGATATTTCTTATAGTAGTAATCGATGAGCTTGATGACTACTTCGGTATCTGTCTGTGAGTAGAACTGGTAACCGTGCTTGGAAAGCTTGTCCCTGAGCTCCTGATAGTTTTCGATGATTCCGTTATGAACACCGACAACCTCACTCTCAACGGCACCTGATCCGGAACGGGTGCAGTTTCCGCTGACATGGGGATGAGCGTTGATCTGGCTGGGTTCACCGTGGGTAGCCCATCTGGTGTGGCCGATTCCGCAGTTTCCCTTGAGGGCTCTTCCACCGTCAACCTTCTCGGAAAGCTCCTTGAGTTTTCCTTTTTCCTTTACAACCTCAGCAAGCTTATCGCCGTCCCTTACGGCAAGACCCGCTGAGTCATATCCTCTGTATTCAAGCTTTGCAAGTCCCTCAAGAAGAATGGGGGCAGCCTGTTTCTTTCCTACGTATCCGACAATTCCGCACATGGTTAGTTACTCTCTTTCATCTTCAGCCAGTATTTTCTGTTAGCCGTAAATTTCATTATAAAGCATTCGGGCAATTTTGCATAATTTCTGCCCAGTTTATATCCCGCGAGCTTGAACGCACACTGGGTGATAAAGCCCGGAATAAGCAGAAATGCGCCCTTTTTCATGAGCAGCTTTATGCTGCCGCCCACGAATTTGAATCCTTCCGATTCGGAGCTTACATCCGCAAAGACCTCGGGGTGCATTGCCTGGCTCGCACCGAGATCGAAATTCCTCTTAAACTGCTGCATCGCGGTATAGTTATGCGCATGGATGACCTTGGCGGTGGCTTCGTACCTGACCCCGTATCCGAGTTCAAGGAACTTCCTTGCTATGATCATATCTTCATTAAAGATGGTGCTCTTGATGAATCCGCCGGCTTCCTCATAGATATCCCTTCTGTATGCACAGCACACATCGGAGCAGAAGAATGCCTTGATGCCCATCTTCTCAATATCTGACTTGTACTTGGTCTTGGAAAGTTCGGAATAATTATGGAGCCTCGCAAGCTTTTCGTAAGGCGACGACTTGCTGCCGGGCATCTGGCGCGCAAAGACGCACGCTATCGCTCCCGAATGGGATCCGGGAGTATCAGCGTCTTCCTTTTCCATCTGATTCTTAAGTGGAGTTACGAGCTTTTCGATCAGATCGTCCGAAACCGGGACAGCATCCTGTGTCATCATTACGAAGATATCGCAGGGAGTGTTCCTTACGGCCCTTCTTCTGGTATCTCCATGATCGTACTCGGAAACCTTGATCTCCATGATCCGGACATCGGGAAATTCCTTTTTGACCTGCTCCATCGTCTCATCCGGCTCTTCGCCTACGGAATGGATAAGATTTATGCCGTGAGGAGCAAGTGTCTGGGATTTAAGTCTTTCGATCAGTTTTATTAACTTTTTATCCGGCTTATATACCGGGATTATTACCTGAATATTCAAAATCTACTTCCTGATATAATTTTCCGTTTCCGACTCAATATAGGCAGAGAACGCCTTTACCTGGTCGCTCGGAACGTAATTTCTGTCGTCAAAGAGATACTCATGCAGCCAGATGACATTGTCTTCGAGACTGGTGGGAACAACGCAGTCGCCGTATGCCTTGAGGTTTGCACCCGCCATCATATCCATTGCGGGGAAACCGCCGTCACGTACGATCGTATAATCCTTTACATTAAGTACCATATCGAGAAATGCCTTCTCGTCAAAGCTTGTATAGGTGTAATTCATTACATCCGTGAAGATGTTGGTAAGCGTCGAGGCATCGCGTGTCTGGGCCTCCTTGAGTATCGCCTCGAGAACCTCTCTCTGGCGCTCTGTACGCTTGAAGTCATTGCCGTCGGTATATCTGATCCTGCAGTAAGCGGCAGCCTGCATTCCGTTAAGAAGCTGGTATCCGGTCTCCCTTACGGGGGTGATGCTGTCCTCCGGGATTCCGACTGCCTGCGCGACCGCTATCTGGTAATTGTTCAGATGGTCGATCTCATTGGATTCGACATCGATCATGATGCCGCCGAGATCATCGATGACCGTCGCGAGCGCCTTGTAGCTTACGGTGACCCAGTTGGTTATGTTAAGGTCAAGATTGGCATTGAGCATCGTTACGGCCTGGGTTGCTCCGCCTTTGGCATATGCGGCGTTACATTTATTGTAGCTGTCGTTTCCGAGATTAAGGAAGGTGTCCCTGTAGACGGATACAAGAGTGACTTCGCCGGTCGCGTTATTGATGCTGGCGATGATTATGGTGTCGCTCCTGTAGCCCTTGAGAAGATCGCTTCCCTTGGAAGAAAGAGCATCCACACCGAAAAGAGCGATATTGGTATATCCCGACATCGCACCTTCATCCGCATTCCTGAGCACCGAATCGGAAATACCGATATCGGAAGGGGAAAGGTTTGCAACGTCCGCATAGATGGGGCCTTCGTCATCGGTCGTCTGAGTGTGCTTCATAACATAATAAAGCACGCCTATCATACCGAGGATGATGATAACCTCGATAATGAAAACGACCATCTTTCTCTTGGTCCTTGCGTTTTTGGTTTTCTTTGCAGGTCCCTTGGACCCTGGATTTGATGCCATATTCACTCCTAAACTATCCGGATCAATAAGCGTTCTTGTTGATGAATCCCGTGACAAATGTCATCAGGATGATCTTTATATCAAATAAGAAGCTCCAGTTCTCAATATAGTAGATATCGTACTCAACCCTCTTTCGGATGGAGGTATCTCCCCTGAGGCCGTTGACCTGGGCCCAGCCGGTAAGTCCGGGACGGACCTGGTGCTTGACATTGTACCTGGGGATCTCTTCCATGAACTTTTCAACGAACTGGGGGCGCTCGGGTCTGGGACCGATGAGGCTCATATCTCCCTTAAGGATGTTGAAAAGCTGGGGAAGCTCGTCGATGCTGGTCTTTCTGATGAATCTTCCGACATTGGTGACCCTGGGGTCATTCTTGGTGGTCCAGCCCTTCTTTTCTTTCTTTTCGCTCTGGACCCTCATTGAACGGAACTTATACATCTTGAATGGCTTGTTGTGAAGTCCGATCCTCTCCTGCTTGAAGATGACGGGACCCTTGCTCGTCAGCTTGATAAGTATCGCAACAACGAGCATGACCGGCGAGGTAATTACTATTCCGATAAATGAAGCGAAAATATCAAAAAGCCTCTTTACGAACATATTGCCGCTGTTGGCAAGGGGGACATAGCGGATGTTGATGACGGGGAGTCCGCCGATATCTTCGGTATAGGGCCTGGTAGGGATGACGCTGTTATAGTCGGGTACGAATTTGGTGTGTACGCCGAATTTTTCGCAGATGCTCACGGTCTCTTCGAGCTTTTCGTAATCCTCGAGGGGAAGGGCTATGACGATCTCGTCGAGCTTGTGCTCGGGGAGGATGTATTCGAGATTTCCGAGGGTTCCGAGAACCTTTACACCGTGATAAACGGCTCCCGCGGGAACGTGGTCATCGAGAACACCGACGACATTGTAACCCCACTGGGGATTTTCCCTGATGCGGTCCATATAATTTTCCGCAGCCCTGGAGTATCCGACGAGGAGAACATGCTTGATATTGTATCCCTTTTTCCTGAAGCTCTTAAGGACCTTCCTTAGGATCATCCTGTAGACACTTCCGAAGAAGATGTTGAGAATACAGAAGGTACAGAGAACGCCACGGGAATAGTTGATGTCACGGGCGATGTTGTACACGAAAAGCATCAGGGCCAGGAGGCCGATGATGTTGGCTTTGATAAGGTCGAAGACCTCCCACTGCTGCCTTTCGGTCCTTCGGGAGGTGTAGATGTCACAGAAGCTGTATATGAGGATATATCCGGGAACGACAAAGGGAAGGATCTCGTAGTAGTACTCGATCCCAAGATAGTAGATCCACTCGGGTGGTCTGACAAAGAAATACAGATGGAATGCAAGAACCAGTGATACGGGGATAATGACCGCATCAATAAGTACATTGAGCCTATTAAAGATATGCTGGTTATTTCTGATCATTCCTCTGACTCCAATCCACATACGATTTTACATCATTTGGGGGGATTAAGACAGTTCAGAGGGGCTTTTAAATCTTAAGTTTTCTTTAATAATGGAAAAAGGAAAAAGAAGGTACCGGCGCAGGTCAGGTGTCCTTGATAACAGAGAAGATGTTCTTAAGAAGGATGAGCTCGATAAGGGCAAGCCTGGGGATGATCTTTGTAAATCCCTTGAATCTGTTCCCGCGGCCCTTCCCGAAAGACTTTTTGAAGCCTTCGGAAAGCCCTTTCAGATAATCCTTACCGAGGCCCTTTTTGATAAAGAATGCGGTCTTTACCGCAAAGCCGGCGAGAAGGAATGGAATATTTAATAACAACTGTATTGCAGACATGTTCTTGAATACAACATAGATGTTATTTTGAGCCGAAAAAATTACCTTACGGCTGTTATATTTCGATCCGGTGGTTGCGGAACCGTAATGGACCACCACTGCATTAGGATCATACTTGTTATTGAATCCGTGGAGAAGAGCTCTCCAGCATACATCCAGATCCTCCAGATACATGAAGTGAAGAGGGTCAAAATAACCTATGATATCAAACAGTTCCCTCCTGTAGATCGCAGCACCGGCGCAGGATGAGAAGACTTTACAGGGTTTGGTGTAGCCGGAAGCTCTCCTTCCCTTTCCCCTCGATCTGGACCATCCGAGTGCACAATAAATATCCCCGGCGCTGTCCATCAAATTCTCGTCATCCCACATTCTCATTGATGCGGAAACAGAGAAACACTTGTTATCATTTCGTATGGTATTATATAAAGACTGGACAAATCCGGGTTTTGCCTTCGTATCGTTGTTTAATAAAATAACATACGGTGTTTCAGACACCCTAATGCCCGTATTTACTGCATTTGGGAAGCCTCCGTTCTTCTCGAGGGCTATTATTCTGACCTCCGGATAGCCTTTTACGATCTCCCTGCTGCTATCGGTCGATGCATCGTCCACAACAACAATATCATATGTTATCGCTGCATTCTGAACAGAGGGCCTCAGTGAATCAAGGCAGCCCTTAAGGAATTTCTCACCGTTATAATTTGGAATAACTATAGTTACTTTATTCATTTAACTACCTGCCAGCAGGGATAATAGAGTAATCCGTATCCGGCATTTCTTATCTTCGCCGAAAGCTCCATGCTCATCTCGAGAATGTCTCCTTCGGGGAGGAGATTCTTGGCATCGAATACCTTCTCTCCGTCCTGAGGGGGTCTTCCCGTCTCGTGGGGTCTGAGTGAAATCATTCCGGGAACCCTGTGCTCGGAATATTTAACTCCTGTGATCTTGTAAAACTCGTCGTGGAACTCGGGATTAAGTCTTATGCATCTGATATCGAGGGCACTTGCCGACTGCTGGCACATTGCCCTGTGGAAATATCCGGTATATCCGACCGGCAGTCCCTCATAGAGGAGATTTCCCTCCTTATCCATGATACCGCCGCATATCCTGCCCCTGTGGGCATCGGTCACAACCCTTCCTCCTACGGCACCGAGGTCGGGTCTGCTGTCAAATATATCTCCCCTGTAGCGGAATTCGTAATATCCGACATTTCTGAGGTTATAGATATCGGCCTTGATATCAAAGGCAGCTGCATGGTCCTCCAGAGCTTTGATACCTGCATCGTAAGCATAGAGCTTTCCCAATGTGTTGGAGGAGGTCGAAGCGGGACTTATCCTCCAGTGGTAAAGGATCTGGGGAACGTGGCTGAAGCCCGCACCCTCACGCATGGCACGAAGGAGCAGGTCATAGTCCTGCGCACCGTCATATTCGGGCCTGAAGGCCAGCTTTTTCATAAGGGAAGCCTTCATTACGGTCAGGTGGCAGATATAGTTATTGTTTAGAAGCAGATTAGGGTCAAAATCGGGCTTGGAATTCCTTTCACTGTAATCCCTGCCGGATGCATTGGTCTTGTCCTCATCCGAATAGATGACATCCGGCTCTTTGCCGATCCTCTTGGAGTAGCTGATTATGTTCTCCACGATCCTTAAAAGGGCATCGGGAGTAAGAAGGTCATCGTGGTCCAGGAGGGCTATATATTCCCCTGCCGCCTCCTTAAGGGCCTCGTTGGTATTCTCGGAAATGCCCCTGTTGGAAGGAAGGGAAATGTATTTTACCCTGATATCTCCGAATTCGTCGCAGATCGACCTGAGAGCGCTCTTATCCTCGGAAGCGTCGGCGATTATGAGCTCGAGCTTGTCGTAAGCCTGGGCCAGAACGCTTTCCGCCATCTCCCTGAAGAATTCGGGATCCGTGTTGTATGCGGGTACGATCACGGAAATAAGGGGAGTGCGGGAAAGCCTTTCCGACAGTCTCCTCATGACAGATATCTCATATTCCGTGGGTCTGCGGTAATCGGAGCCGCGTTTTCCTTTTACGGAAAGGCTCTCGGAGATCTCGAGAATTCCGGCTTTTACACCGTTTCTCGACATATAACCCATACTTCTTTTTGCTGCTGAGATTATATCCATAATATTTTAAAAAAGGGACGGTTTTCGGGTAAGAAAACCGCCCCACATAATGAATGGTTTAAGCGAATGCCTTTACGCCTTCGGTAAGAGCTGCGGACTTGGCTGCGGCATCCTCAAGGCTCGTTCCCTTTACGCCCATGTAGAACTTGATCTTGGGCTCGGTGCCGGAAGGTCTTACGCAGCACCAGTTGTCATCGGGAAGATCAAAGTAGAGAACATTGGATGAAGGAAGGCCTGTGGTGCCCTTTTCGCCGGTCTTCATATCGATGACGACATCCTTCTTGTAATCCCTGAACTTGAGTACTTCGAACTCTCCGAATGCCTTGGGAGGATCGTTTCTGAGCTTGTCCATGAGAGCTGCGATCTGCTCGGCGCCCTCAGCACCCTTCATAGTGAGGGTGAACTGGGTCTCCTTGAAGTATCCGTACTTCTCGTAAACTTCGATCATGAAATCCCAAAGGGTCTTGCCCTGCTTCTTGAGCCAGGAAGCAACTTCGCAGAGCATCTCGACTGCTACGATCGCATCCTTATCCCTTGCGTGGGTTCCGACGAGGCATCCGTAGGACTCCTCAAGTCCGAATACGTAATTGTTGTCCTTGTTGCCGTTCTGCTCGAAGATCTTGATCTGCTCTCCGATGTACTTAAATCCGGTGAGAACCTCGATGAGCTTGACACCGTAAGCCTTGGTCATGGGGAAGGTCATGTTGGTGGTAACGATGGTGGTTACCAGGGTAGGATTCGAAGGCATGGAGCCGAGTGCGGTGCGCTCCCTGAGGATGTACTCAGCGATAAGCATTCCGGACATATTTCCGGTAAATGCCACATATTCGCCGGTCTTAGAATCCTTCGCATAAACGCCGAGGCGGTCGGCATCGGGGTCGGTAGCAAGAACGATGTCTGCATCCTTTTCCTTGGCAAGCTTAAGAGCAAGCTCGAAAGCCTTGGGATCTTCGGGATTGGGATAAGCGAGGGTGGTGAACTCGGGATCGGGTCCTACCTGCTCGGGAACAACGTAAACATTCTTGTATCCGAGCTCTTCAAGGATGCGTCTTACGGGCTTGTTACCGGTTCCGCAGAAAGGCGTGTAGACGATCTTGATGTCGCCCGCAACTTCCTTGATGATCTCGGGGTGAAGGCTCTGCTTCTTGAGCTCGACCATATACTTGTCGTCGATCTCTTTGCCGATGGAGATGTAAAGGCCCTGCTCAAGCGCATCATCCTTGTCCATGGTCTTGCAATCACTGTATTCCTTGATCGCGAAAACCTCACCGATGATGCCGGTGTCGTGAGGAGGGGTTACCTGCGCGCCGTCTTCCCAGTAAACCTTGTATCCGTTGTACTCGGGGGGATTGTGGCTTGCGGTTATATTGATACCTGCGGTGCATCCGAGTTCTCTTAATGCAAAGGAAAGCTCGGGAGTGGGTCTGAGTTCATCGAAAACATAAGCTTTGATGCCGTTTGCCGCAAGGCAGAGAGCCGCAACATCGGCAAACTCGGGACTCATACGTCTGCAGTCAAAAGAGATCGCAACGCCCTTGGACTGTGTTCCTGCCTTGATGATGTAATTGGCAAGTCCCTGGGTAGCCTTTCTTACAGTATAGACGTTCATACGGTTGCTTCCGGCTCCGATAACGCCTCTGAGGCCTCCGGTACCGAATTCAAGTTCTCTGTAGAAGCGGTCCTCGATCTCCTTTTCATCGTTTCTGATCGCAAGAAGTTCCTGCTTTGTAGCCTCGTCAAAATAATCGTCGCTAAGCCACTTTTCAAACTCTTC
>JAEEGL012282668.1_pt1 | contig 26282 bp, 19 predicted proteins | sample 9134231 | NCBI WGS metagenome assembly JAEEGL01 (sample SAMN16246548, study PRJNA631951) | gut metagenome | biome: gut microbiome; feature: rumen; material: fiber-attached | host: Bos | place: Iran: Karaj | collected 2018-10
CTCAGTGATGTGATCAAAATAGAGTGAGGTACCGGGCACGGGGGAAAATTCGCTCAGATAGGGTCTCAGCCCCAGCTCTGCAACGACATCGATGCTCTTTTCGACCTCGGCCACGCTCTGATGGGGCAGCCCGCAGAGAAGGTAGACTCCGATCCTGTCACGCGGATAGCCGTGCGCCGTAAGCCTGCCGGCTGTCTGGATCAGCTGTTCAAGCGAGGTTTTGTCATCGTAGCGGGCAAATGCCGTCTCGAAACCGAAGCGCAGCTGAGGGAAGTCATAGCAGGTGAAATATTCGCACAGTCTGTCATCGACCTCGTGGAGGTGCAGGCCGTTCGGTGTGTGGAAACGGTACTTTCCGGGTCCAAGCCTATCCAGGAACTCCCGCAGATAACGACCGTTCCTGAGCAGAAGCGCGTCGTCGTAAAAGGCGACATCGGCGCGTCCGGTCTCTGCGTGCCACTTTTCAAGGTTGTCAGCCTGGGTCCCGGTACTCCGCAGAGAGACCTTCGGGTAAAAGATCGCGCTGGAACAGTAGGGACAGCGGTTCGGACACCCCTCTACCAGATTGGCAGGGAAAAACATGAGGCCAGGCAGGCTCCTGCAACCGGTGCCGGTAATTTCTGTAGGGATCTGAGCCCTGCCGGAATGCACCGTCACGCCTTCACGCTCAAAAAGAGCCGGTATCAACGTTGCCGAGATGCCGCCGACATCGATTTCGACATCACCGAAGAGCTCGCGCACAAACCCGATCACCCTCTGCGCACAACGGTACCAATATGTCATGCCGGTCGTGATATAGACCTTGTCCGGTCTCCCGACAGCCGCCAGCAGTTCACGCGCCTTCTCGTCGGATGCTCCGAAACGGAAGTAGCTGCGCGGCACAAAGCTAAGCTCACGCGGCTTTTCGATCTCCCTCTTCCAGTAAGAATGACGCCCCCAGCTGCGGCAGACCGGCGGGACCATCCCCTCCTCCGCGACCTGAGGACCGTCCAGAAGATCAAGGTAAATCACCTCTTTGCCCTGCGACTCGAAAAACTCCATGATCCGGAAGAGCCCGAGCGGCACGGCCCAGAGGTTGTATGCGGTGAAATCCTCGACGAACGGATTTATGAAAAGAAGCTTTTTAGTCACGATCTCCTCGGGTCATTCCTTTTTTCAAGCGGTTGAGGCCGTCTTCCAAAGTGGCTTTCGGACACGCGATGTTCATTCTGAGAAAGTTCTTTCCGGCCTCGCCGTAAACAGATCCGGCTGTGACATTCCACTTTACACTGTCTGTTCCGCGGCGGTTTATTACGGTATCAAAATCGTATTTCATAGTTACCTCAGCCAGTCCGGCTTGTCTGAAAGGTTTGATTTCATTCTTTTTTCACCCGCAGTCTCAAGTAAATCAATAATTTGCGGAGGCATTATATTTATGAATGATTGTTTATTGCAAAAAAAAACTCCCGTACTATAACGCATAGTTTTTTCTGACCGTCGCAGCAAAAACGAAGGTCATATATATATAATAATGGTATAGGAATGAGGGATAGCCGTGATACTGGCACAGATTCTTTCGGTAACGATATTTCTTGTAATGTTCGCGCTCATGATATCTGAAAAGATAGAGCGCCACTATGTAACGCTGGGCAGCGCAGTTCTGACAGCCCTGTTTGTCTTCGGGCTCGGGCTGCACAGCTCCGACGCGATCATCGAGACACTGAACCTGAAAACCATCATGACAAAGAGTTTCTGGTACAGCGCCGGCGACATTCCCGAAAATTCGACAGGCATCAACTGGGCGACAATTTTTTTCATCGCCGGGATGATGGTCATGGTCGAAGGGATGGGCTCTTCAGGCTTTTTCCGCTGGCTCTGCATGAAGCTGGCGAAACTCGTACACTACCGCGTGATCTACATTTTCGTTGCGTTCATGCTGATATCGTTCGCACTTTCGATGTTCATCGACAGCATAACGGTCATCCTTTTTCTCGCTGCGGTCACGGTCGAACTTTCACAGCTTCTCAAATTCAATCCGGTAAGCATGATCCTTGCCGAAGTCTTCTGCGCCAACCTCGGAGGTTCGGCGACGATGTGCGGAGACCCGCCCAACATCATAATCGGCACAAGTCTCGGTTACTCGTTCGGTGATTTTCTCAGAAACACAGGAAATATCGCCATCATCGGTCTGGTATTCACGCTGGTCTATTTCATTCTGATGTGCCGCAAAGAGTATCTCGACGCAGGAAAAAACATCGACACCTCCTCATTTCCCTCCCCCCAGTCGGCAATAAGAAGCAGAATCGGTTTCAGCAACAGCTGCATAATCTTTTCGATTGCGGTCGTCCTGCTCGTCACCCATGCAGACACTGGGCTTACGGTTGCATCTATCGGTGTCGGGACAGCGATCCTGACACTCCTTGCAGCCCCCAGATATTCCCGTGAGATCCTGAAACGTGTCGATTACAAAACGCTCCTTTTTTTCATCGGGCTTTTCTTCGTAGTCGGCGGTTTGGAACAGACCGGAATACTCAAAATCATAGCCGACTTCATCGGTAAAGTATCAGGCGGGGATCCGTACATAATGATCGCGATCATAATCTGGGTCTCGGCCATTGCGAGCGCATTCATCGACAACATCCCTTTCGCCGCGACGATGATCCCCGTCATCAAATCGCTCTCGGCGACCACCGGAGTTTCGCTTGAGACCATGTCCTGGGCGCTCTCGATGGGAACAGACATCGGCGGCAGCGGGACCCCGATCGGAGCAAGCGCGAACGTAGTAGGCACATCCGTCTCGGCTAAATCCGGGCACCCCGTCGGCTGGGGCAGATACTGCAGACTGAGCGCTCCGGCAGCAATAATTGTAATCGCGGCAAGTACGCTGTATATATTTGTTAACTATCTGTAAGATTTGCTTTTTATTTTTCGGAGTCTGCCATGCCTTACCTTTCCCTTGTTCTGAAAATCGTTGTTTTGTCGCTCTTTTTTTTAATTTCGTGCGAAAACAGGGTTTCCGTTCCGTCGCAGGAGACTCCCGACAGCGGTCACGAAGAGATCCCTGACGAAGACAACGCTTCCGAAAACGATCCTCTTTACGACCTGAAAGTCTCGGCAAACGATAAAAACGTCCTCTCGTGCAGGCTCGCCTTTTCGACCTCCGAAGAGAGGAAAACCTTTGTAAAATACTACTCTGAAAAGCATACCGGCTACAAAATCAGCGAAGAGACAGCAAAAAGCGAGCACTATTTCTTCCTCTGGGGAATGCACGAAAATCTTGACTACAGGATCGAAGTCTACTCGGACGAGCCTGAACCAGAGCTTCTTGCAACTGCAGAATTTCATTCAGGAAATGTACCGGATTCCATAGTAAGGCCCTACCTTGTCGCAAACGACAGGGAATTTGTCCAGCCCGGCTTCGTTCTCTTTTCGCAGCTCGCCGAACCCGAATCAGTGGAGATGCCGCCCGTGATATTCATGGTCGATACAGAGGGGTTCGTCGTCTGGTATTTCGAACACTACCTCGCCGGTTACGCAATTATAAGCGATGCCGACTATCGCGAAGATACCCGGACGATTTTTGCAGGGATTCAAAAGGAGTTCAGTATGCAGGATATCCCGGCCGAAGAGGGCATCGAAATCGATCTTGAAGGCAATATCCTCTGGAAATCCAAAGAGATATCGAGCTATTACTATGCCGAAAACAGCTGGCATCATGACTACAGGCTGCTTGACGACGGAACCATCCTTTTTATTCAGGCTGTCTACCAGGACAAAGTCGTTACCGACAGGATCGTCAATGTCGACAGAGACTACAACGAGCTCTGGAGCTGGGGTTATCTCGATTCGCTCGACTATTTCGACGACATAACCTGTGCGGACGATGAAAGCGAATGGTGCGACTGGACCCACACAAACACCGCCTTCACAGACCCGGAAAAACGTTTTCTCTATATCAACCCGCGCCGCCTCGGATTTTACAAAATGGATATGGAAACAAAGGAAATTTTGTGGAAATTCGGCAAGGACGGCGATTTTGCGATGCTATCCGAACATGAGTTTCCCTGGCCGGACTACCCTCACGACCCGAAAATCCGCAAAGACGGAAAGGCGCTTCTCTTCTACGACAACGGCTGGAACGAGCGGAACTACTCGAGAGTTATCGAGTATATTTACGACGAAAATTCGATGACCGCCGAAATATCCTTTGAATTCGATGCCTCTGAGCTTGACAGAAAGTGGTTCGCCCCCGCCTTCGGAGACGCCGATTACCTTGAAAACGGCAATATTTTCGTAACAAAAGGGATGGTCGGACTCCCGGAAAACTCGTCCCTCTTCGAGCTGACCCGCGACGGAAGAGTCGTCTGGGAACTTTACACAGAGCAGAACGACGATTTCATGATAGAGCTCTACAACGCCGAAAAGTTTGTTCCGCCGCTGGAATTTCTGGGGGAATAGCAAGAAAAATCAGGCTGACAGGAAAAGAGAATATTCTTCGCGCCAGTCATATTTATTTTCACGCTTGCAAAGCCTTTCTTTTTTGTAGCGGTATTTTTCCTGCAGTCTATCTCTTTTATTATGGGATGAGGATTGGCTTGTCAGGTGATAATGACCGCATTTACTGCAGAAATACTTCCTAACTGGAATCTTTTTTGCTCTGTTGTTGTGACTTTTTGCTCCCTTGAGAGCCTCGTTAGCCTCTCTTTCCGTGAAGCAGATCTTGTTTTCGCTTTCGCAGATAATGTCTTTTCCGAACCAATCTTTCATGTTGCCTCCCTGTATTGTTGTCATCAAACGTCCTACACGAAGTATAAGCGGTGAAAAACAGAAAAGTTGACAGAATTTTTAAGATTTTTTCAGAGATTCAGCTACTTTTTCCAAAAACCTTTTGCGTGCTTGAGTTGCCGCAGATTTTGTAAAGCCGTATTTTTCTGCAATTTCCTGATTTTGCGGAAGTTTTCGCTCGGAATTTTCAGCGAAATAGGCATCACGGATTTCTTTGTTAATGAATGAACAGGACTCCAGATCCTCAAAACGGAAACCGCATTCCAGGACTGTAACCGTAAGTAGTTCCGAAAGCATTGCATTGGATTTAGTTTTTTCCCATTCTTTCTGAAATTCCGGAAGAATGATTTCACGTTTTTCTTTATCTATAAGCCAGTTCTCCAGAGGATTTCTGTCGCTGTTCTTCTGAATGTCAGGGTTTAAAAAGACCTCGCCGTCTTCGTTCGTTGTTTCGGTTCCGGTAGTCGAAGCCCTTATAATTCTAAGAATAATCCGAATTTTTGATTCTTTGATTTTAAGTTCTTGTGCAGCCTCTTTAACAAGAGATTCTTCATCAAGATCCGGATGTTTTTTCTGAACCTTTTTGAAATTGTTAATCTGCTTCACGAGGTAATCTGTAGTTGTATTTCCGGCGTTTTTGTCTGCAAAATCATCTTTTTCTCTGCGAGTGTTTATTGAGTTTTCCAGTGAACCAAAAAGATACTGGCTAAAAGAAAATCCTTCTTCTTTAAAGGCATCTGAATCAGGGGAAGAATAACATTTAAGAGCATCTCTGACTGTTTCAACAACTTCCACAGAGAATTCTTTGTACTTTTTTTGTGATTTCCATACTTCTATAATGATTTTTTCCTCTAAGCTTTTTATCGCATTTTCAGTATTTCCGGCTGCTGAAAATTTTGCGTATTCTGCATAGAGTTCGTTTATTTTGTTAAAAACTTCTTCCATAATCAGTCCTCAAACAACGCTTCGATTGTCTTTATTGCGCGGTCACTGCTTGAAGTCTCGATCATGTTGGTAAGACTGTTCATTAGGTAGAGCGGAGTGATGTCATAAATCATTTCCGAGCCGTCAATAATCTCGCCTTTTCTGAATTCCACCTTGGAATAAACGATGTTTCCGATGGAACAGTCGAAGAATTTTTCGGCAAACTGGAACACAGTGAAAAGCAAAAATGCCAGTGGTTTGGGACCGAAAGTGACATCGGCATAGATTTCTGCGCCTTGCTCAAGTTCTTTAATCAGTGCTTTGAACATGAACTGGAAATTAGTTTTTGAAGGATCAAATGCGTTCGAAAGCGTTTTATAGTTGATTTTTGCACCGACATTGTTGAAATGATCGAGCTCTTCCTCGAAAAGTTTTGCGTTGTCGCTTCCTGCGTTTTCACCTCCTTTTGTCTCGAGAAGGAGAACTTTGACTTCATCATCTGCTTTGAGAGAGTGCGCAAGAGCAGCTGTCGCAGCAAAATAAATCGGTTCCTTGATTTCAAGCAGAGCATTTCCGTCAACAGGATAAACGCATTTTTTTAAATTTCCTTTAAGCGGAAGTGTTACAAATAAGATTTTTTTCATTTTTTCACCTCAAATAGACAAATAAATCTGTCTGTTTTTATAAGTTTGTAAAATTTTCGCAATAAAAAGAACTGCTCACCTTATGTATAAGCGTCGAAAAATCGTGAAGTTGACAAAAATTTCTCTTTTTTTTTAATTTTTCGGCTATGAAGCGGTTGATTCACTGAACTGGAGGGTTTCATGACGGAACGGGAAAAACAGGGAAACGATAAAAAAGGGATGTCTACCGGTCAAAAATTGGTTGCCGGTCTGGGTATTGCCGGAGCAATCGCTGCCGGGGCATACGCTGTTTCTAAATTATTGAAATCCGAAAACGAAGAAATTCCCGAAAAAGTTCCACTTCAAAAAGAGAATCGCCTGAAGCATGTTGGTAATATTATGAAGGGAAGAGCTTGTGTTCACAGAGACGAGATAGAGCGGAATTTATTGGAGCAAACGGTTGAAAACTGTCATTCAGTGAATTTGGTCGGAATGAGGAAAATAGGAAAATCTTCTCTAGTTTACAATGTTCTTGAGGCTAAAACCGACGAGTATTATCAAAAAAATATCGTTGTGACCAAAATATCTGCCAATGTGTGTGATTCAGCGGACGTTCTTTTTAAAAATATTGCGGAAGAGATCTGTAATGTTATCGAAAGTCATGCAGGTTTTTGGGGTGAGTGCGGCGATGCTTTTCAGTTGAAGGATCTGATCCGCATGGAAAATATTGAAAAAAGCGGAGATGTTACTTTCTGCAAATTTTTCGAGGTGATAAAAAAATCGGGGAAAAAAGTAATCTGCATTATAGATGAATTTTACAACTCGCCGAAACTATTGAAAAAATATTCAGGGCTTTTCGCCGTTTTCAAAAAGTTGGTAACGGATCCCGAAAAATACGGCGTCTCATTTGTTTTTGTCTCGCAGGTTCTGATAAAGGAACTGGATTTTATCGGAGACAACCGATTGTATCTCCGCGGATTTTCAGATAAAGAACTGCTTGATTATTACATGCGAAGTGAGATCCAATTGAATGATGAAGAACGGGCTCTTCTTAAATGCTTTGCCGGAGGTCATCCGTACTGGTCTGATATTATTCTGGCTGCATACAAAGCGGCAAAAGAGAGCGGTGAAAACACAGATATGGAGACAATATTCAGAAAAAAAGCAAAAATTATATATCCGGAATTTGAAAAAACACTGGATGCGCTCGGAGAAGACCTGAAAAACAAGCTCTATCAGATAGTTTTCGGTCCAATGGATGAAGGTTGCACTCAGACCGATATTGACACTTTGTATGATTACGGGATTCTTGATGATCGGGAAAAACCTCGGATAATTTCTGGAAAATTGTATGAATACATGAAAATGAAAGAGCGTGATGTCAATTTCTTCCCGCTATGGCACGATACCGAGACCGGAATGAGAAAGATTCTGAAATCCCGATTGAAAAGGGAATACACCGAAGAACATTGGGAAAATATGATTCTACGCATGTATATTTTGAAATATCCTGAAAATATTATGAAAATTTTGCAGGACTATTTCTTTCCAAACGATATTCCAAAGAAAAATGCAGAAAAATACTGTTATCAGGATAAAATTTACACAAAAAAACAGTATCTGCTCTCCTATGACTTGAAAGAAGCTGAAAAACTGAAAGAGAATATGAGAAAATCGCAGGATATAAAGCGCGAAGCAGAGATCTCCATTCTTGAAGCGATATACACGAAAGGATTGTTTTCTCTTTATGAAGTTGAATATGACAAGCTGAAGTTGTGGGAAATATTCGGAGATTACAAAGAATTCACTAAAAAAACGGATCATTTGAGAAAGGCCAGAAACACTTATCAGCACAACAATGATACTCTTCTGACGGAAAAATATAAGAAAGAAACCATCGCATGCTGTCAGTTTTTATGTGACTGTATCAAAAAAACAAGGGTTTAGAAACAAGCAGAAAAAGTTAGTTGAATTTCTCGATTTGTTTCCTTATCTCTACCTTATTCATGTTGATCGTTGATGTTTCGCCTCTTGCGTCTTTCTCGTTTCCGCCGCCGAAGCTCAACCAGTTGAAACTACCCATTACCATGAACTTATTGTCGCAGATCACGATTTTGGAGTGGTCGTCAGTTTTTATCAGGCGAAAGTTGTCTTTGCCGAGCGAGTCAAAAAATTTCTGCGATTCTTTGTCGATGCCGATCTTGTCGAACCTGTTTCGCGGTTTCATTCCATACTTGACTGTAACGCGCACACCTCTTTTAACGGCATTTTCTATATACTCTTTATAGATCTGAAGCGTCCGCCAATTGATCCACGGAGACTGGATGTAGATATTTTTCATTGCATTTTCAAGGACATAGATGAAGTGTTTTTTGTGTTCGTCAACTTCGATGGTTTTTCCGTCAATGATGGAAATGTCCTCTAGTGGTTGGATCTTTTCTTTAACGGTCTCAGGAGTTGCTTCGTTGAATTTATCAATATTATTTTCAAATATTTTAATGCTGTTAGGGGCAATATTTTCGTAGTCGAATTTCTGTTCGTTCAGAATACGGTCAAACAGTTTCGTGGCTTCGAAATCCTCTTCGTAATCTTTGTTGAGGACCAGAAACTTTTCATTTGTTTCTTCATCTTTATAGAACAAACAGATGTACCTGCGGAAGAACTTGCCCGGTAAAATTTCAAATATATCCGTTATATCGTTGCCCTCCGGCAGATTTTCTATAACGACCTGCCGGAGGGTCTTGTTGTCGGAAAATTCATCATCCAGATATTCCGTTCTCGGGCGCGATTTTACATAAGGTTTGAATTCTATGGCGCCGTTTCTTGACTTTTGGTCCAGCTTCTCAGTGTTATTCAAAACGGTTCCGAATATTCCGTCAAAATAGAGCCAGAAAGAAGCGTTTTCCGAGACCAGCTCCATTTCTTTTTCCAAGATCTCCTTTCCCTCTTTGGAAAGTTTCAGTTCCTCCTGCCTTATATCATTCTGCTTCAGATAACCTTTTGTTGTGATGTCTGCCAGAATAGTGTCCAAGATCTCTTCGTCCAGCTGAGTGATTTCCTGCAGATATGCATAGGAATCATCGTCTTTGACAGTTTCAAGGAACTGTATGGTCTTCAACACGGATATGATCACCGGGTGTATCTTCCGTTCTTTTGTGACTGCATACATCACTTTTGTTCTGTATACTGGGTAGTCTATTTCACGGGCGTCATACATTGCAAAGCCTTCGTAATGGTCGCTGTATCTGTGGGTAAGCAGTTCAAGATCCAGCTTGATGGCGTTATTTTGCTTTTCAGTCATGTTTCCCTCCCAATTTGATCACTTCATAAGACTCTTTGTTTTCATCGATGTATTCGATAATGCTTTTGAACGGATTGTTTTTGTCGGAGACCTGGGCTTTATAAAGGAAACCCATGTCGCCCACTATGATCAGCAGTTTTTTTGCTCTCGACAGCGATACGTTGAGACGTTTTTCGTCCGCGATGAAGTCTATCTTTGCTTTGCCCTTCAACTTTCCGGACCTTACACAGTCGTAGATGATGATGTCCCTGTCGCTTCCCTGAAAACTGTCGACTGTTCCGATATCCATGCTGCACTCTGCGAAATTTTTCTTTACGGCGAGTTTTTTGCGCAATGCCGCAGCCTGAGCCTTGTACGGCGTGATTATTCCGATGTCGTAGTTAGTTCCGCAGTTTTTCATCTCCGTTTGGATCTGCCTTAATATCCTCTCGATAACAGATGCATTGCAGCGGTTTATTTTTCCTGTCCCTTCCTGTTCATCTTCCTTATCGGGCAGCATTCCGGTGTCATACCATACGACGCTTGATCTGAAGCTCAGAGAATGTTTCTTTTGGGAGTTTACAGCATCCGTAGTCTTCAACTCGCCGTTGTAGAACGGTTTGCTGTACAGGTCGCAGATTCTGCGTTCAGAGCGGTAGTTGTAAGTCAGCGTATGAAACAGATTAGGCCTGTCTGCATTCTGAATACGCTCAAACACCCGCTGAAAGAACGAAGTCTTGGCTTCCTCCCTGTCTTTGATCTTTTCGAGCACATCGTCGTCAATGACCGGTGCAAGCTGTTTGTGATCTCCGACAAGTATCAGTTTTCTCGCTTTTATGCACGGAACGAGCAGTTCGCTAAGAGTGGCTCTTCCGGCTTCATCAACGATCACAGTGTCAAAAACGATCTCTCTGAAACTTTTCCATGATGAAATACCGACCAAAGTGCCGAAGACGAGTCTGATGTTCTGCGTGAAAAGCATAGCCAGTTCACTTTCTTTGTTTTTTTCTCCGTTTTTGTTGTTACTTTCCATTTGAGAAGTTATGTGCTGCAATTGTTCCCGGAAATCTTTTTGCAGTTTCTGCATCTTGCTTTGTATTATCCCGTCAGGGTGCGATACGGGATTTCCGTCTATGTGCTTTATGTTTTCCTGAATCATTTTGTTCAGCACTCTGTGCGGCATGTAGTTTTGTGCTGTTTTGCTGATTTTGGTCTCATCGTTTCCGATGCGGAGGATCTTGTCTTCAATGCCGCAGATCTTTTCCAGGACATTGTCTACAGCCTGATTGCTCTGGCACGCTACAAGTATTTTCTCGTGAGGGCGTGTTTTTAAGAACTGGGTCACGATCTCGGTTATAGTCACGGTCTTTCCTGTTCCGGGAGGGCCCTGTAATACCATCAGTTCGCATTTGTCATCCAGCGACAAGGCTTTCCGGACAGCAAGCTGCTGATTTTCGTCAAGGCTGGTGTTGTAGAACTTTTCTACATCGATCAGATCGTTTTTTATGAATTCCTGAGGTCGGTTTATCTTTTTAAGGAAGTTGTGAATGTATACGTTGCCGTTCTGCAACTGATCAAGAGCAAAGTCTTTTTTGCTCCAGACAGCTTCTTCCGCCTGATAATCATAGCTCAGAAAGTATTCCGCACCCTTTTCCAGATGAAATCCTTTGTTTTGATCATCAGCACATTTCGCGACTTCGTATTTTTCTACTTTTACAGTTACGGAAAAGCCCGATTCAGATCTCTCCACGACACCTTTCAGTGCATCGTCAGAATCCAAATCCTCCTGCAGGATGACGTTCTGTTTCTGCTTGAAATCCTTTTCGGAACGGCTGTTTTCTGTTTCTGTCTCATTTTTTGCCGCATTTTCTTCAGCCTCGTCTTTGTCTATTACATATTCCAATGTCAAAGTGTCATCGCCGCGATTCAATTCCTTCAAGATCACTTTTCTGGTGTTCTTTTTTTCATCTATAGTCCTTTTTTCCGCTTTCAGCAGTTCCTCTTCAGTTGCAATGCTTTTTGAGTCAGTTTCATAACGCTCGTTTTCGCGTTTTTTCTGCTCGTACATCTCTTTTAATTTCTCGATCACGCTTCCTGCATTATTGCAGCTCCAGTCCTGTTCGTTTGGGCCGAGTATTTTGAACATATCGTCTGTCAAAAGCCCGTATTTCTGCAGGAGTTCTGTTTTGGAAGGACTTTCGAGAATGCCAAAGCAGAAAAAATAATGACTGTTTTCTTTTGCAGAACAGCAGAATATCAGATCTCCGATAGCGATCTTTATTTCATCGCGGTCGCTTTTGTCTTTACCAAACTCCAAATAAGCGTGGGAATCTTTGATTCTTTTCCTGATGTCATCTTTTTCGGCATACAGTTCGCAATCGTGGTTTTCCCTCCATTTCTCAAGCACGCGGCCGCCTATTTGAATGCCGAAAGTCTTGTTGGGCATGATCTCTCTCAGCAAATCGTTAAGTTTTCTGCGGACATCAAGCAGTTTTATGCGCTCTTCAGGATTAGCGTTCAGCATTGCCTTTATGATCATGAGCAGTTCGGCATTCGTTTTATCAAGCTGCTCTTTATGTTCGGCAATACGCCCGTATATTTCTTCCAGAGAATCGAAATCTTGGTAAGAGTCCGAGAATGTAGAGGAATCAAAATGCGACCCAAGCAAAAGGTCGAGCATACAAAGCCCGAGCGAGTATATGTCGCTTTCTTTGCGGCATTCGTTCTGAGCGATTTGTTCCGGAGCATAGAAGCGCTTGTCCGGTGAACTGCTCATCATTGCATAGATGTAGCATCTGCCGAAATCGAGCAGATAGGCATGATCCTCTCTGTCGATCAAGATATTCTTAGGATTGATATTGCCGTGATAAAAGCCTTTCTGGTGAATATATTCAACCGCATCGACAATCTGCTGGTAGCACTTTATGAGCGAAACATAGTTCGAACCGAACCAGTCAGGCTTCAATTCGGAATATCCTTCGTCGAAATTCCGGTCGACAAAATAGAAGTTTCTCTCATCCTCTTCTATCTTAAGATTGCTGATGTTCTGGTGTGAAACCAGATTGATGTTTTTCGCGATATTGGAGTATTTCCCGCTTGCCGTGCTCTTGGCCACGATTTCTATGCGGTAATCGCAATCGTTGTATCGCGCGATTTTGTATTGAGATTCTTCTCCGATTATTTCATATTTGCCTAAAATCCTGTCGTTTGTCATAGTGTCCTCCTCAAAAAATCCTTCACACCACCTATAAGCGTCGGAAAAAAGTGAAGTTGACAGAAAGATTTTTTTGATATTCATCAGCTGAATTTGCTTTTCAACCGCTCTTCTCTATTATCGAAAACCGTAAGTTACCGCTTTTAGAGAGGAAAAATGAAAAAGTCTTTTATTTTTTTTGCTGTTCTTGCAGCAATGCTTCTAATGATTTCATGCGGAGGCGGTTCAAAGCCCGCTGACGGCAGCGACACTGCAAAAATCTGTACAGGTCAGACTCTCTGCTATAATGATTCTTCGTCAATCACTTGTCCGACCTCGTCAAATGCAGACTTTTTCGGTCAGGATACGCAGTATACGAGCAAATGTACAGCCCAGAGCTTCACCGCGGGCACTGGTGCTCAGTCAGGCACAGTTATTGATAACAATACAGGTCTTGTTTGGGAACAGTCGCCGTCAGAAGACACCTACACTTGGGATGATGCATCGAACCACTGTGCTGATTTGAACAGCTCGAAATACGGCGGCATCAAAACATGGCGTGTTCCGAGTCCGCTTGAATTTATGACAATCGTTGACAACAGCATGTACAATCCGGCAACAAACTCCAATTTCACGGGAATGCCTACATCGAGCAGCTCCTATTTCTGGACATCGAAAGAGTACAAAGGAGATGCGAGTTATGCTTATGTATTTGTGCCTTATTATGGAAACTATCACGGGTATGATTCAAGTGCATACTCGAAAACCGAAACTTACAAAGTTCTTTGTGTCAGCGGTGATGAGATACAGCCTGCTATATCAAGTGATTTCACAACATCTTCGGACGGCAAGTTTGTGACCGACAATAGAACGGGTCTCATGTGGCAGAAAGAGTATGTAACGGACAAGACATGGCAGCAGGCACTGAAATACTGCGAAGATTCGACTTATGCGGGATATTCCGACTGGAGACTGCCTAACAAAAACGAGCTTTTTTCCCTAATGAACTATGAAAAATCTGATTCACCGTATTCATATTTCCCTGATACGCCGATCGGATGGTTCTGGTCTTCCTCTACCAATGTCTGCTATACGAACGGCGCATGGATCATGGATGTCATTAATGGGATTATGCACGACAGCGTTAAGGACGGCTACAACAGTGTCAGGTGTGTCAGGTAGAGCTCGTTCCTCAGAAACCTCATTTTGTGGAGCCGTTTCGGAAACGGCTCATTCGCGGTCTGCGGCACTTCTTAAAGATCTTGAGGAAAAGTCGGGATCATTTATCTGCCGGTCTATAAGGGGTGGCTGCTTTAACATTCCAGCCCTTTTTTCTTCCCCATTTTTTCTTGTTAATAAATCGCTTGCAACTATAATTCCGCGTTCTTTTTATTAACCTTATTTTTAGGAGATTTAAAAATGACCGAAATTATGAGACTTAAAGGCAGAGAGGTTCTTGATTCAAGAGGAAATCCGACTGTTGAGGTCGAAATCGAGCTTGCAAACGGCGTTGTTACGACTGCGATGGTTCCGAGCGGAGCAAGCACAGGCGTTCACGAGGCTCTTGAGCTCAGAGACGGCGACAAAAAGAGATTTCTCGGCAAGGGTGTTATCAATGCTGTTGAAAATATTGAGAAAATTGCTGAAGAGATCGTCGGTATGAATGCTCTCGACCAGAGAATGATCGACGAAACGATGATCGAGCTTGACGGCACCGAAAACAAATCGAACCTCGGAGCAAACGCGATGCTCGGCGTTTCCATGGCTGTTGCAAGAGCCGCTGCGCTTTCGCTCGGCATCCCGCTTTACCGCTACATCGGAGGACTCGGCGCAAACACCCTTCCTGTTCCGATGTGCAACATCCTCAACGGCGGCCAGCACGCTGACAACACCGTTGATATCCAGGAGTTCATGGTCATGCCGGTCGGTGCAGACTCCTTCCGCGAGGGCCTCAGGATGGCTACAGAGGTATTCCACTCGCTCAAGAAGATCCTCAAGAAGAACGGCTTCGCTACAGGTGTAGGCGACGAGGGCGGCTTCGCTCCTAACCTTGCCAATGACGAAGAGGCTCTTCAGGTCATCGTTGCAGCTATCGAAGAGGCTGGATATGTTCCCGGCCGTGATGTCGTTCTTGCACTTGACGTCGCTGCTTCCGAACTTTACGAGGACGGGATCTACAAATTCAAAAAGTCCGGTGCACCTTCAAAAACGGCTGAGCAGATGGTCGAATACTATGAAAAGCTCGTTGAAAAGTACCCGATCTTCTCGATCGAAGACGGTATGGCTGAAGACGACTGGGAGGGCTGGAAGCTGATGACAGACAGACTCGGCGACAAGATCCAGATCGTCGGAGACGACCTCTTTGTAACCAACATCGAGAGACTCGGCGCAGGCATCGAGTACGGCGTAGCAAACGCTGTTCTGATCAAGCTCAACCAGATCGGCACACTCTCCGAGACACTCGACACCATCGAAATCGCCCACAAATCCGGCTACTCGACAGTTGTCAGCCACAGAAGCGGCGAGACCGAAGACACCTTCATCGCCGACCTCGCAGTTGCGGTAAACGCAGGCCAGATCAAGACCGGCAGCCTCTGCAGAAGCGAAAGGATCGCGAAGTACAACCAGCTCCTCAGGATCGAAGAGCTTCTTGAGGACAACGGCGGCTACTATCCGGGCGCTGACATTCTTTTTGAAGATCCGGACGCTGAAGAAGAAGAGTAATAATGGATGCCCACTATTCAAACTGGATAGAGATTTCACGCTCGGCATACCGCAAAAACCTTGAGTTCTTCAAGAACCGCCTTATGCCGGGCACAGATCTCTCCGTCGTCATCAAGGCGAACGCCTACGGTCACGGAATGCTGGAGATCGCCAGCCTCGCCGACGAGTTCGGGGTAAAAATCTTTTGCGTTCACAGCATCAGCGAGGCTCTTGCACTCCGCAAAAACGGTTTCAGGCAGAGGATCGTCGTCCTCGGACCGACAATCAAATGCTTTGCCGAGGCGGCTGTAAAAAACGACATCGAGGTCGTCTGCTACAACATCGAAAACCTTGAACTTTATGAGAAACTGGCAAAAAAGGCCGGTAGAATCTTCAACATCCACTTAAAACTGGAAACCGGGACGAACCGTCAGGGGATATCCGGCAGCGCCCTTCTTGCGTTCCTCGAGGCGCTAAAAAAGTGCGAACATGTAAAGCTCAGGGCGGCATACAGCCACTTCGCCAACATTGAAGACACGACCGACCACTCATATGCGAAAATGCAGATCGAACGCTTCAAGAACGAGGTCTCGCTCATCAGAAACGCCGGTTTCTCGGGTTTTGACCTCCACTTTGCGTCAAGCGCGGCGGCAACGATCTTCACGAAGACGCACTTCAACATGATCCGGCTCGGGATCGCGCAGTACGGTCTCTGGCCGTCCAAAGAGACCTATCTCTCCTACATCACCGAGTTCGGTCACGGCGACGAGCACATCCTTACACCTGTTCTGAGCTGGAAAACAGTGATCGGGCAGATCAAAAAGATCAACGCAGGCGACTTTGTCGGCTACGGCTGCTCGCACCAGATGACACGCGAATCAACGATCGCGATACTTCCGATAGGCTACAGCGACGGCTACGACAGGCATCTCTCGAACCAGGGTTATGTCCTAATTCACGGCAAACGCGCACCTGTCATCGGCAGGATAGCGATGAACCTCACGACCGTTGATGTCACAGACATTCCTGAAGCAGCTGTCGAAGACGAGGTCGTTCTGATCGGCAGTCAGGGAGACCAGATCATCCGCGCCGAGGATATCGCATCACTCGCAGGAACGATCAACTACGAGGTCGTCGCCCGCCTTCCTGAACACATCACAAGAATAATCGTTGAATAAAAACAGAAGGATAACTACTTTCCCCTCTTTCTTTTAGCCCTTCTTGTCTCCAGAATTTTAAGGGATTTTTCTTTTTGAAGCCTGAGCTCGCGTGTCTCGGACTGCTGTTTTTTCCACATTTCGAAAAGCTCTGCCGAAAGTGTCCCCTCCTCTATCGCCTGTTTGACGGCGCAGTCGGGCTCTGTTTCGTGAAGGCAGTCGGCGAAACGGCACATTTTTGCAAGTTCCTCGATCTGTTCAAAGCCGGTAAGCTCCTCGTCCTGCCACATCTGAAGCTCCCTCATGCCAGGCGTATCGATCACGATACCGCCTGATTTCAATAGGATAAGCTCTCTGGCCGAAGTCGTGTGCTGTCCTTTGTTCGTCGCGGCGCTGACTTTCCCGGTGGCAAGGCGCTCCTCGCCGAGCAGAAGGTTGATAAGAGTCGATTTGCCGACTCCCGAAGAGCCGACAAAGACAGCGGTTTCCCTCGGCCTGACGAGTGAATTTACAAGTTCGAAACTCTCGTTTGAAAGCGACGAAACGGCGTAGACCGGAACCTTTTCGGATATTGCCTCAGTCTGGCGTATCTTTTCGTCTACATTTTCACAAATATCTGATTTTGTTAGCAGAATCACCGGCTTTATCCTGGCGGCGGCAGCTATTGAAAGGTAACGCTGAAGACGTTTCAGGTTATAGTTCCCGTCGAGCGCCATAACCAGAAAGGCGGTATCGATATTGGCGGCGATGACCTGTTCGTCAACGACTCCGCCTGCACTTCGTCGTGAAAAATAATTCTTTCTCGGAAGGACCCGCCGGATATAGCCCTTGTCCTGACGGATCGAGACTGCGACCCAGTCGCCGACGGCAGGAAGCTCTGACTTCAGGACCGAAACATACCTTATCGCGCCGCTCATTTTTGCCGAAACCCTGCCCTTTTCGCAGCAGATCTCATAGTAATGGCGGTTGTGTCCGACGACACGCGCCGGGAGCTCTCCGCTCTCCGCCTCCTTTCTGAAAGATGCCGCAAAGAACTCATCGTAGCCGAAAGCGGCGATATCAACAAAATTTGCTGCCAAATCTACCTGCACATAAATCCAGGATTAACAAAATTGCCGTTTTTCGTAATAAAAATAAGGACATATCCCGGAGCATTAAGATTTCCGTCCGCTCCGCTGAAAATCTGAGTACCGGAAATTACGCGCTCTCCTGGCTGGACAGCAGGTCTGCCGGCGTAGGCGTAGTAAAGCTTGTATTCACCGTAAACCATTGAAATAACGAAGCCTTTCTCTAGTGCCACGACATCTGAAATAACTGTGTCGAACGGAATCTTTTCCGCAGCCTCGGCCTTCACGAAGGCACCTCTGCGCGGGTTCCAGTCTCTGCGCTGAAGACACTTGAAACTTGATTTGAGCTCAGGGATGACGGGTTTTATCGCGATGTTTTTAAACTCCACCTTCACCCCCTTCTTCAGCAGCTCAAGCTTCTCCTTCAGGCTGTTCTGCCGTACTACAGCCTCGTCAAGCAGCCTCTCGTTCTCGTCAAGGAGCGCCTTCGTCTTTTCCTTCTCGCCCTTGAGATAGACAAGCGACATGTCGTAAAGCCGCCGGCATTTGTCGTCAAAAGCAAGGCAGCTCTCCCGCATAGTTCTGGTAGATTTTTCAAGGAAAATCAGCTTCTTATATTTTATCAAGGTGTTAAATGCCGTCAGGAGCGTGACATCGTATTCCTGCTCGGAGACCTTCATGTCGTAATCGACTTCGCTCTTTTCCCTTTCGAGCCGTTCACGCAGGATCCTGGTCTTTTCAGACTCTCCGGCCTGCAGGATGGAAAAGAGGAGAAGAATAGAAAAAAATGAACTAAAGAATCTCCTCATAGACAAATACAAGGTTACCCATAAATTTTATGTTGTGAAGGTCGCCGGAATATGCCGGAGTCCATGAAGTGAAGTCTTCGCTTGTCGATTTTTTGTTGCTGTATCTGTTGATCCTGTGGAAGAAGACCTTCCAGGTGTCGCCGTCTTTTGGCGGAGTTTGTACCAATGATTTCCAAGGGATAGCTATTTCTGCGCTCCAGCCCGTATCTTCATCCGACGGATCGTTGAGGGTACCGTTGAGCTTGACTGCATACTTTATGCCGGAATCCCAGCTGTCGGTCCTGTTCTTTCTTCTGCCGTTGAATCTCGAATCGAACTTCACGCCGGCTGCCGAGACCTGGATCTCATAGTAAGGATCAGCGGTTCCTGTCGGGTCGATAAATATCTCGACGACATCGTCGTGGTCGTAGATCGGAGCGTCGTTCTCCTTGAGCTCCGCATGGATATCGCTGTCCTTAACGTCAAAAGCGACATAAAGATAGTTGTGATCCATGACCGTCATGACGGCAGTTTCAGCCTTGCTGAGCGCCGAACCGTCGGAGACCCAGAATTTGTCGTCACGCGACGCATTCTGCCAGTATGATTCGCGAAGCACTCCGTCCACCTTCGTCTGATCGCGTGAATTTCCGGCGATTACAAAGACATCCATGCTTTTTCTCTTGATGTTCGGCTTCGAGATCTTGAGGTGTCCGATATTCATTCTCTTCTTGCCGTCGTTGGATTTTGCGTCAGGGGTCAGGCGCTCGTTATCCTTGAAAAAGCCGCCGCGGATATACATCTCGTCGGTATCGAAGGACTGCGGGATCTTTTCGACTTCGGTCTTGTTCATGATGATCTTTCCGAGAGCAAGCTCCTTGACAGCACCGTTAAGGAACTTCTGGTTTTTCGTAAAGCGCTCCTGGCCGTCTTCGCTCTCAAAGTGGAGGAAAAGCTCGTAGCCTTCTGGGATCTGCTCCTTGAAACGCCAGTAGGTCGTGACCTTGAAAGGCTCGCCGTGACGCGGCTTGATAGGCTCGACGAAGTAACCCAAAAGCTCGATCTTGCCGTCATCGAGCGACATATCGGTTTTTACCGTAAGCTTTGACATCTCCGATTCCGAAACGATCCCCTCGTGCGCCGGAGAGCAGGCGAAAACAAGGCAGCATAGCGCTGCTGAAACCAAAAATCTGAAAAAGTTTTTCATCTCGATCTCCATTAATATTTATAAGCCACTATAACCGTTGGGATTTTTCTTCTGCCAGTTCCATGCGTCGCGGCACATGTCATCAAGCCCGAGCGTCGCCTTCCAGCCTAAGACACCGGCGCTTCTGTCAGTATTTGTAAATGAAACGGCCAGGTCTCCGGGACGCCTTCCGACAATCTCATACGGGATCTTTATGTCGTTGACACGTTCAAAGGTCTTGACCATCTCCAGAACGCTGTAGCCTTTGCCGGTCCCGAGGTTGAAGACAGATTCTCCGACATTTTTTGAAAGATAGTCTATTGCCGCCACATGTCCCAAAGCCAGATCTACGACATGGATATAGTCGCGGACACCGGTCCCGTCAGGCGTCGGATAGTCGTTTCCGAAGATGTTGAGTTTTTCGCGCCTTCCTGACGCGACCTGACAGATAAAGGGCATCAGATTGTTCGGGATACCCTGCGGATCCTCGCCGATGAGCCCCGATTTATGCGCCCCGACCGGATTGAAGTAGCGGAGAAGCGCCACGCTCCAGTCACCCTCGGCCCTGGCAGCGTCACGGATTATCTGTTCGCCGAAATACTTTGTCCAACCGTAAGGATTCGTACAGCCGCCAGTCGGCGATCCTTCGGAAAAAGGCGGCTCGGCACCTGACGCATAGACTGTAGCAGACGATGAAAAGATCAGTTTTTTCACCGAGTTGCGCTTCATCGCGTTGCAAAGGGCGATAGTTGAACCAAGGTTGTTTTCATAGTATCTGAGCGGCATAGCCACAGATTCTCCGACAGCCTTCAGACCGGCGAAGTGGATAACGCAGTCGATTTCGTGCTCGCCGAAAATTTCCGAAAGCACAGATTCATCACGGACATCCGCCTCATAAAGTATCGGCATCACCCCCGTTATTTCACAGATCCTGTCCAGGGATCTTTTGCTTGAATTGACAAAATTATCAATGATAACGACTTCATAGCCTCGATTGATAAGCTCAACGCAGGTGTGGGAGCCGATAAACCCCGCACCGCCCGTAACCAAAATCTTCATCCTCGTCTCCTGAAAAAGGAAAAATAACGCATTATTCTACTCAAAATATTAAATTTTTCTACTAACATAACTCCTTGAGCCCGAGAATGATCTCACCGACATCGTCGATCCCCGAAATCTCGAACTTTATTGCGCTTCCGCCGGAAAAGACTCCCCTGCGCCTTGCCAGAAATGCAAAAAGCTCCTCCATGTCTTTTGGTATGAAGCCCGCTCCGAATGTGATCGTAAAATGACTTTTTCCGATCGAAACCGCAACAGCGCCGCAGCTTATCGCGATGATTTTGAGCCTCGTCAGCTTGAAGAGGTTCTCAGTCTCCTCCGGGATCTCACCGAACATCTCGGCAAGCGTCGAGTGGATCCAGTTGAGCTCGTCAAGAGACGAAAGCTCGGCGATCTTCCGGTAAAAACCGATCCTGAGCTCAGTATCAGGGATGTAGCTTTCGGGAATATTCGCGTTCAGATCGGTCGAAATATCAAAATTGTTGTCAACGTGCGGGACACCGGTCTTCAGCTCTTCGATCCTGTTTTTCAGCATCTCGAGGTAGGTGTCGTACCCCACATTTTTCAGTTTTCCCGACTGGCTCATACCCAGAATATTGCCGCCGCCGCGGATGCTGAGATCCTCCATAGCGACCTCGTAGCCGCTTCCCAGCTTGTCGAAGCGCTTTATCGCAGCAAGCCTTGCATACGACTCCTGCGTTATCCGGTTGAGGCTCGGAACGAAGAAAAAGGCCTTAGCCTCGCGGTTCCAGCGGCCTACCCTGCCCCTGAGCTGGTAGAGCTGAGCCATTCCGAAGAGGTCGGCACGGTCGATGATGATCGTATTTACAAGCGGGATATCGATGCCCGACTCGATAAGCGAGGTCGCAAGCAACAGGTCGAAATCGCGGTTGACGAAGCGGACCATGACGTTTTCAAGCTCATCGACATCCATCTGACCGTGCGCTATAGCGACCCTGAGATTCGGGATCAGCTGCTGGAGCCGCGTCCTGATCACCTCGAGATTGGCGATCCGGTTGTGGACGAAGTAGACCTGACCGTCACGCGCAAGCTCCGTCAGGATCGCATCCTTGATTATCTCCTCGCTGTACTCGAGAATGTAGGTCCTTATGCTTTTCCGGTCTCCAGGAGCTGTACGGATGAACGAGATCTTCCGGACACCCAGAAGCGACATCTGGAGCGTCCTCGGGATCGGCGTAGCCGTCATCGAAAGTGTCGCAAGCCCCCGCTTCATCTCCTTGATCCGCTCCTTGTGGGCAACTCCGAAGCGGTGCTCCTCGTCTATCACAAGAAAACCGAGATTCTTGAATTTCACATCCTTCCCGAGCAGTCTGTGAGTGCCTACGACGATATCGACATTTCCCGATTCAAGATCAGCAACGACTTGATTTTGTTTGGTTTTATCGTAAAGCCTCGAAAGCATCTCTATCTTTACTGGCATATTGGCGAAGCGCTCCCTGAGGGTCCTCAGATGCTGAGAGACAAGGACCGTAGTCGGCGCCAGGATAACAGCCTGCATCCCGTTTGCGACGGCGATCATGCAGCCGCGCATCGCGACCTCGGTCTTGCCGAAGCCGACATCTCCGCAGAGCAGGCGGTCGGTGATCTCACGGCCCGCCAGATCCTTTTCGAGCTCAAGGATCGAACGCCTCTGGTCGGGAGTTTCACGGTAAGGGAAACCCTTTTCGAACTCGCGGTACATCTGGGTATCGACCGCCATCGGCCGCCCTGTTTCAAGCCCGCGCTCGGCGTAGAGCTCCAGGATCCGGGCAGCAACCTTTTCGATCTCGGAGCGGACCTTGCTCACCGTCTGCTGCCAGAGGTTGTTCCTTAGCGAACTTATCTTAGGGAGCACCCCCTCATCCCAGCGGTATCTGTAGATGTAGTGCATGTTGTAGACCGGGACATAGAGCTTGTCGCCCTTTTCGTAGCGCAGAACAAGGCAGTCAGTGCCGTTCATCCGCTTCGTCCCCTCGTAGACGCCGATCCCGAAGCGGTAGTGGACGACATATTCGCCGGGAGTCAGACTGCTCAGCTCGAATATTTTGTTCTCCTGGTACTCCTGGGCGTCGAACTTTCTCTTTTTTGCTGATGCCGGAGTGAATTTAAAGATTTCCGACGAGAGCAGAGCCAGCTTTTTTGACGGGATTTCGACAATCGATTCCGGCGAAAACCATGCGCTTTTCTCGATTACGATGACCGCGTCAGCCGACATTTTGAGAGGCAGATCTTCAAGCTGCAGGACCGAAATATCGCTCTTCGCGGCGACTTCGACAAGCGGATCGACCTCGTTCGGCTTCGCAAAGATAACGACATTCGAGTTGGCGGAAGCAAGCTTGTTAAGCACGAAACCGGGCTCCTTCTGGAGATTCGGCGCAAGTGTCCTGTGGACAGTCGGGAACTTTTCGATCTCGTCAGCGACTGAAAAGAGCTGGCTCACCTCGAAGTCGAAATCGATCTTCCTGTCGTCGAAGTAGGCGTCGATCCCGAAAGGAAGAAAATTCCCCTCCTCCAGACGCTTTGCCCTCTCTTTTTCAAGTGTCGCAAGATCCTGGACCTTCAGCGTTTCGACCCTGTTGCCCTCGAAGCGCACGCGCTTTCCGCCGAACCTGTCCCAAATTGTCTTTCCGCCCGCGATCAGAGGAAAGAAATCCCACTTGCCGAAGAGTCCCGATTCGATCAGCTCCTCGCCCTTCAGGACATCCTGCATCGAGATCCCGTTCCTTTTGTCTGAAAGCCGGCTCTGCCAGTCGTCCCGAAGTTTGTTAGAAAAGAAGAGCATCGGGATCCTGACCTCGTCAAGGCTTTTCCAGTTGCGCTGGGTCGAATACCAGAAGAGCGAAATATTTTCGAGCTCGTCGTCAAAAAACTCGAGCCTCACGCCCTTGCCGGGGATAAAGGTCCCGATATCCAGGATATCGCCGCGCTGCGCGAACTCCCCTGCGTCACGGACGATCTGGACCCGTCTGTAGCCTGCGTTCACAAGCGAAGCTGCCGCTTCCGAAAGCCGGTAGTACGAATTTTTATGAAAAACCTGTCCGGCGGCAGAATCCGGCAGATAAAGCCTGCCTCCCAGCGGGGTCGTAACAACGACATCGGGATCCGAATCGAGCTCGGCATACGACTTCTGAAGGTCGAAATCCTCCCCGCTGCGCTCAAGCAGCAGAAACTGCGGCGAAAAGAGGAGTGACTTCAGTCTGAAGGCCGAGAGCGCGTTTGAAAGCAGGGTCGCTTCCTTGTGAGAGGGCACCTCGATGAGCAGTTTCCCGTGAGTTTTGAAGAGCTCGACCGCCAGGACCGGAAAGGCGTCAGGAGAGGATTCAATGTACCTTGCCATCCTCTGGCTCCAGACGAATTTCGTCCATAAATTTCTGAATTTCTTCGGTATTTTTCCACACAATACCCTTCATGCCTCTCAGCCATGTAAGCTGGCGCTTCGCCAGATGTCGTGTGTTTTTTGCGATCTCTTCGGCCAGCGACGCGGTATCGGGGATCTCGCCCTTCAGGTACATCTCGGTTTCAAGATAGCCGATCGATCTCAGCGCCTTGCAGTTCTGCGAAGAGAATCCCTTGAGATTCACCCGCCTTACCTCGTCGATCACCCCGTTTTCAACTATCCGGGAAGCCCTGAGGTTGATCCTTTCGTAGAGTTTTTCACGCCCGATATCTATCCCGACGACTGCGCACGGCATACCGAGCCCGCCTGTCCGCTCCATTTTGTTCCAGTCGCTGAGACGGATCTTTGTTGCCGTGAAGACCTCGATACCGCGCAAAATCCGCTGTCTGTCGTTGCTCGAAGATATCTGTCCAGCCCAGACAGGATCTATCCTCACAAGCTCGTCGAAGAGCTCCGAAGTCTCCCTGGCGGAACATCTTTCGTCGACAGCTGCTTTCACCCCGGCATCGATTTCCGGCACAGGCGAAAGACCGTTGAGAAGCGCGTCGACATAAAAATTTGTCCCGCCGACAACTATCGGCAGCTTTCCGCGACCGATGATATCTGAAATGGCTTCCTTTGCTTTTTTGATGTAGATCCCGGCATTTATCTCATTTTCCAGATCTTCCGTCCCGATGAGATGATGCGGAACAAGCGCCCTCTCGGCATATGACGGAGCTGCCGAACCGATCACAAGATCACGGTAGATCTGAACAGAGTCGGCTCCGACGATCTCTCCTCCCAGCCTCAGCGCGGCGTCAAGCGCGGCTCCGGTCTTTCCGGAGGCTGTAGCCCCCAAAATAAAGAGCGGTCTCATTTACGCTGGACCCTCTTTTCAAACTCGTTTCTGCTCATCGTGAAGAAGAACGGGCGGCCGTGCGGACAGGTCAGATAGTCGCTTCTGTTGATCATCTCTACAAGCGCGTCGATCTCGGCGTCGTGCAGAAGGTCGTTTCGTCTGACCGAAGTCTTGCAGGCCCTCTGGGTGATGTGCGAAAGCAGAAAATCGTCAAATTCAGCCGTATGACCGTACTCGGAAATTTCACCGAGCATCCCCTTCACAAGCTTTTCCCAGTCGGTATCGAAACCGATTGCCGGAATCGCCCTGAGAACAGCAGTCGAATCGTCCAGAAGAGAGATATCAAAAGCCAAACTAGTGAATTTATCAAGGTTCTCTTCAAGGACCAGTTTTTCTGACGGCGAGATCCTTATCATTACCGGACTGATAAGAAGCTGACTCAGCTTCTCGCTGTCGGAATAAATTTTGCGGAGCCTGTTGTAGGTCATCCTCTCGTGCGCCGCGTGCTGGTCAAGAAAAATGACCCCGTTCTCGACTTCAAGAATAATGTAGACTCCGAAGAGCACACCGACCTTTTTGTAGTTCTCGATCTTCATTGAAAAAAGCGGCTGGAAGGTTATCTGCTCCGCCGGTTTCGGCTGGTTTTTCAATGGCTTAGGGGCATAGACCTCTTCACGCTGGGCGAGATGATCCTGTTGCGGGAGATCCGGTTTTTCGCTCTCGAACTCCGCGCTCGTTTTCTCATAAATACTTGTTTTTATTGGAGCAATATTTTTAGGATCTATTTTGCCGTGGATCAGCCCGTCTGATGAAGGTTTCATCTTCAGAAGAGGATCGTCCTTTTCTACCCTCACCTCTTTTGCCTTGATCTCCGGCACAGTTTTTTCAGGCTGAGCGGGAGGCTGGGGACGCTTTTCCGGCTCCGCCTGCGAAGAGCGCAGATCCGCAAGTGCCGAAACAATGGAGGTCCGGACAAGATTTGCGACAAGATTCGTGTCGCGGAAGCGGACCTCCTGCTTTGACGGATGGACATTGACATCGACAAATGCCGGCTCGCAGTCGATAAAAATCACGACAGAGGTGCGTAATTCGCCGCCAACAGCATCTTTGAAAGTTCTCATGATCGCCGCATTGACAAGCCTGTCCGAAATAATGCGCCGGTTTACCGCAACTACCGAAAGCGACTGGATACTGACTGTCGGATCGGGAACAAAGGCGCGGACCATGACAGACTGATTCGAAGCCTCGGCAGAACCGATGCAGGTGCTCTGGATCTTCCAGACGGACGAGATCCGCTCTACCGGAG
>JAEEGL013113604.1_pt1 | contig 26278 bp, 23 predicted proteins | sample 9134231 | NCBI WGS metagenome assembly JAEEGL01 (sample SAMN16246548, study PRJNA631951) | gut metagenome | biome: gut microbiome; feature: rumen; material: fiber-attached | host: Bos | place: Iran: Karaj | collected 2018-10
CACGCAGCCACTGCACCACGGAGCCGCCGACGAAGATGGAGCCTTCCAGCGCGTAGTCGACGCGGTCGCCGATCTTCCAGGCGACGGTGGTGAGGAGGTTGTTGCGCGAGAGGATGGGCGTTCCGCCCGTATTCATCAGCAGGAAGCAGCCGGTGCCGTAGGTGTTCTTCACCGCGCCGGGTTCCGTGCACATCTGGCCGAAGAGGGCCGCCTGCTGGTCGCCCGCGATGCCGCCGATGGGCACTTCCTGCGGGAAGACGGGTGTCTGCGTATGGCCGTACACCTCGGAACTGGACCGCACGGACGGCATCATCGACAGCGGGATGTCCAGCATCGCGAGCAGGTCGGCATCCCACTGGAGGGTGTGGATGTTGAACAGCATCGTGCGCGAGGCGTTCGAGACGTCCGTGACATGGACCTTCCCCTCGGTGAGCTGCCAGACCAGCCAGGAATCGACGGTCCCGAAACGGAGTTTCCCGGCCTCGGCCCGTTCCCGCGCGCCGGGAACGTTGTCGAGGATCCAGCGGATCTTCGTGCCGGAGAAATAGGCGTCGACGATGAGGCCCGTCTTTTCCCGGATGAAATCCGCCCGGTCGCGCAGGCCGTCGCAGAAGGCGGACGTGCGCCGGTCCTGCCAGACGATGGCGTTGTAGACGGGCAGGCCCGTCTCCGCGTCCCAGACGATCGTCGTCTCCCGCTGGTTGGTAATGCCGATGGCGGCGATGTCCCCGCCGCCGATGCCGATCCGGCTCACGGCCTCGGCCATGACGGCGGCTTCCGAAGACCAGATCTCCATCGGGTCGTGCTCGACCCAGCCCGGCTTGGGGAAATATTGGGTGAATTCCATTTGCGCCGTGGAACGGATGTTCCCGTCGTGGTCGAAGACAATGGCCCGGGAAGAACTCGTTCCCTGGTCCAGCGCCAGAATGTATTTTTCCATGCGTTATGTGGTTTTTGCAAACCTACGAAAAAAAACGGAGATTCTCAATCCGCTGCACGCAGAATCTTGATGCCCGCAATCCCTTTCCGGCGGGCGACGTACACGGAGAGCGGAAGCGGGTCGACGAGCACTTTCCCGGCCGCGGAAGAAGCGTGCAGCAGGCCGACGCGGCCGTTCTCCACGAGAACGAATCCCACATGCGGGATGTCCAGCCCCTCCGCCGACGACACGAAGCAGACGATGTCGCCGCTGCGGAGGCCTGCCAGGCAGGCGGGAACCGCCTCGCGGGGAATACAGGTGCAGGGTATCCGGTTCAGGAAGTCCTCCACGGCGCGGATCCTGCGCAGGTCTTCCGCGGCGACCGGGTCGGAAGCGGCGCGCGAAAGGGCCGGATAGCGGTCGGGATGCGCGCTCATGAATCCGATGGGATGCGCGTATTCCTTCCCGCCCAGGGGCAGGGTGAGGTCTTCCAGTTCCCCGCGTGCGCAGGCGGCGCGGAGCCATTCGGTCGTATAGTGCCGGCGGTCGGAATACCGCCACGGCGGAGCGCAGCGGTACCGGCTGCGCGCGAGCCGGCCGGCGAAGTCGTCGAAACCGGCTTCCGGGCCGCATTCCGAGACGGTGAGCGCCAGGTCCAGGCAAGTCTCCACGAACAGGATGCAGTCCGTCCGGGTCAGGAACACGCGGAGTTCTTCGCGCTCCCCTTCCAGGGTACCGCCCGCATAAGGGGTCCCGACCAGCGAGCGGGCCGCCTGCAGCATCATTTCCGGCACCGTCCGGCCGGGCACGGCGCCCAGTCCGCCAAGAAGCGAGTCCGCCAGGGAACGGTCGGCGGGCGTCGTCACGGGTCCGCCTCCCGCCGGAGCGCGGAAAGCCAGGGGGACGCCCAGCAGAAGGACGGCGAAAGAAAGCACGAAATGTTTCATATCCTGCGGAATGACGTTACGAAGATACGAAAAAATCATTATCTTTACGATTGTCAGAAACAACCGCACGCACATGGACAGAAGACAATTCCTGCAATGCACCGCCGCAGGCGCGGCGGCCTTCGCGCTGGGCGGCCCCTTCCACCCGGCAGAGGCACGGAAAAGACGGAAAGGGGAAAGCTATTCCGTCATCATCCTCGGAGACACCCATTTCGACACGGAACCGGACACCGTCTACCACGCCCTCTACAACGAACCGACCGAATGGCTCAACCGCGTCCAGCGGGCCGAATTCGCCCGGAACGGGGAGATGTGGCGGGAACGCTGCCCGCGCCTGGTCAAGCGCGCCGCCTGCCTGGCGGGCGAAGACACGCGGATGGTCTTCCAAATGGGCGACCTCGTCCAGGGCGACTGCGGGGACGCCGCCGTCCATACGAAGATGCTGGACGATGTCATGAACCGCTTCAAGGCCGACTTCGGCGGTCTGCCCTTCGTCACGGTCGTGGGCAACCACGACATCCGCGGCGTGGGGGCGGAACAGGCGTACTACGATTACATGCCCGCCCGCATGGGCCGGGAACTGGGCAGGGACATCCGCAAGACGACCTTCGACTTCGCCATCGGCGACGACGCGTTCCTGGTGCTGGATTTCAACCGCCCCGACGACGACGAGACGGAGCGCCTCCTGAAAGACACCGAGGGCGCCCGGCACACCTTCGTCATCGTCCACGGCCCGCTCTTCCCCTTCGACGGAGGCAGCTGCCGCTGGTTCTACCACGGCGGAGCGGGAGCGGCGGACACGGAAGCCCGGCGGCATTTCCGCGCCGCATTCGCCCGGCGCGGCGCCATCGCCCTGTGCGGGCACACGCACAAGACCGAATTCGCCGACTGGTGGGGCGACGGCGGGCGCATCACGCAGATGACGATGAACAGCGTCTGGTCGAAAGAGGGGCTGTCGCAGTACGTGATCGACGCCCGGGGGGCGGCAGAATACGGCATCCTCCGGATGCGCGGCAAGACCCTGGACAACGGATCGCCGGTCGAAGAAGAGGCGGAACTCTTCGAAGAGTACCGGCCGGGGCTGCGGGCCTACACCCACTCCCCTGCCGCCGGCAGCTACAAGCTGAACGTTTCCGACAAGGACGTCACCCTCGACTTCTACGGCGGCGACGCCACGTTCCGCACCTGGCAGTTCGTCCTGCGATAAGAAACTAGAACCGGAATCCCAGCCCGGCGCGGATGCCCAGCGTCGGGTTATAGGAACTCGTGTTGGCGTACTCGCCGAAACTGATCAGCTCGACGTTCAGGAACAGCCGGCCGGTCGTCTGGATGCCCATGGGGATGAATTCGCCCGTGAAACCGCGTTTGGCTTCGCCCTCGAAGAACTCGAAGTACTTCAGGTTCTTGTTTTTCCATACGTAGCCCGCCTGCAACTCCCCGTACAGGCGGTAGTGCTTCCTGATCACATAGGTGTAACGGATGCCCGCGGTATAGAGATAATACGGCGTCTCCTCGTACACGTATTTCTCCGACATCGGCGTCATGCGGGCGCTGTCATACACGTACGTATTCATCTTGTGGTAGCCGAACAGCTGCGTGACGGCCCACCGGGGGGAGAAATACCAGGCGAATTCCGCGGTCACGTTCATGGAAGTGGAAACCTCCGTCTTATAGCGCGCCGAATCGTGCTCCAGGCGGCTCGGCTGGACGAGCGAAGCCCCGAAACGGGTCAGATGGTACGGCTGGCTGCCGTAGGAAAAGGTGATTTCGAAGGGCTTGAACGGGGCATCGTCCAGCAGTCCGTCCGGAAGGGCGGCCCGGGAAGGGAGCAGGGGAAGGCACAGTGCCGTCAGAAGGATAAGGATACGTTTCATGGCTCTCAGCAGTTTGTCGGGGGCAATATACGAAAAAATCCGGAAGGTCCTTCCGGATTTTTTGGATTATTTGAGGTGCCTAGCAGAATCGAACTGCTGTAGCAGGTTTTGCAGACCTGTGCCTAACCACTCGGCCAAAGCACCGGGAATGCAAATATAGCACTTTTTCAGATTCCGGCAAAAAAAAGATAAAGGCGGCATTTTATTTCACGATATTTCACGTTATCGCTATTTTTTTCTATTTTTGTGAAATACGTTGCATTCCATCCCCCTGCAGCACGCCGGAAAGCGCTGCATGGAATCACGTAGGGTAATATAAAGCGAAGAATCCCAACAACGCTTATGAACAGAAGAAGCATCTTGACAGCGCTGGCCTTCCTTCTTTTCTCCCTTGGAACGCTATGGGGGCAACCCCCCGCATCCCAAGGAGACAAGACCGTGAGGGGGCGCATTACGGACGAGGCCGGCGAGCCCCTCATCGGTGCAGCCGTCGTCAACAAAACCAACGGGAAAGGTGTTGAAGCGGGGGCGGACGGAACCTATTCGATCGTCATCCGCGGGCGGACCCTGCTGGAGTTCTCCTTCATCGGGATGGAGACGGTACAGGCGACATTCGACGGAGCGAAGGACGCCGTCTTCAACGTGCGCATGAAATCCTCCAATGCCCTGAACGAAGCCGTTGTCAGCGCCGGATACGGCGTGATCCAGAAACGTGAGAACTTTGCCGGCTCCGCTTTCGAGATCAAAGGAGAAGATCTCAAGGTCCGTGCCCATGACCGCCTGGACAACATGCTGGCGGGAATGGTCCCCGGCATGCAGGTTACGGAATCCAGCGTCAACGGCGCCCGCACCAGCATCAGCATCCGCATACGCGGCGACGGTTCCCTTTCAGCCAGCAACGAACCCCTCTGGGTCATCGACGGCGTACCGGTCTACACCGGAACCAAAAGCGGACAAGTGACCGGCTCGTACAGCACGGTGAGCCCGCTTTCCTACATCAATCCCGACGACATCGAGAACATCACCATCCTGAAGGATGCCACCACGACGACCCTCTACGGGGCCGACGGCGCCAACGGCGTCATCCTGGTCACCACGCGGAATGCGAATGCCGGGAAAAACAAATTTCAGGCGTCCATCCAGTACGGCATCGACAACGTCGACCCTTCCACACGGATCAAATACCTGAAGTCCTCGCAATGGTTCGACATCGCCCATACCGCCTGGACCAACTCCGGCCGCGACCTCAAGAACTTCCCCTGGCAGGACAATGAATACCAGACCTATACCAACGTCGATACCGACTGGTTTGACGTTTACACCGGAACGGGCTCTACGGTCGAAGCCAATTTCTCCGTCACGGGAGGGACCGAAAAGCTGAAACACTTCCTTTCCGCAGGTGTCTACCTGCTGGAAAGCCCGTTCCTCGGGAACAACCAGAACCGGTTCAACCTGCGCGAAAAGACGACCATCGAGGTCAGCAAGAACTTTACCGCGGAGCTTCATTTTTCCGGAGGGTTCCAGCACAACAATGTCTTCTCCATCTCCGGATTCGGGAACTATATGCCGATCTATTCTCCGTGGAATGAAGACGGCTCCTACCGGCTCTACAACTATTACAGCACCTCGGACGAATACCAGGTCATCCAGCGGAGATTCACGTACAACAAGCTTCCCGAGCGGGAATACAGTGAAGATTACCAGAACGCCACCCTGATGGAGGGCGCGCTGACGCTCGTTTACAAGACGCCCCTGGAAGGAGTCACCCTTACCTCCCAGAGCACGGCCAATTTCCAAAACATCTACGAGTCCCGCTATGAATCCAGGATGACCCTCTCCGGGATAAACACCTCCGATTCGTCCCTCAGCGGCTACTCCGGCCGGTACGGCGTATTCGACATGCGCTTCAAAGAAGACCTGCGGGTCAACTACGACCGCATTTTCCTCTCCGCCCACAAGATTTCGGCCGTCGCCGGCGTCGAATTCATCGACACGTCGCACCCGTATCTCCAGGCGACGGGCAACGGATTCAGCAACGACTTCATCCGCGAGATCTCGTACGCCAACCAGGACACCCGGAAAGGGACATCCAACATCTCCCACTCCCGGAGCATGAGCTACCTGGCCAACTTCAACTATACATACGACAACCGCTACACCCTCACGCTGACAGGGAGACGGCAGGGGAATTCCGCATTCAGCGAATACAGCCAGTGGCAGGCCTACGGCGCCGCGGCCCTGCGGTGGAACCTGCACAGGGAGAAGTTCTTCCAGGTCCCGTGGATCAGCCAGCTGAGCCTCCGCGTCTCCTACGGCGCCAACGGGAACTCCAGGGTCGACAGTTCTTCCTCCTATGGATCCTATTCCTTGAGCGGGACGTACGGAGCCAGCATGGCGGCGACACTGTCCTCCCCCGCCAACCCGGGACTCAGCTGGGAGAAGACCTACATCTTCAATCCCGGCATCAACTTAGGACTATGGAAGGGACGCATCGGCCTGGACATCGACTACTACAACCGGAGTACCCACGATGTCATTTACGACGGCCGGGTCTCCTCCGTCATTACCAGTGGCGGCGTGAAGCACAATGTCGGGATCATCGAAAACCAAGGCTGGGAGTTCGTCCTCAATACGACCAATATCGAGCACGAGAACTTCACCTGGCGCACCTATATCAACGGTGCCCGCAACCGGAACATCATCAAGAAACTGGACGGTGACTCCTACACGGGCTTTTTCGACCATATCTGGATCGAGGGCCAGCAAAAAGACGCCATGTGGCTCATCGACTTTGCCGGCGTCGACCCGGTCAGCGGCAGGCGGATGTACTATGACAAGAATGGCGACCTGACCTACACGGCCAATTTCGCCGACCGTGTCTACATGCCCCAGTACACCTCACAGCCCACCCTGTACGGCGGCGTATCGAACAGCTTCACGATCATGAAGCGTTGGAATGCCCAGGTCATGTTCGACTACACGCTGGGAGGCTGGGAGTACTACACCTTGATCTACGACGCCGGTTCCATCGACCGGAACCTGCCCGTGGAACTGCTGGATCACTGGACGGCGCCCGGCGATGGCGCGGGCGTACCGCGCATCCAGTACAATAACGCGAACACGCTGGCGGATTACAACACGCCGTATGACCTTTGGAACAAGACCAGTCTCCAACTCCGCAGCCTTTCCATCGGGTACGCGCTGCCCGGCGATTGGGCCAAGGCGATGCACTTGAGCAGTTGCTCCGTCTCCTTCATCGGACGCAACCTGTATTTCTGGTCCATCGGCCAGAGCGCCAAGCGGAACAGCTACAAGACCATCCGGGACCCTTACGGGATGCACCGGACCTTCTCCATCGCCGTCAACCTCAGTTTTTAGCAAGCCATGAGAATCCTATCACGACATATCATTCCGGCAGCCATCATCCTGCTCTTCGTCAGCGGCTGCGAATTCGAAAAGAGATTCCTTACGGTGGAACAGATCGGGAAAGCCACGATCGAGACTTTCTTCTCGGAACTGGACGGGCTCAAAGCAGCCGGAGAAGGTCTTCATAAGGAACTGAGGACATTCGTCGACAAGGACCTCCTCCGCTACGGAGACATCCGGGGCGACCTCCTGGCCACGACCGTCAATACCGGAGAAGGGGAGCTGCTTGCCTATAACTATGAACTGACCGCCGAGCACGTAGCCACCTACCCGCGCAACATCTGGGCGGATGGCTGGTCCGTCGTTTCTTCCGCCAACTATATCATTTATTATGGGCAAAAGTTGATGGACGGCAACCGGTTCACCCTCCCCTCCGAGAAAGCGACGATGGAAACCATCTTCGCCCAGGCACGCTTCGCCCGGGCATTCGCCCACTTCTGCCTGGTCAACTGCTACGCGTGGCCTTACAACTACAAATCCGACCACGGCCAGATCGGGATTCCGATCATGGACCATGTCCCCGGTTTCAACGACAAAGTGGCCCGCAAGAGTGTCGCTGACGTATACGCATTCATTTTCTCCGACTTGGAAGAAGCGCGCAGGCTGTTCGCTTCCGCCGCGGAGCGGGATCCGGCGACCGCCCAAGCCAACTGCCAGATCAACAGCATCTCCGACTGCTACAAGATTTCAGATATCGCCTGCGAAGCCCTGCTCGCACGCATCAACCTGTACATCGGCGACTGGGAGGCCGCAGAGAAGCACGCGAAGGCCGTAATGGACAAAGTGCCCCTGACGCCCCATGACCGCTATGTCGACATGTTCCGCAGAAGCCAGGAATACCAGGGCTCCGAGGCCATCCTTCGGATGAATTCGCTGAACAACACCACCTCTACCGCCAGTTTCTACGATGACTCCCGCTCCGCCGGAGCGGACTTCGTCCCGGATGCCGCGTTCAAGGCGCTCTTCGACCCGCTCGACATCCGCGCTTCGCTGCTCACATACGTCCCCCTGTCCACGGAGGAATGCGCCAGCCGCGGTCCCTTCAACTGTGTCTGCAAATTCCTGTATGACAGGACGATCACGGACCCGTTCAAGCAAGTGCACGACTGTTTTGTCTTCCGCTGTTCGGAGATGTACCTGATCCACGCGGAGGCCGCCGTCAGGGGCCGCGGAGACTTGAATGCGGCCATCGGCGACATCCAGGCTCTTGAAGCCCGCGCACACGGCACCGAGCCGTCCGACATCACCATACAGGCCGGAAGCGCAGATGCCCTGCTGCTGCTGATTGAAACGGAGCGGAAGAAAGAGCTTTGCTTCGAAGGACACCGTTTCTTCGACATGATGCGGCTGGGCAAGGACCTGAACCGTCCTTCCAGCAGTACGGCGAAACTCAAATACCTCAAATACCCGGACTACCGGTTCGTCCTTCCGATCGACCGGATGGAATGCCAGTACAACGAAGCCATGGAGCAGAATGAAGGCTACGACGACTACAAGACCGGCGGACCGAAAAACGGAACTGACAGCGAAGCAGAAAACGAATCATAACGCCATGAAATACCGTCTCTTATCAATCATCGTCATAGCGGCATCCCTGCTCCTGAACCTTGCAGGATGCTCTGACCGTCCGTCGGACTTCGTGTTCCGCGACTATTTCGTTTCCATCTCCAGCGAGTCCGGAGATGTTTCATCCTCCGTCCTTTCCTCGGCCGACAACCTGGTCCTGCAGTATCCGGTAAGGCTGGTTTCCCAGGAGCGCAAGGAAGACCTCACGGTCGAGTTTGAAGTCATCCCCGGAGACGGCGTCCAGGAGGGAGTCGACTATGTGCTTCCGGCCAAGAAGAGCGTCACGTTCTCGAACAAGGAGTACCTGAAATACATCCGGATCAACTACCTCAAGCATAAACTCGACGAAGGGAAAGACAACACCCTGGTGATCCGCCTTACGTCGACATCCGACCCTTCCGTCGGAATCGGGTATCCCGGCCCCAGCAAGAGGTTCAGTTCCCATACCGTCACAAAAGTTAACAAATAAGAATTAATCCCTTAAAAACAGTGTATATGAAACTTCTCAAATGGACTGCCTGCGGACTGCTCTTTGCAGCCCTGGCTGCGTCTTCCTGCCAGAAGCAGGAAGAGGAAGTCAAGGACACCACGCCTGCCGAACTCAAGAGCTTCGCCCTCCTGAAGGCCGACAACGCCGCCCTTGACAAGGACTACGCGCCGGAACTCATTTCGGACAACATGATCATCCGCGTTAAGGGCGGTGGCTCCGGCAAAACGTTTGTCGCCACCCTGACCGCCGGAGAGAACGATGAGATCAAAGTGAATGATGCCGTCGTTCCTGCGTCCGGAAAAGCATCGTTCGATGCCACCTTCCCCGCCGACATCGTCGTCACGAACACCAAATCCGGGTTGAAGGCCTCCTATGTCGTCAAAATCGGCAAGATCCTCCAGCTGATTCCGACCAAGATCCCTTCGTTTACCGAAACGGCCGACGCCAATCACGGCACCGCCATCGAAGTCGCGTCCAACCCTTCGGACGGCCAGCTCTACATCGCTTACAACCGGAAACTGAAAGTCGGCGACGCCCTTGAAAAGAACAACAACCTCAGTCTCGCCAGATGGAACGGAAGCACCTACGATCTCTGGGCCAGCGGCATCGCCGACAATTCCACCCGCCAACCTTTCCTGGAGCAATTCGCTTTCGGTCCCGACGGGGCGCCTTACGTGGTCATCCGTGGTGAAAAAACCGCGAACGTCCTGGGTGTAAAGACGATCAAGAACAATGCATGGGGTGACGTCGCCGAACAGGAAATCGCCAAAGAAGGCACCTTCTCGACATCTTTCGGCGAAGTCGGGTTGTTCTTCGACAACGGGAAGCCGCATGTCGTACTTATGGGAAGCAAGAACAATTACAACAAGTATGATGCTTTCCGTCACTTCTTCGACGGCTCTTCCTGGAAGAGCGCCATCGGCATTCCCGGACTCCCGAAATTCGGTGACGGGAGCGACAGAGGTTCCAACGCCGGCATGTTCTACTGTGCGCAGGGCGTAGCGGCCGGTGATGCCGCCTACGTCGTTGCATCCGTCAACTGGTTCGGCTATTACATCTTCAAGGTCCAGAACAACACCTGGACAAAACTGGTCGAAGATTTCAAACCGGCAGGAGAGATTTACGGCGTTCCCAGCAACCTGAGCATCAAAACGGACTCCGAAGGCAATATCTTTGTCTTCGCGGCCTCCGGTGCTGCGGCGAAGATGCAGATCTATACCTTCGCCGACAACAAGCTGGAGCCGTATGCCGACCCGCTGACGTTCAGTGCCGGTTCCCTTTCCGGCTCAATCGCCGAGAGCGCGAAATTCTTCATCACCCCCGAGGGAACGATCGTCGTCGTCCGAATCAACAAGGAGAGTTCCCTGCCTGAATTCTGCGTCCTGGACGAAAACCGTCAATGGACGGAATGGCAGACGGCCAACGACGTCAAGCAGTACTCCGGATTCGACGGCGCCATGGCGCCGGACGGCACGATCCTCTGCGCCTATACCTCGCGCGACGATAACAAGGTATCCCGCATCGAATCCTTCACCATCGGCATGGAGCCGGATGTCCTGCCCGAATAGCCGCGTATCCGGCTGATCCTTCAAGGAGGGCGTCCACGAAACGCCCTCCTTTTTCGTGTATTCTTGTTATATTTGCGGCATGATGTTACACTCCTTCTGCATGAGAATCGCCGCCGGAGCGCTGGCCCTTTCGGCCTGCGCCTGTGCAGGGGCCCGTGGCCCGCTGCGCGTCGCCTTCGTCGGCGACCCGCAGGTCGACAACGAAACCGAACTGGGCTATGCCCGCGCAAGCATCTACCGGGAACTGCGCGAACGGGACGACCTCGACCTCGTCATCATCCTGGGCGACCTGGTGAACGACGACGTCCGCCTGCTCGCCCCCTCCAGGGCCAGCCTCGACTCGCTTCCCTGCCCGTGGGCGGCCGTCCCGGGGAACCACGACCGCGACCTGTACGGCAAGAAGAAAGGGCAGGTCGTCAGCCTCGACGGGACGGTCGACGAAGACCGCCCCCGCGACATGGCGTCCTACAGCCGGATCATCGGCGCCCCCGACACGACCTTCGTGACGGGCGGCGTCCGGTTCATCCTGATGGATGACGTGCGTCTGCAAGGGAAGGCCCACTATGAGGGCGGATTCCGGGAAGACCAGAAAGAGTGGCTGCGCGGCGTGCTGGCGGAGACGCCCGCCGAGCAGCTCGCCGTCTGCTGCGTCCACATCCCCTTCCACGAATTCGCGGCGCAGGACAGCCTGCGCACGCTGCTGGCGGCGCATCCGAACCTGCTGCTGATGTGCGGGCACACCCACACCGCCGCCCGTTTCCTGACCGAAATCGACGGACGGGAGGTGGAAGAAGTGCTGGCCGGAGCCTCCTGCGGCACCTTCTGGCGCGGACCGATAGGGCCGGACGGCATTCCGGACGCCCTGATGGGCTGCGGCGCGCCGCGCGGATACTACATCGCCGACTTCGGCCGGAAAGGATACACGCTCCGCTACAAGGCGGTCGGACGCGAAGACGGCCTGTCCGCCTGGGTGAAGGACGGAGACCGGCTGGTCCTGAACATCTACGGCGGCAGTTCGGAAGGAACGGCGCAGGTGCGCTTCAAGGGTTCGGGCGGCTGGACCGGCATTCCCCGGAAGGAGGAAGTGGCGCCGGAAGTGCTGATGGGCATCGCGCGGAACCGCGCCCTTCCCAAGGACGGCGGCCGCGCGTCCCGCAATCCTGAATACATCCCCCTGCTGACCCGGAAATCGCCGCATACCTGGAGCGGGAAACTGCCGGGAAGCATCACCCCGGGCACGGAAATCCGCGTCCGCTACCGCGACCGCAGCATGCGGTTCGCCGAAAAAACCACCGTTCGCCTCCATCCGTAGTCTGCATCCGCCATGAAAAAACTGTTCCTTGCCATCGCATCCGCGCTGATGCTCCTGTCGTGCGCGCACGACCCCGCCCTGTGCCCCAAAAGCACCTGGAAGATTCCCCAACCCCGGGACCGGCGGGCCGAGGACATGTGCTACCTGATGAACCGGCACTGCCACTACGCCCTGTACCACCGCTGGGAGGTGCTGGGCGACACCATCGCCGTCAAAGGCTACCTGGAACCCGACATCCGGCCGATCGCCAGCGATGCGTTCACCCTGGCCTTCTGCTGCAAGGCCGGCATCATCGAACCGCAGATGAAGGAGCCGTCCCTCCGCGCCGCAAAGGCCCTGATCCGCTCCATGGCGAGGACGCACAAGGCGAACCGGGAGGGTCCGGCATGGGGCGACCACTGGCAAAGCGCCCACTGGACCGCCTTCGGCGCCGTCGCCGCCTGGTTCCTCTGGGATGAACTGGACCCGGAAGTCCGCGAAGAAGTCAGGCGGATGACCGTCCACGAGGCGGACCGCTTCATCGACTACAAGGTTCCGTACTACATGGACCGCGAGGGGAAGGTGCTGACGCCGGGCGATTCCAAGGCGGAAGAGAACGCGTGGAACTCGGAAATCCTGGAGATCGCGTCCATCCTGTTCCCCGGCCATCCCAACCGGGAAGCCTGGGACAGGAAAAGCATCGAGCTGCAGCTGTCCTCCTACGCCGCGCCGGACGACTGGAAGACCCCCGGCAGCATCGACGGCGTCCCGTTCAGCATCCTGGCGGGCAGCAACATCTTTGCTGACGGCACCCTGGTCAACCACAACCGGGTCCATCCGGACTACATGTCGGCCTTCATGCTGAATGTGCTGAACCGGTGGTTCCGCAACATGGCCGGCCAGGAGGGCCGGGCATCGTCGCTCCACAACGGCGCGCTCGTCTACCATGCGCTGACCGACCTGGAGCTTCCCACCGGGACGATCTACACCGTGGACAGCCTGGGCCGCCCCTCCTACCGGATCAACTATCCCCAGGAGAACGACTGGGGCACCGGACGGCAGGACAACTTCTGGCTGATGGACATCATCGCCCACGTGCATCATCTCGACAGCACCAGTTCGCATCCGGCGGTCGAGTGGGCGGACGCACGCATGGTCCGCATGAAGGAGATGGTCGGGCGGGACACGACGGGACAGTACTACCAGAGCCGGTCCGAGAACAGCTTCCACACCCGCGAGGAGTTCTTCGGCCAGCAGATCGCCCTGGGGTATATCGGCTACTGGCTCGGGCGCTGATCCCTACTCCACGTACAGCAGCAGCCCCTTCAGGTACTCCCCTTCCGGGTGATAGATATTGACCGCATGGTCGGCGGGCTGGCCCAGCCGGCGCAGGATGCGCACGCTGCGGCCCGTCTGCGCCGCGGCGGAAAAGACGGCCAGCGAGAAGGCCTCGCGGTCGACCACCTGCGAGCAGCTGAACGTGAACACCAGGCCGCCCGGCGCCACCTTGGAGATGGCGGCGGCGTTGAGCCGCTGATAGGCGCGCAGGGCGTTGGCCAGCACGCCGCGGTGCTTGGCGAAGGCCGGCGGATCGACGATCATCAGGTCGTACTTCCCTTCCGGGACCTCGCGGAGGAAATCGATGGCATCCGTGCAGTACCCGGTGTGGGACGCGGGGTCGAAGCCGTTCAGGGCGACGTTCCGGTCCACCATCTCCATGGCCTTCCGGGACGAATCGACGGAGTCGACGTGGACGGCGCCGGCGGCCAGGGCGTAGACGGAGAATCCGCCCGTATAGCAAAAGAGGTTCAGGACGTTGCGTCCGCGGGCGTGCGCGCCCACGAGGGCCCGGTTCTCACGCTGGTCCAGGAAGAAGCCCGTCTTCTGGCCTTCCGTCCAGTTGACCAGGAAGCGGTTGCCGTGCTCGACGACCGCCTGTTCGTCGTCCGAGAAGCCTTCCGCCTTGTACAGGTAGCCGTCCACAAGGTCGAGCCCGGCCTTGAAGGGCGCCGTACCGGAACTCTTGTCATACACCGCCTTGAGCGCGGGACCGTAGATGGTCTTGAGCGCTTCGCAGATGGCCGCCTTGGCCCGGAACATGCCCACCGAATGCGCCTGCATCACGCAGACGCCGCTGTACCAGTCGATGATAAGGCCCGGCAGGCCGTCGCCTTCGCCGTGCACCAGCCGGTAGCAGTCCGTCTGCGGATCGCCCGTCAGGCCGGCGGCGGTACGGACCGCCTTGGCGCGCAGGAGCATCCGCTCCCAGAAATCGGCTTTCAGCGGATCCTCTCCGCTGAAGCTCAGGATGCGGACGGCGATGGAGCCGACCTGGTAGTGGCCGTAAGCCAGGAACGTGCCGTCGGCGGCGAACACGCCGACGACGTCGCCCTCGGCGGGATGCCCGCTGACCTGGGCGATGGCACCGGAGAAGACCCAGGGATGGAACCGGCGCAGGGACTCTTCCCTACCTCTTTTCAGTATGATCTTTGTCATCGGCATTGTTCTTGGGCGGGTTCGGCGCCATCTGCTCCGGCGTGAGCGGAGCCTTGGGCGAATCCAGCAGTTTGATATACATTTCGCGGCAGACCCAGGCGTCGGTGGCGGCGTACAGCTGCTGCGCCGGGGAGAGCTGGTCGGCCTCCCAGTTGGAGAGCTGCTGCGTCTTGGAGATGCGGAACCCCAGGATATTGGCGGTCATCTTCTTGACGCTCTTGTCCTTGATGCCGTACTCCCACACGATCTTCTGCAGGTCCACGAAGCCCTGGGGCTGGAAATCGTGCCGCTTGCGCAGGCCGCGCACGTCGTCGGCGACGGCGGCGCCCACCTTCACGATGCCCGGATTCGCGAGGATCCGGCGGAGCGGAGCGGGGATGTCCCCCATTTTCTTGATGCGGAAGAGGAAGGCGCGGTGCGCTCCGGACAGTTGCAGGAGCGACGTGCCGTAATGCGGCTGGGAGGGCGAGAAGCAGGGACGCGACTCGGTGTCGAACCCCAGCACCTTCTGGCGGCGGAGGTAGGTGACGGCGGCCAGGAAGTCCAGTCCGGTGGAGTCGATCACCTTGATCCTGCCGGGAAACCCGGCCAGTTCCATCCGTTCGATTTCCTCCGGGCTAATACTTATTTTGTACATAGACATCTTGCAGTTTAATGGCCGGCACGTCCTCGCGCAGACGGATGACGGAGAACGTCGGAGACAGGTCGCCCGCGGGGCGGGAATACTTGTAGGACGGAAGGAAGGCGCCGGTGGAATCCGTCCGGGAAGCGAACTGCAGGTCCCGGACCGGATAGGTCATATACAGGTCGGCGGCGGGCTGGGCGACGGTGTGGGTGAAAAGGCGGCGGTCCCGCATGAGGCGGAACAGGTCGGCGGCATAGGCGGCCGCGGTGTCCGGGGAGCTGAGCACGGGAACCTGCGCCCCCGCCCGCTCCAGGAAGTCGCGGATGTCAGGCACGGCATGCCGGTCCAGCAGCGGCGAGCAGACGATCAGCACCTTGGCAGGCGCCTGGAAGGCCGATGCGGCGGGATTGTAGCGGTCGGGACGGCAGAGCGTGTCCAGCGCGGCGACCGTCATCCGTACGGCGGATTCGCGCAGGAACTGGGTGTCGCGGGCGGGAAGATAGCCGTCATACGGGGCATTCGCGCAGTCGAAGACGACGCAGAACCGCTCGCCGGCGAAATCCTTCAGGCCGTCCGGCCGGGCGGCGCCGTCGATGTTGTCGAAGAGATCCGCGGAAAGGAGTTCTCCGGCGGTGCGCAGGCACAGCTCCGGATCCCCGAGGAGGTAGACGGCCCCGGAGGCCTTGCCCGACTGGGCGCCCAGCCGCTGCACATACGACAGGGAGTCCGCCATCAAGCGCCCGACATAGCGGACGGCGGCGTATCCCTGGTCCGTCCGCCGGACGCAGGACGGAAGGGAAAGGACACACAGCGCCGCTGCGAGCAGCCATGGACGGAAAAAACGTTTGCAGTAACCGATCGGTCCCATATCCGAGCAACTTTTTCAACCAAACAATGCAAAGGTAAGAAAAACTCACTATCTTTGAAGTATCATTGACGCAAAACGATCGACATTCTATGGCAACCATCTCGAAAAAATCCCAATTGATGCCCGCCTCGGCCATCCGCAAACTGGTTCCCTTCGCTGACGAAGCGAAGAGCCGCGGGACCAAAGTCTTTCACCTGAACGTCGGCGCGCCGGACATCAAATCGCCCTCGGTCGCCCTCGACGCCGTCAAGGAAAACACCCTCGACCATATCTCCTACTCGAATTCCGCCGGCCTCATCGAGCTGCGCAAGGGGATGGTGGAGAAATACTACCGGGGAATCGGCATCGACATCTCCCTGCCCGACATCATCACGACGGTGGGCGGCAGCGAGGCCGTGAACATGGCCCTGGCGATCACCTGCGACGAAGGTGACGAGATCATCGTGATGGAGCCTTTCTACACGAACTACAACACGTTCTGCTTCATGAACGGCATTACGCTGAAGGCGGTCCACACCGACATCCGTTCCGGTTTCCAGGTGCCGCCCGTCGAAGCGTTCGAGCAGCTCGTCACCCCGCGTACGAAAGCCATCCTGCTCAGCAACCCGGGCAATCCCACCGGCACGCTGTACTCCAAGGAGAGCATGCTGGCCCTCGGAGAGGTGGCCCGCAAGCACGACCTCTTCCTCATCTCGGACGAGGTGTACCGCGAATTCTGCTATGCCGACGAACCGCATTTCTCGGCCATGCACATCCCCGGGCTCGAGCAGAACGTCATCCTGCTGGATTCCGTCTCCAAGCGCTACAACCTCTGCGGCTGCCGCATCGGCTGCCTGATCTCGCGCAACGCCGAAGTGATGAAGGCCGCGATGAAATACGCCCAGGCCCGCCTCTGCCCGCCCATCTACGGACAGCTGGCCGCCATCGCCGCGCTGGACACGCCGCCGGAGTATTTCGATGCCGTGAAGCAGGAGTACATCGCCCGCCGCGACCTGGCGCTGCGCCGCCTCAACGCGATGGAAGGGGTCTACTCCCCCGTCCCGCAGGGCGCCTTCTACACCGTGGCGGAAATCCCCGTGGATGATGCCGAAGCCTTCGCCAAGTGGATGCTGACCGACTTCCGGATGGACGGCTGCACGACGATGGTCACCCCGGCGAAGTCGTTCTACAAGACGCCGGGCTGCGGCGTGAACCACATCCGCCTGGCCTACGTGCTCGACCTGCCGCTCCTGGACAAGGCGATGGACGTCCTCGAAGCCGGCCTGCAGGCCTACCCGGGCCGCACGCTGTAGCTCCGCAGCACCTATCCGACTGACAGTCAGCCACATCGACATAGCAGCCCTGTGATTCCGATCACAGGGCTACTTCATGTTGTATGCTTTGAATCAAGGAGTTGGGTGCTGCACCTCTTGCCGGCGGTCAAGAACCGGCAACTTGAAAAGAACGGACTGTTCGATCAGATTCACAAGAAAGTGAAGGGTGTCATCCTTTATATAAACATCCGACACGGAGACCAATGAATCTCCAGGAGGGGACGGGAGCGAATATTGGCAGAAATGATATTCGTGTCCATTGACCATTGTCTTCAGCATCGCCCGATTATATGCCCCCTCCGGCGTATACCAAAGTTCGTATTGAATACCGTTGATTTCCAGCAAGGCAAGCTGCCGAGGATCTTGTTTGAAGATTCTCGAGAAGAGGAATACAATGCCGATTTTATAGAGGACCAGGACTCCGAGGACGATGATCAGAATCCGGATGGAAACTCTCTTTGCTTTGCTATTCATCCGCTCTTTTTTGATAACCCTCATTCCCGGCTTCCTGCTTCCCTTGTCCTCGCTGCCCGTTCCTCCAGGAAACGCGCCAGCGACTCGGGCGTCGTCTCCCAACGCTTGTGGAACCAGACCCACTGGTCCGGATGGTCGGACACCATCTGCGACAGCACATCATTCTGCTTCTTCGTATTGGCGAGGATGTCGTAGCTGCCGTCCGGCGCCTCGATGCGCGGAAGTTCCGGATAGATCGCGAACGTATACGTGTCGTCGTCGTTCCGGAGCGTGCACATCGGCACCACCGCGGCACCGGTATCGGCCGCCAGCCGCGAACAGCCGATCGGCGTATATGCCTTCACGCCCATGAACTCCACGAACTCGCCCCGGATGTTCTTGCTGTCCTGGTCGGTCATGATGATCAGGCACTCCCCCGCCTGCAGCAGTTCCACGAGCTGGTCATAGCAGCGGTGGCGCGTGATATTGCGCATGCCCCGGCTCTCGCGGTGCCGGACCATCAGCTTGTTCAGGGCGGGATTCTTGATCCGGCTGCTCACGCCGGCCGTCTTGTAGCCGAGCAGCGGAGGCAGGATCGCGGAGAACTCCCAGCCCGCCGTATGGGGGATGAGGCAGAGGACGCCCTTCCCGCGCTCGTAGGCAGCCCGCAGGTGCTCCTCCCCCGTCACATGGAAATAACGGCGGAAGAAGTCCCAGCTGCGCCGCTTCCCCCACCGGGCATAATCCGTGAAGGTGAGCGCCAGGCACTCGAAGACGCGCTGCCCGAGCCGGCGGTAGGCCCCTTCCTCCCGCTCGGGCCCGTACACCTTGGTCAGGTTGCTCACCACGATGTCCGACTGCTTCTTGCTCAGGCGGTAGGCGAACCTGCCCAACTTTCCGTGCAAGCCGAGCTGCCACTTCCGGGGCACGAGCGGCGCTACCAGAAAGAGGAAACGGGCCAACACATAAAGCACCGTGTTGCGGACGGGACGGATGATGTTTCTTTTACACCAGGATGCCATAATACAGGATCTTGAATATCAATGCAGACCGAGGATTTCCCGGATCTTGGGGACGAGGAGGGCGTGGATGAACGGTTCCTCCATGAAGTGCGTACCGTCGTAGACGGTCCAGGTGCCCGGACCGAAATACTTCTTCCAGGCGCGGATGCTGACGACGCCGCTGCGGCGGTAATGGTCATGCCGGCCGAAAAAGGCGTGGAAGAAGTCGGCCCCGCCCTCGCGCGGCGCATTGCGCAGGGCCCGGCGGCGGCAATCCGGCCAGCCCAGCAGGTTCCCGCGAACGAAATGGAGCGGCTGCCGGTCCCCTTCGCGCGGATGCCAGACGCGGTCGAAAAGGGATGTCATGCCCGGGATGCGGACGAGCGCCGCCATCACCCGGAACCAGGACGCGGCCCCCAGGGCGGGGCTGACAAGCAGATGCGGGACCCCTTTCAGGGCGATGGCGTGGAGGGCCCCCATGCTCTCGCCGACCACCAGGTCGGGGTGCAGTTCGGAAAACCAGGCCGCAAGTTGCTCCGTGGCCGTTTCCGGACGGAAATCATACGTCCGGACGACGATGTCCACTTCGCCGGACAGAACGTTACGGAGAATGGACGGAATGCGGCTGTCGCCGCCTCCGCCCATTCCATGAACGTAAAGGATTGTCTTTCCCGCCGCCATCAGTCCTTCCGGATGAAAACGGGGAGGACGAGGTTGATCAGGACATAGCCCGCGAAACTGAGCAGGACGGCAAGCGACCATTTCGCGCCGGCGACCACCGTCAGCGCGACGCTCATCGCCACCCAGCCGGCGAAAGCGATCCAGAGACGCTTACGGGACTCGGGAACGGACGCTCCGCCGCCCAGCTTGACGGCGAACATCGGCACCTCGCAGACCAGCAGGGCGCTCAGGCAGAGCGCAAGGGCGGGAATGAACCAGGAGGAAGCCGCCAGCGTGGCAAGGAAGCCGCCCGGGGTCGTCGCGGCGCAGTGGGCAAGCGCGCCGCAGATCATCGCGGCGGCCGGCGTCGGCAGGCCGATGAAGCCGTCATGCTGCCGTTCGTCCAAGTTGAACTTGGCCAGCCGCAGGGCGGAGAAAACCGCCATCAGCAGGGGCAGGAAGCCCAGCGGCAGGAGCGGACGGCCCCACAGGGAGAACAGCATCACGGAAGGGAGGACACCGAAGCTCACGACATCGCAGAGCGAATCGAGTTCCTTCCCGATGTCGGAATACGCGTGCAGGAGCCGCGCCGCCAGCCCGTCGCAGAAGTCGAACAGGGCGGCCAGGAGCATCAGCACGAACGCGGCGTCGAGACGGCCTTCCATCGCAAGGATCACCCCCATGACCCCGCAGAGCAGGTTCAGGGAGGTGATCGTATTGGGGATGTGCTTGGTCAGGCTCATTTACTTGATGCCCATTTTCTTCTTCAGATCCTTCGGAAGCGCGTCCTTGTGCACGACGATCTCGATCGACTTGGCGCGGACGAACGAATCGGAGCAGTACCAGATGCCCTGGTACTTCCCGGCCTTGCCCCAGGAATTCTTCACCATCACGTAGCGGGTGCCGTTCTGGTCCTTTGCGATGCCGAAGATATGCATGCCGTGGTCATCGGTCGTCAGCTTGTTGTCGAACTCCTGCTGGCGGGACTCCTGGGTGACCGGCAGTTCCTCGGGAAGGGCCTCCTCGCCGGCGGGTTTCTTCTCGCCGTCGCGGCCGACCCAGCGCTCCTGGTCGGAACCGGCGGTGGACAGGCGCGTCGCCACCATCACGCCGAGGCCGTCACGGGTGAATCCGGGCTCGCTGACATCCGTGCCCCAGGCGACGGTGTAGCCTTTCTCCAAGGCGCCGTACAGGACCTCCATGAGCTCGTCGATCGGCACGTTGAACGCCGTGTCCCAGCGCCAGTTGTCGGCGATCTCCACCGCGAAGGAAGTATAGAAGGGATGATGGGTGAACGACGTCAGGGTGACATAGTCGCCGGGGACGATGCCCATCTCGTCGCGGAAGGAGGCGGGGGTATAGGTCTTGCCGTTCGCTTCGAAGGATTCGGGGGTCTCGCCCAGGAAGGCGTCGACCGTCGCGTCGAAGCCCTTCTTCCAGTTCGGGGAAAGCACCTTGTTGGGGTTCTTCACCATGGCGTCGACATAGGCGCGCGTCGTGGCGTCCAGTTCCCCGTGCACGGGCAGTGCCTGAAGGCCGGGCATCGCTTCCTGCGGAACCAGTCCGTAGTCCTCGGCGACATGGAGCACGTCACCGAACTCGGAACCGGCGCTGAAGCCGATGTTGCCGTCCGTCCGGATGTACTTGTCCGCGCGGTCCTTGTAGGAGTGGCTCACGACGAACATCTCGGAGAAATCCGGGTACGCGGCCGTATCCTTGATGTGCTTGATGCGGATGACCTCCGACTCGAGGAAACTCAGCCCCGAGAAACACCAGCAGGTGCCGGAGCGGTTCTGGTTCTTGATGGAAGTGACCGGGTTCTCCGTCACAACGGTGAACTTGTATCCGGGGGTCTGGGCGGACAGGGTGTACGCACAGGAGAAGAGCGCCGCGACACCGGCGGCGAGGATCATCTTTCTCATATCGAATCTGTTAATAGTTCGTAGCCTTCAGCATGAAATAGCTCTGCGGGTGGTTGCAGACCGGGCACACCTCGGGAGCCTTGGGGCCGACCACGATGTGGCCGCAGTTGGAGCACTCCCAGATGGCGTCTCCGTCGCGGGAGAAGACGACCTTCTTCTCGATGTTGTCGAGCAGCTTGCGGTAACGCTCCTCGTGTACCTTCTCGATGGCGCCGACCGCGTCGAACAGGCGGGCGATCTCGTCGAACCCTTCCTCGCGGGCTTCCCGGGCGAACGTGGCGTACATGTCCGTCCACTCGAAGTTCTCGCCGTCGGCGGCGTCCTTCAGGTTCTCGGTGGTCGCCGGAACGGCGCCGCCGTGCAGGAACTTGAACCAGATCTTGGCATGTTCCTTCTCGTTCTTGGCCGTTTCCTCGAACAGGGCGCCGATCTGGACGTAGCCGTCCTTCTTCGCCTTGGATGCATAGTACTGGTACTTGGTATGCGCCTGGCTCTCGCCGGCGAACGCAGCCTGCAGATTCTTCTCTGTCTTGGTTCCTTTCAGTTCCATATCGTTGTGATTTTGATTGTCCGAAAAACAAATATAGGAAAAATAACTATTTTTGCGAAGCATGCCAGCAAAAAAGAGAAAGAAACGCAGGAAACTCACCGTCGGCCCCCGTACGGTGGCGGCCGTGCTGGTTTCCATCATCGCGGTCGCCGTCGTGCTGACCGGCCGGATCGGCCGTCACGCCATCCCGGACCGGGGCGACAAAGTGCCGCCCGGATCCTGGGACTACGGCATCGACCTGTCGCACCACAACGCCGGCCCCATCCGCTGGGATTCGCTCTACGTGCTGACGGACCGGAAGCGGCACACGGTCCGCAACCCGTTCGACGCCAAGGAGATCCGTCCCGTCCGGTTCGTCTGTCTCAAGGCGACGGAAGGCACCTCCCTGCGTGACAAGGACTTTCCCGACCGCTGGCGGGAGGCCGCCCGGAACGGCATGCCGCGCTGCGCCTACCACTTCTTCCGCAGTTCGAAGGACGGGGCGGCGCAGGCCGAGCATTTCATCCGGAGCGTGGGGCCGCTGCGGAAGAACGACCTGCCGCCGGTGCTGGACATCGAGACCCTTCACCGGGGCTGCACGAAGCAGCAGCTCAACGAACGGGCGCTGCAATGGCTGCAGGCCGTGGAAGCGCATTACGGAAAGACGCCCTTCGTCTATACGGGCGCTTCCTTTGCGAAAGCGCATCTGGGCAAGGAAATCACGGAGCGCTATCCGCTCTGGATCGCCCATTACCGGAAGGACCGGCCGGCATACGAGGACTGGGCGCTCTGGCAGTGCACCGACCGCGCCGTCGTGAAAGGCGTCCCGGGCAAGGTGGACCTCAGCGTCCTGCCGGCGGGAACGTCTATGGCTCGGGGAGGAAAGGCGCCGTCGTCCCGTGGAAACCCGTCCAGCGGTACAGGCGCACCGCGCTGATCTGCCGGCCGGTCTGCTCGTCGCGGGAGTTTTCCGAGAAATACCACCTGCCGTCACCGACCGGACAGACGCCCGTGGAGCCATACCGGAAATACCAGCCCGGCACCGGCGCTGCGGCGCTGCCCACGACCTTCTGCGGTTTCTTCACGTACGGGACGCCTTCCAGCGTCCTGCGGACGGGTTTCTCCCACATCGGAACGATGAAGTGGTCGTAATTGGGGAAGCGCTCCTTGGCTCCGCGGTAAACGGAAAGGAACAGGTACTCCGTAGCGGGGTCGTACGCCATGTTCTGCACCCCCCAGGTGGTGTTGCCGGTATAGATGAAATACTTGTCCAGGGGCCGCGCGGGGCCACCGGAATAGAACGAACCGAACGAGACTGGCGCCGCATGCGCGTTGAGCGAACGGAAATCGTACCGGAGCAGCACCTGGTAGTTGTTGTCCTCGCGGGAGATGTCGCCGTAGACGCCGTAGGCCACGTACAGGTAGTTCCGGCTGCCGTACCGCCCGCCCATCTTCGGGGCGACCGTCACGCCGTCGATGCCCGAGCAGCCCAGGGCGTGGTCGGCCGTCCGTCCGTCGAGCGTCACCCGGGCGTTGTAGTCCGCCCCGGCCTCGCGGATGCAGACCACCTTGAAAAGGTCCGTCCCTTCAGAATTCACGCCGATGCTGTTCAGCGCGTCCACATCGATGATGGCGATGTAGAACAGCGACTGTCCGGCGGCGAAGTCGGATAGGCCCCGGCCGATCACGTCATCCTTGCACTCGAGTGAAGCGTAGACTTTCCGGTCCTGCGGATTGAAGGTCATCGCACCCAGGTGTCCCTGGATATTCTCGATCGTACCCAGGACGTTCCCCTGCAGGTCCGTCTTCACGAAACTGGTCGTAAAAGAATAGTACATCCGGCCCGCCTCCCGGTCGAAGGCGATGCCCTGGACATGGTGGCTCCCGCCTTCCGCCCGGACGACGGACGGAAGCGCATCGGTACGGACCGGTTCCGCCGCGAAGGCGGACATCCCTGCAAGCAGCAGACCGGCCAGCAGGAGGACACAGGTTTTTCTGTTCATTTCCATCATATTGATTGGGTTCCTTTGCATTCATCCAGCATCGCCGCGGCCACTTTGGCGGAAGCGCCGGAGGAACCCAGCGCACGGCGGATTTCCGCATAGCCCTCCAGCATCCGGGCGCGGTAGTCGCCGTCCTCGATCAGGCGGCAGACCTCTTCCAGCACGTTCTCCGGCGTGAAATAGTCCTGCATCAGCTCCCGGAAACAGGTCCGGCCGAGGATCAGGTTGCCGAGGCTGATGAAACGCACCTTGATGATCATCCGTCCGATCAGGTAGTTCAGCCGGGACCCGTTGTAGGCCACGACCTGCGGCGTGCCGATCAGGGCGCACTCGAGCGACGCCGTGCCCGAATTGACGACGGCGGCGCCGGCGTGGCGCATTACCCCGTACGTCTCCCCGAACAGGACGTGCATGTACGGGCGTCCTTCCGTCCAGGACGAATAGTCTTCCATCGTGCGGGAAGGGGCGCCCGCGACGACGAACTGCCAGTCCGCGTAGGCAGGCAGGGCGTGCATGCGGTCCGCGAAGGCGGCGAACGTCGGCATCATCGCGCGGATCTCGCCGGTCCGCGAGCCGGCCAGGAGGGCGACCATCGGCCGGTCCGGCAGGCCGGTCCGCGCCAGGAAGGCCTCGCGCGGCTCCCGGAGGGCGTCGGAACCGTCCACGGCATCGACCAGCGGATTGCCTTCGTAAACGAAGTCGACCCCCTTCGCCGTGAAATACGGAATCTCGAACGGGAACACGATGAAGAGCTTGTCCACGAAGCGCCTGAGTTTCTCCACGCGGCGCTCGCGCGAAGCCCACACCTTGGGAGCGATGTAGTAGAAGACGCGGAACCCCGCCCCGTGAGCGAACTCGGCGATGCGGAAATTGAAGCCCGGATAGTCGATGAGGATCACCACGTCGGGCTGCCAGGAGAGGATGTCGTCCTTGCAGCGGGCCAGCCGGCGGGCGAACTTGCGGGGGTGAAGCAGCACCTGCGTGAAGCCCATGACGGCGCCTTCCCGGTAGTCCTCGAGCAAGCCCGTCCCCTGCCGGTGCTCCCGGTACGCGGCGTCCATCAGGCCGCCGCCCCAGAAACGCATGTCGGCCGCGGGATCTTCCGCGAAGAGCCCGCGCATCAGGTTCGACCCGTGCAAGTCTCCGGAGGCCTCTCCGGCAATCAGGAAGTACTTCATCGGAAATCTTCGTTGAAACCCGTCGCGGCGAGGCGGGCGATCTCGTCATAATCGGTATTGTCGACACGGTGCGCCACGATCGAGATGTACCCGGCCTGGAGCAGATGGTGGTCGGCCAGGGTGTCCGACGCGGGCGAATCATCCACGAAGTCCCCGACCATCATGTAGAGCGTCTCCCCTTCCTCGCAGGGCGGATCCAGCGGCACGCCCGACTCGACGGGCACGATGCCGCGCCGGCTGAACTGGTCGAGGTTCCAGAGCTGGAACTCGCGTTCCCAGTGGCCGCAGCCCTCGTGTCCGACGCGCACGCCCCGGATCCGGTCGGCCGGAAGGTCGGGGAAGTTGATGTTGTAGAAAATGCCCGGGCGCCCGGGACGGTTGTCCATCAACTTCCGGAAAATCGCAGGGAAATAGCGCTGCACGGCGGAAAAATCCGCATCCGGGCGGAAGGTGTCCAGCGAAACGCCGATGCCCAGGATGCCGTTCAGCGCCGCTTCTTCCGCCGCGCCGAGGGTCCCGGAATAGTTGGCGGCCGTCGCCGCGTTCGATCCGTGGTTGACTCCGCAGACGACGACGTCGGGGCGGTCGTCGGCCATGATGTTGTCGAGACCGTACTTGACGCAGCTGGCCGGCGTGGCGTCGATGTAGGCGCGGAAGGCCAGGCCGTCGGCGGGCAGCGGGCGGTAGGCGATCGCCTTGCAGCCCATGGAGACGGCCATCGACATGCCGGACTGATGATATTTCGGCGCGATGGAGGTGATACGTCCCATCGGACGGAGCATATCTGTCAAGATGTCAAGCCCTTTCGAACGGTATCCGTCATCGTTCGTGACTAAAATATTGAGTTCTGGAGCCATATTCGTTCAAATTCATCTACAAATATATGAAATCCACCAATTTTTTGGTAATTTTGCACCACTTTTGCAGGAAGACTGCGATGGTAAAACGAACATACAACAAACTTTTAATATTATTCAAAAATGGTAAAACTTGGTATTAACGGATTCGGCCGCATCGGCCGTATGGTTTTCCGCGCTGCAGTCGAGAATTTCGCGAATGACATCGAGGTCGTGGGCATCAATGACCTGCTCGATCCCGAGTATCTCGCCTACATGCTCAAGTATGACTCCGTCCACGGAATCTTCAAGG
>JAEEGL015957779.1_pt1 | contig 26278 bp, 25 predicted proteins | sample 9134231 | NCBI WGS metagenome assembly JAEEGL01 (sample SAMN16246548, study PRJNA631951) | gut metagenome | biome: gut microbiome; feature: rumen; material: fiber-attached | host: Bos | place: Iran: Karaj | collected 2018-10
ACTATCGTTTAATCACAAACTAACAAAATCGTTTGCTGTGTCAAAAATTGTTCCACCGGAACAATTTTTTTCCTCGCCGCGACCTAGAGGTCGCTCGTTCAGCTCGTCATGTCCAACCAACAAAAAAAGCCGCAAAAAGCGGCTTTCTTTTGTTGGCGGGAGCGACGAGGCTCGAACTCGCGACCTCTGCCGTGACAGGGCAGCGTTCTAACCAACTGAACTACACCCCCGTAGAACAGTTAGTCTTATATATGATAAAAATTCAAATTGCAAGCCTTTTTTTTAAAAAAATTGCATTTTTTTTATTTCATGTGGAAAATCGCACAATAGTGCATAAAAAAGGTGTTGACAAATTTGTCAATAGACGCTACAGTAAGAATAGTTTTTCAAATTTTTTAAATAAGTGCTTATGTTTGGAGTTAAAGTAAAAAGGTCGCGACTTTGGATCCCGGCCTTGGGTGGTGTAATCGCCATCGGATTTTTTATTAATTTTGTGTTGGCACCGCATATTTCGTCGTGCAAACCTATTAGTTGGATTGAGCTTTTTGCGCCGTTTGCGCTGATTACCGGTATCGGTAGTATCCGCGACATCAAGCTGCGTAAGTTCATCTATCTTGGGCCGCTGGATATCAAGCCACTGGATAAGAAAAAAGTTCTCTCCAATAAACTGTGGATTCCTGCCATCGGTTGGTGCTTGGTTCTGGGCTATGCCAACAACTTGATTCTGGCGCAGTTCATTGATCCGTTTAAAGCAGTGGACAGTTACGGATTAGGTGTGACGTTATTTACATTGCTGGGTATCAGCGGATATCGCGATGTGGGAATTTACCGCGAGGAAAAAACGCACAACCCTGCAGTGCAGACGCCGACAGAGGAAGAATCGGAGGCCGCAAAGCCGGCTGATTTCTGATTTAATCACAAAAGAGCTTCGGATATTTGCCCCGAAGCTCTTTTGTTTTTGGGGAGAAATATGCTTTTTTAGATTGCTATTTTATGCCGATTTATTATGTTAGATGCCATAAGGAGTAAAAATATGATAGACGTTTTATTGGATTTTGCGCGCCAAGCCGGCGAGTTAATGGAAAACAGACAGCAAAAATTGCAAGATTTGGGCAATAAAGAAGCAAATATTGCCTCGGTTGTAACGGATGTTGATGTGCAAATATCCGATTTGTTTGAACAAGCAGTGCAGAGCCATTTTGCTGACTTGAACTATATGATTATTGATGAAGAAAAAATAACGCGTTATCACGGAGATATATTTGATAAAATTGCTCAAACCGATTATCAGTTTGTGATTGATCCTATTGACGGCACCATTCAATATGCACATGGTCACCCGCTTTATGGTTTAACCATCGGCGTATATCAAAAAGGCAAGCCTTTATTGGGGATAATTTATATGCCGAAATTGCAAGAGCTGATTTATTGTGACGAACATAAAGCATATCGGGTAAAAAATGCATTTACGGCAAAGGCCGAAAAAAGCGAATTGTTACCTTTGCAAAAAGCCAAAGCGCCGATAATTTTCGGTCATGCATGGTATTGGCGGCCTAGCAAAAACTTTTCAACCGACAAGGCTTTGCTGTTTAATTATTTTTCGGCCGTCAGCCAAGCCTTTTATCCGCTTATCGGCGAGGCAATAGCATATTGCATGCATTTGCATTTGTGGGATATTGCCGGCGCATTACCGATAGCCGAGCATCTGGGATTTAAGATTTTTGAATATAACAGCGACAGGGTTTATGATGTTTTATCGCCGGAATACTTTACCGAGGATATGCACACCAAAAATCCTTGCGTTTTGTGTCGTCCGCAAGATTTAGCCAAGATTAGAGATTTAATTGAAACAATAAATTCCTAAAAGTTGTTTTTTTCCACTTCTAAGAAATAAGCCGCAGTTTGGGATTCTAATGCCTGAGTGGCATCTTTATCGCATACGATAATGCCGTGCGGATGTTCCTGCAACGCCGAAATGGTCCAAACGTGACTGACAGCACCTTCTATGCCGTGTTTAAGGGCAGTGGCTTTGTTGGCACCGGTGGCTAAAATCATCACTTCTTGAGCATCCATAATGGTTTGAATACCCACGGTCAACGCTTGGGTCGGCACTTTTTTCAAATCGCCGCCGAAAAAGCGTGAATTGGCTTTAATGGTGCTTTCGGTCAGGGTTTTAACGCGTGTGCGTGAGCGCAGTGAAGAAAACGGCTCGTTAAATGCAATGTGCCCGTCTTCGCCAACACCGCCGATAAACAAATTAACCCCGCCGAGTCGGCGCATTTCAAATTCAAAATCGGCACATTCTTTAGCATAATTTTTGGTTAGACCGTCCAAGATATGCGTGTTGTTTGGTTTAATATCAATGTGTTTGAAGAAATTTTCTTGCATGAAATAATGATAACTTTGCGGATGATCCGGTGCCAAACCGATGTATTCATCCATATTAAAGGTAACCACATTAGCAAACGAAACTTTGCCGGCACGAAACATTTTTATCAGTTCATTATACATGCCAAGCGGTGTTGAACCGGTCGGTAAACCTAATACAAAAGGTCGCTTGGCTGTCGGTTTGAATTGATTGATTTTATAAGCTACATATTGAGCAGCCCATTCGGCTACAGCTTGTTTGTCATCTTTGATAATTACACGCATTGTCCATATCCTTGCTGTTAATTGATATATGTTATTTAACACAAAAAGATTACAAAGTTGTTAAAGTTTGGTGTTTTTTTATTGTCGGCACAGAAAAGTCTTGAAAATTTATCCGGTCAGCATAAAATAACTGCAGTAACAATAAATAAGGAGCCGAATATGACAATTTTAGCCGCAGTGGCGGTGCCACACCCGCCGCTTATCTTCCCGGAAGTGGGGCAGGGTAAAGAAAAAACGATTCAGAAAACCATTGATGCTTACCGTCAAGTAATGCGTTTTGTGGCGGAATTTAAGCCGGATACCATTATTTTAACCACGCCGCATGCCGAGTTATATGGCGATTATTTCCATGTGTCGGGCGGCAAAGGTGCTGATGGCAATTTTGCCCGTTTTGGGGCGCCGCAAGTCAAAATTCATGCTGATTATGATGCAGAATTTGTAAAGGCTTTGGAAAAGGAATGTGCGGCGCAGAAGTTACCTTGCGGCACATTGGGAGAACGTGATCCGGCGCTTGATCACGGTTCAATCATTCCGCTACGCTTTTTGAATGAAGTATGGCAAAAATATAAGGTTGTGCGTATCGGTTTATCGGGGTTATCATTGCTTAAACATTATCAACTTGGGCAGATTATTGGTGAAGTTTCGGAAAAATTGGGGCGACGCACTGTTTTTGTGGCCAGCGGAGATTTGTCGCATAAGTTGTCGGCGGACGGACCATACGGTTTTGCGGCTGAAGGTCCGGTATTTGATGAAAAAATAACTGTGGCATTGGATAGCGGCGATTTTGCTGCATTGTTTGCCATGAAACCGGATTTTTGTGAGGCGGCCGGCGAGTGCGGACATCGTTCATTTTTAATTATGGTTGGTGCGCTTGACGGCAAAGCGGTTAAAAGTAAACTGCTGGCTTATGAAGGCCCGTTTGGGGTTGGTTACAGCGTGGCAAAGTTTGAAATTGGCAAAGATGATAAAACGCGTAAATTTGGTGAACAATATGCAGCGCAATTACATGAACAGGCGCAAAAACGGCATCAAAGCGAGGACAATTTGGTGCAGTGGGCGCGGCGCTGTGTGGAAACTTTTGTGCAAACCGGAAAACCGCTTGATTTTGCCGCCAATCGGCCGACAGAATTATTAGATAAACGCGCCGGTGTGTTTATTACCTTAAAGAAAAACGGCGAACTGCGCGGTTGCATTGGCACCATTGAATCGGTGCGTGAAAATATAGCCTTGGAAATTTGGCATAATGCGATTTCAGCCTGTTCTCAAGATCCGCGTTTTACACCGGTATTGCCTGATGAGCTTGATGAAATTGTCTATAGTGTTGACGTTTTAACGCCGATAAAACCGGTGACTCCGGATGTTGTATTAAATCCGAAAGTTCATGGTGTGGTGGTGCAAAACGGTAACCGCCGCGGTTTGTTATTGCCGGATATTGAAGGGGTGGATACATTAATACAGCAGTTACAAATTGCACGGCAAAAAGCCGGTATTGCGCCGTTTGAACCGGTGCAGTTGTTTTATTTTCAAGTAGAAAGGCATCATTGATGGCAGAATGCAGTATTTGTCCGCGCCGATGCAAATTAAATGAAGGGCAAATCGGTTTTTGTAAAGCGCGAGCCTGTATTGATGGCGTGGTGCGGCCGATTAACTATGGTAAAATAACATCAATCGCGCTTGACCCGATTGAAAAAAAGCCGCTATATCATTTTTATTCGGGACAAAAGATTCTCTCCGTCGGGAGTTTCGGTTGCAATTTGCGCTGTCCGTTTTGCCAGAATTATGAAATTTCCATGGCCGGACATAATGAAATAGGCTTACAAAATATAACACCGTCGCAACTGGTTGAGTTGGCGCAAAAAATGGCGCATGAACCGCGGGGCAATTTGGGCGTAGCATTTACATATAATGAGCCGTTTATCGGCTATGAATTTGTGCGCGATTGTGCGGTTTTGTTGCGCCAAGCCGGCTTAAAAACGGTGCTTGTTACTAACGGACATATCAATAAAGAGCCTCTGATTGATTTGCTGCCGCTGATTGACGCCATGAATGTAGATTTGAAGGGCTTCAGCCAAGAGTATTACGATTATGTGGGCGGCAGTTTTGATTGCGTCAAACAAACAATAGCAACAGCTTATGATAAATGCCATATAGAGGTAACAACCTTGATTGTGCCGGGTAAAAATGACAGCGCAGAACAAATGGAAGCAGAGGCGAGCTGGTTGGCATCATTATCGCCGAAAATTCCGCTGCACATCAGCCGCTATTTTCCGCGTTATAAGTGTATTATTGAGCCAACTCCGGTTGAAACCGTGCTGCAATTATGCGACGTGGCACGCAAACATCTGAATTATGTGCATGCGGGCAATATTTGAAACGTTTGAGCATTAAAGCGATATGCCGTGGGTATTAAAATATGTTATAACGCCCCAGATGATAACGCCGCCGATTAAACCGGCGCAGACATCGTCCATCATAACACCGAAAGCATTTTTCATTTTGCTGTCAAACCATTTGACCGGTCCCATTTTACAGATATCAAAAAAGCGGAATGTCAAAAGTCCGATAAGATATAACCACCAATTTTCAAAATTATGATAAAGCATTGAATCGGCGATAAAAACAAAAGTTAAAAGTTGACCGACAACTTCATCAATTACTACTTTACCGGGATCTTTTTCAGCCGAATCACGAATGATAACATCGGTTGCTAATGTGCCGACGGCAAAAATGATGATAGCGGCAATAATGATACCATAGGCGCCGAAAAAATATGCCAAAACAAAGGCTAACGGCAAGGCGCCGACAGAGCCGACCGTGCCCGGTGCTTTGGGCGACAAACCTAAACCAGCGTATGTGGCAATCAATAAAGCTAATTTTTCAGACATCAAAAACTCCTTTCTGTTATTTTTATTGATATGCGAATCTTTGATATTTGGCAAATGATATTATATTTTTTACACAAAGTTAAGCTTTGCAATATAAATTTAATACAAAATCATAAAAAAGGAGAAAAACTATGGCATTAAAAAGAATAGCTTTGTTATTAACAATTATTGGTGGTATCAACTGGGGCTTAGTGGGTGCTTTTCACTTTAATTTGGTGGAATGGCTGTTTGCGTTCGCGCCGGTTGTAGCATCGGTTGTATATATCATTGTCGGTGTGGCGGCATTATATGCATTATTTGCTTATATGATTAAATAATTGACTATTGCTGAAACATCTCAGCCGTCGGCTAAAACCGGCGGCTTTTTGTTTTATCTTGAGATTTTTTTGATTTTGTGCTATAGCTGAAAACAAATGGAGCAAAAAATGAAAAAATTGATTATATGGGATTTTGACGGCGTGATTGCCGATAGTGAAAAATTATGGATTGCAGTTTGGTTTGAAACATTAAAAAAAGAAAAAAATCTGACACTGAGCGAAGACGAAAAATTTAATTTACTTGTCGGAATTGCCGATAGGGAAAAAAAGAAAAACTTGGAAAGATATTTTCCTTCACTGCAATTAGATGATGATTTTATGCAAAAAATAGATGCCGGATACAAATATCAGGGCACACATTTCATGCAACCGATAGAGAATGTGGAAGATGTGATGAAAGATAATCGTTTTGCATATTGTATTGCCACCGGCGCAACCAAAGAGCAGCATACATGGAAAATGACACAGTTCAAATGGATTGAAAAATATATGTCGCCGGCAGATTATTTTACGGCGGATATGGTGGCTCATGGTAAACCGGCACCGGATATATTTTTATTGGCGGCCGAAACTAAAGGATATAAGCCGCAGGATTGTATTGTAATCGGGGACAGTTTGAATGATTTTGCCGCGGCCAAAGCTGCTGGAATGCAAAGTATTGCTTTTGTCGGAGCTGAAGGAAATAATACGGCGGAATATAGAAAAAAATGTGAAAATGCCGGCGTTGCCGCAGTGTGCGCCACAATGGAAGAAGTGAAACAATTTCTAAAATTGATTTAAGACAAACCAATGCAAATTTATTTAATGATTGGCAATATATTTTCCTTGTTTTCGGCGATTTGCATTGCCATATCTGTTATTAAAAAGAATAAAAACGATTTGATTTGGTGGCAGATTTTAGATGTCATATTTTGTATTTTATCAAATATTGCTTTATATACTTATGCTGCGCTGACAACTAATTCCATTGCTCTGATTAGAAATATTTTAGCCTACAAAAATAGGTTAACGCAAAAAATAACCTTTTTATTGACTGTTTTGTGCATTATTGTCGGATTGTGGGCAAATAATCGCGGCATTATCGGTGGGTTTCCGATTGTGGCTTCGGCAAGCTATACCTTTTTTATGTATATTACTAAAGATGAACAGCAAATGCGTTGGGCTTTGATTTCTAATTTGTTGCTTTGGTTTGTGCACGATATTTATGTTCAGGCCTATCCGTCAGCCATAACCGATGTGTTTTTAAGCATATGGACGGCGGTGCAAATTTTTAAAAACAGACACTGATGTTTATTTTTTTGCTTTTTTAAAGCGTTTTTCCACTGTAAAAGAGTGGCTTTCATCAATCAGTGCAAGCAAAACATCATCAATCTGAGAATCATCTAAAACAATGGTTATCCAATTTTTTTTGTTCATGTGATAAGCCGGATAAAAGCCTTTTTGCTGTGTCAGTTGCAAGATTTTATCTTCGCTGAGCTTAAGATTCATTACTTCAACTTTGCCATTAAGCTTCTTATCCAGCTTGCTTTTATCTATAGTCATAATCAGTGCATACCACTTGTTGTTGGCTGGATTTTTAAACACACCGCAATCATCATATTTTTCCCACGGAAATATTGGCGTGTCGCCATATCTTTGGTAAATGTTTTGCGCGAGGCGATTGGTCTGCGGGTAGATGAAATAATTTATATGACAACAGTTCTCTTTTATATTTTGCAAAATTTTTGCATACGCAGCGCGGACTTCTCCGGCAAAACCGGCCGCCATACTTTCAATGCGCAGAGGGAAATATATATCATCGTTGTCCGGTTCATAAACATCACCGGATACGTTACCGTAGGCATCAATTTTGACAACAGCCCTGAAAGCACCGTTCATAAATAATTCTTCATAAACCCATTTGTCATTACGCTTTATAAAGCCGTAGGATGCCAATTTAGCAAAGTCAACTTCTGCGCATTTGAATATGTTTTGCTCTAAGTTCATTTTACAGCAGATTTTTAATATCGGCAATAATCTGCTCATTCGTTATACCAAGTTGACGCAATAGCTCTTGCGGATTATAGCGATCATAAAATTCTTTGTTGAGCCCGTAAGTTTTGGTTTTCATATTGGTTGTGCCATAGAACGATGCCACTTTCTGCCCGAAACCGCCGTCTAAAATACCATCTTCCAGCGTGATTACCAGTTGATGATTTTTCTTCAAATTCTCAAGCATTTTTTCATCTAAGCCTGAAGCAAAACGTGGATTAATCAAGGTTGGCTTAAAGCCGAGTTTGCCCTCAATTTGCTTTGCTAATTCTTCGCCGCGCTGATAAAAATCGCCCAACGCCAAAATTGCAACTTTTTCGCCCTGTTGCTCAATTTTGAATGTATTAAGCGGACTAAAATCATGGTCAGCCGCTCGCGAGGTTACGGCATTTCCCGGCATTAAAATCATGACCGGATGTTCTTTTTGTTCTACCGACCAATCTAACATATTGAGGTATTCTTCTTTAGAAGTTGGGGCCAACATCACTAAATTTGGAATGTTTGAAAACGCCGAAATGGCAAAAATTCCCAAATGTGTCACATCAGTCAAACTGTCAAACGCCGCGCAATTAAGCAAAATCGTTACCGGATTGCCATTTATGCATACATCTTGCGAAATTTGGTCATAAGTGCGTTGTATAAAGGTAGAATTTGTAACCAAAAGCGGTTTGCCGCCGGCTTTGGCAATTCCGGACGCCATGGCCACGGCGTGTTCTTCGGTAATGCCGGTATCCACATATTGTGCGCCGAGTTGTTCACGCAAATCAGGCGTTAAGCCCGCAGTCATCGGCATGGCCGGTGTAATAACGACAAAGTCTTTATCTTGTTTGGCTTTTTGCATAATATATTGTGTGGTCAAACCGGTATAGCTTTCGGTCGGGAAAGTGACATTCCATTTACCGGTTGCTTTATCAAACGGCATACACCAGTGCCAAGCCTCGCGATTTTTCTCAGCCAATTCAAAGCCTTTGCCTTTTTGTGTGTTAATATGTAAAACAATCGGGTGGTCAATATCTTTGACTTTTTGTAAAACTTTAATCATGGCCTGAATATCGTTGCCGTTTTCTTCATAGATATAATCCAAGCCGAGTGATTTGAAGAAATTTTGCGCAGCATTTCCTTTGCTTTGGCGTAATTCTGTCAGGTTATGATATAAACCGCCGTGCACTTCGGCAATAGATTGTTGATTGTCGTTGACGATAATGATTAAGTTTGATTTTAAATCCGAACCGGCAAAATTGAGCGCTTCCAACGCTTCGCCGCCGCCCAAAGAGCCGTCGCCGATAAGCGCAATAACATTGTGTTTTTGGCCTTTTAAATCGCGTGCCTTAGCCAAACCGGTTGCCAAAGATATGGAAGTAGAGGTGTGACCGATATTAAATAAATCATGCTCACTTTCTTCCGGATTGGTATAACCGGAATCTTCTTTGAAATGGGTATCATCAATATAGCCGGCTTTGCGTCCGGTTAACATTTTATGCGGATAGCTTTGGTGTGATACATCAAAAACAAATTTATCACGAGGAGAATCAAAAACATAGTGCAGGGCAATGGTTGTTTCCACAATGCCGAAATTAGGTCCGCAATGGCCGCCGATTTTAGTCAGGCGGTTAAAAAGTGCGTCACGAATATCTGCGGCTAATGTATTTAGTTGAGCGGCGTTTAATTTTTTAACGTCAGCCGGTGAATTAATGGTCTGCAAAATGTCATACATGTATTTTATCCTTATCTGTTGAATTTATGATATATTATCTATGAACGGAAATTTAAAAGAAAGTATTTATATTTTTTATCCACGCGAATTTATCTGCTTTTTATTCGTCGTCGCTCGCTTCGCTCACCGGCACACTCCCGTGTGCCTCTCATTTCGTCGTCGAACCCTTTTTCCAGAGTTCGTCTTCCACAGCGCTAGATAATAAAAAAGCACCCAAAGGGTGCTTCTTTATTATCTGGTACGCGCGCAGGGATTCGAACCCTGGACCCACTGATTAAGAGTCAGTTGCTCTAGCCAACTGAGCTACGCACGCATTCTTAAATCAATACCTATATAAAGCAATAAATTTAATAATGCAAGAACTTTTTTATAAAAATATGATATATTCTATGCTTCAGCTAATAATAAAGCATTACGCTCCTTAACCAGTTGCGCATAACGCGCATTGAGCTCATTCAAATTCTCCGGCTGTGATTGCATTAATTTAACACATTCCTTAATGTCTGCATCTATTTGTTTTAGCTGTATATTATTTAGACTGCTGTCTATTTGTTGTTTTAAGTCAAGCATAGAAGATTTTTGCTGACGATACATATTCAGTTCCCATAAATCACCAATTTCAGCAGCAAAGTTAAGTTTAATTTTCTCCAACAAAATTTCACTGTCCGGACGTTCTTCGTTTTGGTTAATTTCAATCATTTCATTTAGAATTCGCGCCATCGGCGAGCGATCAATTTCAAAGGCTGTCAAACGTTCTTCATATTTACCGATCAGCTCCGGATACAAAATCATTGCGGCAATAATATTACGTAAATCCAGATTTGTAAGCGGCGGTTTTTTGACCAAATGATAGTGCGTTGCCGATTGACGGTTGGAATTGCCGTTTTTGTTATTGGTATGTCGTGTTGCCGGATGTTTGTTTTCCGTTACCGGAGACGCCCCTTTACCAAAAGCATAATAGATACGTTTTTTCATCTCTTGTGCATAGTAATTGCGGATTTGCACATCTTTAATTTTACCCACTTCTTCAAATGTTTCTTTTTCAATCAGTGCTTTTTGTTCCGGTGTATCGGTGTCTTTATTCATTTTGCATTTATGCCATAAGATATCCACGAGGGGTTTGGCATGTTGCAAATATTGCTCAAAAACAGCCGGACCTAACGTATGCAATAGTTCATCGGGGTCTTTTTTCTCTTTCAAAAAGATATAATTAACCGAATATCCGGCGCGCAAAATCGGTAAAACACGGTCTATGGAACGAATCGCCGCCTTAATACCGGCACCGTCTCCGTCAAAACAAAGTGTAGGCGTTGGGCAAACTTTCCACGCTTCTATAATTTGTTCCTCGGTTAGTGCCGTTCCTAAAGGGGCAGTTGCGTAATGAAAGCCGAAACTGTCAAGTGCAATAACATCCATGTAACCTTCACAGATAATCAGTCTTTTTTGTGCATACGCCGGCTCACGCGCATGTGTCATATTATAAAGAATGCGGCGTTTATTAAAAATCGGTGTTTCCGGAGAATTCAAATATTTTGGTTGCCCGTCATCCAGAATTCGCCCGCCAAACGCAATGATATGACCTTGTTTATCCATAATCGGAATCATAACACGATCACGGAAAAAGTCGTGTGAAGAGCGATTTTTATCTTCGGGAACGGCAATCAGTCCAAGCTCGGCCATTTCAGATTCGCTGATGCCTTTGGAAATCAGCAGTGCTTTTAAGCCGTTATTGTTTGGTGCATAGCCAAGTCTGAATTTTTGAATAATCTCATCAGACAGACCACGCTTGTTTTTGAAATAAGCTAAACCTTTGGCGCCAATCGGCAGACGCAGATTTTTTTCAAAAAAAGCTGCCGCCATGTCCATAATTTCATACAGAGATTTACGTTTTTGGCTTTGTTCCTGACTTTCCTTGGAAAAAGCCGGCAACTGCATACCGACTTTATCAGCGAGCTTTTTGACCGCTTCAATAAACGGCAGTCCTTCCGAATCCATCAAAAAACGCACAATATCACCGTGTGCACCGCAACCAAAACAATGATAAAACCCTTTGCTCTCGTTAATTGTGAAAGAGGGAGTTTTTTCATGGTGAAAAGGGCATAAACCGGTGTATTCGCGGCCGCGCTTGGTCAGTTTTACTTTTTGCCCGATAACATCGGCAATAGAAATTCGGCTACGTAATTCATCTAAGAAATTTTGTAATTCATCGTTCATGCCAAATGCTTTATTAAGCTAATAAACTTTTAATCAAAGCAGAAGCGGCGCCAAAATCCATTTGACCGGTGTATTTGGCTTTCAAGGCGCCCATAACTTTACCCATATCCTTTATACCGGCAGCACCGGTAGCGGCAATGGCTTCTTTAACGGCGGTCTCAACTTCAGCTTGGCTCATTTGTTTTGGTAAAAAGCGGCTGATAACATCAATTTCACTTTGTTCTTTGGCAGCTAAATCTTCGCGATTATTTTCTCTATAAATACGGATAGATTCGTTGCGTTGTTTAATCATAGTCTGCATCATGGCGAGCAAATCGGCATCACTGGCTTTTTCCAATCCTTTACCGCGTGCTTCAACATCTTTTTCTTTTTGGCCGGCAATAATCAATCGCACGGCATCAACGGTTTTGGTATCTCTTTGTTTCATAGCTTCTTTTAAGCTGTTTTGTAAATCTTCTCTTAACATTTTTAATTCCTTATCTGCGAATATTTTTTAATCGTTCTTGTTCTCTGGCTTGTTCTACAGCCAATTTATCTTTTTCTTCGGCTACGATTTTCTTATGTAAATCCGAATCAAAAGCTAAAGTAATTTTTTTGGCATCTGCCGTTTTGTTTTCCAGCACTAATAAGAAGATTGAACTAAATTTAGGTTCCAACGTGCGCATGGTTAAAATTTTGGTTTCTTCGGCGGCAATTTCCCCTTGCATATTGCGCATAACCGCGCGAATAGGCAAAACCTGTGATTTGCGTTTACCTTTATTGTAAATTTGGCCGTAAATTTCAATAAAATGCTGACCGCGACGTTCGGTATGTTTTACTTCCACATCTTGGAAAACCACATCGCGTCCGGCATAAATGCTTTCCAAACCGAGTTTATCGTAAAAATCTTCTAATACCGGCATATAACCGACAATTTCATAGCGGTTACGATAGCCGATAAACAAAGTGGAAAGAATAATAAATAGAGCAATGGTGCAATTAATCATCAACGGCGAAAAAATGAGCTGCATTTTGCGCTTCAGTGCCACATATTTATCTGTTTGAGATGCAGGTGAATCGTTAAATAAACCTTTTGTATCTTGTTGCAAACGATGAAACATCTCCGTTAAATCGGCATCTGTATCATTATATGTCGGAGCAATCCGTTGTGTCGGTTCAGATACCGACGGCTGTTGCACCACCGAAGCGGTATTTTCTGATGGCATTGAAGAATCTGTATCGGTTTGCGGTGCATGCAATATTTCCGGTTCCATATTTTGGGCATCTTCAGGATATGCCGTCCATACATTACCGCATTCGGCACATTTAAATCGTTTACCTTCAGGTGATATACTTTCAGCCGACACCTGATAAACGGCATGACATTTCGGACAACTTATTAACATATTAACCTCTTTTTTTTACACTATATTCTAATTTTATGTAGATTCAATTAAAAAAAATATTTTATTAAATATAATATTGATGTATTTTAATTCTAAAATCGCATGAAGGAGGTTTTATGGCAGAAACAGCAAATGCAATACAACCGATTATTGATATTCAGAATGTATCGGTCGGATACGACGAAACAGATGTGTTGAGTAATATTCAGTTGGCACTGAATCCCGGATCATTTACTTTTATTACAGGCAAAAGCGGTGCCGGCAAAACAACTCTGTTAAGTATGTTATATTTGATTAAAAAGCCGAGTAAAGGTATTTTACGCGTTTTCGGTCAAAATGTTAATTTTTCAAATCGCGATACTTTGGCTTTGATGCGACAACGCATTGGTGTGGTTTTTCAAGATTTTAGGCTTTTAGAACATTTGACGGTTTATGATAACATTGCGCTACCGCTTCGGGTTTGCGGTATGAACGAAAAAGAAATTTATCAGCGCGTGGTTGAGCTTTTGCACTGGGTAGAGCTACATAAAAGTATATATAAACCTTGTAGCACCCTTTCCGGTGGTGAAAAACAACGAGTGGCGATAGCACGCGCCGTGATTAACAAGCCGGATATTTTATATGCCGATGAACCGACCGGCAGTGTTGATATGGAAATAGCGGTTAAATTGATGCGTTTGTTTGTGGAACTTAATAAAGTAGGGACAACCGTGGTTATTGCCACACACAATGAACAACTGACTTCAAGTTTTAACTTTCAGCGAATTGAATTAAAAGATGGAACAGCAAATCTGTATCCGGCTTTACAACACATATAAAAAGGATTAGCAAATGAGGCGCGATTTATTACTGAAAAATAAATTTGAAATACCGACACAAGAAGATAATACCTCAACATTTGTTTCGGTTTTAACAGCAATTTATATGTATTTGTTTGTGATTATGCTGGCGATTTTTATGGCTATCAATGCCATGGCCAATAACTGGGAGAAAGATATTGCCGGTTCTATTACCGTGCAAGTGACACCGATTGAAAATGATAATAAGCATATTGATGATGTGAAAACAAAAGAACAGCTGAATAAAGTGCTACAGTTTATGGAACGCATTTCCGGTGTAGAAAGTGTGCAAGTATTAGATGATCAGGTGGTAGAAAAATTGATGAGCCCGTGGATTGGTAATAAAGTAGATTTAAGCACACTACCGATTCCGCGTTTATTGGATGTTAAATTAAAACCGAATGCCGAATTGAACTATGATGAAATTACACGCGGTTTGCGCTTATTGACAGCAAATGCATCAATTGACAATCACCGCTTATGGCTTAACCGGTTAATAAAATTTGCCACTTCATTAAAAACGGTGGCATTGGCGATTTTGCTGATGGTAGTGGCAATTTGTGCGTTTTCTGTTTATTATTCGGCCAGAACAAGTCTAAACATCAATATGAATTCAATTGAAATTTTACATATTATCGGCGCCAAAGATGATTATATTGCCAAGCTATATGCCAAGAATTATGCTAAAATAGGATTTTTTGCCGGTGTAATTGGTTTAATGGCCGCAGTGCCGTGCATTATTTTGGTGGGTAAATACGGAATTTCAACCGGTAGCGGCTTGTTAAACGGCGCCGGTTTATCAACAACGGCTTGGGGGTTAATTATGCTAACCCCATTGTTTTCGCTGCTATATTCCATGGTGACATCATATTTTGCGGTTTTGAAATCTTTGGAAAAAATGGTTTAGGTTTATGAAGTCGGTCAGTTATATCGGTTTGGCAATATTGTTTTGGCTTGGCATGATTTGGCTGGGCGGATTGTTTTGGTTTGGCTGGCATATCAATCATTATGTAACGGATTTGACAACACCGACAGATGCGGTTGTGGTTTTAACCGGTGGACGTAATCGCATTGCCGAAGGTATTAAATTGCTGAATAATCATTTGGCCGGCCGAATGTTAATTTCTGGTGTGTCGCGTAAAACATCTATTCGCGATATTGAAAAACAATGTGGGCAAAAAGCCAATGACAGAAGTAAAATTGATTTGGGCTATAAAGCCACAAATACGGTGGAAAATGCATCTGAGATTCAATCATGGATAGAAAAAAATAATATCCGTTCGGTGCGTTTTGTTACATCTAATTATCATATTCCGCGCGGGTTGGAAGAATTGTCCGTCTATCATTTGCCGGTTAAAATTATTATTCATCCGGTATATTCGGATAAGGTTGCATCAAAATGGTGGCAATCAGCCGGAAGCATGAAATTTATTTTTTGGGAATATAACAAATTTATTTATACATGGCTGACGCATCGGTTGAAGCGTTGGGCGGTGCAAAAATAGGAGACTTATAATGATATATGTGCGCTCATTGTTAACAAATGTATTTTACTTCGGATCATTGATGATCGGCTGTATTATTCAATTACCGTTGGCTTTGTTGCCGCAAAAAGTGACGATTTTCTTTTGGGATAAGATTATGATGCGAATTGCACTGTTTTGGGTGCATTTATTTGCCGGAATTAAATTTGAAGTGCGCGGTAAAGAAAATATTTTACCGCAAAATGCCATTTATGCCTGCAAACATGAATCGGCATTGGAAACATATACTTTTACCCAGTTTGTGCCGACAATTACATATATTTTGAAGAAAGAGTTGGCTTTTGTGCCGCTGTTTGGCTGGACACAATATTTTTACGGTATGATTCCCGTTAATCGCAAAGGCGGAGCAAGGGCTATGAAAAATATGTTGACGGCAGTTAAAAAATGCACGGACACAGGTCGTCCGGTGGTTATTTTTCCGGAAGGAACGCGTTGCCAACCGGGCACAACCAAGGGATATAAATCCGGTGTTTTGTTTTTGGCTGAAAATCTGCATTTACCGGTTGTGCCGGTAGCTGTAAATACAGGATTTTTCTGGGCTAAAAATTCTTTTTTGCGCCATAAGGGAACTGCGATATTTGAGTTTTTGCCGGCTATCAGTGCCGAAGGTAAAACCAAAGAAGAATTTATGAGCGAATTAGAAAATGCTATTGAAAGCAAATGCGCCGAATTAAATGAAGAAACAATGGCAAAATATCCGCATTTGGCGCATATGTGTGCAGTATCAGGCAAAAAATAAGAGGAAAATGATGAAAAAAGAGTGGTCTAAAAACTTTTTACGAAAAATAAGTAATTTTTGGCGAAAACTATGCATAACTGTCGGCGGTTTGGTGTTGATCGCCGGTATTTTGCTGCTGGGTCTCGGTTGGTATAACAGCGGTCGTGTTTATGTGCCGCAAAATTCGGCTTTAGTGATTGATTTTTCTGCCAATATTCAAGAATTACCGCAAGAAAATCTGCTTGATGAATTAGAGGGAAAACCGCAAATTAAATTACAACGTTTCATCCAAGCTATTGAAATGGCGGCGCATGACCCACATATTATGGCTTTGGTGGCCCGATTGGATACCTCCGGTTTGGAAATGGCACAAATTCAAGATGTGGCACGTGCTATCAGGCATTTTAAGGCCGGCAATAAAAAAACCTTTGTTTTTTCACAAGGTTTCGGACCGTTGGGGCAGGGTAATCGTGAATATTATCTGGCATCGTTTTTTGATAAAATTTATATGCAGCCACATACAACCATCGGTTTAACCGGCGTTGGTGTTGAGATTCCGTTTATGCGCTCGGTGTTGCAAAAAATCGGGGTTACGCCGGAATTTTATACGCGTTATGAATATAAAACAGCAATGCAGACTTGGACGGATGGACATATATCGCCGGAAGCAAAATCAGAGATGACCAGATTAACCAATGCCTTATGGAATGAGCTAAAGGCGGATATTATGCATAATCGCCATCTGAGTGAAGCCCAGATAAAGGTGGCGGTAAATCAGGCGCCGCTCAGTGCTGAACAGGGATTAGCCCAAAAGCTGATTGACGATATTATGTATTTGCCGCAGTTAGAGCAACAATTAAAAGATGACGGTGTGCAAGAGTTTGTGCAAATTGAGGATTATATGCAGGGACTTCATCCGAATGAGGGAACTCATTTGCCGACCATTGCCGTTTTAACGCTAAACGGGATAATTGATCGCGGTGAAAGTTCTGACGGCAATATAGACGGAGAATCATCAATCGGCAGTAAAAGTGTGGCGCAGGATATCACGCAGATTGCCGATTTGCCGAACTTAAAAGCAGTGATTGTGCGTATAGACAGTCCGGGCGGTGATTATAATGCGGCTGATGAAATTTATTTTGCTTTGCAAAATTTGAAGCAAAAATCTAAAGTGCCGGTTATTATTTCACAATCCGGTTATGCCGCTTCCGGAGGCTATTTTATTTCATTGGCCGGAGATTATATTATAGCAGAACCGACGACGATTACCGGTTCTATCGGCGTTTTGGGCGGCAAATTTGTGCTCGGCGATTTATGGCGCAAATTAGGCATAAATTGGGCAAATATACAGACAGCACCGAATGCTGATATTATGAGCATGAATCAGTCATGGTCGCCGGAAGAAAGAAAAATTTTTAATGCTTCATTAGATGAAGTTTACAAAGATTTTACCAAAAAGGTGTTGGAAAACAGGTCTTTAACCGAGGATATAGATAAGATTGCCCGTGGTCGGGTGTGGACCGGTGCCGAAGCGGTAAAGCTAGGCTTGGTTGATGCCTTAGGCGGTTTTGATGAGGCTTTGGAAGCAGCCAAACAACAAGGAAAAATTGCCGATAATCAAAAGATAAAAATTGTTAATTATCCGCAACCGAAAAGTTTGAGCGAAAAAATCAGCGATTTGTTATTTAATGATATTGTAGCAATGCCGCGATTGTTTGAACAGAGCGGTGTTGATATCCGTTATTTAAAACTTTTCAAACGTATGCAATATGATACAATATTGTCACCGTTTGAATTAAAAATGTGAAGCAAAATAGGAGAAGAAGGAACGGAAAATGGCTATTGATACTCAAACCGTAAAACAGGTGGCATTTCTTTCGCGCCTAAAAGTGGAAGACAATAAAATTGAAGCCACTAAAGAAGAATTTAATAAGATTTTAGCGTGGATTGAAGAATTAAATGAAGTAAATACCGATGAAGTTGAACCGCTGATTGCGGTTAATGATATAGCATTGCGGCAACGTGCTGATGAGGTGACGGACGGTAATTGTAAAGATGCCGTGCTGAAAAATGCGCCTGCCGCGGAATATGATTATTTTGCCGTGCCGAAAGTTGTGGAGTAAGAAAATGACAGATATAACAAAATTGACTATTTCTGAAACGTTGCAATCTTTACGAAATAAAGAATTTTCGGCAGTGGAACTGACAAAAGCCTATTTGCAAAATATGATTAACGGTAAACGCTATAATGCATATATTACTGAATGCGGCGAGAAAGCATTGGCACAAGCAAAGACTGCTGATGAGCATTATGCAGATGGATCAAATCGCATGTTGGAAGGTGTGCCTCTCGGTATTAAAGACCTGTTTTGCACCAAAGATATTCGCACAACAGCCGCATCGCATATTTTAGATAATTTTGTGCCACCATACGAATCAACCGTTACACAGAATTTACTTGATGACGGTGCCGTATTTTTGGGCAAATTGAACTTAGATGAATTTGCCATGGGTGGCAGTAATGAAACCAGCTATTTCGGACCGGTAATTAACCCTTATAGCAAAGATAAAAACTTAGTGCCGGGTGGGTCTTCCGGCGGTTCTGCTGCCGCAGTGGCGGCACATTTATGTGCCGGTGCCACCGGAACAGACACCGGCGGCTCTATTCGTGAACCGGCAGCATTTTGCGGTGTAACCGGTATTAAGCCGACATACGGACGTTGTTCGCGCTGGGGAATTGTGGCATTTGCTTCATCGTTGGATCAGGCCGGACCGATTGCACAAGATGTGCGCGACTGCGCCCTTTTGCTGAAAAGTATGGCCGGATTTGATGCTAAAGATTCTACTTCGGTTGATTTACCGGTGCCGGATTATGAAAACTTTTTAAACCAAGACATAAAAGGCCTTGTTATCGGCTTACCGAAAGAATATCGGCCGGAAGGTTTAAATGGTGAAGTGGCCACATATTGGGATAAGGCAGCAGAAATGTTAAAGGCCAGAGGTGCCATAATTAAAGAAATATCCCTGCCGCATACAAAATATGCATTGGCCACATATTATGTATTGGCACCGGCAGAAGCATCATCAAACTTGGCACGTTATGACGGTATTCGTTATGGTTTCCGTGCCGACAATCCGGCACAACATTTGGATGAATTGTATATCAATACGCGCACACAGGGGTTTGGCCGTGAAGTCCAGCGTCGTATTATGATTGGCACTTATGTGTTGTCCGCCGGGTATTATGACGCTTATTATTTAAAGGCACAAAAAATGCGTCGCTTGATTTATAATGACTTTATGGAAGCGTTTAAGCAATGTGATGTTATTTTAACACCGACTTCACCGATTACGGCTTTTCCGATTGGCGATGAAAGTATGCTCAAAAATCCGATAAATATGTATTTGAATGATGTGTTTACGGTTTCGGTCAATTTGGCCGGTTTGCCGGCAATGAGCTTGCCGATCGGCTTGGCACAAAACGGTTTGCCGCTGGGTATGCAGATAATAGGTAAACCGTTTGACGAAGGCACAATTTTTAAGACAGCGGCCAAATTAGAAGCCGATGCCGGATTTGAAAGGATTTAAAATGGCAGAGTATATCATTAAAACAGCTCAAAACGAATGGGAAGTTGTGGTGGGGCTTGAAATTCACTGCCAAATTATCTCAAAGTCAAAGATTTTCAGCGGAGCTTCCACCGAATTCGGCGATGATCCGAATGTTAATGTATCATTTGTAGATGCCGGTATGCCAGGAATGTTGCCGGTTTTAAACAAAGAGTGTGTGCATCAGGCAATTAAAACCGGTTTGGGACTAAATGCTCAAATAAACAAATATTCGGAATTTTCACGCAAAAACTATTTTTATGCCGATATGCCGACCGATTATCAAATTACTCAGTTTCGTTATCCGATAGTGGGCGAGGGACAAATTACAATAGATTTGAGCGACGGCACAACAAAAAATATTGGTATTGAACGTATGCATATAGAGCAGGATGCCGGCAAATCCATTCACGATTTAAGCCCGACCAAAAGTTATATTGATTTAAACAGAGCAGGGGTAGGCTTAATGGAAATCGTAACAAAGCCGGATTTTCGCTCACCGGAGGAGGCCGGTGCATTTTTGCGTAAACTTCGTTCTATTTTGCGCTATTTAGGCACATGTGACGGTAATATGGACGAAGGCTCAATGCGTTGCGATGCCAATATTTCGGTGCGACCGTTGGGTGCTGACGAACTACGACCACGTTGCGAAATGAAAAACGTTAACAGTGTTAAATTTGTGATGCAGGCAATTGAAAATGAAGCCAAAAGACAAATTGAAGTTTATGAAAACGGTGGCAAAATAGAGCAGGAAACACGTCAATTTGATCCGGTTTCGGGGCAATCTAAAGTGATGCGCAAAAAAGAATTTGCCCATGATTATCGCTATTTTCCGGAACCGGATTTACCGCCACTGGTGCTTAGTGATGAAGATATTGAAAAAGTGCGCTTGGAAATGGTGGAATTGCCGGATGCTAAAAAAGCACGTTTTATCAATGAATTAGGCTTAACGCCTTATGATGCCATGGTGATTTGTGAAAACAAAGAAATCGCCGATTTCTTTGAAAAAGCGGCTCATGGGCACGATGCTAAAAAAGTGGCAAATTGGCTGATGGGTGATTTTTTTGCTATGCTTAATAAAAAGCGTTTAGATATTGCACACAGCCCGATTTGTGCAGAAGATCTTGGAGCGTTGGTAGAGCTAATTCAAAAAGGAATCATTTCCGGCAAAATTGCTAAAGATGTTTTTGAAATTATGAGTGAAACCGGTGAAAATCCGGAAAAAATCGTTGAGGAAAAAGGACTGAAACAGGTGACCGATACGGAAGCAATTGAAGCAATTATTGATAATGTCATCGCTTCTAATCCGGATAATGTAACGGCTTATAAAAACGGTAAAACAAACTTGATGGGATGGTTTGTCGGGCAAACTTTAAAGCTTTCGCAAGGTAAAGCAAATCCGGCAATCGTCAATCAATTAGTTAAAGCAAAATTGGATCAGTAACATGTTTTTGGAAGATTTAAATACAGCAGATAACTCGGGGACATTTTCTCCGCTAAATCATGATTATGACGGCCGCTTCTCGCGTAAAGGCACAAAAAAAGCGCCTAAAGAGCCGTCAAAATGGTGGACCACTTTAATTATTATCCTTTTTACCACACTGTTACCCGCAACAGATTTAATTTTATTTGCCGGTTCCGGTAATATTAAAGTCTTTGACGGTTCCATTTTTCCTATTCCCGAAGTGATGATGGGGTTTGCTTGCTTTTTTGCCATCGCAACGGCAATTTTGCTGCTGACTCACAAACAATTGGGGTTGAAATGCACATTTGCCGGTTTGGTGGCTTTTGCATTTGTTTATGCTGTGTTCAGGCAATTTTCTCAAATTCAACAAACAATTGAATTCGGTGATACTTCCATTCAAACGTCGGTTATTGCCGGTATTGCAGTCGGTGCAATTGTGTTTGTGATATTTGCTCAAGATAAAATTTTTTATAAGCTTTTGCTGCTTATGGCCAGTATTGTTATGTTTAGCAAGGTTTATATTTCATATATGCGTAACATTGAACCGCACGAATTTGTTGAATCTTTTAATAACCAACAGGTTGATAATTCAAAACGCAAATTATACATACATTTTATGTTGCCGAATTTAGTGTCTTATCCATATCTTTCAACAATGAAACAATCGGAAGCGGTGCGCACTAAAAATATTATATCCGGCTTTTATCAGAAAAATAATTTTAAGGTGTATTCCAATGCATATACACCGGAAGATGAATATTTAGATAATATGATTATCAGCTTTAATCCGATGTCGCAAAAAGCCAGTTCCGAACATATATTAGATACCAAGTTGCTTTCCGAATATTGGCGCTTTCATAATTTAAGAGATGAATATATTTATTTGAAGAATAACCAATTATATAACGTTTTTCATAAAAATAAATTTCAAATCTCTGCCTATAAATCACGCGATTTTGATATGTGTCACGCCAAACATAAAATCAATGTTAACCGGTGCATTGAAAAGATAAATCAACCGACTAATATTTATTCAATGACCTTATCAACATGGGATAAAACAAAGATTCTGTTTGTGGAATGGTTTGCCAGTTTGCATATTTTAAATAATATGACGTCTCTTTATAATACACTGGCTTCCTTTGCTAATGTTGATAAAACGCCAATGGTGGGTGTGAATTACAATAACTTATATGTGGTTAATTCTACCAAAACTCTTGATATTTTATATGATGACATCAAAAAGGATAGCGGTAAGCAAGCGTATTTTGTCTTTATAGATATGCCGTCAAATATGTATATTTATGATGAATTTTGCCAACTTAAGCCGCAAGAAGAATGGTATGATATGGCCAATTTGCCATGGATAACTACAAATTATGATAAACAACGCAAACAGGCATATTTGCAACAAACCAAATGTTTGTTTGGTAAAATGCAACAATTTATTGATCGCTTAAAGGCTGACAATTTATGGAATGATACGGTTTTAGTTATTCAAGGAACTTCCGGCGTTAATAACTTCCAAAACTATAAGCAGGATAAGTTTGTAGATAATTTCCTGTCTAATCGTTTGGTAAATATGGCCATTCATGATAAGCAAATGAACAAATATCAGGTCAGTCGGAGTTTTTGCCCGACTCAAAGTATTTTGATGGAATATTTATTTAATAAACCTTGTCAGCCATCTAACTTAGGTGTTCACAGCAGTTTAGTTGCCAATGTGCAAGCACAGATAAACCGTTTGACCAAAGGTATTTATAATAACCAAATCGCCAAATTTGAAAAGTGGTATAGTGATTGGAAAGATTATAATCAAAGAAGCCTTACTCCTGATCAGTTTGATATTTATAAGAAAGAAAATCATGACGATATTTATACGCCAAATGATGCAGATGCAGATAGCGATGCTATGGAAGATATGCAAATAAATCAAAATATTAAGTCAGAAAATGCATCGGAAAAAGCAACCCCGTCACAACCGAAGGAGTCTGATATCCGGAAAAATACGGAGGATGACTTTGGCATTGATGATTTGTAAGATTAAGACAGATATAAATACATGTGGCAAAATATAAAAGAAAAATATTTCTTATTTAAAAAAAATAAACGTGCATATGTGGCATTTTTATTATTTATGTTCGTGTTTTTTGTATCTTTATGTTCTGAATTTATTTCAAATGATAAACCTTTGATTGTAAAATATAAAAACAAATTTTATTTTCCATTGGCGGTTTCTTATACGGATGAATTTTTTGGAGGTGATTTTCCAACTCAGGCAGACTATAAAGATGCGGTTACAAAACAAAATATTCAAGCTAACGGGTGGTTGATTATGCCGCCGATACCGTATTCTTATAATACTGTTGATTATGAGTTGACGCATGCAACACCGTCGGCTCCCGATGCACAGCATTTGCTTGGTACCGATGAAGAGGGGCGCGATGTTTTGGCGCGTATTTTATATGGGATTCGGCTATCGGTTATTTTTGCATTTTTATTGACCGCTGTTTCTTCTTTCATAGGTATTATGATTGGGGCGGTGCAGGGATATTTCGGCGGTAAAACGGATTTGATTTTACAGCGTTTTATAGAAATTTGGGATTCCTTACCGCAGTTGTTTATTTTAATCATTATCGCCAGTGTATTTTTACCGACGTTCTTGAGTTTGTTGTTAATTTTGCTTTTGTTTTCTTGGACGGGATTGACCGGAATGGTGCGTGCCGAGTTTTTGCGTTTGCGCAATTTTGAGTTTGTAAAAGCCGCCAAAGTCATGGGAGTCAGCAACTTTCGCATTATGTTTCGTCATATTTTACCAAATGCGTTGGTCACATCAATTACTTTTATTCCGTTTATTATGGCTGAAGCAATTACATCCTTGAGTGCGCTTGATTTTCTGGGGTTGGGTTTGCCAAACGATTATCCGTCATTGGGAGATTTGGTGCGTCAGGGAAAGGATAATCTGCAAGCACCGTGGATTGGAATAAGTATTTTTATTGTTTTATCCGGACTGCTCTCTATGTTGATTTTTATTGGCGAAGGTGTGCGTGATGCTTTTGATACAAGGAAAAATGACAGATGAGTTTGTTGGAAATTAAACATTTGTCTGTATTTTTTCGTAATGAAAAAGGAACAGATTTTCAAGCTGTTAAGGATGTTAACTTAAAGCTGGAGCAGGGCAAAATTTTGGGTATTGTCGGTGAGTCCGGTTCCGGAAAATCGGTAACCGCGTTATCTGTTTTAGGATTATTGCCATATCCTAAGGCTTATCATAATTCTGAAGCTTCAATAATATTTGAAAATCAAGAACTTATAGGTAAAAGCAATAAAGAACTTCAAAAAATCCGAGGCAATCAAATAGCTTTTATTTTTCAAGAGCCGATGTCTTCATTGAATCCTTTGCATAAAATCGGTAGGCAAATTTCTGAAAGCCTTGAAATGCATAGTTTGCTAACAACGGCAGAAATAAAGAAACGCACATTAGATTTACTGCGGGCTGTAAAGATACCTAATCCCGAGCAAAAAGTGAAATCGTATCCTTTTGAATTATCGGGAGGACAGCGACAACGGGTTATGATTGCCATGGCTATCGCAAACAATCCGAAGATTTTAATCGCAGATGAGCCGACAACGGCGCTGGATGTTACTATTCAGAAACAAATCATTGAATTATTGATGGAACTGAAACAACGTTTGAATATGAGCATTATTTTTATCAGCCATAATTTACGGTTGGTTCATCAAATTGCAGATGATATTGCGGTAATGTATCAAGGAGAGCTGGTGGAATACGGTTCCTCCGAACAAATATTTAATCATCCCCAACATAATTATACAAAAACTTTAATTTCATCAAATTTATTATTGAATAAAAAAGAAAAATATAAAAATGATATTATATTGAAAGCGCAAAATTTAACTGTTGAATTTATATTGAAAAAAAATTTCTGGGGACGTGCATTGCAAACTTTGAAGGCCGTTAATCAGGTAAATTTTGATTTAGCGCGTGGAGAAACTTTAGGTGTGGTCGGCGAGTCCGGTTCCGGAAAAACAACATTGGCGCTTGCAATGGTGAATTTGGTAAAACATCAAGGTAACATATTGATAAAAAATAATAATTCATTTTATAAACATACCAAATTTTCAAAAGATATCCAAATTGTTTTTCAAGATCCGTATAATGCGCTTAATCCACGCATGACAATACGTGAAATTATCGGCGAGGGGCTTTCTGTGCATTATCCTCAATTATCAGATGCCGAAAAATCGGCCAAAATCATACAAATCATGCAGGAAGTGGAGTTAAATTCAGATTGGCAAAATAAATACCCGCATGAATTTTCGGGGGGACAACGACAGCGCATAGCTTTGGCACGCGCACTGATATTACGTCCGCAAATTATTATTTTGGACGAGCCGACTTCGGCTTTGGATGTGACGGTGCAGGCGCAAATAATTGATTTGTTGAAGCGTTTGCAGAATAAATACGCATTATCTTATATTTTTATTTCACATGATATGAATGCCATACGTGCCATATCTCACCGAATTATGGTAATGAAAGACGGGAAAGTAGTGGAAACAGGAGCTGTTGAGCAAATATTTAATCAACCAAAACAAAAGTATACAAAAGAATTAATTGCGGCGGCGAAATTAGCATAAGATTTATTTTTGTATGTTGTGTAGTAGTGAAAATAAAAAAACACGCACAAAACATAAAAAAAGAGCTTGACGCTGGTTAAGAAATTGATTATGTTAGCTTCGGTGCGGGCGCTTAGCTCAGTTGGTTAGAGCCGGCCGCTCATAACGGTCTGGTCGTAGGTTCGAGTCCTACAGCGCCCACCAGTAAAAAGGAATGATACCCGTCATTCCTTTTTTTGTTTTAAAATCAAAATTAATTATCGCAAA
>JAEEGL013886899.1_pt1 | contig 26277 bp, 27 predicted proteins | sample 9134231 | NCBI WGS metagenome assembly JAEEGL01 (sample SAMN16246548, study PRJNA631951) | gut metagenome | biome: gut microbiome; feature: rumen; material: fiber-attached | host: Bos | place: Iran: Karaj | collected 2018-10
AAGAGCGGACAGTATGAGGAGGCCGCGAAGGATTTTATGGAGTTCGTTTTCCTGAACGATCTGGCGGAAGGAACAGAAGCCGGCGGAGGAGAGGTTTGCCTGATCAAAAACGGAGAAAAAGCCGAAGAGATTGAAGGGTATTCGATCAACGTTAAGGAAAACGGCGTGATCCTGGAAAGCTACGGGATCCGGTCGGGATCAGAGGAGCGCGAGCTGGCCGAGGAATGGATCGGGAAGGCCGACCAGTTTGTGTATATCCACAGCGAGCTTCACGAAGTCCTGACAAGCGAGGCATATCGCTTCTTTGCGGGCGAGATCACGGCGGAGAAAGCCGCGGAGTATATCCAGAACCGCGTGTCGATCTATCTCGCCGAGCAGGGGTGATGCGCAGGACCGGTTTGCAACAAGTCCGGTCTGCAATAAAAAAGGAGGAGGAATCAAAATGGAACGGGAACGGGAAGGAACGTCCGAAAAGCCGGAAAATGCGCGTCGTTTGGCGAAAATGAGAGGCGGCTCCGTAAGAAAGACGCTCGCATCCTTTCTTTTGGTCATGACGATCTTTGCTTTGGCGTCGTGCGCGCAAGCGAGGGAATTTCCCATGAAAGCGCAGGACGTCCGGAGAATCATGACGATGGGCGCGATTGAGAAGAAATACGGGGAGCCGGACGAAATCAACGGCCGTCAGCGGGTCTTTTACGACGTCGCATGCGGAGATTTGACGGGAAAGCTGTACGTTATTCCCGACATGGACGTTTTGGACGAGGCCAAGGAAGAGTCTCCGGTTTACTTTGGGTGGGGGTATCAGGCGGAAAAAGGAAAAGACGGCGATCTGCGCGAGAGTCCGGCGGTACGGAAGATCATCGAAAAGCTGGACGCTTCCTACGGGATGCATTTCGAGGAAGAAACCGATCCGGGCGACCGCGCCATGTCCTGGACCGCATATGACGGTTCGCCGGGATTTACGTTGACGCTTGTCGTTCGCGAGGATGAGCTCTGGATAGAGACCGTCGACGTGCGGGATCCGTGAACCGGAGACCGGCGGGTATTCCAAACCGATTCAGCAAGCTTCTGTCTGCGGTTTCGGCGAGCGTCGGACTTTGCGCCCCGGAAGCCGCAGCAGACAGACGTGAAGCAGGGCGCGGCCGGTATCGGCCGCGCCCTGCTTCACGTCTGTTTCACGTTCTTTTCAGCCGGTCAAAACCGCCTCAAAGCGCCTTCCCTGCGGAGTACGTCACGGGGCGGGTCCGTTTTGTTTCCGGGATATCCGGGCGGGAAGACGCGGGACGCCTCCGCGCCGGGTCAGGCGTTCCGGACGTCGATCTGACAGCTTCGCATGGTCCGGACCGCCGCCTCGTGAAGGGCGGGGGTGACGCCCGCCGACGCCGCGGCGTCCAGCGCGACCGGCGTCTCCGGGAAAAAGGCCTTGAGCAAAAGGGCGTTGGAAACCACGCAGATATCGGTGCAGAGCCCGAAGATCTCCAGCGTGAAATCCTCCCCCGCCGCGGCGCGGATCACCGCCTCCGGAAGACCGGTCGATCCGAAGGTCGGTTTTTCGAGGATCACGGCGTCCTTGCCGGCGAGGGCTTCCCGGATCCTTTCGTCCAGCTCCCAGCCCGGCGTTCCCCGGACGCAGTGAACGACCGGAAGCTTTTTCCCCTCGGCGGTGGAAAGATAGTCCTCCCCGTGGGTGTCCATCGTCACAAGGACCGGACCTTCGTGCCGCCGGATCTTTTCCGCGGCGCGGGGGACGATCGCTTCCGCCTCGGCCGTCCCCAGGGCTCCGGATACGAAATCGTTCTGCAGGTCCACCGCGATCAGGATCTTTTTCATTTCCATTCTCCCCTTTCGTCTTGTTCGCGGATCCTTTGAAGGATCGTCTCGTCTGCCGGGCAGAAGGCGTAGCGGCCGATCTCCGACGGCGCGATCCAGGCCATGGCCTCGTGCTCCAGAAGCTTCGGCTCTCCCCCGGCGATCTTCGCGTCGAAAAGCGTGAGATGCACCGTGAGATCGGGATAGGCGTGCGTCACCTCGCAAAAGACGCCGCCCACGGCGACTTCGGTATCCAGTTCCTCCCTGCATTCACGGATCAGCGCCTCTTCCTTCGTTTCGCCTTTTTCCACCTTGCCGCCGACGAACTCCCACAGATGGGCGCGCGCCTTGTTCCCCGGTCTCCGGAAGGCCAGGAACCTGCCCTCCTTCCGGATCAGAGCGGCCACCACCTCGGTCATGCGATCATCTCCCGTTCCTTCTTTGTTTTCCCAGTATACCACGCCGGGACCCGCCGTGCAAGCTCCCCCCGCCGTTCCCGCCCCGTTGACAAAGATGCGGCGAGATGCTACAATCAAAAAAGAAATACGGTCCTTTCCGTTATCCCCGGTCCGGCTCCGTGCGACCGCTGCCGATCCGTTGAAAGGAGAATCCCTATGATCTGTTCCCGCTGCCAGACCGAAAACCCGGCGGAGGCCGCTTTCTGCCGGAACTGCGGCGCGCCTCTCGCTCCGGCGCCCGCCTCCCCGATCCCCCCTGCCGGAGCAGAGAGCTTCGATCCGCCCGCGCCTGCCGCGGCGAAGAATCCCGGACGCTGGCCGATCGCGGCCGGCCTTCTCGTGCTTCTGGGCCTTCTGGGGTATCTTCTGGGCATCCTTCTCCGGATCCTCTTCCTGGGGAAGCTTTATCAGATACCCTTGAGCGCGGCGTTCACGATCTCGACGTCTCCCGTTTCCATCCTTTCCCTGATCCTGACGCTTTTGACGGCGATCGCGTCGGCGGCGCTTTTCCTGGCTCCCACCAAAAGGATCCCGGTCCTCTCTTCCCTCCCTCAGCTTCTGACGGCGTTGGCGTCTCCCGTCGTTTTTGTGCTGGAATTTCTGCGGCTGCGCCGTTTCACCCTGGATACGGCCGCCGATCTCGTCCTTTTCTTTCTGTTTTTCATCGCCGCCCTTCTCTACTTCATCCGGACTCTGATCCGGTCGACCAGCGCCGCGATGCCCGTGATCCATCTGGTCTCCGTGATCCTTTACGCCTTTGCCGCGCTGGCGAGCCTCGCCGTGCCGCTTCTGACGGGAAATACCGGCATACTGATGCTGATCCCCGCCGTCATCCTGCGTCTCTGGCCGCTTCTTTCCCTTGCCGGGCACGTCATCGCGTCCTTCTCCCTCCGGCGGAAAGAGGGATGACATCCGAATAAGACCGGGGCTGTGAAGTCCGGGGCGAAACACCCCTTTTCTTCACAGCCCCTTTTCGTTCGGCAGTGATCGGCTCCCGGGCGCTTCCGCGCCCGGGAGCCTCGTCTGATCGGGACCTTTGCGCAGTCCCCCAATTACATTTCCTCACGCCTCCCAGGAGACGCGCGCCCCGCCGTTTTCATAGACGACGGCTCGCTTCGTGATGGTGAAGCCGTCCTGAGCTTCGAAATACTTTTCCCGGTCCGGGAAGACAGGCGTTGCGTTATCGATCACTCTTTTTGCCTCTCTGCCTCCGTCGCAGAGAAGCATCCGAAGCAGAGTGAGCTGCACCTTGGCGCTGTCCGCGACGGCGCTGTCAAAATCGACGATCCGGTAGTCCGCACCGTGTCCGGCGCCTTCTGCGCCGCAGCCGAAGGCGTGGATGGCAGGCATGACGCAGCTGATATCGCCCATATCCGTGCAGCCCGTGTCGAACGGCCTGTCGATCCGTACGTTCTCTGCGGGAACGATCTCTCCGGCCGCCCTGGCAAACAGCTCCAGAAGCGTCCGGTCGTTTGCCACGGGCAGATAGCCCGGCCGGTCGCAGAGCTCCACGTCCGCGCCCAGTGCCAGCGCAGCGCCTGCCAGAGCGCGGTTCACCTTCCGGTTTGCGTCGGCGATCGCCTCCACCGTGGCGCCGCGCACATAGCTTTCCAGCCGGACGGAGCCCGGGATCGCGTTGACGATGTCCCCGCCCTTGGTGATGATGGGATGAACGCGGATGTGATCGTCGTCCCGGAAGGTTTCCCTGAGCGCGTTCACCGCAGCCATACCGACTTCGGCCGCATATAAGGCGTTGATCCCCAGATGAGGCGATCCTCCGGCGTGGGCAGCCTTTCCGACGTACGTCACCGTCTTCGCGATACAGCCGTTCCCGCCGACGGGAGCTCCGAAGCTGTGTTTCCCGCCGCCGGTGTGGATCATAAACGCCGCGTCGCACCCGTCCAGAAGCCCGCGGCGGAGAAATTCCGGCTTGCCTCCGAAATAGCGGATAACGCCCTTCCTGCGCAGCTCTTCCCGCCAGCCGACCTCAACAAGCTCCTCGGCAGGGACGACCGCAAACCGTACGGACCCGCAGAGGCCTTCCAGAACCTCCGGTTCCCGGATGGCCGCCGCAACGCCCAGAAGGGCCGCGCCCTGGGCGCAGTGTCCGCAGGCGTGAACCGCGCCGGTCTCCGGATCGCAGTCGGGATGATCGCGGCAGATCACCGAATCCAGTTCGGAAAACACCAGGATGCGCGGTCCCGGTATCCCCGTATCCATCTCCGCCGTAAACCCCGGGATATCTCCCGCTCTGGTAAGCGAATACCCCAGGTCTTCATATGCTTTTTCCAGCCAGGCGGACGACTTCCATTCCTTGTAACCCGTCTCGGGATGCGCCCATAGATACTCCAGAGCTTCCCGCATCCGCTCCCGCTGCCGCTCTGCGGCGGCTGCGGCGATTCTTCCGTGCTCGCTCATGCTTTTTCCTCCTGTGCGGGATCCGGGACGGATCCCGGAAGGTCTCCCGCCCCGTCTTCCGTGCGGCAGACCGTGTACAGCGCTTCCGGAAACGGTTCCCGTATTTTTTTCTCCTCCGCCGGAACGGCGTTCCCGGTCCGGCGGCTCGCTTTATTCCTCGCCGGTCCCGGTTTGGAGATCACACGGCGGGCTGGGGAGGGGGAGGCGGCGTCTCGGCCTTTTCCTCTTCCTTTTTCGTCTTTCTCATGCCGATCCACGTGAGCAGCATGCTGACAAGATTCAGGATGCCCACGATGAACAGGACCCAGTAGGTGTAATTGGGAACGTTTTCGAGGATCGCCGAGATCCCTGCCAGGATCGGCACGGCTCCCGCAAAGGTCAGGACCGCGATCACCAGAACCGGGATCCACAGCGGATGATTCACCGCCTGCAGCCGCACCACGCTTTCCAGCATCAGAGCGCCGAGGACCAGAGCCAGGATCCCCATATAGAGGTCAAGAGACTCCGAAAGCTTGACGGCGTTGATCAGGCCGCAGATACCCAGCATCACCAGAATGATGCCGACCGAGAATTGATAATTGTTCAGGCGTTTGAAGCTTTCGCCCAGGAAGAACCGCACCGCCAGCACGATGCCCAGAACGATCAGGGCCGAGCAGAAGATGTAGCACAGGGTGACGGCCTTCATATCCGGGACGAAAACCAGAAGCGCGCCGAGGACGATGGCTACGATGGATACCAGAAGCTGGACCATCATGCCGGTCGACTTTTTCTTTTCGGGGGTTGTTGTCATGACGGGATCATCCTTTCTCTTTTTTTGACCGCAGAACACGCGCGGGAAGTGATCAAGGTCATTATATCCGCAGGAGAATCGTTTGTCAATCTTCCAGCCGGAGAAAAAGCGTTTTTCCCCGGGCGCGGCGTTCCGGAACGGGAGCCGTGCGGAAAAGGGAAAATCCGCACTTGTATTTCGGACGCGGTTTTACTATAATGAAACTAAAGCGGAGGCCGGTTTTGCGGCCGCGTCCGCAAAAAGACGAAGCTTTTCCATCTGCAAGGAGGTATCGTGATGGCACTTTGCGTTTCCTGCGGCAAAGAGCTGAAGGACGGCGCGCGTTTCTGCCCTTACTGCGGCGCGGGGCAGCCGCTTCCTTCGCCGGAGCCGCCGGCGCCCCGTGAGGTGCCGCCGGTCCCGTCTGCGCCTCTCCCCCAAAAGAAAAAAAGCAAAGCGCCTCTGATCGTCGGGATCGTCCTGGCGGCGGCGGTCCTGATCGCCGGCCTTGCGCTTCTGGTCTTTTTCGTGATCCTTCCCCGACTCTCGCCGGCCGGCGCCGGAACGGAGGACGGGAACGCCGCCGCATACGGCATATACGGCGCCGTCTCCGCGGAGGCCTTCGGAAACGAGACGCCTCCGGACGGAGAATGGATCGAGCTGCAAAAGGACGGAAAAGGGATCCTCTCCGTTGCCGGACGGGAATATCCCCTGACGTGGGATCTGGACGGGGAAGAGGTTTCCGGGACGGCCGTCAATCTGGGATTGAAAACCGTTCTGACCGGCACCCTCAAAGACGGCGTCCTGAAAATCCGGTACGGCAATTACGCCTACGTGATGCGAAAGGACGTCCCGGCGCCTCCCGTTCCTTCCGACACCGGGAGCGAACCCGCCTCCGAAACGGACCCCGCCGGAACGGACACCGGAGGAGCGGACACGGAAGGGACGGGCGAGCTTGATCTGGATCTGATCGCCCGATATGAGGGCGACTGGATCGGCGCCGTGCAGTTCTATCACTGCTCCGGCGCTTACGCAGAGCACGATTTCGTCCTGACCGACGCGATCCTGCGTCTGAGCTTCGCGCCCGACGGAAGCGTGATCCCCTATCTGAGGCTCAATCTCAAGGGCTTTGAAAGCCGCTCGGGCTTTGATTCGTCGGCGGAAGCGAACAACTTCCGGGACCTTTCGGCAAGACTGGATCCCGACGCCGGATCGCTGATCCTTTCCGGACACTTTTTCTCCGGGGCTCTATCCGATCCGACCTGCGCCGTATCCAATGAAAACGGGTCTTTGACGATTTCCATGACGGTGACCGCCGACGACGGTTCCTTCGATATCTACCTGGTCTTCCGCCGTCCGGGCGACGCGTGGAGCGACGGGGACGATCCCCGCCTGACCGACGACGGCGCGGCGTATTACAGCGAGTTGAGCCTTGCCGAGATCGCGAAGGAATTCGGCCTCAATCCCTCTCTGATCCCGGAAGCAAGCGACATCGCCGATTTCCAGAAGGAAGGCGCGCCCGTCGACTGATCCCGTCAGGCGCTCCCGCCGCGGGAAAGGAAGTCCCGTCACGTTCTGCGATCCTTTGCGGTCCGCGCTCCGGCGCGGACCGTTTTTCCTTTCGGTCCGCTTCTTTTTGTGGACTTTTCCCGGCATGCGTGATACAATAAAAGAAAACCGTCGTATGAAGGAGCCGCGTCCCTTATGAGCGAAGCCCTGCCCCGGAAACACGGCTACTTCTCCCGCGATCCTGCCTTTTACAAGGCGGTCTTCCGGATCCTGGCGATGGTAGCCCTGCAGAACGTCATCAATTACAGCGTCAATATGGCCGACAACGTCATGCTGGGCAGCTACAGTCAGGACGCTCTGTCGGGGTGCACCTGCGTAAACCAGTTCTTTTTCGTGATCCAGTCCTTCGCGTCCTCGCTCTGCTCGGGATACGCGGTATTGGGTTCCCAGTACTGGGGCAAGCGGGACCGCGACGCGATCTGCCGACTGGCAGGCGTCGCGATCAAAGCCTGTTTCCTTTTCGGAACGGCCGTGTTCCTGCTCGCGCTGTTCTTTCCCGCCGCCATCGTCTCCTTTTTCACTCACGACGAAGGGATCATCGCCGAAGGAGTCGCCTATCTTTCCATCGTCAGATACACCTATCTGCCCTTTTGCCTCTCCCTGATCTTCATGGAGATCCTCCGGAGCGTGGAAACCGTACACGTGGCCTTTATTCTCTCGATCTCCTCTCTCTTCATCAACGTGGGGCTGAACTGGTTCATGATCTTCGGCCGCGGCGGCTTTCCCGCCATGGGCGCGAAGGGCGCGGCCGTCGCCACCCTGATCGCCCGGAGCGTGGAGCTCTGCGTCCTGGTCCTCTATCTTCTCTTCCGCGACAAAAAGCTCAAGCTTTTCGCCTCGGATTTTCTGAGATCCCACACCGTTTACCGGAAGGATTACGTGCGCATCACCCTTCCCATCCTTCTGACCGGCGTCGCCTGGTCGATCGCGACCCCGATGCAGAGCGCCATTCTCGGCCGCGTGTCCTCCGACGCCATCGCCGCCAATTCCATCGCCACGACCTTCTATCAGTATCTGAAGGTGATTGCTCTGGCCATGAGCGCCGCTTCTTCCGTGGTCATCGGGAAGCTGGTGGGAAAAGGCGATTTCGAAGGAGCGAAGGCCGGCGCGCACTCTCTGGAGCTGATGGACCTCGGGATCGGGATCACGCTCGCGCTTTCTCTGTTCCTTCTCCGGAAGCCTCTGCTTTCGCTTTACACCCTGACGCCGGAGACCCTGAAGCTGGCCGACGATCTGATCAAGCTGATGTGTCTGGTGATGATCTTCATGTCCTACGAGGTGCCGGTGATGTACGGCTCCATGAAGGGCGCCGGCGACACGAAGTTTTCCTCCTTCATGAATATCTTCTTCGTCTGGGTCTTCTCTCTGCCCATGGCCTTCCTTTCGGCCTTCGTCTGGCATTGGGGGATCGTGGCCATCGTCGCCTGCATCCAGAGCGATCAGGCCATCAAATGCATCCCCGCTTTTCTCCGGTTCCACTGTTCCCGCGACAAATGGATCCATAAACTGACCCGCGACTGACTTTGCCGGGGAAAGCCCGGCGCCCATCAGGAGGTACGTATGAAGATCCGCATTCTTTCCGATCCCCGCGTCATCCTGTCCAACCCGGACGGCATCCACAACTATTTCGGCTGGCCCTCGGTCGCCCGCCTGCAGGACGGCACTCTTGCCGCCGTGGCAAGCGGCTTCCGCCTCATGCACGTGTGCCCCTTCGGCAAGGCGGTCATGATCCGCAGCGCCGACGAGGGGAAAACCTGGAGCGCGCCCGAGATCCTGATCGACACGCCTCTGGACGACCGGGACAGCGGCGTCACGCCCTTCGGCGAAAAGGACGTGATCGTCACGAGCTTCAACAACACCGTGGTATTCCAGCGCGGCGCGAATCCCGGCGATCCCTATATCCAGGCCTATCTCGACCGGGTCGCGTCCCTTCCGGACGGCGAAAAACTTCTGGGCTCCACCTTCGTCCTGAGCCACGACGGCGGGAAGACCTTCGGGAAGGTGATGCTTTCACCGGTGACCTCGCCCCACGGGCCGATAGCCATGCCCGACGGCACGCTTTTATATGTCGGCCGGTTCTTCGACGGGCATTACGACGGCGAAAAAGGCCGGCACATCGGAGCGGTGCGCGTCACACCCGACGGAGAATGCACCGTGATCGGCACCATCGAGGACGTTTCCCCCGCGCTTCTTTCCTGCGAGCCGCACGCCGTGCTGCTTCCGGACGGAAAGATCGTGGTGCATATCCGCATCGAGCGCGAAGGGTATTTCACCCTGTATCAGAGCGTTTCCCATGACGGCGGCGTGACCTTTACCCGGCCCGTTCCGCTGCTTCCCAAGCGGGGCGGCGCGCCCGCGCACCTGCTTTATCATTCCTCCGGCGTTCTGCTTTCGGTCTACGGTTACCGGGAGATCCCCTACGGGATCCGCTGCATGGCCAGCACCGACGGCGGCGAGACCTGGGATACCGGCAACGAGGTAGCGGTGGGATATCCTTCGGGAGATCTGGGATACCCCGCGTCGGTGGAGCTTTCCGACGGCAGTCTCTATACGGTCTACTACGCCCGGGCGGAGGAATCCGGCCCCGCGATGATCTGGGGCGTCAACTGGACCTTCTCGCTTTGATCCAAAGCGCGCAGAAAAAGCCGCTTTCCGGCGGCTCCCTTTTCCATAAAACACAAAAAACAGCATCGAAAGGACGGACTATCATGGCAAAGAATCGTTACGTCGGCGAATACCCGGCCATCGGCATTCGCCCCATCATCGACGGGAGGCGCGGCCCCATGCGCCTGCGCGAAAGCCTGGAGGGGCAGACCATGGCCATGGCCGAGGCGGCCAAAAAGCTCTTTGAGGAGAATCTGACCTACTCCAACGGCGAACCGGTCCGGGTCGTCATGGCGGACACCTCCATCGGCAGAGTGCCCGAATCGGCCGCCTGCGCCGAAAAGTTCAAAAAAGAGGGCGTGGCCATCACCCTGTCGGTGACGCCCTGCTGGTGCTACGGCTCCGAGACCATGGACATGGATCCCATGACCATCAAGGCGGTCTGGGGATTCAACGGGACCGAGCGCCCCGGCGCGGTCTACCTCGCCTCGGTGCTTGCCACCTATTCCCAGAAGGGCCTTCCGGCCTTCGGCATCTACGGGCACGAGGTGCAGGACGTGGATCAGGTCACGGAGATCCCCGAGGACGTGAAGGAAAAGCTCCTCCGCTTCGGCCGCGCGGCCGTCGCCGCCGCCACCATGCGCGGCAAGAGCTACCTGCAGATCGGATCGGTCACCATGGGCATCGGCGGCTCGATCATCGACCAGGCCTTCCTGGAAGAGTATCTCGGTCTGCGGGTGGAATCCATCGATGAGGTGGAGATCCTGCGCCGCATGGAAGAGGGCATCTACAACAAGGAACAGTATGAAAAGGCTCTGGCCTGGACCAAGGCCCATTGCCGCGAAGGCCGGGACGACAACCCCGCTTTCGTGAAATTCTCCGACGAAAAGAAGAAGGAGCAGTGGGAATTCACGGTCAAGATGTACTGCATCATCAAGGACCTCCTGCAGGGCAACCCCGATCTGCCCAAGGGCTTCGAGGAGGAGCTCGTCGGCCACAACGCCATCGCCGCCGGCTTCCAGGGACAGAGGCAGTGGACCGACCACTGGCCGAACTGCGATTATCCCGAGGCGCTCCTGAATTCCACCTTCGACTATACCGGCGCCCGCGAGCCCTTCACCTTCGCCACCGAAAACGACGTGCTGAACGGGATCGGGATGCTCTTCATGAGCCTTCTCACCAACCGCGCCCAGATCTTCGCCGACGTGCGGACCTTCTGGTCGCCCGAAGCGGCGAAGCGCGTCACCGGATATGATTTCACCGGCCGCGCGAAGGAAAACGGCGGCATCATCCACCTTCTGAATTCCGGGGCGGCATGTCTCGACGCCTCGGGCGAGTGCCGCGACGCCGACGGCAACCCGGTCATGAAGAAATGGTGGGAGGTCACCGACGAGGATATTGAAAAGATGACCCGCGCCACCGTCTGGTGCGAAGCCGGATTCGACAACTTCCGCGGCGGCGGATTCTCCAGCCATTTCGTCACGCGCGCCGAAATGCCGGCCACCATGATCCGTCTGAATCTGGTCAAGGGCCTCGGCCCGGTGCTCCAGATCGCCGAGGGCTGGACGGTCAATCTTCCCGACGAGGTCACCGACGCCCTGATGGAGCGCACCAACCCCACCTGGCCGTGCACCTGGTTCACCCCGCGCACCGACGGACGCGAGGGCAGCCCCTTCAAGTCGGCCTACGACGTGATGAACAACTGGGGCGCGAATCACGGCGCCATCTCCTACGGCCACGTGGGCGCCGACCTGATCACCCTCTGCTCCATGCTCCGGATCCCGGTGTGCATGCACAACGTCCCGGAGGAAAAGATCTTCCGTCCGTCGGCATGGAACTCCTTCGGCATGGACAAGGAAGGCCAGGACTACCGCGCCTGCGCCGCCTACGGCCCGATGTACAGGAATATCCGGTAAGAAGGCCGGTCCGTTCGAAGATCCAAAGACAGCATAACCGCCGCCCGTGCCGGGAAACGACGCGGGCGGTGCGTTTACGAAAAGAAAGAGGTGGCTGAATGAAGGGGTATAGAGCAACTCTTCTTCTTTTGTCATTATGTATTCTGGCAGGAGGATGCAGCAGACACAGCCATCCGCAAGATACAAAAGGCAAACAGGGCAATCGATATGAAGTCTTTTTTCATGATGTTGATGTCGGTGAAGGCGCAGAGTTTCTTGACATTGTTCCTGAAAAAAGCGGTTATCTTCTGCTGACCGGGAAACCGGGAGTCTCGTCTTCCTTGCTCCGTATGGATGAGAAACTTGAGCTAAAAGGCAAAGAAACAGAATCCCAATACCCGGAAAAAGCTACAAGGATCGAGCGCGAAGGGGAAGACTGTTTCGCATTCTCGATGGAAAGAGTCTCTTCAGATAGTATACGATGCGCATTCTATCGGAACGGAACACTGCTTGGGAGCGACACCCAGCCGGGGTATGCCGGACCGGGCACCTGGAAGACTATCGTCAACCATGGGATGATGTTCGCACTGAACCGGTTGACGGGAGCCTTATACGCAAACGGTGAACCGCTTGGCAATGTGATCGAAGAGACCGAGAACCGCTTATTGCGTCCCGTCTGTTTTTTGAAAAGCGGCGGCGATGTTTTGCTGGTTGTTACAAAAGCTCTGTACGCAACAGTGCATAGCGAAAGGAACGATTTGGCCTACAGAAAACCCGACGAAGTCAAAACCTGTCTTCTTCCGCTGGTGAAGAGCGGAGTTTTCCTGACCGCCGAAGAGATCCTTGCGGAAGCACAAAGTGGAGAAATCCCGGAAACCCGTGATTGTGTTTCGTCAGATAATACCATCTATATGATAACCGGCAGCACACTGCGCAGAATGAATGGCGATACCGTCGAAACGCTCTGTGATCTTCTCCATTTTGGTTTGTCTTCCTATATTGATTATCGCCGGATTCTGCCGACAGAGGACGGTCATATCGTACTCTTAGGAGCTGATTTCCTGGCGGAGGTCAGAGAAAAAAACGAATCGTCTGTCGAAAGACAGATTATTACTCTTGGAACGGTCGGTGATCTGCCAGATTGGGAAACAGAGAATGCTGTCGCCCTCTATAATCGCAAAAGCAGCCGGTTTTCTGTCGGAATCAAGTGCTTCCGGAGTATTGAGAACCTGAATCTTGCCATTGCAAGCAATGATCTCGACGGGATCCTATCCGATGATATTCTTGTGATGAGGAACTATGCGCAAAAAGGCATGTTTGTGGATTTGGAAGATGCCGTACCAGAGCTTTTTCAAAGCAATGTCCTGTTTGATAATCTGGTGGATGCCACACGGATGGATGGAATATGCTATTTCCTGCCGCGCAGTTTTCAGCTTTATCAACCATCAGCACCACAGGCTTTGTTGCAGGGAAAAATCGTTTTTGAAAGCTACAACGCATGCGCCGATCTTCTTTCCATAGATGGCAAGGCTCCTTTGAAAGGTGTGACCCAGAGATTTATGTTACGCGATCTTTCGGTCTCAACAATAGATTATTGGATCGATTGGTCGGCTGGAACCGCGCAGTTTGACAGTCTGGGATTTCAGGATCTTCTTGCATTCTGCAAACGTTTCGCCCGCGACAACGATGAAGTCTGGGCAAATGACTATTCGCGCGGAATTTTTCAAATCACTCAGATTTCAACCATCATGGATGATACAGACCCCTATGGCAATACGCTTGCTTTTCCCAAGCTGCCTGGATTTGAGCATGCTTCGGCCTATGCACCGACGTTTTGCGCATTTTTAGCATTGAACAATGAATCCAAAGCCGCTGCGTCTTCTTTCATGCGATTCTATTTCGGAGAATATGATTGGATTGGGACAAACGGCGGTGCAGGAAATGCAATGAGGTTTTCTCTGATTCGGGAAGAAACACGAACTCTGCTTTTCCCTCCGGAGGATTCAGAGGGGAATTACGGTCCTTCTGATACATCCTCAGATAACACTGCCGAAAAAACATGGAGAACGATCCTTGAATCGGATCATTACCGTATCAGCGATGAGAACGAGCTGTACCAAGTCGTATTTGATGAAGGCGTGCGTTATCTGGAAGACCAAATCACCGTGGAAAAGGCAACGGAATACATACAGAATCGTATATCGATTCTCCTCGCTGAAAAGGGATGATATCAGGTAATGGCTTCATACAACAGGCCGCCCGCGTCGTCTCCGACGCGGGCGGCGATCATATCAAACAAAGCTTCGGCAACAGGAACGCGGGAGAAACGTGTAACAGAGTCATAAACTCAAAGAATCTGAAGATTCTCGATACCGTATGAAAGTATGATATTGATAATCTCATTCCTGGAATGATTCGATTCGGCGGCAATACGATCCAGCGCATCGACAATTTCCTGAGGAAGTCTGACGGATATAACCTTGGTTCCGTCTTCTCCGCGTTTTCTTATAACAAGAGGTTCGTTCTTCATGATATCATATCTCCATTCAGCTTGTATGCGTATTATATATTTGACAAAGCCTAATAAGATATGCTACAATAAGAATACAAAATAAATACAAAATGTAGGAGGAACAGATATGTTTGACGATCCTGGTGCAAAGCTGAAAAACGTAGCGGTCATTGAGTTCGCAGTGATTGCGGCGGTGTCGTTTATTATGGCCTTCGTTCTGGGGATTCATGGAGATGATTTTCGACCGCTTCCTTTCTTTCTGCTTCTCATCGGCGGACCTCTTTTCGCCTATCTCAGCGCGCTGGTCCTCTACGGATTTGGAGAATTGATCGATAACACCGAAGCGCTCCGCTTACCGCAGAAGAAACTGGAAAAAAGGCTGGAACAGCAAAGAAATGAGAGAATCACGCGCGCCGCGGTTGAGGCGATTGCGGATAAAGAGAATGAGTCTTCGAGATTTATCGACATTCTTTGCCCTTTCTGTAATGAAAAACTGTCGTATACAAAAGAAGACTTCCTCGAAAAGGATTTTCTTGTTTGCCCGAACTGCGAGAAAAAAATAGATACCAAGGATTACACGAGCTTATATAGAAAAAAAGCGCAGAATTCCTGACTGTGTTTACTGCTGAAGCATATCCGGTGGGGAAATCCTGTGCCGATCTTTACGTAGAATGATTCAGAAAACCGCCCGCGTCGTCTCCGACGCGGGCGGCCTGTTGTATTCCGTATTCAATCTCTGATATCAAACAGTTCCTTAAAGGGAAGCGGATGTTTTGTCCGCTTCCCTTTTATTCCGTTGCTTTTCTCACTTGATAGGGGTGGTGGCTTCCTTCTGGATCACATCGTGGGCACCGCCTTCGGTGATACTGGTGGCACTGACCAGGGTCAGCTTGGCCTTCTGCTGCAGCTCGGGGATCGAAAGCGCGCCGCAGTTGCACATGGTGGAACGCACCTTGCTGAGGGAAAGCGCCACGTTATCCTTGAGGGAACCGGCGTAGGGCACGTAGGAATCGACGCCTTCCTCAAAGGAAAGCTTCTTGTCTCCTCCCATGTCGTAGCGCTGCCAGTTGCGGGCCCGGTTGGAGCCTTCGCCCCAGTATTCTTTATAGTAGGTGCCGTTGATGTTGACGCGGTTGGTGGGGCTTTCGTCAAAACGCGCGAAGTAGCGGCCCAGCATCACGAAATCGGCTCCCATCGCCAGCGCCAGGGTGATATGGTGATCGAACACGATGCCGCCGTCGGAGCAGACCGGCACGTAAATCCCGGTTTCCTTGTAGTATTCGTCGCGGGCGCGGCACACGTCGATCAGAGCGGTGGCCTGACCGCGGCCGATGCCCTTGGTCTCGCGGGTGATGCAGATCGATCCGCCGCCGATGCCGACCTTCACGAAGTCCGCGCCGCATTCGGCCAGGAAGCGGAAGCCGTCTCCGTCCACCACGTTGCCCGCGCCGACCTTGCATTTGTCGCCGTAACGCTCGCGGATCCAGGCAAGGGTCCTCTTCTGCCATTCGGTGAAGCCCTCGGAGGAGTCGATGCACAGGACGTCGGCCCCCGCCTCCAGGAGGGCGGGCACGCGTTCGGCGTAGTCGCGGGTGTTGATGCCCGCGCCGACCACGTATCTCTTGTGATCGTCCAGAAGCTCGTCGGGATTCTGCTTGTGGGTGTCGTAGTCCTTGCGGAAGACGAAATACTTCAGCCTGCCTTCCCCGTCCAGAAGGGGCAGGGAATTGAGCTTGTTGTCCCAGATGATGTCGTTGGCTTCCTTCAGGGTGGTGCCCTCCGGCGCCCAGACGAGCTTGTCAAACGGGGTCATGAATTCCCGGACCGGCGTGTCCGGCGACATGCGGCTGACCCGGTAATCGCGGCCGGTGACGATGCCGAGAAGCTTTCCGGAGGCGGTGCCGTCGGAGGTGACCGCCACGGTGGAGTGCCCGGTCTTTTCCTTCAGCGCCACGATATCGGCCAGGGTGTCGTCCTCCTTCACGTTGGAATCGCTGGTGACGAAGCCGGCCTTGTAGCTTTTCGCGCGGTTGACCATCGCGGCCTCGTCGGCGACCGACTGAGACCCGTAAATAAACGAAACGCCGCCCTCGGTGGCAAGCGCCACCGCCAGACGGTCGCCAGAGACCGACTGCATGATGGCGGAAACCATGGGGATGTTCATGGTGATGGCGGAGGTCTCTCCCTTTTTGAATTTGACAAGAGGGGTTTTCAGGCTGACGTTGGCGGGGATGCATTCCGCGGAGGAATATCCCGGGATCAGGAGATACTCGTTAAAGGTATGGGACGGTTCGTTGATGAAAATGGCCATGTGCTTCTCCTCTCTTCTCTCTGTTCTCTATTCCCGAAAGCGCCGGGCGCTTTGTTGGATCGGTTTCCGCCCTCCCCGAGGACGGGCGATTCCGGCAAAAAGATATTTTTACGATTATACCAGAATCGGCCGTTTTTGCAATATCCATTTTGCACAAATTCCCCGTCGGAATGGCGGGAATGGTTGAAACTTTCACGTCCGCATGGTATGATAAACGAAAGCGCGGGACCCCGGACGCGCGAGTAACGGCAAAGGATCGATCGGCAATGGCACTCGGATCTCGGCGCGGGCGCGCGGATCTTCTGAACGGCCCGATTTTCAAGAGTCTTCTCCTCTTTTCGCTGCCCATCCTGCTGGGCAGCATCGTAAGCCAGCTTTATAACGTGGCCGACTCCATGATCGTCGGCCGGTTCGTCGATTCCGACGCTCTGGCCGCGGTGTCGGCCAGCTCGCCGGTGATGAGCATCATCAATATGTTCCTGATCGGGCTTTCCTCCGGCTCCACGGTGGTGATCGCCCAGCGCGTCGGCCTCGGCGACAGGGACGCCCTGCAGAAGGCCGTGAGCACCACGGCTTTTCTGACCCTTGCCTGCTCGGTCTTCATCACGGCGGCGGGACTTCTGGCCGCGCGGCCGCTGCTTCTCCTCCTCGGCACGCCCGAAAAGATCTTCGGTTCGTCTCTTTCCTATCTGGTGGTGATCTACGCCGGCACCACCGGCAACATGATCTATCAGATGGGCTCCGGCGCGCTGCGCGGGATGGGCGACGCGAGCTGGCCCTTTTATTTCCTGCTTCTGTGCAGCGGACTGAACGTGGCGCTGGATCTTGTCGCGGTCCTGGTCCTGGATCTCGGCGTGCTCGGCGTCGCCGTCGCCACCGCCCTTTCCCAGCTCGTTTCGGGGATCGGGGTGATCCTGCGCATCCGCCGCGGGAATTACGGCGTCAGGCTCTCCTTTGCGGATCTGAAGCCCGATCCCGCGGAGATGAAAAGGATCGCGGGCATCGGTCTTCCCGCCGCCGTACAGAACGTCGGCAACGCGATCGCGGCGCTGGCGGTGCAGTCCTCGGTCAATTTCTTCGGTCCGTCCTTCATCGCCGCCAACTCCATCGTCACCAAGGTGGACGATCTTCTTTACATCCCCATCATGGCTCTCAGCACGGCGCTCTGCACCTTCGTGGGGCAGAACATGGGCGCCTTCCGCATGGACCGGATCAAGAAGGGGATCAATCAGAGCATCGGATTCCTCACCGCCGTGGGCGTGGGTCTGACGGGGGTCCTGATCCTCTGCCGGAATCTTCTGCCCAGGATCTTCACCGACGAGAAGGAGGTGGTGGCGTACGCCTCCGAAGGCCTTTTCATCATGTCCTTCGTCTGCCTGTTCCACGGGACAGACCGCTGCCTGGTCAACGCCATGCGCGGCGCGGGCAACTCGGTGGTGCCCATGATCACCGCGCAGTTCGGGGCCTTTTCTCGGATCCCCCTCGCCTGGCTTCTCGGCGTCAGGACCGGCGACTGGCGCGGGATCTTTTACGCGCTTCTGATCGCATCCTTCCTCCGGGCCGCGGCCATCGCCGTCTACTACTACGGCGGCGGCTGGAAACGGGCAGTCCGGAAATTCGAGCGGCAGCACGCCGCCAGGCAGAAATGCTGACGGTGAGAAAGGGAAAAACCGCGGGACCGGCGTCTGCCGGTCCCGTCTTTTCAGAAGCATTTTCCTTCCCGCAGCGCGCGGCAGGATTCGATTTTCCCGCAGCGGTAGCACAGCTCGTTCTTCGAGAAGCCGTCCCGGAAAAACTCGACGATGTTTTCCGCCGTGGTCTCCGCGATGGCTGAGAGCGCTTCCCCGGTGAGAAACGCCTGGTGCGAGGTGACGATGACGTTGGGCATCGAAAGAAGTCTGGCCAGAACGTCGTCCTCCATGATATGCCCCGAGACGTCCTCGAAAAAGATATCCGATTCTTCTTCGTAAACGTCCAGACACGCCGCGCCGATCACGCGGCTCTTGATCCCTTCCAGAAGCGCCTCGGCGTCCACCAGCGCGCCGCGGGAGGTGTTGACGATCACCACGCCCTTTTTCAGGAGGCCGAGAGTCTCTCTCCCGATCATGTGTCTCGTTTCCCCGGTAAGCGGGCAGTGAAGCGAGATCACGTCGCTTTCCCGGAAAATCGTTTCCAGATCGACGTAGGAAAAATCCGCATCCTCCGCGGGGAATTTGTCATAGGCCAGGACGCGCATGCCGAAGCCCTTCGCGATCTCGATGAAGGCTCTTCCGATCCTTCCCGTGCCGATCACGCCCACGGTTTTGCCGTAAAGCTCGAACCCGGTGAGCCCCGAAAGGCTGAAATTGAAGTCCCGGGTCCGGTTATAGGCCTTGTGGATCCGGCGGATGGAGGTCAGGAGCAGGGCGAAGGCGTGTTCGGCCACTGCGTGAGGGGAATAGGCCGGCACATGCACCACGTGCACCCTGCCGTAAGCGGCGCGCACGTCCACGTTGTTGTAGCCCGCGCACCGGAGGGCCACCAGCTTCACGCCCATTTCGGCGAGCATTCCGATCACGCGGGAATCCACCGTGTCGTTGACGAAAACGCACACGCCGTCAAAGCCCCGCGCGAGCTCCGCGGTATCCGGTCCGAGCTTCGCCTCGAAAAAGCGGAAATCCACGTTCTTTTCCCTCCCCGCTTTTTGGAAAGCGGGGATATCGTAATTCTTCGTATCAAACAGGGCGATCTTCATCGGCTTCTCCTTCTCCGCCGCCGTCGGTCCGGGCGGCGCGCGGTTTTCTTTCCCGTATATACTGTACCACAGAACCGGAAAAAAGTACAGCGCGGGCCAAATTCGTTTCAAACGTCCGTTCCGGGACAGGGAGAGGTCTGCGGAATCGCGTTTTTCCCGGAAAAAGGCGGCTTTCGGGGAAAGCGCCGCTTGCCTTTTCCGGGCGGCTTGTGTATAATGAAATCATCCAAACGAAAGAACAACGGAGGTAGCGGCTATGTATCCTTTCAAAATCGGCGTCATCCCCGAAAGCTTCCGCGTGGAGCGGTTCGCTTCGCTTGAAAAGGCGGCGTCCATCGGCGCCAAAGGCGTGCAGGTCTACGCCACCCACGACGATTTCTGCGCAGAAAACCTGACCGCAGATCAGAAAAAGGCATTTCTCACCAGGCTTCAGGATCTGGGGCTCGTGGTCTCCGCCCTCTGCGGCGACTTCGGCAAGGGCTTTACCGATCCGGAGCTGAACAAGATCTACGTGGAGAGAAGCAAGCGCGTTCTGGACCTGGCTCTGGAATTCGGCACCGACGTGGTGACCACCCACATCGGCAGGGTGCCGGACGACGACGCCTCGGACACCTACAAGATCATGCAGGAGGCCTGCGGGGAGCTTGCGGCCTACGCCGATTCCCTGAAGGCGCATTTCGCCGTGGAAACCGGCCCCGAAAAGGCGGTCGTTCTGAAGGCCTTCCTGGATTCCCTGGGCTCCACCGGCGTCGCGGTCAATCTGGACCCCGCCAACCTCACCATGTGCGTGGGCGACGACGCGGTGCAGGCGGTCTACACCCTGAAGGATTATATCGTACACACCCACGCCAAGGACGGCGTGATGATCGTCGGCGAGGAAAACCGCCCGTGGCAGGAGCTCCCGCTCGGCCAGGGAGACGTGGACTGGCCGAACTACCTCAAGGCTCTGAACGACATCGGATACAAGGGCTTCCTGACCATCGAGCGCGAATGCGGCGACGATCCGGAGGCCGATATCCGCATGGCGGCCGACTTCCTCCGGAAGCTGATCGGCTGAAACGGCATCCCCGCATAAAAGACCCGCGGGCCGTCGACGAACGGCCCGCGGGATTTTTTCTTTCCTTCAGATCCTTTTGACTTTCTTTTCGTCGTAATAACCGCGGGCGGCGGGCTCCTCGTCGGCCTTTCCCAGCGTGACGATCCCGATGGGGATCCTGTCGGTGCCGATGACCTTCGCGATTTCCGCGCTTCGCGCCGGGTCGGGATAGATCCCGCACCAGCAGGTGCCGTATCCGCGATCCAGCGCCTCCAGCATCAGGTTCTCGATGGCGGCGCCGGCGTCCTGCGGCGTAAACTCCCGCGCGACTTTATCATATCCGCCGGGCACCGTCACCACGATCCCCACGGCGGCGTCCAGAAGATGCCGGCAGTAGGGATGATGCGCGACGACCTCCCGCTTCTTTTCCTCGCTTTCCACCACCACAAATTCCCACGGGCGGCCGTTTCTGGCGCTGGGCGCCATCATGGCGGCCTCCAGGATGCCCTTCAGATCCTCTTCGGCGAGAGGGGCTCCCTTCACGTAGCGGCGGATGCTTCTTCTTTTCCGGATGGCTTCCTTCAGTTCCATGCTCTGCTCCTTTCCAGCGAAAAAGACGGTTTCTTCTGTGAAAAGCCGGTTCCTTTCGGGACCGGCTTTCAGGCGTTACGATTCCGCGGTCTGCGCCGCGTTCTTCTTTTCCGGCAGCACCTCATCGGAGAGGCGATACCGGCTGCTGTATTTTTCATAGGCGGCCAGGAATTCCGCGCCGCCCTTCTTGATGACGTTGAGGGAGCTGTGGGTTTCAAAGCTCGCGTCTCTGATCTGCAGGAGCGCCACCGCGATGTTGGAGCAGTGATCCGAGATCCTTTCAAAGCTGGTCAGAAGATCGGCGAACACGAAGCCCATTTCGATGGTGCATTCGCCGGCCACCAGCCGTTCCACGTGCCGCAGCTTGATCGATTCCTTCAGGTCGTCGATGACCTGCTCCAGAGGCTCGACCTCCCGGGCGGCCACGGCGTCGTCCCGTTCAAAGGCGTCGAAGGTCATGTTCACGATCTGACGCAGGGCGTCGGTGATGACCTTGAGATCGGCCTTCGCCGGAGCGGAGAAGGTGATCTCCTTGTCGTCGATCTCCTCGGCCGATTCGCTGATGTTGCAGGCGTGGTCTGAGATCCTTTCAAAGTCGCCGATGGCGTGCAGAAGCTTGACGGTTTCATTTCCCGCCGAAAGCGTCAGGTCGGCGCTGGAAAGCTTGACCAGATAGGTGCCGAGCTTGTCCTCGTAGAGGTCCACCTCATCCTCCAGCCGTTTGATCTCCTCGTCCTTATGCCGGTCGAATTCGTCCACGCATTCCAGGGAGAGGAACAGAGCCTTGCGGGCTTTGTTCGCCATGTCGGCCGCCGCGCGGCGGCTCTGCTCGATGGCGACGCCGGGGGTTTTGAGGAAGCGTTCCTCCAGAAGGATGCCGCCGCCGATGCTTCTCTTGTCCCGGATGGTGACCTCCGCAAGCTTGCAGAGCAGATTGGAGAAGGGCAGAAGGATCAGGGTCGCGACCACCTTGATCACCGTGTTCACCAGCGCGATGCCCACGCTGGTGGCCGCAGTCGCGCCGATGCCGCCCACGGCGGTCCGGGAGAAGATATAGTCCAGAAGATAATAAAGGGGAAGACAGATCACCGTGCCGAGCACGTTGAAATAGAGATAAATGAAGGCCGCGCGCTTCGCTTCGACCTTGGCGCCCATACTGGAGAGCAGAGCGGGGACCGACGCGCCGATGTTCATACCCATGATCACCGGAAGCACCGTGCCGTAGGTGATGCTGCCGGTCACCGAAAGGGCCTGCAGGATACCGACCGAAGCCGAAGAGGATTGCAGGACGGTGGTGATCACAATGCCCACCAGAATGCCGAGCAGCGGGTTGCTGAAGAATCCGATGGCCCTGGTGAAAACCGGATCCTCCCGGAGGGGAGACACCGCCTCCGAAATCGAATGCATGGCAAACATCAGGACCGCGAAGCCCAGCATGATGGTGCCGACGTCCTTCTGCCGGTCCTTCTTCCCGGCCATGATGAACAAGATCCCGATCACCGCGATCACCGGCGTAAAGGTGGTGGCGCGGAAGACGTCTTCCCAGATGCTGTTGCCCGGCAGGGTGGAGAGAGTGAGGATCCACCCGGTCACCGTGGTGCCCACGTTGGCGCCCATGATGATGCCGACCGCCTGGGAAAGCTTCATGATCCCGGCGTTGACAAAGCCGACCACCGTCACGGTGGTGGCGGAGGAGGATTGCAGGACCGCCGTCACCGCGGCGCCGAGAAGAACGCCGAGAAGACGGGAGCTGGTGACCCGTTCCAGAAACTTTTCAAGCTTGCCGCCGGAAAGCTTCTCCAGTCCGTTTCCCATGACGCGCATGCCGTAGAGAAAGAGCGCTACGCCGCCGAGCACGGTCAGGAGAGAGAATATATCCATGATGATCCCCTTTTTCGTCTTATTCGCGATCGGGAAAAGCTGGAATCGCCGGTTTGCGGAATCAGTGAGAGGCCGCCGCGGCTGCGGCCGCCTGTTCTTCTCCGATGCTGTCGATCACGAGCACCGCTCCCAGAAGCAGAAGCTCGAGCCCGGGGTCGTCGATCGTGAGCTCGTAAAAATCGCCCCAGGTGAACCAGGCTTTTTTGACGCTCCCCACCGGGACGCCGTCCATCAGGAACTCATAATCGTGTTCCCAGAAATTGCCGGTGATCGTAAGGCCGGAGCCTTCAAAGGTATAGTGCGGACGGAACAGGGTGAAATCCCTCCGGATCGTAGCGGCGTACGCGCCTTCGGTCCACAGCTCGTACCGGCTGAGGAAGGTCCAGAGCTTTTCCCGGATGAAAAGCCATTCCTTTCCCGCGCCGTCGGTGACGTGAAGCTTTCGCGCAAAGGTCAGGAGCTCTCCCGCCACCATGTAGCGGACGCCTCCGTTTTCGTCCGTCACCGTGAAGCGGCTTCGCCAGGAAAAAACCTTCTGCTTGATATAAAGCTTCACTTGCCCTCACCCTCCGTCATTTTATATTGTAGCATAAAACTCTGCAAATGCAAGAGCTTTCTGTCCCCGTTTGCAAAAAGTGTCCCTTCGTGATACAATCAGAAAAAACGGGGAGGGAAGCGGCATGCTATGGCTGATCGTCTGGCTGATCCTGGTTTCTGTCTGGGGCGTGTTCCTCACGCTCTTCGACAAAAGCGCCGCAAAGCGCGGGGCGCGGCGGGTGCCGGAAGCGGCGCTCTTTTTGACCGGCGCTCTCGGCGGCGCCTTCGCCATGTTCCTCTGCATGCGGATCGTCCGGCACAAGACTGCGCATACGAAATTCATGCTGGGGTTCCCCCTGATGATCCTGGGGCACGCTCTGCTTCTTTATTATCTTCTCTTCGTTCTCAGGATCTTCGGTGAGTTCTGAAAACGGGAGCCCCCGTTTCTTCGGATCCGGGAAAGCGGCGGACGCATGAAACCGTCCGCCGCTTTGTATTGCTCTCTGTATTCAGGAAAATGAAAAGCTCTATTCCGCTTCTTCCCCGGCTTCCAGCGCACGGCGGCAGATCGCGAAAAGATCCCGGATCCGTTCCTCTTCCCCGCCGAGAAAAAGCCAGCCGAACACCGCTTCGAGCCCGGTGGCCAGGGCGTATTCGCCCGGATCGCTTCGCCGGGCGGCGGCTTTGGGGTGCGCGTTCCGTCCTCTGCGGAAAACCGCCGCTTCCTCTTCCCGTAAACCGGGGAGCGCGGCCTCCGCGGCCTTCGCCTGCGCCGCCGCCGTCACGAAGGAAAGCGCCCTGCGGTTCAGTTCGCCGATGGCGCCTTTCCCGGCCGAGGTGAGATACGATCTGACCTCCAGTTCGTACACGGCGTCCCCAAGGTATGCCAGCTCCAGGCTCCCCATTTCTTTCCGATCCTTCATGCTCCGGCCTCTTTTCCCTGTTTTCCGTCTTGATTTTAGCACAGAAAAACAAATATTGCAAACTGCGATTCGTTATGTTATACTTAAGAGAACCGAGTCATACGGAGAAAGCGCGCCGGTTTTGACCGGTTTTTCTTTCCTCCGCCGCATATTTCCCCTTTCCCGGCGAAAAATAGCCGTATCCGGAAAGGGGGAATCCGACCGTGATCAGACTTGAAAACGTGACCAGACGCTACCTGGTCGAAGGGAAAACCATCGCCGCGCTGGACGGCGTATCGCTCGATCTGGAGCGCGGGGAGGAAATTGCCGTGGTCGGCTCCTCCGGCTCGGGGAAAACCACTCTGCTCCATCTTCTGGGGCTTCTTCTGAAGCCGGACGGAGGTCGCTATCTTCTGGCGGAGAAAGACGTTTACGCTCTTTCCCCCGCAAGACGCGCCGCTCTCCGGGCCGAATTCATCGGGTTCGTGTTTCAGGATTTTCACCTGAATCCCCGCTTCACCGCGCTGGAGAACGTGGAGCTGCCGCTTCTGATCGCCGGCATGGGACGGAACGCCCGGCGCATCGCCGCCGGAGAAGCGCTCCGCCGCGTCGGGCTGTGGGACCGGCGCGATCACCTGCCGCGGGAGCTTTCGGGCGGCCAGCAGCAGCGCGTGGCCATCGCCCGCGCTACGGTAAGGCATCCGCCTCTGATCCTCGCGGACGAGCCCACCGGCAATCTCGATCCCGAGGCTTCCGACCGCGTGCTCGCCCTCCTGCGGGAGGAAAACCGGGCGGGAGCCGCCGTGGTCATGATCACCCACGATCCCCGGGCCGCGGCTTCTTTCCGGCGGGTCGTCACCATCGACCGCGGCAAGCTGATCGGGGACGTCCGCCGTCCCGTCATCTGACATCTCACCGTCATGCGCCGGGCGTTCCGCCCGATTGGGAGTACACATAAGCCATATGGAAAGACGCGACAAAACGAATTATTATCTCGACATCGCCGAAACGGTTCTTGAACGCAGCACCTGTCTGCGCCGCCGCTACGGCGCCATCATCGTCAAGAACGACTCCATCGTCTCCACCGGATACAACGGCGCGCCGCGGTCCTGCCGCAACTGCACCGACATGGGAACCTGCCGGAGAGAGGCGCTCAATGTGCCCCGCGGTCAGCGATATGAGCTGTGCCGTTCGGTCCACGCCGAACAGAACGCCATCATCGCCGCCTCCCGGGACGAAATGCTGGGAGCGACGCTCTACCTCGCGGGCAGGGACGCGAAAACCGGAGAGGTCCTTTCCGACTGCACCCCCTGCGCCCTGTGCCGCCGGTTCATCATCAACGCCGGTATCGTAAAGGTCGTCTGCCGGATCTCCAGGGACGACTGTACCGTCACCGACGTGGAGGAATGGATCAAAAACGACGAAAGCCTTCAGCTGATGGGCTGAGGATTCCCTGCGTCCACATACGCCAATGCAAAAGGAAGGGGTTTTTCTCGTATGAAAAAAACGCTTGCTCTTCTACTCGTTTCCCTGATGCTCCTGTCGCTTGCCGCCTGCGGATCCGGGGGGTTCTCGCTGGGCCGGTTCGAGGGGAACGAATACCATAACGACATGCTGTCCCTCTATTTCCGTCTGCCCGCCTCCTGGCACCGCGCCGACGCGGCCGAGGCGGAATCGCTTCTCGGCATGAAGCGCACGGTTTACGATACGTATGACGAAGAGGCTCTCGCAGAGGTCGAAAAGGATCACGCCTTCGATCTCGGTTACGCTTTCGTTCTTTCCACCGACGGCGGGCTCGACCGGTTCGATCTTCTCTTCCAGAAAAACACGGGCGACGGCGACAGCGCTTCCTACATCGCCTCCGCGAGAGAGCAGCTGGAAAAATACGGCGATCTCTGGGAGATCCGCACGGTTTCAAACGAAACCGTCACGATCGCGGGGCACGAATACGTGGCGCTGGAGATGATCCTGAAAAACGGAGACACGGTCCTGCGGTACTATTATCTGACCACCGTGGCCGAAGGATACTACGTCACCATGATCCTGACCACCTCGCTCGTCGATTATTCCTTTGCGGATTTTCTTTCCACCCTCAATCAGGGCTCGGTCAGCTACTACGGGCTGGAAACCAAATAAACGCCGGGCCGTATACGGAAAGGATCCAAAAGGGCCGTTCCTGACGCGGCCTCTGTCAAACGGACCGCAAGAAAAACAAAAACGTTTCGATTGAAAAAACCACCCTGCGCCATAG
>JAEEGL016169209.1_pt1 | contig 26274 bp, 22 predicted proteins | sample 9134231 | NCBI WGS metagenome assembly JAEEGL01 (sample SAMN16246548, study PRJNA631951) | gut metagenome | biome: gut microbiome; feature: rumen; material: fiber-attached | host: Bos | place: Iran: Karaj | collected 2018-10
CCTCCTGGATAAGGCAGCCCTAAAATCTTTGCAATTTTATCAAAGCATTCTCCTACCGCATCGTCTCTTGTCGTGCCAATTATTTTAAACTGATTATGTCCTTTCATATACAATATCTGCGTATGACCCCCTGATACTACTAACGCTAGCAAAGGGAACTCAGGATGCTTCTTTGTATCGTCTGACAGCCAATTTGCATACACATGCGATTTTAGATGGTGCACGGCATAAAGAGGCTTATCATGCAAAATCGCCAAAGTGCGAGCAGTAAGTGTCCCAATCAACAGGGAACCAAGTAGCCCCGGTGCGTGTGTTACTGCAATCGCATCAATATCATCCCAATTGCAAGAAGCGTCAGCTAATGCCTTATCAATCACCGGCAATATCACTTCCAAGTGCGATCTTGCCGCTACCTCTGGAATAACACCCCCGTATTCCGCAAAAATATCAATTTGGCTTACCACGACATTAGACAAAATATCACAGCCATCCCGCACTACAGCGGCAGCCGTCTCATCGCAACTTGTCTCTATCCCAAGTATCAACATGCATTACATTATACCACATCTTAAATATATCACCAGACGAATATTACTCGTGATGATACTTTCCTCCGCCCATAATTTGTGAAGCCCGATATATCTGTTCACAAACAATCACACGAGCAAGAGCATGCGGAAATACTAAACGTGAGAAGCTCCACACAAAATTAGCCTTTTCTCTAACGGCCTCAGAAAAACCATAAGCTCCACCAATCAAAATCACCACATTTCGCGATTCAACGAAAGCCCTGTTTAATAGCGATGCATATTCGCCTGATGATATATTTTTACCACGCTCATCACAACATATCACAAAATCATTTCCATCAAACGGCCATTTTTCTAATCTCTTCGCCAGCTTTTCCTCATCAACAAATTCCCACGTTATATCAAATGGCTTCCGCAACCTTTTTTCGTATTCATCACAAGCCGTCTTCCCCCAATCGCTATTTTTCTTACCCCCTGCAATAATCCTAATCATAAACAAATTATAACAAAAAAATGGCTGGACCGGCAGGATTCGAACCTGCGAATGCTGGGACCAAAACCCAGTGCCTTACCGCTTGGCGACGGTCCAATATTCCACATTATACCACAAATCCCCAAAAACGAGAACTCTATACCTCTTGTGTTTTTCTTTAAAGTGTGCTATAATATATCTATGACTGCTAAAAAAAGAAAAACTTCACGAAAACGCTCCACCAAGCGGGCCAAAGAAGCCCCAGTAGAACACGAGCTCCCAGGTGGTTTTTGGCGACAAACCATTGCAGTCTTTATGATTGCTCTAGCTCTCTTTTTTGTAATTACTTGGTTTGGCCAAGGTGGCAATGTTCTTAATAATGTCCATCAGTTTTTTCTTAAATTGATAGGCACCGCAGCATATTTTGTTCCAGCCCTCCTTATTTACTTGGCTGTCAAAATCTTCCGTAGCGAAAACAATCGTGTTGCCGTCCCGGTATATATCGCAAGTCTCCTCATGATTATTTGGATTTCTGGCATTGCTGCAATTTGGCATTCTGGTGGCGGTCTTGGTCAGTGGCTTAACTCTCTCATGACAAATGTCTTAAGCCAAGGAGTAGTAATCTTTATTTACATCGTTTTAATTTTCATCACCACTGCCTTTATTCTCCAGATTTCTCCTGTCACTATGTTTAAAGGTACCAAAAATCTCGTCAAACCTGGCAAAAAATCTGCCACTACCGACGACGACCAATCCAAAAAATCTAAAAAACTCGGTCAGCTTGAAATTAAAGTTAATTCTGGCGTTAGCACTGAAACAACGCCAACAGACGCCAAACTTGCTAAATCTCCAGCCAAAGTCCAAGCCGCTCCTGTTAAGGAAGAAAAAGCTCTTGTTGCCATTTCCGACCCAGACTGGAAAATGCCAGCAATTGATTTACTAGAAAAAAAGCAGTCGCCTGCTGATGCCGGCAATATCCAACAGAATGCCTACATCATTAAGACCACACTTGCCGAATTTGGCATTGATGTGGAAATGGAAGGCGCCAATGTCGGCCCACGCGTTACTCAATACACCATGAAGCCACCAGCCGGCGTCAATCTATCTAAAATTCTCGCCCGCGACAAAGAATTAGCCCTTAACCTCGCCGTAGACAAAATACGTATTGAAGCGCCTATTCCAGGCACCCGTTCAGTTGGTGTAGAAATACCAAACGCCCGCTCTGCCGACGTGAGGTTGCGAAGCGTCCTAGAATCCAGCGATTGGAAAAAATCCACCAATCCGCTTGATTTTGCAGTAGGTAAAGACATTTCTGGCCACGCCGTTATCGCCAATTTGGCTAAAATGCCTCATCTTCTCATCGCGGGTACCACTGGTTCAGGTAAGTCTGTCATGACCAATACTCTCATTACTTCTCTGTTGTATCGCAATGCTCCATCCGACATGAAGCTCATTATCGTTGACCCGAAACAAGTTGAAATGGCGCAGTATCAAGACATTCCTCATCTTCTCACTCCGATTATCACCAGCACTGAAAAAGCTCTTTCTGCCATGAAATGGGCGGTCGGCGAAATGGAGCGCCGTTATACTCTAATGGCCGAAGAGAAAGTCAAAAACATCTCAGACTATAATGCCAAAATTGCCAATGAAGCTGAAAGCAACCCAGACGAAAAAACTAGCAAAATGCCATACATCGTTGTAGTTATTGACGAGATGGCCGACCTTATGATGATGGCAGGTAAAGATTTAGAAATGCTCATAGTCCGCATCGCACAAAAAGGTCGTGCAGCAGGTATTCACCTCGTACTCGCTACCCAGCGTCCAGAGGTAAAAGTTATCACAGGTCTCATTAAGGCTAATATTCCTGGTCGTATCGCTTTCGCCGTCGGTTCTCAAATGGATTCACGTATTATGTTAGACCAAGGTGGCGCCGAAAAGCTTCTTGGTAAAGGCGACATGCTTCTTCTGACTACCGAAATGATGGGCAAACCTCGCCGTATCCAGGGTGCCTGGGCTTCTGACAAAGACATCAATGCAGTTACTGATTTCTTACGCACTCAACGACCACCAGAATACAATGATGAGGTCATTTCTCAACAAGTCGCCATTAAAGGGATGACACCTGAAGGTGGAGGCATGGGTGACCTTGGCCGACGTTTTGACCCTCAAGACCCAATCGTCCGAAAAGCTGTAGAAATTTCTCTTAGCAAAGGCAAGTTTTCAACCGCAATGCTCCAAACTTACCTCGGTAAAGGCCATGGTTTTGTCTCCGGTCTTGCCATCTGGTTTGAAGAAATCGGTGTCATTGGCCCACAAAACGGCAACAAGCCTCGCGACGTTCTCATCTCCTCCATGGAAGAATTTGATGCATTAGCAAACATCTAAACTTTTAGTTAGTCCAAAATACGAAAAAGTCCTCTTGAAATCTTTATACCTCTGTGATATAATACAACCATTATTAGCTCAGCAGGTGTGTCAACCCGCCCCAAGAAGGGAATCGGAGAACAGCCCCTGCTTTAACCAAAGGAGTATTCATTAAAGACTATGAACTCACAGTCTTATTTCATCCTGATTTAGAGATGAATATAGACCCCGCCACCGATAAGGTGAAAAAAATTATCAAATCAGCAGGCGGCAAAATTACCAAAGAAGAAGCTGAAGGCAAGAAACGCCTCGCCTATTCTATCAATGGCCAAGATTTTGCCATCTATTACTATTTTGATGTTTCTTTGCCTGCCGAGGCGCCAAGCAAAATCTCATCAACCTTTAATATTACCGATGAAATTTTGCGCTATTTACTCGTTCGCACCGACGAACGCAAAGCTAAGTTTCTTGCCAAAAAAGAAGCTGAATCCAAAACTGATAACGCAGAAGAAAAAGGAGAATAATCATGCGCGGTTTTTCTAAAGCAATCATTACTGGTAATTTAACTCGCGATCCAGAACTTCGCACAACCCCAAATGGTTCCACCGTTTGTAGCTTTTCAGTAGCTGTTAACCGTGTTTATCGTGACGCTAGTGGCGAGCAAAAAGAAGATGTTTCATTCATTGATTGTTCCGCTTGGGGTAAACTCGGTGAAATGATCGCTCAATATGCCAAAAAAGGCTCTGGCGTGCTCGTTTCGGGTCGTCTTGACCAGCGCAGCTGGGAAGATAAAACTGATGGCAAAAAACGCTCTCGCGTTGAAATCGTCGTTGAAGACTTTAATTTTGCCGGTGCAGCTAACCGCGATGGCGGCAATTCTTATTCTAATGACTATTCACAGGAATCAGCTCCAGAAGCATCTCCAGCCAATGATATCCCAGACGATATCCCAGAAGGCGAAATTGATTTAAGTGAAGTACCATTCTAAAAGAGGAAGGAGGATAGAAATGAAAAAATATAAGAATGATCCAAATCTTTACTTTGACTATCGTGATGTAAAGACCTTGCAACGTTATACCGATAGCTATGGTCGTATTGAACCTATTAGCAAAACTGGCCTTTCAGCTAAGCAACAACGCCAGTTAGCAGTTGCTATCAAGCGTGCACGTCATTTGGCACTTTTACCATTTGTAAGTAAATAAGGAGTAAATATGTACGGACCAACAGATCTAAAGAAAAACACTCTCATCACTTTAGACGGGCAGCCGTATAAGGTGGTGGAATACTCACAAAAAGTTATGGGCCGAGGCGGTTCCATTGTTAACGTCAAGGTCAAAAACCTCATTACAGGTGCTTTACTTCCAAAAACTTTTAAAGGTCAAGAGAAGATTGAGCCTGCCGAGGTCACAACTAGGAAAGTCCAATATTTATACAGAGACGACGAAAAGTTCTATTTTATGGACCCAGAGTCATTTGAACAGTATGAGCTAGCTGCTGAAATGGTTGGCGATTCCAAAGATTTTATGAAAGATGGCGACGAAATGGAAATTCAGTTTTACAACGGTACACCTATTAATCTCCAACTTCCAAAGAATATTTGGCTCGCCGTTACTTATACCGAAAACGCAGTAAAAGGTGATACTACTAGTTCTGTCATGAAAGACGCTACTCTAGAGACTGGTGTTGTTATTAAAGTTCCAGCGTTCATCAAAGAAGGCGATATCGTCTCAGTAGATACCGACACCTATGCCTATCGCGAAAGGCGCAAATAACATCTGTAGTGAATAACCAAGAAAGACGAAAGTAGATGACGAATAAGCAAAATTTCCAATCTGAGGGAGTAAGACTTGGGCAAGCACCCCGGAGCGCTCCCGAGGATGGAAATTCTGCTTTTCGTGGTTATATAAAACTTTCTGATGCCGCCAAGGCCTTCCATTTTGATTTCAATGGCAAAACAGTTCTAGATATTGGCTCTTCCACCGGTGGCTTCACTAAATATGCCTTAGATCATGGCGCCAAAAAAGTCATCGCAGTAGAAAAGGGAACCAATCAAATGGTGAAACCCTTGCGATATGATAAGCGCATCGTTCTCCACGAAAAAACAGATATTTTTAATGTAAAGACAGTAGAATTATCTTCTGGAGAGTGCTCCGAAGAATATAATTCTATAGTCTGTATTGAGGTTCCTGATGTTATTGTAGCAGACGTCTCATTTCTTAGCCTCAAAAAAGTTTTAGCATATGCCAAGAAGTCTCTTTCAAGTACACGCACTGAATTTCTAGTCATGCTAAAGCCTCAATTTGAGGCTAGACCAGATCAGCTAAATCGCGGTATAGTCAAAAACGAAAAGATACGTCGTGAAATCATCAAAAACTTTGAATTATGGCTAAAACAAAACAATTTTGCCATCATTAAAAAACACGACAATGAGCTAAAAGGCAAAACTGGCAACAAAGAGCGATTTTATTTATTAAAAAAAGCAAAATAAACTTGCATTTTACAAAACATAAGCATATAATATAACATATGAACTTATTGCATGGCGTGGGCGATTTCTTCTCGCTAGATATAGGGACGAACTCGATGCGAATCGTACAACTTTCTGGTGGGTCTCAACACGGCTGGACGCTTCAGAAGTTCGCATATGTACCCATTGATCAAAAATTAACACAAGATTCGTCTGACCTTGGTAAAAAACGCCTAGGTGAGGCCATTTTGGGTGCCGTAAATCAAGCAGGTATCAAAACCAAAAACATTGCTTTAGGTCTTCCTGCTAGCAAAACTTTCACTTCTATCGTAGAGACCGAAACCCTTCCCGAAAAAGAACTCCGCAAATCCTTTAAATATGAACTTGATAAGTATGTTCCTATGGCCATGAGCGACGCTAAAGCAGATTATGTTATTCTAGGCCCTAGCCCAAACGATCCTGCTAAGACTGAAGTCTTAGTTAGCTCTATTGCAAAAGATTACGCCGAATCGTCTATGGAGATGATTGAAAAAACTGGTCTCAATATTGTGGCCATGGAGCCAGAGCCACTTGCTATGGCAAGAGCGTTAGCTATCCCAGGTGCAATTGATGCAACTATGATTGTAGATTTTGGCGAAAAATCTACTGATTTAGTAATTTATTTCAAGAACCAACCAAGACTAGTCCGTTCAATCCCGGGTGGATTTAACACATTAGTCAAGGCGGTTTCAAATGGCTTAAATGTTCGCGAAGACCAATCTCGCCAATTTATCCTCAAGTTTGGTATTGACCAAAACCAAGTAGAAGGAAAAGTATTTGCAATTCTTAATTCTCATCTTGATAACTATGCTGCAGAGCTAGCCAAATCCGTCCGCTTCTTCCAAACCAAATACTTAGGCGGCAAAGTTGGCGGCATAGTTTTGTCTGGTTACGCCGGCATGATTCCGCTATTTCCAGAATACATCGAATCAAAGACTAATGTTCCAGCTATGCGTGGCAATCCATGGCAGCTGGTTCGCACTACATCCGGGCAACAAAAAGCTTTGATGAGCGTCGCAAGTGAATTTGCAGTAGCGATAGGTTTATCGGAAAGGAGCAATGACTAATGGCGCGTGAAATTAATCTAGTTCCTGATATTAAAGGAGAGATGATTAAAACTCTCAAACTCAGAAATTTCATTTTCTTCCTTTGTATTGTTGTAGCCGCCGCCGCAGCAGGCGTCACAGCACTTGCCGGTCTAATCATGGGCGGCCAATTCTCCGCAATAGATGGCAAGAAGGCCACCATTAACGAATTATCAAATAAATTAAATTCCTACACCGATTTAAATGACTTTCTAACCTTTAAAGATCAATTAGGGAACATTAGCACACTCACAAGTAACAAGAGGGTTCTTTCGCGCACTTTTGATATTTTGTCAGCATTAATTCCTACCGGTGCCGATACAATTCAAATTTCAGAGTTGAATGTGAACCTATCGGGCGATGCGCCAACTTTTACTTTTGATGCCCAGGCTAATGCCGGTGAAGAACCGCTTATTGACTACCGGGTATTAGATTCATTCAAGAAGAGTATGGATTATATGCGATATGATTATGGTAGCTATGTAGATCGTCAAGGCAATACCATCCCAGCTTACTGTATGATAGAAAGTGGTCTGGACGGTGCAGTCTTTAACGACTCTGCAAAAGGCAACTATGCCTATTGGACAATCAACGAAGACGGGTGCAACCCTTCAGCCAATAATTCTGAGAACGCCGACAGTGATAATAACAATAATGGCTATGCTACCGAAAACTACGAAGGCCAAACTGTAGTTCGCATCTGGCGCACCCCGCAGTTTAGTGATTGGTACAAAACAACCCCATCCGATAGTCAACCCTACATGAGCTTAGACGGTACTATTTCCAATGTTGAGCACTTTGAGAGCTCCTGTGTTAAGTACGTTGGTGTTGTCACAAGTGACAGCCAAAATCCAAAATGGAATCAAGCCGACAACCCATGTAAACTCGTACAAAGTTCCGGCGAGGATGGTTCAAATGGTATCAAGATTACGGATTCTTCAAATGGTCGTGGTGCTGATGACCAATTAGTATTAAGATTTTCGGCAATTATCACCTTAAACCCTCAAGTGTATTTATTTAATAACCATCATTTACTAGCTCTTGCTCCATCGGGTCATCACAATGTAACAGACTCATTTGTCCAAATTCAGACCATGTTTGGTGAACGCGCAGCAGATTGTGCAGCAGATGATACTGCCTGTAATACTAATACTAACACGGACGCGGACAATAATACCAATAAGAATGGAGGTAACTAAAATGGCAAAAGAAGTCGCAATCGGCAAACGCGCCAAAATCTCCGAAGCTCAGCAGTATATGATTTTGTCAGTCATTGCAGCCTCTGTCGTATTAGGAGTTGCGGTATCTTTAACTAGTCATTTTGTCCAACAAATCATTTTTAATGCCAAAGTTATTGCCGCAGAGGAACAATCCATTGCCTCTTATTCCAAAATAATTGAAACTACTGGTGTTTGCAAGAAACCTGCTGGCTCCATTTATAGTAGCGAAGAGCTAAAAAAATGTGATCCGAATAGTATTGAAATCTCCCAAATTCCAAATACTTTGCGTTCAAACATTCTAGAGAATCTTGCCGCCAATCAAGCTCTAAATTCAGTCCCTAAGGAAGGTGACTCTTCTTGTGTTAACCAAAGCACGGGCAAACAATACACTTATAAAGAGCTTAAAACAATTCTAGATAACGCAAAAACAGCCCAAGATTTATCAGATGCTAGTCAACTAATGAAAACCTGTTCCGCCCTTCGTATTATCCCAGATGCTTTACCGGCCTTTCGTAATGAGGAAGCATTGCTAGCTAGCCTCAACAAACTCTTTTTAGCATCAAATTGGGAACCGCAAGGGATTAGTCCAGGAGGGAGTTCAAATAGCCAATCTACTACCGGCGTAGATCAACTATCTGTCAGCCTGTCCATTGAAGCAAATACTGCTACAACTATGTCTGTTCTTCATAATATAGAGCGTTCTATTCGTGAATTTAATATAGATCGTGCAACGATTGAATGGGGGGGGGATGACACTCTGATTCTGCAAGCTCAGGCCAACGCTTTTTACACAAGCCCATCCAAAATCACTGAATCTACTACGACAATTAAACCGGAGGACAAATAAACCATGAATAAAGATCTCATAACTTCCATTGGCACCGCCTTAATAGGTGCGATTGCGGCATTCTTTATTTGTAATTTGTTTTTAGGCGAAATACAGCCAGTTGAGTTTAAAACTGTAGATTCCAAAGTTTCTACAGATCTTACTGAACCCAGTCCAGAAGTTTTTAATTATAAAGCGCTCAACCCAACCGTAGAAGTGTATGTCGGGGATTGCGATGAAGTTAATCAATACGGAGAATGTATAGATGAAGCATCTCAGGAGAATCAATAATGGCTCTTCTAACTAGAGAAGCCGAAGAAAAAATTACCGAACTTCTGTTAGCAGAAGGCCTTGCTGACCCTAATTTAGTTGGCAATATTAAACAAGATGCCGAAATGAATGGTCGTCCAATTCTCGCCGATTTAATCGCTCACAAAATTATTAGTGACGATATGGTCGCTCATGCTACCGCGGTTATTATTGGCGTGCCATATGTTGAACTCAAGAATATTACGATTGACCAGGACATTTTAGCCAAAATCCCAGCCGAAGCCTCAGAACGAGTTCTAGCAGTACCATTAGGCGAAAAAGACGGCATGTTAAATGTAGCCATGGTAGACGTCACTAACGTCCAGGCCACCGATTACCTTTCCAATCTAGTTAATCAGCCAATTCGTGTTTGGATGTCCTCTGAACGTGGCATCCGCGAAATGCAAGAACAATATCACGGTGACTTTTCTGGTGTCAAAGATGCAGTTCGTGAAACTGACGAAGAAGCTGCCGAGTCGGCGAATTCCAACGTCAAAACCATCGTTCAGGACTCACCAATTTCCAAAGCTCTCACCACGATTCTAAGTTACGCCGCCAAGACTAAAGCCTCAGATATCCACATTGAACCACTAGAAAACTCTCTCATTATTCGCTGTCGTATTGATGGTGTACTTCGCAAAATTATGGATTTACCAAAAACCGTTGCACCAGCATTAGTATCTCGCATTAAAATTTTGTCTAATCTGAAAATTGACGAACATCGTATCCCGCAGGACGGTCAGTTTACTGTTTTAGTAGATGACCAGGAGATTGACCTTCGTATTGCTATTTCGCCAGTCACTTGGGGCGAACAAGTTGTCATTCGTCTTCTAGACAAAACCGGCGTCAGTATGGAAATAGAAAAAATGGGTATGAGTGGCCGTGCTCTTCGCGATGTGCTTGAAGGCATTAAGAAGCCAAACGGTATGATTCTCACCTCCGGTCCTACTGGTTCTGGTAAGTCTACTACACTCTATGCTCTCATTCAAAAGATTAAATCTGAAGAAATCAACATCGTCACATTGGAAGATCCAGTAGAGTACAAAATGGAAGGCATTAACCAGATTCAAGTTAACGTTGATGCTGGTCTTACCTTTGCTAGTGGCTTACGTTCCATTCTCCGTCAAGACCCAGACGTAGTAATGGTAGGCGAGATTCGTGACTCCGAAACTGCCTCTCTTGCTGTGCAGGCTGCCCTTACCGGCCACTTAGTATTCAGTACACTACATACTAACTCAGCTGCCGGTATTTTGCCTCGTCTTCTTGATATGGGTATTGAGCCATTCCTTCTTGCGTCCACTCTAAATGTTGTTATTGGCCAGCGCCTCGTACGCCGTATAACTGAAAAACGCGAAATGTATAAGTCTTCTGAAATTGAAACCAAAGGTATCAATGATTTAATTGGTGATTTATTACCAGACGATAAAGAATCAGTCGCAAGTATTAGCGAAGACCTTGGCTATCCTGGTCTTCCAGTAAGGAACGATGATTATTATATGTTAGCCAGGGGCATTAATTCCAAAGAAACCCCAGGCGGCTACTCAGGCCGTGCCGGTCTTTATGAAACCATCGTCGTGGATGAAGATATCCAGAAGTTGATTATTTCCCATGCTACTGCCAACGAAATTATGCGCCTTGCTAAAACAAAGGGAACTGTCACTATGCGCCAGGACGGCATGCTCAAGGTCCTGTCAGGAATAACATCATTGGAGGAAGTCAACCGCGTTGCCAGCGATCTCTCGTAACGTCAAAGCTTTAAAAAACTATGGAAAACACTGGTCAAATCAATACTACAGTTAAAATAGAAAACTTACTTGAAGAATGTGTTCGTCGCAATGCTTCAGATTTGCATCTCCAATATGGCCTCCCACCAATTCTACGTATTGATGGCGTGCTCACACCAGTAGCTGGAAGTTCTCCATTAAACGAGGAAACTGTTCGCAATTTGGTTTTTGCTACCCTGGACGAAGAACAACAAAAAATCCTTATGAAAGACAAAGAGTTTGACTACTCTTTTGCTTTTGGAGATATTGCCCGTTTTCGCGTTAATGCTTTTCATGAAAGAGGCAAACTCGCCGCAGCTTTTCGTCTCATCCCGAACCAGATTAAAAATATTAATGATCTTGGTATGCCAACCATCGTGGAGACCTTTACAGATTTTCCACGTGGTCTAGTACTTGTTACTGGTCCTACTGGTTCTGGCAAATCTACTACCCTGGCTGCCTTAGTAGATAAAATTAATCGCGAGAAATCTACTCACATTATTACTATAGAAGATCCGATTGAGTTCACCCATCGTTCTCAACGTTCTGTCATTGCCCAACGTGAAGTTCATTATGATACTTTTAGCTTTGCAGCCGCACTTCGTTCTGTGCTCCGTGAAGACCCAGACGTAGTTTTAATTGGCGAGATGCGTGACCTTGAAACTATCCAGGCCGCTATTACCATCGCCGAAACCGGTCACCTTGTCTTTGCTACCTTGCATACTAACTCAGCCGCTCAATCTATTGACCGTATGGTAGACGTATTTCCATCCCACCAACAGCCCCAAGTTCGTACGCAGCTTTCCAATATGTTAATGGCCATTTGCGCTCAGCGTCTTGTCCCGGCCATTGGTGGTGGTCGTGTTGTCGCCGCTGAAATTATGGTAGCAAACTCTGCTATTCGTTCACTCATTCGCGATGGTAAAACTCACCAAATTGATAATGCTATTCAAACTGGTGCAGACCAAGGCATGCAGACCATGGATCGTACCCTAGCAAAACTAGTCCAGACTGGTGTTATTACTTATGATTCTGCTCGCGAATTTGCCGTAGATATCAATGAATTAAACAGGTTAGTCAAGGGCTAAAATGAAACGATATAACTATAAAGCTAGAGAAAAGGAAACTGGCAAAGCCGTCAAAGGTACCATTCAGGCCGAAAACGAGCAAATTGCCGGACGCCTTTTAATAGAACAAGGTTATATCCCGGACACTGTTGTTGAAGAGGGAACAGGTCTCTTTGGTGGCAAAGGCCACGTCACTACAAAAGACCGCATCATGTTCACCCGCCAATTGTCTACCCTGATCGGGGCCGGCTTACCACTTGCTACTAGTCTTCGTACCGTCGCAAGTCAAACTCAGGCTAAGTCCATGAAAGTAATTGTAGAAGAGATTCTCACTAATGTTGAATCTGGTCGCACGCTTTATGATTCCTTCGCTCAATATCCAGACATCTTTAATGGCGTTTATTTAGCATTAATCCGCGCTGGCGAGACCTCAGGTACTCTTGATCTTGCCTTAAAGCGTCTTGCTGATCAAGAAGAAAAAGACGCCGCCATGATGAGTAAAATCAAAGGCGCCCTTGTTTACCCAGCTATTATTCTAGTCGTAATTATCGCTGTGCTTGCATTTATGATGATCATGGTCGTTCCGCAGGTTAAGAATCTTTATGAAGACATGGGCGAGGAGCTGCCAGGTCTTACCCAGTTCTTAGTTAATATTTCTGATTTCTTCGGCAATTTTTGGTGGTTAGTCGTAATTATTATTGCTGCTATTGGCGCCGCAATTTGGTATGCAGTTAAAAAGACCCCAGCTGGTCGTAAAGTCGCAGATGGATTTAAGATTCACGTTCCAATTTTTGGCGGTTTGTTCCGCAAACTCTATGTTTCACGCTTTGCTCGCACTGCCGAAATGATGTTAGCAACCGGCGTTCCGATGCTTGACTCTGTCAAAATTGCCATAGAAGCAGTCAGTAATACCGTTGTAGAAGAAGAGTATACTAAATCCATTGAAATTATTAAAGGGGGCAAACCGCTTTCCGAATCGTTAAAAGACCGCGAATATATGTTACCACTTGTCCCGCAGATGGCGAGTATTGGTGAAGAATCCGGCAAAATTGACGAAATGTTAGGTAAAGCCGCCCAAGTTTACGAAAATGAACTTGATGAGCAAATTAATGCCATTTCCACCATGATTGAACCAATCCTCATGGTTATTATGGCTGGTCTTATTGGTGTCGTAGTTGGCGGTACTTTGCTCCCGATCTACTCGCTCGTCAACTCAGTCGGAACATAAAAAGTATTGCTTTTTATTTTGAATTAAGTTATTATAAGCATAAGAATAAAAAATCTAAGAAAGGATTTATTTATGGCTAAAGCAAATATCAACTCTAAAAAAGGCTTCACCATCATCGAAGTCGTGCTTGTGCTTGCTATTGCAGGTCTTATCTTCTTGATGGTGTTCGTCGCGCTCCCTGCGCTCCAGCGTTCTCAGCGTGATACCCAGCGTCGTAACGATATGTCTCGTGTCGATACCTCGCTCGTGCAGTATCAGACAAATCACAGCAACCAATCAAGCAACCTACCAGATGTTCAAACAACTGCTTCTGTATGGCCGGCCCCCACAGATAATACATTTGGGACTGGCGGGTGTGGCTCCAATATTGCTTGTCAGTTTATCCGAGATTATATGAATACCGGTTCCACCGAAAATGATGGCAAAGCAAACAATTTCGAGGATCCAAATGGTAAGCCATATAGCTTGGTTATTACACCAAACTGGGAAAATGGTGCAGTTACTGCTGGCGCATCCAATGGTTCAAGTAAATTAGACGCAGGGCAAACAATTGATGGAACACAAACATATACCATCAAAGACAACAACAGCGGTAATGCGTTTGACGCATATACAATCTATATTATTCCAGGTGGCCGCTGTGTTGGTGATGCTGCTACTCCATCAACCAAACGTCACTTTGCCATTCTCTATCGTCTTGAAGGTGCTGGTACCTATTGTATTGACGACCAGTAGAATTAGCTAGTCATAAAAATCGCTCCATTAGGGGCGATTTTTTCTTGACAAATAAGAATAAGCATGATACACTGATACACGTAGAGGGTCAAAAACAAAAATGAAAAAACAAAAATTATTAACTGCGTCGCTCATTATAATTACAATATTTACATCTTCGTTTTTGATAATCAATGATAGCTATGCAGAACACGCAATTAGTCTTTCTACTTCTGGCATTCAAGAAATTGAAGTGTCTGCCTCAAGTGGTGGTGCTACAATTAATAAAACAGAAATAAATGTTGCTACGACCTGTCATGCTGGATACAACCTTACATTGTCTACAACCGTAGACGATAATAACCTCTATTTAGATGGTAATTCAGACAACAATAACACTGGAACTTTCTTTTCTCCTTCAGACGGTATCACGAGTCTAATTTCAGCCGATAATACTTGGGGTTTTTATCTACCAAGCTCTGATAATGAAACCCCCACCGTGAGCAGCATTTTCCATGCCGTCCCCGCGTTAAACAGTCCTATTACATTAAAAACTCCTTTACAAACGGCAAGCAGTTCGGCAATCGACGATACTTTCTCTATCTATTATGGCGTTAAAGTCGCCAACCACACCCTAGCTGGTCAATACAGAATGGTCGAAGACGAGAACCATAATTCTGGCACCATCGTCTACTCTGCAACCTTACCAGAAGATTGCTTTAGATATACTGTAGTTTATAATCCAACTGGCACCAATAAAGAAATATCAGTAACCGGTGTCGGTAGTGTGCCGAATCAAATAATTGAAGAAGGAGTTACCACCAACCTTACTACAGAAGTGTACGGCAACCCAACAATAGATGGGGTCACTTACTATTTTATGGGATGGAACACTGCGCAGGATGGTACTGGCATTAGTTATAGTAGTGGGCAATCTGTCACTGATTTGGCTGCAGCAGGGGAAAACATTACCTTATATGCACAATGGACAGATTGTCTTAGCGGGAATATATGCTATTTTAAGAATGATGATAATGCCGAAGGCACCATGAATGGACAAACTCTCTCATCAACAAGTTCGTCTATTACTCTCCTTCCATCCAATTTTTCAAATGAGGGTTATGGTTTTGCAGGTTGGAATACGTCTCGCAACCATAACGGTAATTTCTATGGGCCAAACGAAACAATTAACTTTAATATAGGTCAGTACACGGAAGGGGACGAAGGGCTCTCGCTTTATGCAGTTTGGGTAGAAAGTGAGGGGGCCATTCAGAACTGGACAGGTTGCAACGATCTTACGCCAGCTTCATATAATAGCGCTACTGGAATATTGAGTGCGAACTTGTCTAGTATTACAGCTCTTACTGACTTGCGGGACAATCAGACTTACGCCGTTGCGAGATTAGTAGACGGGAACTGCTGGATGATTGAAAACCTTCGTCTGTCATCTGACTATACTCAGGGAACATCCGCTCAAGCGCTGTCGCAAGGCTATGGACAAAGTGAAGTATATGGTAATTTCATTGGTCTAGCCAACTCAGAAAACAATAATTATACTAACACCGATGTGGCTAATAGTATATATGGGACGAATAACGACGCTTTAGTAAATATTAACATTATTGACTATCCAGAATATCGTGTACCAAGATATAATAATATCAACACCATTAACCCTGGCACAAATCCAAGCATAAGTGATGCAAATTATAGCTATGGGAACTACTATAATTGGCCAGCTACTATAGCTAACACCAAATATTACACATCAGGTTATACCTCTGGTGGGCGAGAAGTAGATAATTCAAATCTCGCAAATACTTCGCTCTGTCCAGCCGGCTGGAGGTTACCATATGGCTCTGACACTAACAACGATACGTATAATAATGATTTTGCATTACTCGATATGAATATGGGCGGGAATGGCTTAATAGATAGTAGTAATAATTTATCCGGGCTATCAATGTCCTATTATTGGCGACAATTCCCAAATAATATTGTTTATTCTGGCAGCATAGGTAATAATTCTATAGATATCAGAGGATATGGCGGATACCTATGGAGCACCACGGCTTATGATTATAGCAGGGCATATGGTTTCAGCATAGGTGAAACATATCTAAATCCCGGCTCAGACGACTTCAAAAAAACCTATGGCTTCTCAATCCGCTGTGTAATTGCAGACTAAATGTTATTACAGTATACCCCAGCACCTTCCATCTTGTATAACACCGCCACATTCCTCGGATTAGATGTTTTTATAGGCTTATCGCCATCGCAAGCTGCCCTTTCAACCACCAACAGGACGAATGATTTGCCACCATATTGGAAAGGGAATGGAGAACTATATACATTATTAATAACATTGTTATTACAAGTTGCATCGGCGTTTACATCTCCACATTGGACTACAACCTGTTGATATTCGCCACCAGAAGGATCAACGAAGTTCTTAAAGTATTCACTAAAAAAACTATTCCACGCCGTAGTGTTATTAGGCAGATACCCGCGATTATTCCTCTGGTATGCTTTTAGCTCTTCCAAATAAGTCATCACATCCTCTCTTCTTCTCGCATCCCGCTGGTTGCGTTGCAGAGAGGGAAGAGCGACAAACACCATCAAAAAAATTAGCCCAGCAATTGCCAGCACCAATGAGACCTCAATAATGGTAAAACCTCTTTTAAACCTAAAATCACCCTTTTTCATATTTCTCCTTATGCTTATTATAATCAATTCCGCATAAAATTCAAGAGGCTTGTGCTACAATAAAACTATGCAAGTTTTATTTTATATTCTATTATTCATTCTCGGGGCTTGTTTCGGTTCTTTTCTTTGTTGTGAGGCTCGTCGTCTTCATTATCGTGAGACCAACAAATTCGCCAAAAAATTAAGCCCCCGCTCGCTCTGTATGCATTGCAAGTACCAACTCAAATGGTATGATAATATTCCAATCGTCTCGTGGCTCATCTTCCGTGGCAAATGCCGTAAATGCCATCACAAAATTGGTCTAGCCGAAATCATCTCTGAACTCGCACTTGCTCTAGGTTTTTTATTCCTTGGCTTTACGATAAATATTACAACTGCCTCTCTTATTACTTGGCTTCAATTTGCCATCCTTCTTATCTTTGTAGTTATTATTAGTTTTCTCGCTATCTACGACGGTCTCTATGGCGAGCTCCCCACTATATTTCTCACCATCGCAATTATTGTCGCTATCATTAGCCTTATTATTAAAGAAATTACTATTCTTCAAACCTCTCCATTTTCTTACGAACTAGTTATTAAGCCACTTCTTTCTATTCTTATCCTCGGCGGTCTTTATTTAGCGCTTTACATAATCTCTAAAGGCAAATGGGTAGGCGATGGCGACTGGCTACTTGGCACTGCTCTTGCAATCGCACTGTATGAACCATGGCTAGCTCTTCTTACGCTCTGCCTCGCCAATATTCTCGCCTGCCTCGTCATGGCCCCTGCCGCCATTAAACGTAAAAACCACCAGATTTCTTTTGGCCCGTTTATGGTCGTAGCTTTTGTTGTCGTCTGTTGCCTTGCTGATTTTTTACAACATATGCTATAATAAGCTTATGATTAAAAAGGGTGACACTCTCATTGAAGTAACACTTGCCGTAGGTATTTTTTCCATGGTTGCAGTAGCCGTTGTCGCAGTCATGAGTAATGGCACCGCCGGGGCTCAAACCTCGCTAGAAACCACCCTCACACGCGAACAAATTGACGCTCAAGCCGAAGCACTTCGCTTTATCCATTCTGCCTACATTTCTGACATGGAAGGCCAAGATGGTCGTTATTCTAAATTGTGGGAGTACATCACGGATAACGCCATAGAACTTAATGGCTCAAATACTGATGTAACACAGTTTTCAATCGGTTCTTGCGATGATATGTACCATATTCAATGGCCAAGTACCGAAAACAAGCAACCTTTCGCCATCAATATTAATTATTTAGGCGAATATGCGAACCTTTCCAAAAATGAATTATCTGATGATGCTGTTAGCCAAGTAATAAAAACTTTTGACAGTGGGTTTTTAGTTCCTGCTAGGACTTACCCACATTTAATATATTCCAACGAGTATAGCGATATCACCGCGGATATTTCAAAAGCATCTTTAGCAGAAAATGGAGTTGAGGGGATATATATAGTAGCAGTAAAAGACGACAATAGCACCAGTGTCGTTGACGGTAGTGGTAAAAACGCTTCAAATGTTTCAGCCTTTTATGATTTTTATATTCGTACATGTTGGTATGGCGTAGGCGACAACACCCCGTCCACTATTTCTACAGTCATCCGTCTATATGACCCCAATGCAATTGTAATATATACTCCAGAGCCCGAGCCAGAGCCCGAGCCAGAACCAGAGCCCGAACCAGGGCCCAAGTATAATCTCGTAATAATGGACGATAATAGAGACTATGGATACTCTGGCGTGTCGTCAGTGAATGTGAGGGTTGGGTCTGCTAGTGGCAGTCTGATTAATTGTCCATTGACTGATTCTTCTCATGGTTATTACACTTGTCCAAATCTCACGCCCGGAACAAATTATTATCTTTATCCAGCATTGGTCTCTGGTTATAAATTTGATGACTGGATAAATATTAATGGGAATGGACAACTTGGTTCTACTGATATAATGAATACTTACTTTACAATGGGCAATGCGGATGCGTTGTTGCTATTAGTGAGCCATTTATAAATAGAGTGGTAATTAATAAAGCTTACTTCGTTTCACTATGAAACTTTTCATGGATTTCTCTTAAATGCGCATCCGTCACATGCGTATAAATCTGCGTCGTAGAAATATCTGCATGCCCCAACATGGACTGCACCGCCCTTAAATCCGCTCCATTCATTAGTAAATCCGTTGCAAACGAATGGCGCAAAGTATGCGGCGAAACGTGCTTCGTAATCCCAGCCAACCGCGCATATTTTTCTACTATTCTTTCCACGCTTCTCACCGTCATCCGTCGATAATCGCCAGACGTGTCTGCTGTTTGCAAATTACGCGAGTTATTCAAGAACAGCGCCGGTAGGGAATCGGTCCTTGCATCTAAATAATCCTGTACTCTATCCGCTGCAGATTGCGAAATAAATATTGGGCGGTCTTTGGACCCCTTTCCTCGCACCATAAACTCTCGTCTTTCCAGATTGATAGAATCACGGTTTAGCCCCACTAGTTCAGACACCCGGAGCCCCCCAGAATACAACAATTCAATTATTGCCCTATCTCTCAGCCCAGATTCCGACGACAAATCAATTTGTTCCAACATATCTTCCACCTCGTCATAATGTAGAAATGTCACTTGCTTACGAATCACATGAGGCAGCTCCACCAGGGAAGGATCTAATGATTTAATGTCTCTCCTCGCCAAATATTTCAAAAAACCTCTCAGCGCAATCAAATGGTATGCCTGCGTAATCACCTTCAAATCTTCTTCGCCATTCTCAGAACCATAACGGTTTAGTTTAATTCTATATTTTCGCAGTAGTTCCTTTGTAATATCTTGTGGCCTCATTTCGTCTTTATTTAATATTTCCAATGCAATCTCCACAAACCTCTCCAAATACAGCCGATAATTATCAACAGTTTTTTTACTTCGTCCAGCCTCCACCTCTAGGTGTTCCAGAAAATCATTAATCAAATCATAAATATCCATACCTAAATTATACCAAAATTTAATGTTAGTTTTTTACAAGAATTACCCTTGCCTTTTAACCTTTAACATTATATAATTAAAGAGACCAAAAGGTCATACATTTAACAAACAGGTGTTTTAGGTGAAAAGAACAAAAACAAAGAGTATTTTTGGGGCGTTGTGTTTGTTTTTTGGTATCTCACTATTTTCTATTTATCTTAACGTTTGTTTTAACTCTAATTCTGTTTCCGCCTACTCTATTTCTATAACTACAAGTAATTCTGTTTCACTAGACGTTTCACCTTCTGGAACCAACACTTCTATAAAAGAAGAGTCTATTAACGTACAATCAAACTGTCGTGCAGGCTATAACCTAAACATTGCTACTCCTAATGGCAGTGACTTATATCTAAATGGGGATGGTACTACTACCGCATCCTTCACTGCAGTAAATGGCACATCTGCACTTAGCAGTTCTAATAATACAAACAAATGGGGATATACTCTAACTTCTAATCCAACAAGTAACACAGTCTTCTCGCCATTATCTACAAACACATCAGTTCTTAAGACTTCAGCTCAAACTGCTAGCCCTAGTAGTGACATTAATGATACCTTTTCTATTTACTATGGTGTTAAGGTAGACGACACTATTATTCCAGGAGCCTATCAAATGGCTAATAATGGTGCTATAGTATATTACCTCACCGTAGACGAAACTTGTACTAGAGTGAACATTGCTTATGATGGTAATAATGCAGATGCTGGTACTATGGGTGCAGCAGGTACTGGAGTAATCCATACTGGAGTGAAAGATGGTGATACAATAACCCTCATCGCATCTAACTTTTCTAGAACTGGCTATGGTTTTGCAGGATGGAGCACTGACCAGAATGCTGGAGCAAAGCTCATAGATAATGATAATACTAATAATCCAATCGTTTATGGTCCACAAGAAACCGTCACTCTCCCTAATAGCTTTATAGATAATGATACTGATAATGATGGCATTGTAAAACTATATGCTGTCTGGATACCAAGCCAAGGCAACTTACAAGGCTGGATGGGCTGTAACAACCTAGATACTGCTACATATGACAGTACTACCGGAGCATTAGATCTAACCAAAAACAGCGTCACTGCCTTAACAGACCAGCGCGATAATGATACCTACGCCATAGCCAGACTAGCTGATGGACAATGTTGGATGATAGAAAACCTAAGACTAGAAAATACCGCAGCGTATAATAGCGATGGCGCTCTTGCACAGGGCTATGGAACTAGCGCCACTTATGGCAACTTCTCTGGACTAGCCAACCCAGAATCTTCATGGGAATATAATAGCACTGTTGCCAATAGTTTATATAGTACGGATGGTAGTAATAATACTATAAATATTGGTAATATTAGCAATTCTAAATATAGATTTCCCCGCTATAATAATACTAACACTTTTGCTCGCACTCTCAATCCGACAGGGAATGGTGCAACAATATATTCTTATGGCAATCATTATACTTGGCACGCTGCGATAGCAAACCTTGCTGCTATTTCTACAAATAATAGTTCCGTTGTCAATACTTCTCTTTGTCCAGTCGGCTGGCATTTGCCTACTGGCGGTAGTGCATATGCTTCAAACAATACTGGTGGAGTGAATGTAACAGGAACTCCATCTACTTATCGCGAATTTTATAATTTAGGTTACAAAATCATGCACGAACTAAAAACTGCTTATGAAGATACAATTAATAGTGGTAATTCTCGTTACACGAGCGCTACGATAAATATGGCCGGTGATACTGCTACTAAGGCTTTCCGTAGGTATCCTAATAATTTTATTTATTCTGGCTACAGTACTGATGCGATTCGTGATCGTGGCTCTGGCGGCTACTATTGGTCGTCAACGACTTATTCTGGCGATAGCGCTTACCTAATGTATTTGAATTCTTCTACCGTTTACCCAGGGACAGGCAGTTACCATGGTAAGTATATTAGCAAGTCTTACGGCGGTTCTGTCAGATGCATTGCTTCTAATCCTATAAATTATGTATTATCCTATAACGCCAATGGGGGTTCTGGAGCGCCCGCTTCTCAGACCATTGTTGCTAATAGCATTGCTACCCACGTTGTGAGTAGCTCTACTCCCACTCGCGTTGGTTATACTTTTTTAGGCTGGATGGATAAAAATGGTAACGAAGTTCAAGCGTCTGGCACATTCAAAACCAGAGACGCCAATGCCGTACTTTATGCTGTTTGGGCAAATAACAGCTGTAATCCATCTGCCACGACAATCGGCACTGGTAATTCTTCTACAGATGCAGTTTGTCTCCAAGATGTAAAACCTAGTATGAAGGCCAATCTTCCTACTGCAGATACTTCATCTGGCACATATAGTTTAATAGACGCAAGAGATGGACAATCTTATACTGTAGCTAAACTAGTGGATGGAGAATTATGGCTTACCAAGAATTTAAACTATGGTAACAGTAGTGATATCCTATTAACATCATATGATACAGACCTTCCATCTGGTGTTACCTTTATGGCTCCAGCCTCTACTACTTCTTTTGAAACTGCTAATAATGCTACTACTTATGTAAGTCCTAAAATTCTTACAGATAATACCTATGGTGGTTATTACAGCTATGCATCAGCAATTGCAAGTACTACAGCCTATAGTACGGCTAGTCAAAACATTGCTACGTCTATCTGCCCCAAAGGTTGGGATTTGCCTACCAGAACAATATACGATAATCTTCTCACTACTTCCGGTAATACCACTTACGCAAAAATGAATGCTGCGCCATATAGTTTTATCTATGCCGGTTACCGTAATGGTACTAGTTTTTCTGGCCAGACAAACTCTATAAGGCTTTGGACTTCTACTAACTCCACCGCAGCATATGCTTATTACACTACTGCCTATGGTGCTGCAAGCACTAACTACAAACGCTACGGTGAATCTGTGAGGTGTGTTGCTTCTAATGGTACTGCTACTATTAACTACAACGCTAATGGTGGTGCTGGCACTATGACAAATCAGATTAATGCAGATATTAATAGCACAACTGTAAGTTCAAATTCCTTCACCGCTCCAACAAATAGGCAATTTAGAGACTGGAATACTAAAGCCGATGGGACTGGTATTACAGTTGCTGCCAACATACCATTAACTTCCGTTGTTTCAGATGGTGATACTATTACTCTCTATGCTCAATGGGATGAAGTTTATTACATCGCTTTTAATGCTAATGAAACTAGCGTAGGTGGTACTTCTGGTTCTGCTACTGGCACTATGACTAACCAGACTGTAGTAAGAGATGCTTCTACTGCTATAAAGACCAACACTTTTGTGATGGCTGGTTACATATTTGTTGGCTGGAATTCCAATGCCGATGGTACTGGTGCATTTTATAGTGATGGGCAGAAAGTCACTAACCTTACTTCTACCGGAAATACTATTACTCTTTACGCTATCTGGGTGGAAGGTGCCTTGTTAGACACTGGTGGTAACGTAAACGAGAAGCTCAAACGTCTAGCTGGTAATAGTACTGCCACCTATTCAACTCAGGATAATACTATCACAGCTATAGCTCGTTCCAATACTTTACCGGATGGCTTCACTCCCGCTACTGAAAATACTATTTCGCATAGTACCTCACCATATCCCATTTATGCCTGGTATGATTCTACCAATACTACTATTTATTATTATTCTGAAGTTGCGAATATTATGATGAATAATAATTCTAGCTATTTCTTCCAACAAATGCGTGCCTTATCCGATCTATCCACTATTTCTACCTGGAATACTATTTTAGTGACAAACATGACTTATATGTTCTCCTACACTAGTCGCGATGCCGCTACTTTTAATTTAGATTTGTCCAACTGGAATACTGTTGGTGTGACGAACATGTCCTATATGTTCAGCTATGCCGGCAGTAGTGTCGCTACCTTTATTCTGAATTTATCTTCCTGGAATACTTCTAACGTGACGGACATGAATGCCATGTTTTATTTCGCTGGTTACAGCGCCACCACTTGGTCTGTTGGTGATCTCTCTTCCTGGGACACTTCTAGCGTGATGGATATGAAACGACTGTTTTCATTGGCTGGCCAAAATGCCACCACTTGGTCTGTTGGTGATCTCTCTTCCTGGGACACTTCTAACGTGATAAACATGGAAAATATGTTTGATCGTGCTGGTCAAAATGCCACCACTTGGTCTGTTGGCGACCTCTCTTCCTGGGACACTTCTAGCGTGACGGACATGAGTGCCATGTTTTACTTTACTGGCCAAAATGCCACCACTTGGTCTGTTGGCGACCTCTCTTCCTGGAATACTTCTAATGTAAAGAACATGAAAGACATGTTTCGTTCTGCTGGTTACAGTGCTGCTAGCTTTTCTCTAGATCTCTCTTCCTGGGACACTTCTAACGTGATAAACATGGAAAATATGTTTGATAGTGCTGGCCAAAATGCTACCACCTGGTCTGTTACCATTCCAAAAACTAATAACGGAACAGCTACAGGTCCAATCACTAATACTACTTCTCGTTTTTATGGAAATGCTACTTCTGTTTATGGTTCTCCACCATCAGGCAGATCTTTTACACTCGCAAATTAAGATTTTAACTCCCCCGTAATTCGTTCAAACACCAACCAAAACCACCCCCTCACAAAAAGACGACCTCGCGGCCGTCTTTTTAAACTACTGAACTGTCTATTTGCAAAGCTTATACGCATCACGTATAATCATCACTTCTTCATTTGTCGGCTCTACATACACCGGCACCGTGGAATCTTCTGTTGTAATAATACCACTAGTGATTTCCTTAAAACTTGCAATTGCATCGTTTACCTCACGATTAATCTTAATTCCCAGTGGCGCTAATCCCTCAATAATAGTCTCGCGTGTCTCAGCACCATTTTCTAGTACGCCCGCTGTAAATACAATCGCATCCACTTCGCCACCGAGCTCCAAGTAATACTCCGCAATGTAGCGGTCAATCCGGTCAACATACATATCAAGTGCCAAGCGAGCATTTTCGTCGCCCTCTTCAATCGCTTTCTCTACGTCACGGTTGTCATTAAACCCACAAACACCCTTAAGCCCAGATTTTTTGTTCAAGGCATCATCAACTTCATCATATTTCATCCCAGCCTCATCAATCATATATTTAATAATTGACGGGTCAATTGAACCAGAACGTGTGCCCATCATCAGACCATCAAGCGGGGTTAATCCCATAGTGGTATCATAGCTTTTGCCGTCTTTTACAGCGGTAATTGAAGCCCCAGACCCCACATGGCACACAATCAGATTTACCTTTTCTTTACCAAGCTTCTTCTGCATTACTTCCGTGATGTACTTGTGACTCGTACCGTGAAAACCATATTTTCTTACTCCATATTTCTCATACCATTCAATCGGTACAGGATACATATATTGAACCTTTGGAATTGTCTGATGAAATGCCGTGTCAAATACTGCCACCTGTACAGCCTCTGGCAAAGCCTTTTGCATCGCCCGAATCCCAGCCATATTTCCAGGATGATGTAGAGGCGCAAATTTAGAAAACTCCTTGATATCTTTCATGACTTCTTCATCAATCACTACTGATTTTGCATACTTCTCACCACCATGCACTACACGATGTCCAACTCCCCGAATTTCACTTAAATCTTTCACAGCCCCATAATTTACTAGTTCTTCTAGCATTATTTTTACAGCGTCAGTATGATTCTTGATAGGTTTTGCGGTCTCAGTCTTTTTACCCTCGTGTTTAATAGTATAAAAGCTATCGTCCGCTCCAATCTTTTCTACATAACCACCAATAATAGCTATTTCGGCAGGCATATCATAAAGTTGGAACTTCAAAGAAGATGAGCCTGCATTGACACATAATATTTTCATTTTTTCTCCTTTACGATTGACGTTATTATATCACGGAGCCACCCTTTTAAGCAAATCTTTGCGCCCACAAAAACAGTTACAATCGCCAGATAAACTTACAAAACTTTTTTCAAAAATTCCCGTACTCTAGGAGTCTTTGGATTTTCAAAGAATTCCTTAGGGGTGCCTTCTTCAATGATTCGCCCCTTATCAATAAACACAATCCTTGTCGCAATTTCTTTTGCAAAGCTCATCTCATGCGTCACAATCATAATTGTCATCCCCCTGTCTGCCAGTTCACGAATCAAAGACAACACATCCCCAATTGATTCTGGATCTAGCGCCGATGTTGGCTCGTCAAATAGCAATACTTCAGGGTTTAGCATCATCGCCCGAATAATTGCAATGCGTTGTTTTTGCCCCCCAGACAGGGAAGCAGGGTAAGCGTTTGCTTTCCCAGGTAGCCCAATGTGCTTTAATAATTCCATCGCGCGTTTTTCTGCTTCACCGCGTTTCATTAGCTTTAATTTCAGTGGCGCCAACAACAAGTTGTCCATTACCGTCATATTAGAGATTAAGTTAAAATGTTGAAATACCATCCCAAGATTTCGTCTTACTCGCCGTACATTTTTCTCCGTC
>JAEEGL016148672.1_pt1 | contig 26273 bp, 27 predicted proteins | sample 9134231 | NCBI WGS metagenome assembly JAEEGL01 (sample SAMN16246548, study PRJNA631951) | gut metagenome | biome: gut microbiome; feature: rumen; material: fiber-attached | host: Bos | place: Iran: Karaj | collected 2018-10
CGCTCCGGGCTACGACACCATCGATACGCTCTTCTTCGTGAAAGAAGCCCTGGAACGGGATTTCGACAACAGCGGCCTGGAGGGCATCGCCTTCTACAAAGACAGCCTGCTGTTTGTCGGCAGCCAGGAAGACGCCCTGCTTTGGACCTACCGCCTCGACGGAACCCCCGTCTCACGCATCAGTCTCCGCGGCGAGACGCCCCTGATAGAGGAAATCGGCGGCCTCTTTTACGATGCCGATAAAAACTGGCTGTGGATCAGCGACTCCGATGCCGCGAAAATCTTCCTCTTCGATGTCGGCACCTTCGACCTGCTTACCTACTACGACGTCCCCTTCATCGACAACGCCGAATCCATTTGCGTCGACCGCAAGCACGACTGCGTCTGGGTCGGCAACGATGAGGACCATTCCAAGCTCTACCGGCTCTCCTTTACTTTCTGAAACGGGCTTAAAAATCAGAGTCCGAAGGTGACGCCCAGCGTCCAGTAGCTGAAATCGACGCTGCCGGGAGCCAGGACTCTCGAGGGCTTCGGATAAAACTTCACGTAGAAGCCGAAGTCGTCGTAGGTCGCACCGGCCACCAGGCCGAACGAAAACAAATTGAGGGCGGCCTTGGCTTCGGAGTGCGTGTCGCGGGTGTTGCCCACCCTGTGATTATAATAGGCTTTTCCGGCAAGGTTCAGGCTGCCTTCGATACCGACACCTACCTGGAAAAAACCGAAGATGCCCTTGACCATCAGCGGCGCGTTGATGTTGAACGTGCGCACACCGCCGCGGAAACGGGAATTGGCTTTGTCCAATTCCTGGAAATCGGTCACCTGCACTTTCCGGTCGCTGTCGAGATAGAAATACGACGACTTGGAGGTATAGTGATTGAATTCGCAGTCCAGGCCGAACTGGATCTCGAGGAACTCCGTGGGGAACACGTCGAGTTGCACGAAATTGAAGAAGAACTCGCCGGCAGCCGAGGGCTTGAATTCCGAAGATTTCACGAAATGGAATCCATATCCGATGCGGGAGAGGGTCTCCACCTGCAGTTTATCATTGGAAGAGGCGAGGACGATGGCACGGTCGCGGTTCTCCGCCGCCACCGGCAGCAGCACCATCACCGAAAGAAAAACAAAAATAAGTTTTTTCATAGGATTCACTGATTCTATCCTACAAAGGTATGAAAAAAACAGAACGAAAAAATTCCAATAAAAATTTACAAAATAATTTGGTTTATAAAATAAATTACTTTACCTTTGCATCAGATTTGAAAATGACCCGGTGCGCAACGGGCGTTGAAACCTTTAAAAACCAAAGAACAATGGAAAACAACTTCTCAGCAGAAAACAGTCTCCGGCTCATTTCGGAGACCATCGAACGCAGCCGTCGCACGATGGCGAAGAACTCCGGCAAGCCGATGATCCTCTGGGGCACGCTCGTTGCCGTCACCTCTGTTATCATTTATTTCCTCTGGTCGAAGACCGGCACCCCGATGTGGAATCTTCTCTGGTTCGCCATGTCCGCCATCGGAGCCGTCTGTTCCTACAAGATGGGGCGCAACCACGAAAAGGTCCCCGCCAGCGAGATCAACCGTATCCTCGGCAAGGTCTGGATGTGGTTCGGCATTTTCGCCACGGGTTTCTACGCCGTGCTCTGGATCGTCGCATGCATCCGCTATGCCGCGCATATGGACGGCGTCGTCGGGGTAGACATGACGATGATCATCCTGATGATGATGGGCCTTTGCGGCGCGATTTCCGGTTCCGTGATGAACCAGAAGGCCGTGTCCGCATCTTCCGTCATCGCAACGGCCCTGGCCGTCATCTACCTCCTGCTGTTGCCCGACGGTTCGCCGGCACAGATCCTGACCTTCCTGATCCTGGGCGTGTTCGCCCTGATTATCCCCGGTGTGATTCTTCAACGTAAAACCAGAGCCTAGCCATGCCCGAGAATGGTAAAATGTTCAAGCCGCTCGATCCCCTGCTCCATTCGGAGCTTCGCCTGGCGGTGATGTCAATCCTCATCGATGCGGAAAGTGCAGACTTCGTCTACCTGAAAGCCGAGACGGGCGCGACATCGGGCAACCTGAGCGTACAGCTCGACAAGTTGCAGCAGGCGGGTTACATCGAAGTGACCAAGGGATTCAAAGGCAAGATGCCGCAGACGGTCTGCCGCATCACCGACAAAGGAAAGGACGCCTTCGCCGCCTACGTAGAGGCACTCCGCAGCTACATTTCGACCGACAAAGGTTGAAAATCTTGAAAAAATATTTGGGAGTGTAAAAAAAGTTTGTACCTTTGCATTCCCAACGCGGAAATAGCTCAGTTGGTAGAGCACGACCTTGCCAAGGTCGGGGTCGCGAGTTCGAGTCTCGTTTTCCGCTCAAAGAAATCAAAGTTAAGCAAAAAAGCCTTACAAATCAATGTAAGGCTTTTTTATTTTATATAAAAACCTCGCTCCCCCTACCTGTGGCAAGGTTGTGCTCTGCCAACCGAGCATAAATCAACCAAATGAAACAAGGTGGATTCAAGCATTATTTTGCTTGAATCTTTGACTGATGTATCAGTCAAAAACAAGGCAGTCAAAGAAATCGCATAAATGTTTAACCTTTAAAACATTACAGCGATGAACATCACTTTTTCAATCAGTTTCTACTGCCGACAAAGCAAACAGAATGCAAAAGGTTATGCTCCTATTGAAGTTAGGGTTACTATCAATGGGGATTCAATCATTTCTGCTCTACCAAGGAAGGCTAAGCCGAAAGAGTTCAAAAAAGCAATGATGTCGAAGCACCAAACAGACATCAAGATTTACACAAGTGCAATCTATTCCAAGATTGAAGAACTTCATCTAAAACTGCTAATAGAAGGGAAGGTTCTTACTAAAGACATCCTCAGAAACTATATCTACTATGGTTTTACCGAACAACAATACACTGTTGGCTCCTTGTTCCAAAGTTTCCTGACTTCTCAGATGAAGAAGGTAGATGCAGGATTATCTACTTATAAAAATTACCGAAAGTATGAGATTGTGCGTGACTTGTTCTACAAACATAGTGGAGTACAGGCAAACAATCAGGCTGTGGCTATCAAGAATAGAACGATTGAAGATTTCAACTCCATACTTCTAACCATGTACGATTCCACCACTGTTGCAGGAATGATGCAGAAACTAAAATCGGTTATCCTTTATGGTATAAGAAACAAGATGCTTAAGGAAAACCCTTTTTTTGGCTTCAAAATCTCACGTAAGGAAAAGGAGGTAGAGTTTCTTGTACAGGAAGAAGTAAACAGGATTAGAGAGGCAGTATTACCCACAGAAAGGCTTTCACAAATGAGAGACTTATTTCTGTTTCAGTGTTTCACTGCTATCAGTTATTGTGATATGATGGCTCTTGTTCCAACCGATTACAAGAAGAACGATTATGGTGATGTGTACATTATCAAACCAAGAGCAAAAACAGGTGTAAAATTTTGTGCTATTCTATTTGATGATGCATTGATAATAGCAGAGAAGTACGATTGGATGCTTCCTCATATAGTAATGCAGAACTATAACAATGGGTTGAAGGTGATTGGTGATATTTGCAAAATTGATAAACCATTGCATAGTCATATTGGGAGGCATACAGCGGCATGTTATTTATTAAATGAAAAAGGATTATCCATAGAAGTCGTGGCTCGCATCTTGGGGCACTCAACCACCAAGATAACTCGCCACTACGCTAAACTTATGGATAAATCCGTATTTGAAGCAGTAAGAAAGGCTGAAGAGAAGATAAAGAATACGGCTGATATAATTGTGGAGGCTATGAAATAGTGAAATGGTGACATCTTTAGTCATTGAGATAAATATGTATGGGGATAGATTATTCCATATTTTTATTAATCTGAATGACATACTATGTCACCATTCATGTAGGTTAGAGAAAGAGTATCACCATCATCAATTACCAACATCAACGGCAATCATCAAAAACATTTGTATATGTTCTGCATTTTATTGATATGGATATTTCTATCATCATTATTGCATGACTTTGTTTGATGAAAAAATCACAATAATTATTCAAAATCTTTTACCCTTCCTATAGGCATCCTAACAGTGGCGTATCCTAAATCCCCCTATTTCTGTACTGTGAACTCCCTTGGAATGACTCTGTGGTAGGTATAATTGCTATGGTAGGGGATAGATGCTTCCGATAGATAACCCTGTGAAAATGGTTTTCCATAGGGGGTGAGGGTGTTTTTTCGGTGGTTCCATACAGGCTTCCACATTTTTCCCCAAGTTTTTTGAAGTTAAAAAGTAAGCCTACCATACCTTTTATAGATACCATTCCTTTTATCAGGATTGTTTGTACCTTTGTATCTATGGGTGACAACAGAGACAAGAAGAACGAAAACAAACTATCCTCATTCTCTTCTGTAGGGGTGGTTTTGGAAATAGCCGTTATTGTCTTTCTGATTGTGATGTTTGTTCTTATCCTGAAGTATCTATAATCTTTTAACTTTCCATACTTTTCTTGACTTTTATGCCTTTTAAGAACTATTTATATAAAAAGACATAGAGTTATGGAAAGCACAGAGAAAACAATCAAGACACAGCCAACATCAACGGCATTTAAGAGACAATCCAAGTATCCAAGTGAAGAGACGAAGCAGAAGATTAGTCAAAAACTGAAGGGTAGAAGCAAGAGTGATGTTACAAAAGAAAGAATCAGCCAAGGATTGAAGTCATATTGGGGAAATCCCAACAACTTCAGGGATAGTAGAACTGAATCAGGTGACATCGTTTAAGGATGAAATGAAAAGGCTCAGGTTGTTCGCCTGAGCCTTATATGTCTTAGTTTACCCATTTTAAATCATCTTTATTACCACGACTTCTTTTGTACGTGGCAACACACCAATCACCTTGAAAGCCTAATCCTTGATGCTCCATTTCCAATAAATCTTTACTAACAGATATGATTTTGAGGCTTGGATAAGTTTTGTAAGATGAACCTGATTTGATGTAAATGTCATTACCCTCTCTCTTATACTCGTATGCTCCGAATGTATCTATTTGATTCTCATTTTCATAATCATAGTAGGTGATAGTGTTATCTGTAATCACCCACCATTCTTTGTAGTTTGTATTATGATGCTTGCTCGATTTGTAATTAATCCCTATTAAATCCCATGTGCCAATAAACGAATCGGAAGAGACTGTATTACCGTTCCCCCCCCCTTCTATGATTGAACAGGAAGATAATAATATACTCAAGCCAAACAAGAGTATGACTGTGTTCTTGATTCTATTCATCGCTTTTGTATGATTATATTGTTGAACTATTTATTCAAATGAAAAAACTTCCTCTTCTTCTCTCTGATGAAAAGATTTACCCAATGTAATGCAAGCAATCACTTCGGCTCCATGTGAATCCATTAGTTCTGAATAATTCCTCAAAGATTCTCCTGTTGATAATAGAACATCAAATAGAAGAATGCTTCTCCCTCTGAAGTAATCCCAATCAAACACTGCGTCAATACTATTCCACTCGTTTTCCCCATAGGCTTCTTCTGTAACAGAGAAATGGGTATAGGCATTTGACATTCCTGTTCTTTCACATAACAGTTCTGAAAACTCCTTATACCGTGCCTCATTCTTTGACGATGAGGATGCAGGAACACATACCAATGTCAGTTCAGGCAATAATTCTCCAAATGTCTGATTTAGCCTTTCCTTCAACATGTCGATTGCATCGTCTAATGCTTGTTTGTGGTAATACGGAGAATCCTCTTTCTGCTTATCAGGGTTGTTCTTAAAGTTCCATATAAACCATCTATCCTGCCATTCAGCGTCTGTGGCTTCAAAATCTTGCAGACTTGTTGGATAGTATCTAATAAAAAACGAATGATGCAAACCGCTTTGAGGCACAAAACCCCAAGAAGAGACACATGCTTTAAGTCGCTTCGGTTTTTGTGCTGTTTTCAGTAATACTTCATCCTCATTGCTAACTGAATCAAGAGTTAGCACATAATCAGCATCTATTATTCCACATATTTCCGCTCGTTTGCCTAACTCCAACTTATCAGCATTGTCAAAAACAAGCAAGTCGTAATTTGTATCATCATATTCTTCATATTGAGAATAGGGAGCGACAATATATGTTTCCTTATTTAACCCTATGTCAAATAAAGTGTCATTCCATGTTCTTACATGCCAAGTTGAAGATGTGAGAATAAGGCAATGACTTTCTGTTTTCTGTGTTAAGAATAATCGAACAATGCCTGTTTTTACCCAAAAAGGAGAAGGAGATAACAGTGTTCCTTCTTTCAATAGTTTGTCATATAACTCTTTGTCTTTTTGTGTCTGTGTATCCATCCGTTCTGCCACATACGAAATAGGCAATTCATTATACACAGACATATACGCTAAAGAAACATTGGCGTTCTGTAATTGTTCAGTATAGGTATGAACGTTATTATTGAATAAAGAGTGACAATTTGATTTAACCTCATCAGCAAATGATAAGAACTCTATGACAATGATATTCTTCTTACGAATATACTGCAAAGGGTAATCTTGTACATCCTCGATATTGAAACACTGTATTCTCTTATCCACCAATTGCTTTTTAATGACGGAATAAACTCTGTCTCTAAACTCTTCCTTATTTCCATAAGAAGTATCTATCAACAAAACAACGGTATCCTCTGAAGCCAAAGTGGAAGTGATACTCAGAATATTAGTGTAATCGTTTTCAGGAAGGCTTTTTTGTTCCCCATCAATGTTATCCATTAATGATAATGCTTCAATGAATGAATGGTGAAAAGGTTTATAAAAGAGTGGGTAACTATTGGGGTATTCCTTCTCAGCACTATCGTTATCATAGTTATTGATGTATTCCCTTGGGGGAATGGAATGAGCAAATAGATGACATACAGGAAAAGGTTGGGTTATTTCTTTCCCGTATTTATCTATACCTTTCACTTCAATCAGTTGCTTTTTTCTTCCGAATGATTTAGGTGCATGTGCAACACACTTCTTATAAAACGCTATTTGTCTATCATACCAACTTTGAAAGGCGGTAGCCTTATCCATTAACTGCTGTTGCTTTAATCGCTCAATATAATCTTCATTTTCTTGTTTACGTATCTGCTCGTTTTCTTTCACCAATATTTCTTCATGGCTCATAGATGGAGCAACTCTACTATAAATCTCTTCAATTCTCTTGTATGACAAAGAAGATATATCTCCTACTTCACCAACATGCCTCTTAAACCAATATGGATAGAGCCTTCGGCATTTTTCAATCTTACTAATACTTAACCGCCTAATGATGAATCTATACATAATAAAAGGTGTACTGAGAATAATAAGGATTAGTAAACCTGTTATCATTTCTAATAAGTCTCTCCGCCTAATCTGTTAATGTTTAAGCCATTACTTTATTCCACGCCTCTTTTATTCGTGAAACAAACGTCGCGTATTCACTCTCAGACATTACATCAAACCCCTCTATTCGGTTAACAATGAAATGGCAGTAGTCAATCATTGCCGTAACCATCACCTTCTCTGAAACAAACGTCTTTTCTGCAATATAATCAGCACATTCCTGTACTGTGTTAGGTGCTCTTCCCATTGATTTGACAATATGTTCGTATTCTTGCCTTACTCGGTTTACCAACTCCTGCTCTTTCTTCTCACAAGCACCATCTTCATCATCAATGTCATCTCTACCCAAATATAGATATTGATTAATTGCCTCCACTCTATCATCAATGAACTTACTTACCTCCTGAAATGAATGCTCTCCGTGATATAGTTCTTTGTTGATGAAAGGAGAATCCCACTCATTTACATAGAATCTGTTTACCATCCCAATGATAAGTTCGATTTCTGAAATAGCCTGCTCAGGCTGTTGTTGAGGTTCAAGATAACCGAATCCCATACCACCACTTCTGTTGTCATCTTGAAAAATTGGGTTGGTTGAAGCATATAAGTCAAAGACAACCGTTGCAGGAACCAAATAATCTATCATACGTTGTGTTTCCATTGTAGCCACAAATGTGCCTGCTTCTTGATAGAGTTTATTGATTCCTGCTATTTGAGCATCAGAAGAAGCGGTTACACCCATTTCATCAATAAGATTCGCAAATCTTTCATCAATCCTTATGTTACGCTCGTGGCTATATATTGCCTCATTATTCTTGCTACATCCAATAAGAAGGAGATGGAAAGGAAGAAGAATCAAAATGAATGAGATTACCCGTTTCATCTTTTTGTGATACCCACGTTTTGTTATGCTTTTATCCAAAGGTAAGATAGTACGTTTTGTGTTGTGTCTTATCTAAAAGATTAAAGCCTACTGTTCTCCATTCTTGAAATTGTAGTACATTGCCTTACCCATTTCTTCCATCACCTTCTGATAGAACGAAGGCTCTTCAAAGAGTTTTGCAAAGGCATCCATTTGTTCTACATAACATGCTTGTGCAACCTTACTAAAAGCCTGAGGGAAGATGTTCTTTGCAAACATATTGACATCAGAGTTTTTGGCTTGCTTCTTCAGTGTCTTATTCTGTGCTTTAAACTTGTCATAGATAGTTTCAATAATCACCCTGTCGGCTTCGGTGAAATCACCTTTGTACATGATGTTGATTTTGTCTATGATGTTGTCAAGCAAGTCTCTCTTCTCATCCATCTTACTGCCTGTACCACCTTTTTCCCCCTTCAATGTCTTTTCCTCCTTGGTGGGTTTCAACTCTATGCTTCCGCTTGGCTGTACTTTGAAGATGTGGTGTTCAAGAGACAGTTTGTTTTCCAAGTCAACCTTCTCATGGGGAGTTTTAGGCAACAATCTGAACAGGAACTCACAGAAGATATATGTCTTGAAAAGTTCTCTATCGAATGTTCTTGCAATCTGTGCCATGTATGCATAGAACCTGTTGAATGCACGGATATTGAACCTTAACTTGAACTTATCTTCTTCATCAAGTTGTTCAAAATCTTCCAATACAGGTTTCAATAGGCTTGTCAATTTCCCCATTGACTTATCATCCTGCTCCTTCCTGTACACATCAAATACGGTTTCTACCTGTTCATCACTCCACAGGTGATAAGACTTGATAACGTTCAGGTAGGTATAAACCACATTTACATCTACAGGTGCACCAAGCAAGGTATCCTCATAGAACGGTTGGAATGATGCCTTGATGCTTTCAGCCGTATTGTTGAAGTCAAGCACATAGGTATCAATCTTACCGTCACAGCATCTGTTCAGTCTTGATAATGTTTGAACTGCTTTCACTCCCTTCAATCCTTTCAAGACGAACATTGAATGCAGCAGTGGTTCATCAAATCCCGTCTGATACTTCTCTGCAACAATCAGGATATTGAACATTTCACTTCCAAAGTACAAAGGAAGTGCTGCTTCAGAAATCTTATATTCATCTGTGCTGTTCAGTTGAGGCTCTGTGTACTCCTTACCCTGATACTTTACCGTTCCTGAAAATGCCACCAACGGATGCACATCATCATAACCCTGCTGCTTGCAATAATCCTTCATGGCAAGATAGTACCTGACAGCATGTGCACGAGAAGCAGAAACCACCATTGCCTTTGCCTTTCCTCCAATCTTTGTAAGGGTAATTTCCCTAAACTTCTCTACTATGATTGCTACAGCCTGTTCTATGACATACTGATGATTGTCGTGATATGCCTTGATTGCTTTGGTTGCAGGTGGTTCTTCGTATTCGGGATTTTCAGGAATAGTCTTGGCTATTTCATAGGATGTTTCTACGGTAGTATAGAACTTCAGCACATCAAGAATGAATCCTTCATCAATAGCCTGTCGCATAGAATAGTGGTGGAACGCATCATAGATGTCATTACCATTTTCGTCTTTACCTATAACCACACCAAATGTCTGCAATGTTTTTGGTTTCGGTGTTGCTGTAAATGCATAGAAGTATTCGTTCTTATGCTTTCCCTGTGTTAGCAGAGTTTCCACCATCACATCCATTTCATCCTTGATTTCTTCCTCACTCTTCTCTTCCACTTCTGCCATTTCCTTAAGTGCTTCATCAGTATCGGCAAGTGCAGCCTTTAGTTTCTCTGCCGATTTACCTGATTGGCTTGAATGTGCTTCATCAACTATGATGGCAAACTTCTTTCCTTTATGGTTATCAAGTTCTTTGTAAATAAGAGGAAATCTATGAAGTGTAGTGATGATGATACGCCTCTTGTCATTGATTGCATCCTTCAGAACGGAAGAATTGTCTTTGTCGGTAATAGTGGCAATCATTCCTTCAAGATGTTCAAATCCAAGAATTGTTTCCTGCAACTGCCTGTTCAGAACACGCCTGTCAGTAACAACAAACACCGATTGGAACATTTCCTTATCCTCAGCATCATGCAGTGAACACAACCTGTAAGTCAGCCAAGCAATAGAATTGGATTTGCCTGAACCTGCTGAATGCTGAATCAGATAGTTCTTACCTTCTTTAGCGTTCTTTGTGTCAGCAACAAGTTTCTCTACTACATCAAGTTGATGATAACGTGGGAAGATAAGCCTTGTGGTTTTCTTCTTTACCTGTTTTCCCTTCTGAAGAGATACTGATTCCTTCACTTCCTTGCTAATATACCTTTGCAGTATGGAAAGCAGCATGTCTCTCTTCAGCACCTTCTCCCACAGGTACGATGTTGCATATCCATCAGGGTTTGCAGGATTACCGCCATCACCAATATTACCTGCACCATTGCTGCCTTGGTTGAATGGTAAGAAGTATGTCTTGGAACCCTGTAGTTGGGTAGTCATCACCACCTCATACAAGTCAACTCCGAAATAGACAAGAATGCGGTTGTTGAAATGGAAGATGAACTCCTTGGCATCCCTGTCATACATATACTGATGCTTGGAGTTTTCCACTGATTGATTCGTCAGTTGGTTCTTCAATTCAAGTGCAACGATGGGAATACCATTCAGGGAAAGAACTATGTCAATGGTGTTATGGTTCTGTGTAGAATATGCAAACTGCCTTGTTTCCGTCAAGATGTTGTCTTTGTACTTTTGAACCAACTCTTCATTGTAGTTGGATGCAGGTGCAAAGTAGGCAAACCGAATCTGCATACCCCTGTCTTTAACACCATATCGCAAGACATGAATCAATCCATCTGTTTCAACGTTCTTTTGGAAGATGTTGTAAAGTTGCTTTTCTGATTTCTCACCGTAGACATTCTGATAACGCTTCCATACTTTAGGCTGTGTCTTTTCAATGAACGAAATCAGCACAGGCATATCAATAGCATGTGCCTTGTCATAGGTGCTTTGATTGCCTTTCACATATCCACCTTCATTCAGGAGATATGTTTCAATGTCTTGTTCAAAGTTCTTTTCCTTGGTTTCCATATCGTTATTCCAAAGACTTGTTCCAAATAAGATTTGCTATTGCTGCATACAGAACACACCTTTCCTGAATATCCTTTTTCTTGAAATCAGAATAAGGTTTAAACGGAAGGTTGTTCTTGGTGAAGAATGCCTTAAAGGAAGGATTCTTCTCATACGTTGCTTCACAGAATGATTGTGCAAGCAGGTTCTCTTTAATATAGTGGGGGAACCGTTCCTGTACAGGTATGTCACCGTATGACTGATTTACACCATTGGGAAGAAGAATTAAATCACCAATGGAATTACGCCATGTACTGAAATCTTCTGTCTGTGTGAACTCATCGGTATGCCATTCAAAATGATTACTCCAAATGTGTTCCACTTCAAATGGTTTCATGTTTGGATTCCTCATATAATCAACGAAGTGATTACCCATACCACTTCCTTCTTCGACAAAAGAAGTGATTCTTGCAAGGAAGTATTTGATGAAGTTCTTATTCATGCCATGCAGCCTGAATGCAGGAAGAGATTCATTAAAATCTTTTATTTCTTCCGTTTCCTTCTGAAGTGTTTCCTTTAGTTCTTCCACACTCTTTCCCCTGATAGTCTTAACAAGTGTGCACATCGTATATCGTATGGATGATGCAGAGAACAACTTGAAGTTGGTGGAACGCCTGACTGCAAAGTTCTCCAAGTAGTGTGCAACAATATCAATCTTCTTATTGCAGGTTTCTTCATCATCAGCAAGTGTCAATGGTGCAAGATACAGGGGGTAGCACAAGGAAGGTGCAATACGCCAAAACTGATGGTAGTACACATGTTCCAAGTCTTTCCTGAAGGTTTCTTCTGCTTCCTTGATTTTGACAAACTGCTTGAAGAAGAATCGGTAATTGGTTTCAACGAAGTTCTCTATATCACCATCAATAGCTTCCGCCAATAAACCTTTGTCATAGTTATCCTTGAACCAATTGTGATACCGTGTACCTATATTCTCAAAATCCTGATTGACGGAATTAACCTTTGCCTGTCTGATGGTGACTGCAAACTGTGAACGCAACCATGATTGGAAGAATTGGTTCTCCGCACCCTTGTTTGAATCGTACCCATCCAATTCCAACATGTCTTTCTTCCATTGTGCATTGACTTTGGTTCGCTTGTCATCATGTCTGAACTTGGAAAGAATGAACCCCTTCAGCATGTCGGATGATGTCAATGGAACACCCCTGTCATTCATGGTTTCAAAGATGGTGTATGCATTCTCTTCAGATAGTGCAGTAATCTTCACAAGAATCACATTCTCTTTTACCCAATACACGAAAGCCTTAAGCATATCACCCTTGAAATCCTCAACAGGGAAACAGTTGCAGATGTCGTTATATCTCTGCACCATGTTCTTTGTGCTTTCATCATCAGTATCCTTGGGGGTATATTCCCCTTTCTCATACAATGCTTTCAAGCAATCGTATCTTTCAGGAACATCAATATTGAAAGACTTTTCTCCATAACTATCTGAATAAATCATGTTAGAGATTTGTTCTTTCATACTTTCTCCTGTAGCATGATATAGATAAATAAGCAACAGCGTAAGCGAAGTGATACGCTGTTGTCCATCTATGATGCTGTTTGTTCCCCCTCGTTCACTCAACACAATGGAACCCATATAATACGTTCCGTAGTGAGCAACATCTTTGACGGTATCACCAACCTTGTAGTTATCCATGAAGGCACTTACCAAGTCGAAAACCAATTGTTCAATGTTAATCTGTTCCCACTTGTATTCCCTTTGGAAATAGTCAACAGTGTATTTCTTGTTGCCTAAGATTTCCGACAGACGATAGTCTTTCGCAAGGATTGCAGTATTGTTATTTTCCATATTAGTTGGTGACTTCTTTCTTGCCTGTAACGTATTCGTAAATGATGGATTTCTTGTATTCCTTCAATTGCTCAATCTTGGATTGCTTCAATGAAATTAGTGAATCAATCTCTGCACACTTATTAGATAAAAAAGCCACGATTGCTTTCTGTTCGTCTTTTGGCGGTTGATGGCAGAGCATCCCAAACAAATCAGAGGTGTAAAGTCGAGACAATCCACCCCCTACTCCTGTAATACTTTTTTTGAACTCATTGATGTAAAGAGGTGTTTTGAAAAGCATTTCTAAATACTCTACGGATGCACCTTCTATCGGATAATAAACAGCATAGTCAGGACTAACCAATCCGAAATACTGTGATGTTGAGAATACCCCTAAGTGAGCCTTTAGTTTATTAAACACCAAATCACCCTTAAAAACAATTTTTGCTCCTTCAAAGGTTGTTGCCATATTAGGAACGATTTCCATTTCTTTAGTTGGGATAATCCCGTGTATTTGGCTCATTGAAAGAGGCTCTTCATTTCCCGTTGAGGATTTCTCTTTTCTTTCTCTTAACAACCTTTTTATTCGTATCACTTCCCATCCTTCAGGAATCTCTCCTATCCATTCAACGCCACTGTCTTTCATCGGCACTTTAGGATTCAAACCCTTCGTCACGACTTCTGTGATAACAGATTGCTTGTATGACTTCAGTTCTTCGATAAATCTTTTCTGAAGAGAAACCAACTCATCAATCTCTGAACATTTCTTATCAAGGTAATCGGCAATGGCTTGTTGTTCTGAAAGAGGGGGGATAGGTGTTTCAATACTTCTAAATACATCCGCAGTAACAGAATAGCGTATATTTTTAGAGTACATTTTATAATACCGCTGTGAAAAGACATACTCAAACCAATATTTTGCATACCCATTACACAGGTATTGTGGATTTGTTTTGAATACATCGTAGGCAGAAGTAATCATTCCATCATACCCTGATAATCCTGAGAACACAGCCGAACAATCTAAATCAAAAAGGCAGAAAATCATATCTCCTTTTTCAACGGTTTGATATGTGCTATAAGATTCAGGCACTTTACCTCCTGTTTCATTAACTCCCTTTTCCCTAACACCACTTGTTGTTAATGAAAGAAGTTGATACTCATTCCATCGCTCTCCTACCTTTACGGAATGTTCTATAAAAAGGTAGCGATTGGGGATTACTTGCCAAGAATCAGGGATTCTTGGTGCAAAAGGAATACTGCTATCTTTCATTAACCTGCTCATCTTCCCATAATTTTAGCCATCAGTTCTGCTTCCTGCTTGTCAAGTTCCTGAAGGGAGGCAAAGATTTCATCACTCTTTCTTGGAGGCACATACTTGTAGAACTCCCTTGTGAAAGGAATCTCATAGCCAATCTTTGTTTTCTTTTCATCAAACCAAGCATCAGGAGCATACGGATAAACATTTTTCTCCATGTACCCATCAATATCATCTTTCCAAGGAATGCTTTCGGTATCACGCTTAGAACTATCCGCCTGTGGCTTTCCTTTTTTCAGGATGGGGTTTCCGTGCTCATCGGTTATCGGTTGTTCTACCACAACCTTGCGATACTTGAAATCGTCATTATCCTTAATCTTCACTTCAACCTGCAAACCATTCTCCTTATCTTCGAACACACCATCTTTGAAAGCATTATAGGCATCTCTGATAAGAGCAATGCATTCATCAGTGAACTCATTTCTTTTATTACCAATGAGTTTTCTTCTCTTTACACAGCACTTGGAAGCGTCTATCAATTGAACCTTACCCAATCTGTCGATTGCTTTATCCTTGGTGATTACCCAAATATAGGTTGCGATACCTGTGTTGTAGAACATATCATTGGGAATCTGAATAATGGCTTCCAACCAATCGTTTTCAAGAAGATACCCTCTGATGTTCGATTCGCCTGAACCTGCATCACCTTTGAATAGTGGTGAACCGTTCTGAATGATTGCCATTCTTCCCTTATCTTTCAACTTGGCAACGCCATTCAGAACGAACAACTGCTGACTATCACCAATGGAAGGTAAACCTGCACCAAATCTTCCTGCATCACCCCTCTTACTCTCGCTCTCTACTGCATTCTTTTCATTCTTCCACTCGATACCGAAAGGTGGATTACTGATGATGTAATCAAACTTGTATCCATCAAACTTATCGTCAGACAGGGTGTTTCCATGCTTCATGTTCTCTGCATTACCACCCTTGATAAGCATATTAGCCTTGGCAATGGCAAATGTCTGTTCATTCAGTTCCTCACCGAACTCAGTTAGACTTGCTTCTTCGTCAATCTCATACAACTTCTCCGAAAGGCAGTCAAGCATCTGTGAAGTACCCATTGCCATATCATAGATGGAGGCTGTGATTCCTTCTTCTTCCAACTGCTTTCTTCTTGGTGCGACAAGAATCTCTGCCATCAAATAGATGATGTCTCTTGCTGTGAAGTGAGCACCTGCCTGTTCATCGTAACTTTCTGAAAACTTCCTCACCAACTCTTCAAAGATGTATCCCATATCCACTGCTGAAATCTCATCAGCACCCATATAGGCTTTCTTTGTACAGAACTCCGCAATGACATTATAAAGAATACCATTGTGTTCAAGTTTGGTGATTTCCTTATCGAAGTCAAACTTCTCTATGATGTCAATGACATTGGTGGAAAAGTGATTCAAATAACTCCTGAAGTTGTCTGCTATGTTGTCTGCATCAGAAAGCAACCCATCAAAGGTAAACGGAGATGTGTTATAGAAATCATATCCTGATGCTGTTTTCAAGAATCCGTCTTTCACCATGATTCCCCTCTTGTCAAGGGTTGCATTCATTTCAAGCACGTTGTCTTTGGTATTTGCCAAGGTATCACTGAAACGCTTGATGACGCACATCGGAAGAACAACATTTCCGTATTCATGGGGTTTGTAGGTTCCAACCAACTTGTCAGCAATGCTCCAAATCAGGTTAGCCTTTTCCTGTATGTTGATGGTGGTTCTCTTTGAAAGTTCCTCTGTTCCCATATATGGTGATATATTAGGTTCTGTATATCCTTCAAAATTAGTCATTTTTTAAGGGAAAAGCAAAAAGAAAAGGGTTGAGCAATCAACCCTTAATCACCCCTAAATCTATGTACTTACCTATATCATCTTCAGATACCCAAAGCAATCCTTTGTAATGCCTGTTCTCATAGATGGGTATTAGAAATCCTTCATATTTACTGAAGTCAGGTGAAACACTGTTGAGGATTTCCTTCAGCGTCTGTTGTTCATCCCCATCGTTCAAGTCATGATAGGTAAGTGGTTCTGACAGCAAGATACAGTCTGCTTCCCGATGATGGGTATCACAGTATCTGTTCCACCGTAGCATTAAATCTAAGGCACTTAACGCCTCCATTTCTTCATTGTTTTGCATACGACATAAGTTTATCATCTGCAAAACTAAACGAAAAACAAAGGCGTTTTTAAGCCTAAATACAGGCGTTATAACATTATCCTTTTAATAATTTAACACACCTGATAATCAATCAGATAGAAGGGGTTAGAAAGATGGCGGTTATATGCTGATTATATCGAAGTATTTTCCAACTTTTCAATATCCTCCAACACCCTCTCTAAATCACCTTTGTTGTTTACTTCAATGATACTTTTATTAACTTTTAAATAGCCATGAACTTGAACTTCATCACTCTTCTTGCCATACAGAAAACCATCTAAAGGCATATCCAACACTTCAGCCATTTTGATTACTGTGTTGATGTCTTTTTTCTTGGATTCAAGCATTGCATCAAGGTTTTGCCTGACTATTCCCATCTGTTTAGCAAACTCTGCCTTGCTCATTCTACGACTTTCAATCAAGCCTAAAATGTATTCCTTCGACAATAATACTTCCATATTACACAGATTTTCAGATTTAAATACAAATGTAATAAATAATCTTGCTATTTCAACCATAAGAGTAATAAAAAAATATTCTATCTTTATATAAAAATATTACAAAATTATTTGGATATGTAATATAAATGTATTACCTTTGTATCAACAAAAAGGAACCCGGAATATGAAAGCCGAATACACAGCAGAATACAGAATCTACGGAATCCGTCAGTATGAATATGGTTGGGAAGTGTACTCCACCAATCTTGATGGTAAGGATATTCAGAATGTTGCCTACTATGCAAACAAGGAATCTGCACAAATTATTGCTGACAGATACACTCAGAATGAACCCCTGAGAGTTGCTTCTGCTAAGGCTTGGGAGGAAGAGAGGAAACAGAACATCATTCACTACAACACCTCCATCGAATCTTACTATCGTCACGGTTGCTATGCAGGTGACTAAAAACACAACACGAATTAAGTTTATTAACCCATTAATATTTTACCACTATGATTACCACTACTACCAACATCCTCTCCATCACCAACGTTGACATGGAACGTGCAAACTTTATGATGGTTAAAACCAATGGTTCCATTAACCCCCTCCTGCTTGGTGCTAAGATTGCCATGATTTCCGAACTCAAAAAGAGGCTTGCCAAAGGTGAAATCGTGGAGTTTGATTATCTGAAGAAAAGTACCAACACCATCCGTCATGCAGTCGGATGCCTGTACGGTTCCTTAATTGAACCCAAAATCAAAGGTACAGGCGTTCACAACTCCATCTATGGCAATATCACCTACTTTGATTTGCAGAAGAATCAGTTCCGTTGCTTTTCGGCTGAAACCATCATCAAGGTTTACTAATCAATGATTTACAGGGGAGGGTAATCACTCCCTCCCCATTGAAATACACATCACAATGAAATACTATAAATACAGAGGAACAAAGGTTCGGCTTCAGGCAGAACAATACAGAAATAGTGGAACTCTTGCAGTTGCCATGTACACTGAAGATAATGAACTCTATGATGTCATCACCACCAATCTGATGGATAGGGTGCAGTCTGACAGTATGGCTTATCTTGATGAAAACAACCACACAGGAATTGGAAAATGGTTGGAGAAACACAAACTTGCAGTACCCATGTACGTTACCCGTCAAAGTGGTTTCTGTAAATATCCCCTTTACACAATCTTCACCTCTAAGTTTTAAGACTATGGAAATGGCAAAATACATTCTTCAGATTTTCAGACACTACCCTGCAATCGTTTGGAGTTGGGGTTTCCAAATGCCTGTAGCAACTCACAATGGATTGAAGTTCCACGTACAGGGTTATCTTCACAAAGGTTGGGTTGAGGTGGTATATGACGAAGGATATGACACCTTCACGGTACGCACTCTCAACGCAGATGGTAGCATCAAGAAGGAAGAGACAGATGTCTATATTGATGGTTTGGTACAGGTGATTGATTCAATGGTTGAACGCTGTGCCAAATACAAGGAGAAGGTACGTAAACAGTACGGTTTGATTGGATAAAGGAGGATGATTATGGAAAAGGTTTGTCTGTTGTTGAGGGTAAGTACCACTGCACAGGATTACGAATATCAGTACAACACCCTAAAGGAACTTTGTGACAAGAAAGGTTGGAGCATAGAAGCCGTGTTCGCCAATAAGATTAGTGGAGCAAAAAAGAATGAAGAACGAGAAGAAATTAAATCCTTGCTTGGATTCGTGCAGAACAATCAGGTGGATAGGGTTGTTGCTACGGAAATAAGCCGTATTGGTAGGGATACCTTGGAAGCACTCAAAACCATTGAAGTGCTGAACGAACATAAGGTGAACCTGTACTTGGCAAATTACAACATTGAGACACTGAACCCCAACGGTGAAGTCAACCCCATCGCAAAATTGATTTTAACTATCTGCTTGGAGATTTCATCATACGAGCGAAACTTGCTTCGGTACAGGATGAAAGTCGGCTATGAGGATTACCTGAAGAGACGGAAGGAAGATAAGACGCTGAAGTTGGGTAGGAGTAGTGAATACAGGAAGTCGGAGGAACAGTACAGGCAGCAGTATTCCAAGGAACTGTCATTGCTGCGGAAAGGAATCAGCCTCAGGAACATTCAGAAGTTAACTTCAACATCCGTCTGTACTTTAAGAAAACTTAAGGCATATATATAGTGGGTGATAACTTGTGGGTTAATAAACATCAAACAGAGAATCCCTATTAGTTGTTGAGGCTGATAGGGATTCGTGCATTAATAACCACATGCCAAACCTGTATTAAAAGGGTAAATCTTTACGTTCATAACCTTCTATTGCACCTTGGATGAAATAAGGCAACACGGCATAATCATTCAGTTCGTCTATTTTGTATGAAACCACACTTGCACCTTCAGACAAATCTTTATGTCTCAAATAGACAATCTTATTTTCTTTGTCATATTCAACAGAGAAGGAATCTTCGTACAGATTCATGCGTTCACCTGTTTTCAAGCATTTCAGCAGTACATGCTTGTTCGTTAGAAAACTTCCACCTAACATATTCTTTCAACACCTCCTTTTTAGTTGGTTTATTAAGCCGCCTTTCGGCATTTGTATCTTTCTAAAGCCAAACGTATTTCTTCTTCAACCTCCTTAATATTCGAAACGTTTTGAATAAATGCTTTATCGTGCATATCCTGTTGGTTTCCCCTTTCCTGTTCCCTGTTAATAAGGGTGGTAAATACAACATCAAACGAATCGGTATATATGCCGAAAACCATAGAGCCATTAATAACTGCATAGCATTGCTTGGAATCCCCATTATAAGTATAGTCAGTTGGTTCGATAGAAATGTTATTTGTTTCAATTCTCTCCCTAAACCATGTGTCATAATCTTTACCCTCTCTTTCTTTCAATCTCTTCAGGAAGTGATTTGTGAACAGATAACAATTAATCAACCTCTGTGTCATACATTGAATCGAAATACTGATATATCGTACTTTCCCATCGTCACCAATGATTCTCCAATATGCCATAAACCCTATCAAATCTCCATTCTTTACGTAATACACACAAACTCTGTTATGGTTAGGAGTAGTGTACCAACTATTATGAAAGATTCCTTGCAAACGATTACTTTTTAGTTGTCTATTGTATTTTTTCACAACCCCATTCAATCTTTCGCTTACCCATTCTTTATCAGAACTCAATTCTTTCATGAGTTCATCTCTTGTCATATTTAATCTTATCATACTTTAATGTTTTTATCAAATTAAATAATTACAGGGGTTACTTTCACAAGGATTTCACCCCATTTAACCTATGTTAAGCATAGACATCCTCTGCAATGGGAGAAACTATTCCTGTCTCCAAGTCTTTATAAAAGAACTTGTATTTTGTGTTAGTATCAGCACGAGAAATGGCATTGAAAAGAGTGCGTAAGGTTATATCATTATGAGTAAGTAAATAACGCTCAACCACTTCCTTCTTCAATTCTTTTTCATTAGTTTTGGGTATCAATACCTTTCCATTTTCATATATCACCCCATCTTTTTCAAAAGCATCCAAGAACCCCTGACACTTTTCCTTAAGAGTGTTATTCTCCTTTTTGAGAGACTTGTTTTCAATCTTAATACGGTTTATCTCTTCCTCGTATTTATCAAGTTTCTTCTTCAATTTGCCATTCTCTGCATTTTTCAAATCTTTATCAAAATCCTGCTTCTCTTTAACAGAACTCTCTTCCTTATCTGCCTTTTTTGTTTTGGCAACGCTTTCTTTTTTGAGAACTACCTTTTTGCCTTTATCTTCATTTCTTTTTTTTCTCTCTCTGTTAAAGCAATCTATACAGCAATTCACCAATCCGTCACGGTTTCGTTTGTAATGATAAAACCTATCAAGTGTCAACCATCTACCACAATGCTTGCAAAACTTCATTTCAACGCCATCTTTAGTGAGTTTATGGTTAATTTCTTCATCAATTATCTCATCATCATCAACACTTGGTATTGCTTTAGGATAAGCATACTTGTTTTGTCTTTTCTCTGCACTATTTCTCTCATGCCTACAATTACTGCATAGATTACTAAATCCATCTCTCTTATTTCTACTGTCTTTACAAAACTCTTCAACAGGCAACCATCTGCCACAACCCGTACAATACTTCAATTCTACTCCATCAACGGATATTTTATGATATGTCATTCTATCAAGTTTCTCCCCTTCTTCAAGCATCAACAAAGCCTTAGCATAGGAAAGACTATTTCTGTTTTCAGAGTTATCCGTGTTAGAATATCGTTTCTTGCTACGACATGCTTTACAGCATGTACACAATCCATCTTTCTTATTCCTTTTGTCTTTGCAAAACTCTTCAATAGGCAACCATTCCCCACAACAGGAACAGTATTTCATTTCAACACCATCAATGGTAGTTTTGTGCAAAGTTTTTTCGTTTAGTTTTTCACCTTTGCCAAGCATAGATTTGGCTAAAGAGAGAGTAAGTGCTTTTGATTCCGTACTCTTGGAAACGGCTTTCTTATTGGTATTTTTCTTGGCATCACCCTTACTGTGCTTCGAGGTGGATACTTTCTTTTTAAAAAGATTGAAAAAAAGCATATATAATTATTAATAATTTAAGTTAATATTTGCATCAATTTATTACGTATAAGGGGTTACTTTCACGATGATTTCACCCCTCTCCATTGCTATACTACTCAGCACTATCCTTAAGAACAACTTTGATTAAATCCATTTCATATCCTTTTTGTTCAGCACATAAACCTGCTATTCCTATCACATCATTGACTAAGGAACGGAACAAATCAGATTTAATATTCTCTATGCATACAACGGCAGTGCTTTCTATCCAACGAGTGTTTACTTCAGCATCTGCATTTTTAGCAAACATTATGGCTAAAACACAGGAAAAGGCATCAAAACAATTTCCAAGTTCTTTACTCAACCTACTATTATATAGGTTATTAATCATTTCATTGCCTTTGTTCTTTAGCAATCTCTTAAACCATTCCTTGGAATCATTAAGAAAGTTAGGGTTAAAGGTTTCCGCAAGGGAAGAGTGCTTGACAGCACTATTAGTAATCTTATTGATTTTTGCATTAAAAGAAATATGTTTCATGAGTGTTATTAATTAAGTACCAAAGGGTTATCCCTGACGAGGTGGTTTGTTATCCCCGAATCGTTTATTTAAAGGTAGAACGAATGAAACCGTTGAGTTTGTTTCCTATATAAGAGTGGTATGTGCAACTCCCACTCAAATAGTCGGAAGATTCGACACGATTAGGCATAGTTATCCCTAACGAGGCTATATCGTTACCCCGATACATTTTAATTATGGAAAATGGATAAACCTGTGGCGGATATTGAAGATGGCTATGCACTCCAATTATGCCGATTGAAAGACGCCATTCCCGTAGATGCTATGCACAACTCACACCTGTAGGAAGGGGTTGTTTGAATGTCTCTACTTTCCAACTGAGTATCTCTTTATGGCACTCAGCCTGTCACCTCGTAACAGAATCAAGCAGATGGTTAAACAAGTCAAACTTTACTTTGTGTCAGTCTTTCGACTTTCACGGTGCAAAGATAAGTCAAAATTATGATATTTCCAAATTATTCTTATGAAAATTATGATTAATAGGCTAAATAGTCATAATAATATTTGGTGCATTGAATAATAGTTTGTATCTTTGCATCATAAAATATGATGATTATGAGCAAATTATCTTCTTTGGTTAAAATATTGTGCAAAGAAAGCGGAATGAAGATGAAAGATGTGGCAACGAAAATGGGTATCACGCCTGTTACGTTAAGTCAGAATCTTGCAAAGGATAACCCACGAACAAGAACTTGGGAGAATCTTGGAAAAGCCTTTGGCATAGAAGGAGCAGATATAATGATGCTATACCACCACCCTGACACCTATATTATAACTCATATAGTAGATGAGAATGACGGTTCAGAACATTTGGCAATTGTTCCCAAAGAACAGAACCAATCTATCGGCATGAGTAATGACGATATAGACATCACTCCATTCACCTTTGCCGAAAGAACACCTAAAACTAATAAGGGTGAACGGATGCCTACGGAATCTGACAATGATAGCATTGGCGCACACGCAGAGTTTGTCTATGATGGGAACAATTTGATTGCAGATACCTTCCTTGATGTGACACTCCTTGTAAATAACCTGTCGGCACTTGAAGAAAGGAGAACGACACAAGGTAAAGATACTATCTACCAATCAATGCTTTCTGTCTTGATAAAACAGTATGGAACTAAAAAAGGGTTAGCAATCAACTAACCCTTTTTCTTTATTCCTTCTTTTTGCTTCTCGTATTTTATCCTTTATTTCAGGATGCTCAATATACTTCTTCTTCATTGCAGCACTCCTGCGCTCAAACTCTCCCTCTCTATGATACCTTTTACGAAGATTCGGTTTGGTGACAGGATTATTCACATTGACAATAGGAGATACCCATTCAAGGTTGCTAATTCGATTGTCACGCTTGTCACCATTCTTATGATTTACCTGTGTCTCTCCTTCTTTTGGTTCAGGAAGGTATGCTTCAGCAACTAACCGATGAACGTAGAAGCAGCGCATCTTGCCATCCTTGGTTAAACACACTTGACAATAACGCAATCCTGAAGATGCCTTGATATGTATTTCGCCACGATTCCTGTAGTTGAGACAACGCACCCTTCCAATTGAACTTACTTCATACAATCCTTCGTATCCCTTTATGGGTTTCCATATCTCTTCTTCTTCCATTGCTTACCTTTTACTATAAATAGTAGGTAAGTATGAAATCCATAAAAGGTATGGTTAAATATTTTAGTTTTATTTACATCATTTTACATACCCCCTAAATATACCTGTCTTGAGATAAAACTATCTGTTCTACCACCATTGGGATTTTCATTACATTACTGCTGCTGTACTGCTTCTTTTTGTTCTCTTACCCAATCTCCAACAGTTTTATTGATTTGTTCTTTGGCTTTTTCAGAGGAAAAACCCCATATTTGAGATGCGTATCGAACTGCATCTCCATGAGCATTCCTGTAAGTTTCGTCAAAATCTAAATTGTTGAGGCGGTATCTCTTCAGCACCGAAATGTTTTTGCTGAACATATCCAATAGATACTCTTTCATACTCTCACCCTCACCCGATGCCGCAGCCGTGCCGCCACAACTTATATTTATTTTCTCTTCTTTCTTCTTATTACTATAACATGTTGGAATAAGTGTGTCTTTAGAATCTACCTGTTGAGGTTTATCAATTGTTTTTTGAGAATCAGAAGAAAAAGAAGGAGAAGGAGAAGGGAAGGAAGAAGGAGAAGGAAGGGTTTCAGCATTGATAACCCCCTGTGCATTTACCTTCCCATTACCATCACCATCACCATCTACCTTCTCATTTACATTACCATCTACATTTACCTCAACATTATCATTTACATTTACATTAAGGGGTTCGTTAGGGGTTGTTTGGGGGTTATTAGGGGTTCTTGCTAATCTTCGTGCATCATATTCTTCACGTGTTTCACCTTTTCTTGGAGCACCACCCTGATTACCAAATTGTGCACCTTTTCTACCATTCTCAATTGCTTTCTTCCTTCTCTCTTCAGCCTTATCAAGATTTGGCTTTGCCATAGCCATTATCATATTAATTGAGGGGTTCTCCGAAAGTTCATCAATATCATATAAAGCATAGTCACGTAACTTCATGATGAACTCTTTGAATGCTTCGGCAGGGAGATAATCTGCTGCCTGTAAGAATGAATCGTACATTACAAACGATTCCTTTGTTTTTTCTTTTGTTGCCATTGAACTTCATTGTTATTCAATATTATTATTAAATGCGAACCCCACCTTCTGTTCTCGCGCTTGTCATACGATACTTGGAAAGTGGGATTGCTATTTTTAATACCTATGTTGAATAACAGTGACAAGCGTTCAACATAGCATAGACATAATCTCAACTGTACTATATATAATTAGTATAGTAGCCATAAAAAGTAAAGAAAGTTTTAGAAAAAATTATAAGAAGAAGTTTTCTTGTTGAGGCAGACAGCCTTAACTATTACAAATATACAAAAAAGATATTTAGAAATCAAGTTTTAAGTGAAAAATTGTAAAATATTGGTATGAGAATATATCGATTTGTTGATTTCCAAATATTAAAATTGTATATTTGTAAAGTAACCGACAAGAGTTCTATCAATAATAACCCCAACAGGGGAAATAATAATCACTTAAAATATGCTTAAATATGGAAATGAAGTGGGTTTATCCCCTATAGCACACATTGAAACCAAGAGCCTTCCTGATAAAGCAATCAGAAGGTTTTACAAAATCAATCAGATTCTTTATGACAATGCCAAACGATACATTTCACCTAAGATGGGTGAAAGACTTCTTGTTGAACTCCAAGCAAGTTCGTTAGAGTTTAAGGAAATAGAAGTTGATGTATTATGCCAAGATTTAAAGGAGCAAATCTTAGGAATCCTCCGTAAGAAATACAAGCAACTGAAAGAATATGTAAAGACATTTAGATGGAGTAAAGAAGATAAGGAATGTATTGCCAAGACAATCAAATACCAATTATCATCCTACCTGAAGGATAAGGATAGTGTTGACATAGAGAAAACACTTCAGCGAAATCGGGAAGTGTGGGAAGAGTTGTACTTGCCATATCCTTATCACGATAGCATTGATGTTAAGCAATTCAAAAGGATGCAGACTGAACTATTGGAACGATTGATTGAACCATATAAATTAAGTGCGTAAGTCGTTGATTATAGCTTCATTTTGGATTATTTTGCTTAATTTTGAGCACGATTTATTTGACAATTTGTTTTATTTGTTGATTTATAAGGAATGAGCATAGCGAGTTCGAGTCTCGTTTTCCGCTCAAAGCAAAACGCCAGCCCTTGCGGTTGGCGTTTTTGTTTTTATAACCTTTCCGTTCAGGTTCTTACGTTTTTTTCTTATATTTGAAATCGTTTAAAAAACCTCAAAACCATGAACATCATTCTTACGCTGCTCTTCGGAGCCATCGCCGGCTGGCTGGCTGGTTTCTTTGTGGTCAAGGACAAAGGCGGCCTCATCTGGAACATCATCATCGGCCTGCTGGGCGGCCTTGTCGGC
>JAEEGL013687894.1_pt1 | contig 26271 bp, 25 predicted proteins | sample 9134231 | NCBI WGS metagenome assembly JAEEGL01 (sample SAMN16246548, study PRJNA631951) | gut metagenome | biome: gut microbiome; feature: rumen; material: fiber-attached | host: Bos | place: Iran: Karaj | collected 2018-10
AAAATCCACTTCCACACATGTTTGGAAGGTCTCTTTCAAATGATGCTTGTGTTCATACATACCACGCACATTCGACAATGAAGCCCATTTAGGACTTGTTTCAAAATCATAGGTCTGCATAACCCTGTCAAGACGCTTCACATAATACGAGGCGACAGAACCATTCAAAGTTATTGCCTTTTTAACAAATAACCTAAATTTACCATAAAATGTTGGAAATGTAGAATACTTAGCAAATGCCTTCCTTGCTGTTATCAATTTCTTTCTAAGACGAATAACCTTTTTATAAATCCGCACTATTTCTCCTTCCTTATCGGACATACCGTCTGCTGGAAATACATCTATCCACACACCCACTTCTTCGGGCAGCCATGGAATGGCTGATACCATAGTTGTTCTCTTGTCATCATACACTCTGGCAAAACCTAACATATAATCTTTATTGCTTTTCAAATCAACATTTTTATAATTCGCTGATTTATACTCTTTGCAAAAACGATCATAATCAGGACGTGGCATAATGATATCAATATCATCGTCCCAAGGGATAAAACCTTTATGCCGTAAAGCACCTATTAGAGTTCCTCCATACAGTGAATACCGAATATTGTTTTTGACACAAAACTCATGGACATCCTTTAGTATTTTCAGTTCCTCACTTTGCAGTTCTTTTAGAGTCAATTCTTTCATATCATTGATTTTTATAATAGTCAAATCAAATAAACTTTTTTTCTCTCAAATCCAAGAACGCATCGATCAGTTGGTCGTAATCCTTTTCTGTCAGGCAACCAATATGACCAACACGGAACACCGTATCTTTCATATCACCACCATTGGGGCAAATCCATATGCCGTATTCGTCCTTGATTTTTAGAAAGATTTCATTGGCAGATTGAGTGGTGGGATGCAACGGAGTAACGGCATTACTTAAACTCTCACTTATAATCTCAAAGGGAAGATTATGCACTTTTATCTTATTACGAAAATATTCTGCCAATCGTGCAGTACGTTCAATCTCGGCTTCATCACCACCAGCGTCGTCGATTTCTTTCAAACGGACATTAATCTGACGCAGCACACCCACTGCTGGTGTCCAGGGTGTCTGACCTCGATCCTGATTCTTTAATGCTAACTTAAGGTCAAAATATTGACAACAACATTTCGTGCGCTCAATGCGTTCTATAGCCGACGGAGCTAATGCCATCACAGCAATACCTGGAGGACATGCCAAGGCTTTTTGCGAACCGGTAATCATCACACCAGCATCCAATGCCGCCATGTCAAAGGAATCACAGAGGAAGGTACTAATGGTATCAACTATCATGAAGCAACCATTGCGTTTGCAGAAATCACTCACCAAGTTAATATCATAATGAACACCTGTTGAAGTTTCATGCTTTTGGAGCAGGAATGTTGTAAAACCTTTGCCCTCGTATGGGGCAAGGTGTTCAGGCTTCAATGCCTTGCCATGTTCCAACTTTATTTCGGCGAACGGAATCTCATGAAGTGTAAGCAACTCCACAAATCTTTCCCCAAAACTACCACCGTTAATGACCAATGCTTTGTCATTTTTGTTCAGGCAGTTCATAATAGCAGCCTCCATACCTCCTGAACCAGAACTAGTCATAAAAACCACACGGCTATCATCGGTAGCATGTGCGAACTTCTTTATAAATTGTTCGTTTTCAAGCATGAGCCGAGAAAACTCTGCCGTTCTGAAATAAGGTACCTGCTCGGCACCGATAGCCCGTACTGCCTCACTGGACATTACTGGACCTACTGTGAAGTTCAACATTTTATCTCAATCTTTATAATACATTCTACAATCATGTTTTGGAACTCTCTCTTCTTCCGGTGGGAGTTTCATATAATCACCGTATTGCCCTCGCAAATAGTCATCAAATCCAGCACACGACATACATTTCATGTCTTCAAAATCTAAATCGACATAACTATCAAAACTATCTGCTGAGAAACAGAAAATCGTATTAAAGGTCCACTCTGAAGAGCTACTATATCTTTTTGTTTCTGTCCCATTGCATGAAGTGATAATTTCTTCCATCTTTCTGCACCAAAAACTAAAATGGAATGGTAACAATAGTACTCTACATATTGCTTTTGCAACATTATAAAACACGTTGGTGTTAGGTGTCCAATAGCTTTCTTTAAGTCTGATAACTGTACCTGAAATTTTTTGCACATCATGAATCATTTCATGATAAGATTTATCATCGTCTGGGATTCTGTCAATTGGAAATATTGATACCCATACACCGCGATTGCTTTTTTTTTCTCCAGCATAAAAAACCTCAGTATTAGGATCAACAACACTTGAGTATAAATATGGCCAATCTTTTTTTAATCGATGAGAAAGTAACAAATAGTAATCGTCTTTATAAACAGAAACAAACCTATCATAGTCCTTCCTCAACATCATCAAATCAATGTCGTCATCCCATGGAATAAAACCCTTATGCCTTACTGCACCTATTAAAGTACCTCCAGCCAAGGAATAATTAATCCCATTTTTTCTACAAAATGAATCAATGCTTTTTAAAATATTTAATTGAATCCGTTTTGATTCCTCTAAAGATATTTCTCTCATCTTTCTTACTTTAACTTTTCCTTAATGCTTTTTATTTCTTGATTATTGGTCACAGGCACTGTAATAGCCAAGCCATTTTCATCGCAAACACATTTGCAGATGTCAACCTTATGCCCAATTATCTTTTGGTCGGCAATATCCAGCGTTAGCAAAGCTGAATATTCAGCCTTTACACCATCTACCCAATAACCTTCACCTGGTGCAAAACTGAAATTGCCAAGTGCAGATGCAATCAAGCAGTTACCACGTTGATAAATAGGCAAAATAGTGTGAGCATGGTTACATACAATGGCATCGGCACCAGCGTCGGCGATAATGTCAAACAAGTGCTGAGTATAGCCCTCAACTTTTGAGTTGAACTGACCACCGCTGTGAAGACACATGATAACAATGTCTGCCTTTTGTTTGGCATCTTGGATAGTTTCAAGCATACTCTGTTCGAAGGCCTTGTTCCTGCCGCTTGCAACCTCAGCATGCGAAACACAATCGCCCACGATACCACTTGATGGTTTTGGCTTACGCACAAGCGACAACAGCTTGCCAGCAACACGTTTCCATAACGGACGATGATACTTGGGTTCTTGCTGTCTTGTTAGGTTGACAAGATATTCTTTCCCCGATGGCACCATCACTCCATTATCCGAAGAGTTGGTGCCATAGGTATAAGCCAAGAATGCCACCTTTGTTCCGTCAAAGTCTTTTACCAGATAGCTTGGTGTATCTTTTGACAAGTTTGTACCCGTGTAATCCAGGCCACTCTTTTCGAGCATTTCAATGGTGCGGGCATGGCCTTCAAAGCCACGGTCAAAGGAGTGGTTATTGGCTGTGGTGAGCATATCGAAACCAGCCCATTTCAAAGCTGGTAACAACTCGTCAGGGGTGTTGAAACTGTATGCTGCGTGTGTATAAACCGCCTTTTCGCCAGCCAATGTCGTCTCAAAACTGCCCACCACATAGTCAGCCTCGTCAAGCAAGGGCTTCACTTGCGCAAATATAGGCTTATAGTCACGGCTGCCATCTTGAGCAAGGCAGCCTCGGTCTTGACTCTCATAAATCAGGATGTCGCCCGTAAATAATAGTTTCATATTCCGAAAAGGGTTTATTCAATATGAGGATTGCCACGACTGTAACGATTCTGATTCATCGCATAGATGGCCTTCATTTCCTCTTCCGTGAGTTCGAAATCGAAGATGTTGAGGTTTTCAGCCAGATGTTCACGGCTCTTGCTGCGAGGTATCACCGTAACACCACGCTGCACAGTCCAACGCAGTACAATCTGCGAAGGAGTTTTCCTATGTGCATCGGCAATGGCACGGATTGTCTCATGTCCAAGGATGTCGGCTGAGGCATTCTCGTTTTTCCTCGTAGTACCAAACGATGCGTATGCCTCCACTTGGATTCCTTTGCTCTGGTTATACAGAGTCTCATCCACTTGGCTGTTAATCGGATTGAGTTCAAACTGGTTTACAGCAGGGACAACAGACGAAATAGAGACCAGGCGATCAAGATGTTTGGGCAGGAAAGAAGAAACACCTATTGCTTTAATACGACCCGCTTCATACAACTTAACTACATCTTCCCATTGCTTTTCAAATCCAGGCGACGGCCAGTGTAACAAGTACAAATCAAGATAGTCGGTGCCAAGCCGCTGGCAACTCTCTTCAAAAGCCTTTCTAACACTGCGGATACGGATATTGGGCAATTTTTGGTGATAGCCACGCCAATACAGATTGTTGATGTTCAACTTCGAGGTAATAAACATTTCCTCTCTTGGAATGCAGTTTTCTTTCAGGGCTTTCCCTATGAATTCTTCATTACCATAAAGCCAAGCCGTATCAATCTTTCTATAACCCACCTCGTAGGCCGTAGCGATTACCTTGCTCATCTGGTCGTTGGGAATCATGTGGGAACCAAGCCCCACCATCGGCATTTTTACACCGTTGTTCAGTGTTACATGCTCCATAGCCTTTACATGTTCAGTTTACCCATACTTTGCTCCCAATTGTCACGCCAGCCACGGTCTTCTACCATCTGATGTGCCACAACACCCCAGTCGTCGTTACCCTCCAACAATATTGGGCCTTCAGTTGTGATAACCACATCCCAACCTATGCTACAAAAACCATAGAAACACTCTGTAGCACGTTTGGCCAATGCCACAGCCTCATCGAAGAACGGTATCCTATAACCTTCAAAAATAACTCCAGTGTCGGGATGGGCAGTAATCCTTTTGTCTATCTTACAATAACCATATTTGTCGAGAGTGCCGTCTTCCTTAAGATTTACGCTCACACCGCCAAAGTGCCAGTTAGAACAATCTGTACCATGGGCTCCAAGCATGCCCATGCGTCCCATCACACGGAGACCATCTTTTTCACGTGCAACCGTAATGCGTAGTGTATTAACAGCATTGGGATATAATTTACTCATACCTTCATGTTGATTGGTAATATAGTCTTGAATAAGGTAACGACCATTGCTCACCATTTCTTTTAGTTTCTCTACGTTTATCTCTTTACCTTTCACCCAGAGTTTACCACCATCACAACGGAGATGGAAAATACCCCATCCACAGAAGCCGTCTAACGGTTTAACCATTAGGTCATAATCTAATTGAGTTAAATCCTCCAAAGATTTCAATTCACTTGAAATTAATTTCCCATCCCTGACTGTACCATAAACATGTGGGGTTTTTATTCCGTAGGCCTGACACATCTGTGAGAAAATCCATTTATCGTTCAATAAAGCACACATGTCGTAATGCCAAAGCATGGTTGGCAAACCACAAGTAGTATTAATCGTTCGAGTAGCAATCATATTGACATTATCGGCAATGAATTCTTTTGCACGACGATTACGTCGGTCAACACCCATAGCGAAATAATCCTCTTTGATTGTACTACCCTGTGCAAACGCAAACCAAAGCTGATCCAATAAAATACGCATCTTTGACTTCAGAGGAGATCCTGCATGATAGGTATTCTTTCTAGCATCAAGTACCCATGGTTTAATGTGAACCAAAACATTAATAACACTTAATGGCACACGGTAAAACCACTTATACCATATTGACCATGGTTTTCTGTTTTTCTTCATTTTTATTCTACTTTAAAGTTTCTTTCATCAAACAAGACAATCATCAATAGTCTTAAATCCATACACCATTGGGATACCTGTCTTGAATGGCACATTCAAGTCCGGGCCATCCAGAATAAGGTGGTCGTATTCATCAATAATGCGTTCACCTCTTACATTTTGAGCCCATCTTAATATATCGTCAAGCGTAGGGGTTTGTATATTCAGTTGCTCTGCCATCCATTTGGCAATACAGTTGCCGTAATAAATATCATCAAGGAAGAAACGGTGGTTTTTGTCAATTTCCCAGGCACCGTGCTCGTTTTGGATAACTGGCGTTTTAATGGAATGTAGCGTTTGTGACGACAGAATGGAATCCATCACGTCTAAACTCCAATACTTATGCGAGAAATATTCTAAAGTGAGATAGTCCACCATGTGTTTGAACTTCTTTTCTGGATGCTGAAGCTTGATGGTTTCCCTGATTTTTGAATATTCTCTATCAAGACCTTCCATCAGATTAGCAGAAATCTCGTCGAACGTCCTGTAAAACAGCGGCACGTCTTCCTTATGCTCCCAGGTACGTCCATATTTCTTATGCAAACCGCAGCAACGAGCTGTATGTATGATTTGGTTGTCAACCGAAAGAGCCAGCGAAATAAAGTTTTCGCTCAAATCTGCCTTTCCTTTTCCAAACCAACGGAAACAAACCTGATTGAAAAATTCTTCATTAATCCATTCATAATTTGTTATTGGGTCAACGGCAACATAGTTCTCCGTCATGCAACCGTATGTGAGACCCCGATGGCCATATTCCACCATACGGCTCACCCAAGGGATTAAACCAAATGAAAAGGCAATCAGGTTGTCGAACTTATATTTTTTACGGATTTCATCGACCATCCACCTAAAATTGCCTTGACCATAGATGGTGCCAATTACCACAGGCTTTTCACGGTTCAGATACGGGGCAATGTTATGAAGAGCTATTCTGTATTGGTGCACCGGCATACAAAACACCACATAATCTGCAGTTGGAAACAACTCCTCGGGATTGTTGGATGCCTTTTTTAGGTCGCCAGAATATTTACCCATCACTTCTCCATCTGGATTATGCCATTCCAGCTCAATGGTATTTGCCCATTGTTCAGGTTTAGAGGTAAATATTGATACTTCGAAAACCGAGTCTCGAAGTAAGGGTATTAGTGTGTGGGCACTGTTGCCGCCACCACAGATTACTAATTGCTTCATCGGAGTTATTATTGGAGGATTAAACTCTATATGTTAAGATGCTTCTTAATCACAGCAGGGTTTCCTGCCACAAGAACACCAGAAGGCACATTTTTAGTAACGACCGAACCTGCTGCCACTACACAGCAATCGCCGATTGTTACTCCAGGGAGTATTATTGCATTAGCACCAATCCAGCAATCGTTACCAATGATAACAGGAGCCTTCAACGGTGGATATAAATCACTTAACCTGTTTTTAGGGCCATTAGGGTCGGCTCCGGTCAATACTGTTGCGCCATAAGCAAGAGTGGTATTTACTCCGATTTCTATCTTGTCTTTTGCTAAAATGAAACAATTGCGTTCAATTTCAGAATTGTCATGCATATAAAGGTTGGAATAGGCACCTACCAATTGGGGATTGCCAATGAAATACCTACATTCCTTTTCGGCTTTTCTAACGCCCAATATCTCATAGACGAATTGTTTGTTCTTTACAAGTGGGATTGTCAAAAGCAACTTTCCAAGAATAAATCGCAGTTTCATACTTTTATTATTTTTATAATCGGTCAGGATTGAATTTCTCTTTCAGCAACGACTTGCCTTCTGCGTTTACTACCGTGAAGACAGAATTCATATAGTTCACATCTCTAATTAGGCGTTCTGGGTTATCAACGGCCAAATATACCGACAATACTGGCCAGTCGGCAATACGACTTATATAATGGTCGCCCTCAAACTGGCGCTGCTCGCTTGCTACATACGAGGGCATCTTTTTAATTTCTTCGAGACCATTAATCTTGGAGATAGTTTCTTCACCCTCCACCAACAAATAATTGACACAAACGCCAATGTTATTATAATGGCCAACTTTAACGGGTATAGTATCAAAGTCCTTTGCCATCATACCAGTCAGTGCATAACGGATAATCATATTGATAGGGTCTATGCCGATGCATTTATTCTCAAGTTCATAATAGGAACCACCTAGACGGCACCCCATCTCATAGAAAGTAACCTTATGACCATCAGTATAACCTTGGAGGAAGAACAAACCATCCTTGAAACCGAGCGAGCGGAACATATTAACAACATTCTTTTCCACTTCATCAAGATAATAATCTACTTCTTTTGAAGGCCCTATCGCTAAATTAGCATAATTGAGAGCACCTCCACGGTCGGAACTTGCATAACGATCAAACATTGACACCATTCGAAACTCACCATCTTGAGCAACATAATTCATAAGAAACTCCCGACCAGTCAAATATTCCTCTATAATAGCGTTCTTCGTAGGTGAATAGCTTACTGCTTTTTCAAACTGTTTTTCCAATTCTTTTCTGTTATGGCATACATCTGCCCCTCGAGAGCCACTAGCATCCAAGGGCTTTACGAACACTGGATAAGATATTTGTTCATACACCTCAATTGGGATAGTTTCACCTATAAAAAATGTTTGTGGCACGGGAACATCGTAATGCCTACATTCTTCCTTAAATGAGACCTTGTTAGTACTCACTTCTATCATCTTTGGAGTTAAATAGCAAGGCAATTTCAAGCGATTGCAAACATCCAAGCATGGCTGCAATAAAATATCGACAAAACCTGTTGTCACACCACCCACATGTTCCCGTTGAGCAAGTTGAACCAAAGCATCAACATCCGTTGCACTAATCAACTCAAACTGATCAGCAAGTTGTTTTGCAGGAACGTCTGGATTGTAATCTGCTACAATCACATACAAACCCATCCTTTGAGCACGAAGAACTATGTCGCAAGAAAGATTAAAACCTCCCAAAACAAGCAACTTCTCACCATTGAATTCTTTCATTATTATTTTTTTTTAACTAATTATTTTTCTTTTTTTCTCTTGAATACGTTTCTCCATATTCAAATCATCAATTACCTCCATATCTCCTCCACCTTCGCCAACATCTTCTCTCTTTATTACATTCATTATTGTAAGCCAAATTATTTTTATATCAGTCCACAACGTGCAGTGATCCACGTACCAAACATCCATCTCGAACTTTTTGCTTAGCTTACAATGATTACGCCCATGCACCTGCGCCCACCCCGTAATACCAGGACGAACTTCGTGGCGGCGTTTCTGAATATCATCAAATACCCACAAGTATTCGATTAACAAGGGCCTTGGTCCAATCAAAGCCATATCACCCTTTAATACATTAAACAACTGAGGCAACTCATCAATTGACAATGACCTCACAAATCTTCCAACATTGGTCAAACGGTCTGCATCAGGCAGCAATTCTCCTTTTGCATCTCTTTCATCGGTCATTGTCTTATATTTGATGATTTTGAAAACTCTCTCATTTTTTCCAGGTCTATCTTGCGTAAAGAAAGCCCCTGCACCTTTATTGGCAAAATGCAGCCAAATGGTCACAACAACGAAAACGGGTAAAAGGCACGTTATCGCAGCCAATGAGAAAAAAAAATCAAAAATTCGTTTGAAAAAGTGTTTATACATATACTATTAAACGTTTTTTACGCTAAAAAGCATTGTCACTATAAAAACACGACACAATTCGAAAGGAAATAAATGAATGAAATATGAGCCGGCAGAAGGATTTGAACCCCCATCTGTTACAAACTACGTAACCGCTCTACTCTTAAGCTACACCGGCTTATAGCTATCTGTCAATAACTTGCATTATTTATTACACTGCTATTACTGCCAATAACCAAATGCAAAGATACAACTTTTTTTTGATTTAGACATTTTTTTTTACTATCCTCTATATTTGGGGAAATAGTCTGTATCTTTATCAAAAGTGGGGTCATCCTTAATTCTCATCTCTACAGCCTTGTTATAAACTTTCTGATTAAAGATGTATCGGCCGATATAAAATGATACATCAGGGTCCGGAGTGAAGCAGCGTTTGTATTTATAGATGCCGTCATCTTTGTGGTAGCCACCACCAAGAATGAACTTCTCTCTGCCCGTACGATTGCACCATTTCAGTATTTCGTTTTTCAGATAATCATTAGGACGAAACTCGTAATATTCAGCTAACGTACCCCCCAAAAAAGAATAGGCATACTTCTCTGAACAAAGCACCAACTCAGTTGAAATCACGTTACCGTCTTTCAAGACATGAAAGTACATGAAATTGTTAGGCAACAGACGCTCTATGTTCAAAAAATAATCTTTCCCAAAATAATAATATGAATCAGCATTATTGCGATCCATCGTAAGGTCGTATATGTTCAAGAAATCGTCAAGATGGTTGGTATTAGCCTCTATGATGATTTCCAAACCGTTGTTCTCTGCTTTTCTAACATTTTTACGAACTTTACGATCATAACGGTTCCAAATGTCTTTCTCAAAATCTCCAAAAGAGTTTACTACTACATTGGCTGAAAGTTCAATTGTTTCTCCATAGTAATTCTCTCGGAAATCAACATTGTCAAACAAATGGAAACGATGAAATTCGCAGATAATGTTATGTTCCTGACAATAATTAGTGAATGCCTCTTTATATGCTGCAACCAACTGCTTAATGTCGGTCACATTTTCGCAATACGGACCGCCATAACCATATGGAGTAACGATGTCATAATAGATTTGACCATCTATCTCCCACTTTATTTTGCGAAGAATAAATGTATATGTTATCTTGCCATAAGGACACCTAAAATCAAAAGTAGCGCTGTCGCCATCAATGTCTTTATAAACTTTGGCATAGTTTGGGTTGAAATATAAATCCATCATTGTTTCAAATAGTTCTTTATTGTTTCCAGAATCCTGTACATATCGAAATGGTCATATCGTTGGTCACACACCAACGACAACTCACTCTGATACAACAGTTTTGATTTTTCACTAATAGTATGCAAATCCGACAGCGGCCAATGCACTGGACAATAAATATTGTGCTCAATCAAATAGCGACGTAAATCATTGCGAAAATCAGATTTAACCCAAACAGGCATAAACAAAGGTGTATCGTGAGCTCCTATCTTTTGCGAAAAGCACTTGATACGTTCATCTGACAATTCGGTTATTCCCTGCATCAATATCTTGGCATTGTTTCTACGTATCATCATCAGCGACGGAAGATCTGTTTGTGCCAAAACCTCAAGTGAACGTTTGTCTGGTAATGTGTGGTGATAATTATGTTCAAGCATTCCCTCCGCCTCATTTATCCAAGCAAGGAACTGCTGCTTATCCACAACCTCATCGTTCATAAATTGGCTCTTTAAATCAAACATGCGGGTACGCATATCGATATACTCATCATACTGTTTCCAATTTGACTGGATGTTAGCTTCCAAGACATTTTTAGAAGCCACAAAGCCACAGTTCACATCCATCCACTTCCGATAGCTTCCAAACACATAGTCGCAATCGCTGTATTTAAAGTTGGAGTAGACGGAATGTGTGGCATCATAAACTACAGGTTTATTCTCATCGTGTTGCTCCCTGGCAATAGCCGCCGTTTCATCATCCACGAAGCCAAAATAATCGAGCAAGAACACCACATCACAACTATGGTTATTATCGAACTGTCGCTTTAACCCCCTCGCTGTGAAAACCACATCGTAAAACATAATCTTTACACCATGTTTCAGGAACGGCTCAATCATAGTGTGGCAGCAGTAGGAAGGCATATACACCGAAGTTTTGCCCTTCTTTACCATCTCTTCCACAATATACTCCAACGCCACGCGACCACTCAGGGTTTCCCTAACAGGCCATTCGGACGTATGTGGCCATTCACATCCATGCCTACCATAGGGGCTACAACCTGTCCAGAACTCGCTACCGATTTCTTTTTTCATTGTTCGAGGTGCTTCATTATAGTGTCGTATGTGTTTTCGATACGATAGTTGTCACAGAGAAACTGATACCCCCTTTCCCCCATCACCTTGGTGTCGGAGTGGAGCATTCTATCGACACAGTTGGTAAAGCCATCAACAGAGTTACTCTCACACCAGAAGCCAAAACCATTGTCCTTGGCAATAGAACCCATATCACAATTGGGGTCGGTAGCGCAAATCACAGGCATTCTATATTCCAAATAACTCAACAAGCGCGACGGGAAATTTGGGATGGTAAAACGATGGTCAAGAAAGATAAGACCCACATCGCAGGTTTTAACCAGTATGTCATAATCTTCTTTAGGCAAGAACTGCATCACGGTTGCATTACTTGGCCTGTTCGTATCATACCATTCCTGAATCAAATGCTTCTCTGTACCTGACCCAACAACAACAAAGTGGCAATCAGATCGATTCTTGTTGGCATCGAGACATTTCACCAAGAAAGGTATTCCTTGGGGTTTACCAAGATTGCCGCCATAAATAAAGACCGGCTTATCTACTGGCAGTCCATATTTAACTCTTACCTGATAACGTAAAACTTTTATATTTCCTCTTTCAACTGACTCGAAATTGACTCCGGAGAATGCTTCGCATTTCTCCACTTTCAACTCTATACTATTCGGAGCCACCTCCACACGCTTGGAATCTATTTCTGGGTTATTCTTCAGCACAAACTCTACATTGGCGGGACTCATGCAGCCTATATAATCTGACTGGCGGTAAAGTGCGATTTCTTTTTTTCGGAAATACTTGTAAAATACACTATTCTTTCCAAACATTCCAATATCCACAGCATTTTGCGGGAAAATATCTTTAAGCAGCAGGTATGAAATAGCCTGCGGGGTTTTCTTCTTTAAGTATTTCACTACCCCCATCAAAGTAATGGGTGGTGTACTGTATAATATTAAGTCAAACCTAGTGTTACCCAAGTACTTTTTAATAGCCCGTTTAAACTGAGACTCAATCAAAACCTGACCGATTCCTTTTTCAATCACATTGGTTTCAGTCAAGTTCAGTGTGCGCACACCCAAAAGTTGCACACCGTCAGTTTTACCTAAGTTTGTGGGCAAACCTGTACGCCGCTCACGTGGTGAAACAATCGTGACATGATGACCCTCATCGCGAAACCTCCGCATAAGGTCGGTATAAATCCCCCTCTCCTCCACCGATCGCGTTGGAGCCATGGTTAGAAAAAAAACATTCATTTCTCGATAATCAATTGATTATATAATTCAATATACTCTGCAAAACGATCAGATTTGTTGAAACGGCTTTCTGCAAGGTGGCGGCAAGCTTTAGAATAGTACAGATTTCCAACAGTTTTTACTTTTTGGATTTTTTCATAAAGCGTAGTTATATCACCATCAGCCACTACGAATCCAGTTTCTGGCGTGACGAGCTCTGGTAAAGCTGTGTTGTTAAAAACGATACCTGGCGTTCCGCAAGCAAATCCTTCTGCTATAGTTAAACCAAATGTTTCGGCCTTTGAAAGACTTAATACGACATCCGCTTTATTATACCATAAAACCAAATCTTCTATCGAACTTGTTCTTGGAACACAAATGATTTTTTTCGGTAACTTTTTCCGTGTATATTCATCTACTCCAATCAGGACTAACTCTTCATCATCTTGCAGGTAATTACTTAGTTTTGAATAATATGCCAATCCTTTACCCTCAGCCCAAACCGAAGAAACCGCAAGAATTATGAATTTATCATTTTTGAAACTGTTTTCTTGTGGTGCCGGCAAAGGTCTAAACAAATTCAAATCAACACCATTATTGATAATTTTTATGTCCGCATTTTTCAAAAAAGACTGTTTCACCAAATCTGCCAACCATTGTGAAACTGCTACAATATGCAAGTTGTGGTTGTCCGAAAACAATCGTTTCTTCAACTCATAATTGCGTTTCGAGCTGTCCTTTCGCCACGAGGCTGGATAGTCGTTGAACAACGGGCAATTGCCACACTCGGTTTTCCATCTCTCGCAGTTAACAAAAACGAAATGGGAGCAATGACCTGTAAACGACCAACAGTCGTGCAGTGTCCATACAACGGGGATGTCTGTGGCATTGAGGTAATCGAAAAGTATTTTGTAATTGATATAATAACCATGCAGATTATGCAAATGGATGACATCCGGCTTTATCTTCTTGATCTTTTTGACAAGCCGATGCGTTGCCCATCTATTAGCCAATCCGTCGTTGTCGAATAACCGCGCCGCTACCAACGCAACAACCTGAGATACAATACTCCCTATATGAATCAATTCAGACTGACTTGGATTGGCCTCTCTGCCATAAGCTATATAAGTTTTCCAACCTTGTGTCGCAGCTACTTGGTTAATTTGTTCAGCAATCTTACCAGTACTGCCCCAGTTGGCACAAGAATTAATTTGAAGAAGTGTGGGCATACTATTGCTGATAATGCTGTTTTATAGATCTTTTAACGAAAAACTTAGATGTTGCGTTTAATATATATTTGAATTCCCTATCTGTTACGGATTGCACCAAATTGCGACAGATTAGGTTTTTACTCTTTATCAAATCAAAATATCCTCCTGTAATGGAAGAATAGAGCTTTTTGTATCCAGCCTCAACACTTAGTTGATAAACTCTGTTTGAAAAACGTCCACGAGGGAAACAAAAAGCCGTCACTTCCTTACCCAACAGACGAGACAATTCTTCTTTTGAGTCAATTATTTCATGACGGAGCCCTTCTTCATCACAAGTTGTAAGATCTTTGTGGCTCCATGTGTGTCCTTCAAACAGGAAACCGTCTCTCTGCAATTCTAAGATTTGTTGAAGTGTAAGGTATCCTGGTTTACCTATCAAATCAACGGCAATAAAAACCGTTGGGAAAACCTTGCTTTCAATAAAAAAATCTTTTACATCATAAAGCCCTGCCCAACCATCATCAAAACAAACCATCACTTGCCCCTTCTGTTGGGTGATGTTATTCACCAGTTTGTAACCACATTTCTTGACCATTACAAAATGCCTTTTGATGGTCTCCAAATCGGTACCCATCCCCGTATATTTCCTACTCACATCATGATAATATATTATTTTACTATCATGATTGTGATGGAAAAGGTTGGAAAACCACAAGATTAACAATCTGGCAAACTCTTGCATAAAGCCCTGGCTAATATGTGTGTGCATTAATTGATGGGAGTGATATACTAAAGTCTTTAATAGTAAAATTCTCGTCAAGCACTTTATAACAGAAATTAGAATGAGATGGAACCTTGATGAATCCAAAGGAAGAAGACAAAGTGGTGTCTCCAATTGAAGTTGTATAGCTAATAAAATCCGGTTTTACTTCTTTCCGAATTAGCCTAACAACCTGTTTGACCAAGCTTGACGTATGTATGTGTTCTTGTTTCGATACCATATAAAGAATATGTGCATCTTTTAGTTTTCCTCTATGCCCAATCATAAATATGGCAAATACATTTGCATCATTAATTACGTAATACTCTCTATTTGGATAAGTAAAAAATCTCCATTTCAAATATTCCTTTGTCCAAATAGGAAGAATAGTATTGGGATTGCCTTTTTCAACTCTTACGTCATCAAGTGCAATAGCCTTTATCTCATCTAAATTACTCTGATTGGGAACGAATCCTTTTTTCAAATCCATTATATTCGTAAGCACATGCAAGAACCGTGTGATTCTAATCTTATAATGTTCCACATCGTTTCTACAAGTCCACCCCATATGTTTAAAGCCTATCAGACTATTTGCATTAGGGAAATTATAAAGAAACGGTATTTTTTGGGTTTTAGCCTCGCTCTCGGCTATGCTAATCAACTTCTTAAAGAGTCCATGGCCCTGATAATCTGGATGAACAAAAGTTTCATAACTTAAGGCACACGGCCATTTAACACCTTGATATTGAATTATTCCCTTTCCATAGGCTACACACCCAGCTACACAATCGTTGTCAAATGCACAAGCCAAAATAGCTTTACCGTATGGACTTTGTTCAAATTTCCAATGGAACCAGTCTTCGCTTTTTGCTGGTTGCTTATGGGCGATGGACATACCGCTCAAAAAACTTGGAATATAACTATCATCCACTCCGTATTGCCAAATTCGTAATTCCATATTATTGTTGAAAATTTAGATGTTTGTTTTGTTGATACTAAATGTGACAAAAACAACATAAAAAAATACACTAATCATCCTACCCTTTCAAATAAAAGATAACGAAATATATACATAAACAACAAACTAATACTCAGTGTAATAAAACTAGTAATGGGAGACCTTACTGAAAAGAAAACATATGGAACAAATATTGCTACGTTTAATATATTAACATTATTTCTCTTTTCAGTAAGTAAATATTTACAATAAGAATCCAACTTCGCCAAAAGATTTCCTAATAGTAAGAAAAACAAAAATGAGAAATATCCAAAATCTACATACAACTCACCCCAAACACCAACTGAAGCACTATGTCCCTCTGAGAAATTACCATACATATGAGGAAGCCAGCCGCCTGTCATTGAAGGTTTATTTTTCCATATCTTACGCGGTATCCACCAATAAAAGATAAAAGAACTTTGTTTCCCATATGAATAACCATTTTTGTTGCAATAGTCGAAAAGCCATGTATTTGCATGAATAATACCTTCAATACTACCATATGAGACTATTTTGGCAGGTAACTGACTCTTATTATCTATTGATTTTGTTATTAGACTTGTATCGTCCTCAACAGAATTAGCTCCATAAACCCTAATACTAAGCATCATATTTAACGTAACCATAAGTATCACCCCCACAAAAGCATATACAACTAAGTCCCGAATTTTTACGCAATAAAGTTTCAACTTACCTGAACCAATTGCAAAACTTAATATAGAGAAAAGAAGCTTAAAACGGGTCCCTTGCATAAAAAGCAGGGCAAAGAACGGTAAAGATAGAATAAATGCAATCAGAAAACCTCCTCTTTTCTCTCGATAAAAAAATGCCCAAAGACCTGGTAAAACAAAAGCAAAATTAGAAACAACATATACGAATTCTCCTCCACTTGCATCAGAATATGCTCTACCATAATGCCAAGCCAACGATGCACTAGGTAAAACTACAATAAAAAAAATAATTGTAGAAACAAGACAAAGAGCAACATACCACGTTTTATTATTTAATCGATAATCATGAACTAAATAATATTTCTTGGTTCTCGAGCAATAATATGCAATAAGCAATACATTATTACCCACAATTATGTATCTTGTTACTATTAATACATTATAGCCTCCATTAGTAACTATCAACTCAGATAATATAATAAAAATAAAACCGACCAACCATATTATATCAAGCGACAGATTTTTTGTCGATAAATAGTTCACAAAAATGATACCAAAATACAAGTAAAAACAAACATTAGCAATTAGGGATAAGTCGTCTGTTAATAATACAAATAATGAAAATGACAATAATGCCACTATTGAGAAAAACTTATTGGGGAATCTTTTTCCATTCATAACTTCCCCTCCCCCTTAAACCTGTTCATAATTACATCAACATCTATTATCATTTCGTAATCAATTCTCTGCATAAATGATAAGGCTAAAAATGAAAAAAATTAACAAAAGGTACATAAGAATTTAGTTGTCAAGACTGAAATTAGGACCAACCATATTATTCATATAGATAATTGAAAATAGATAATATTAGAAAATATATAGATAATATGATTTAACATCATTAGTGTCTTTGTATTTTGGGGGGAATTGCTACAATACATATACACAGAAACAGTAATAATAGTTAGACTTAGGATTGTTTTCTATACCTTATCTTACGGGCGATTGGTTGGAGAATATCCCAAAAGTTCAAAAAAGCCTCAGGCTTGAATGCAAATGTCCATCCAACATATAACGCAACATAAACTACTATTTTTATGATGCCATCGGGATACATACTCCAATTTACCAAATGCGCACAACCGTAACTTAAAACAGCACAAATCGCCGATACACTCAACACGGGAAACAAATCTTTCAATTGAACATACCACTTGTACCCAATGTATTTGGATACCAGACCCATATTGACAGAAAAACTAAACCACTGGTTAATCACCGAACCTACCAAAACACCTTTTATTCCAAATAAGGCCATTCCCCCGACAATACAAGCCATTCCAACACTTCGTTTAATCATGGTCCAAACAAATGTAATTTTACTTTTTCCAATAGCCGAAATCGTATAGAAATTGACTGATTGCAGGCATTGCGCCAATCCTCCAATACACAATATTTGAAAATAAGGCACACTGGGCAACCATCTCTCCGAATAAAGCAACACAAACATCGGCTTGGCAACCAATATCATGATAAAAATAATAGGGAATGTCACATACGCTAATGCCAAGACTAATCTTTTTACAATATTACCCAATCTTTGAAGGTCATCCTGAGCCTCAGAATAGAGCGGAAAGGTTATCGAATCTAATATTTGTGAAATCGTAGTGGATACCACCCCTTCTGTCCCACTTGCCTTTGCATAATATCCCACGGTGGACGGGTTATAGACTCTACCGATAAGCAACCCTTGCAGTTTTGCACTAAAACTCGTCACCAGATTGGAGAGGAACATATAAAAACCAAAACTGAACAATTCTTTAAATGACTGTACCGAGAATACAAATGTAGGACGCCATTTAATATAAAACCAAAAGATGAGTGAGGTCAACCCTGAAGCAATCAAATTCTTCGCCACTAACGACCACACTCCAAACCCATTATATGCCATCAGAATTGTTATACCTAAAGCCACACAATTTGTGATGACCGAAACAATCGCTATGGACTTGAAACGGAATTGTTTTACCAGCTGGTTCGATTGAACGATATTGAATGCATTGGCAAAGAGAACCAAAGCCTGTACACGTAGTACTGGATCCAGAAGAGGCGTTTTGTAAAATCGAGCTATCGAAGGGGCACAGAAGAAGAGGATAGCATAGATTAATACCGCCATACCCATGTTCCAGAAGAATATAGTTGAATAATCTTCTTGGGTAGGCCGCTTCTTTTGAATCAATGCCGAACCGAAACCTCCATTAACGATAGTTCCAGATAACAGCATGAAGATAGCCAACATCTCGACACAACCAAAATCCTCTGGTAAGAGTAGTCGTGCCAAAATAAGGTCTGACACAAAGGTGATGAACGTCACCGAATACTTTTGCACGGCCGTCCATACAACCCCCGCTGTGGCTTTTTGTCTTAAATCTTTTTTCTCTTCCACAATCCTTCCTTTTTTTAACAATTCTTGGATGATTTAACCATATTCAATTGTTAAAACTATCTTAAATGTGGATGTTCGACTTGCTCAAATACTTTAACAGACCCCAGTTTAATACACTTCTATTCGGGATATACGAATACTTCCATTTAGTTGCACGGTCAAACTTATACAATTGAACCAAGTAATTAAAGAATGATTCGTTTTTTGATTGATTAGATAACGGAGTATCACTAATAATTAAAGTAATTGCATTATCTATATCTTCTGACTGAACAGTTAATACTCTCCGATACGAAGAATAATCCAAGCCTAGAGTCCATTCTGACAACTGCAACAACAAATCAAAAGATTTCTCTAATCCTAACTCTCGCATCACCTCGCCACAAGCCTCAGGGACCAAGTGGTTTTTATGAAAGAAAACATAGTACGCAAAATCTACTATATTTCTTACTGTAATCCGCTCATGGGGATTGTTCAAATGAACTAACGAATGAACAAGCAAATGCACCAATCCAGCCATCACTGGTAAAACATGATATCCTCCTTCTGTCAATACACTATCTGCTGTCGATGCGAATAGATAATCATCAACTCTCTTTTGTAATTTCGTCCCGTGTATGAAGAAATTCTGGTGGTTTTCTATTGTAACCCCAGAATAATTAAAAACCGAATGCTTACCACCAAAATAAAAGGAATTACTTGCCAAAACCTTGTTACCCTTCTCATAGTCTCCATAAAGGAAGATATCTATATCACTCGACATTCTCGATTCGGGCTTGGGATACATCTGAGACAACCCAATTCCTTTTAACAACAATAATCGAATATTATTTTGAGCACATACCTTAACTATATCTTTCAATACCATCCGTTGATGCTCATAAGCGTTCCAAACTTCTTGGGCTGAAAGCCCCCAATTGATTCGTTGTTGTCTCGGAGGTTGCATCTCTTTCGGCAACTTACATATCCCATCCCACACCCATGCTAAAACGTTTTGCTCGGCAGACATGTCCATCAATACATCCCAATCAATGACAGTCCCTTTCAATATAACCGGCTCTCGATTAAAAACAGAAGCCCTTAAGAGTTCCAGCATATCAGGAAGAACGGCTTTGAATGCATCTACCTTGGATTCTTCTACTTGGCCATGATTCATAACATTCGTCTTACGTTTCTCATTCTCAATAGTTCACACAGGCATTGAGTATACATTTATTCAAATAAAGGTGGGTTCTATTAATTGCTTGCAATTATAGTCTAAATTCTTATCAAATTCAAAGTGTGAAGTTTAAAATTCTTTAATTCTCAAATTCTTGACAAAAAGAAGCCCCCTAAAGGATGTAACCAAAAAACATAAGTTTTTTACTTTACAGTTAATACAAAACTATTTGGATAACTTTCTCTGTTAACACAGAACGCATCCAGAAACAACATTCTCGGTCAATAACACAAGATACGCTCTCATTTCAATACTCCTATAATTATGTGTCGAAAGAAACAGTATTATTATCCTATCGAATTCAAAAACAATTAACGTTCCAGAACAATTTGATAACGCAATTCACATAACTCAAGAAGCTACGTTCTATCTTGATCCATTAGACACTGTCACCGGGCATATCATTCAGAACAAATACATAAACATATTATTCTAAAAACATCCCAGACAGTATAAATATGGGGGACTTCTATAAATCACCTCAAAGAGGTGATACGATTAATAACATGGTACAATCCGAAGGAACAGTGCCCTGACACTCAGACATCAGGGAACTGCGTCGCGAAAGGACGCGACATCTATATAGAATTAATGGAACCCACCATATGATAGTTAATACTAATATTCGATTTATCTTCTCTTTTCAAACATATACCAATAATATGAAACGTAGGCCACTCTAATCAACGAACTACCGATTCTCACATAAGAGTCAACGTCTTGATGCAAATTGGGATCACTGATGGCTTTTCTTTTCTTCTTGTCGGTCTGTTCGACATAGACAATATCATTCTGCTGGAGATAGTATGCCTCGGAATTGAAGAGGGTCTTCTTTGTCATGTCTATTTCAATCGGAATTACGGAACCTTCCTTTTCCCGTATAACTATTACATTCTCCCTCCGACCATCAATGGTTATGTCCCCACACATGGCCAATGCTTCGAAGATGGTCAGCCTCTCTCCCGTTATATGCAATTCTTTCGGATTCCTGACCTCTCCAACCACAGACACCCTGAAATTCATCGGACTCACCGTGACAACTGGGTCAATAACATATTCACCCGATATTAAACGTTTCTGGATTACGGACTCAACCGAATCATATTGCAATCCTGCAACATTAATTTTACCCAATACTGGGAATGTAATGAACCCCTGTTCATCAACCAAATATCCAGGCACCTGACGCTGTTTCCTATTTCTATAAGTATCTGACATCTGCTGTTCACCATTGTGTTCTCCAGACATATTCAATCGACTCATCTCCAACGCCTCAACATGGGTTTCCTGGTTAAAAGGCACAACACTTTCCATCACCTCACTGTTGACATAGATATAAAGGAGATCTCCTGGATGAATCGTGTGAGCATAGGTAGTGAGTATCTGTTGTGCACTATCACGCTCTGCATCACTTATGTATGCAAGTTCCTTATGCGAACTGCACGAGGCGAAAACGAACATCAAGGCAATAGCTGAAATAAACAGCGTTTTTTTCATCAGATGTATGTTGATAAATATCCATCATAATATCCCCAAATAATCAATGGGCCTAACATGATGAATTGAATGAAAAACACAAAACCGAACAAATAAAAAACTCGCCTGATATACACTATACACATGTATCCCAAGCACTTACACAAAAACCATCGGGGAAATAAATCCCCTCTCATCATTTACAAAGATACGATTATTTTTTGGACTAACAAAATTTTAACTTTTCTCAAGCGTATTATTCAATTTCTCTTCCCGTATTTCTCAGTTAGGATTTCACAGAGTAAAAGACCATCTCTTGAGATTACACCTATGGTGGGTTCTTTATATTTGTTTTCATTGTCGCGTCCCTATCGGGACGCAGTTTTCTGATATCTGAGTGTCACGGCACTACGCTTTCGGCTTGTACCGTGTTATTAATAGCCTCACCTTCGAGGTGATTTATAGAAGTCCCCCTATAGCTTTCTCTAAGAATTCATCATCCATCGACGTATAAAAAGTATAAGGTCTATCTGGGTCAAAATATTTTTTTCAACTATGTTCTCTTAAATATTCAAGTATAGCTTTCCACACTCGCAAATATCAACAAAACCCATTTTATGATGGAGTGCCCGAGCACTTTCAGGGTAATATACAGAAAATATTCTTTTGCCCTCACTTTTTAATCGGCTGCAAGAATAGTTATATAACCTACCAGCCAAGCCTTGACCACGATATTTAGGCGATGTAATGGAATATGCTATAGTACAAACATTTTTTATTTCCGCACCAGTACCAACGTGTGCTGCTACTTCATTGTTCTTGTGAAGCACATAACTTCTCACATAACCTTCGTTAATCCTATCTTGCATTTGTTTCAAAAGATCTTCAAAAATATACGATGCTCCAATATTCTCATCTTCATACAATAATCTCGCCACTTCTGGAATATCTTTTTCTTTTGCTATTGACACTTCGTCATCCTCTATCCTATCTGCCGACCCAATCCACTCTCCTATATGGCCAAACTCCGACCTAAAACCGAGTTTAGACAATTCGGGCTCAATCTTTCTTATTGTTTCTGCCATAGCATTAACCATTGTGGGCTTCACTTCTTTCACCAACTCGCATATTTCCGCTACATCAAAGTCGCTGGTTCTTGAAAAAACATGCAACGCTGTATGATAGGATAAGACAACCGACGTTATAACCCCATCTTTAGTTTGTATCCATGTACGAGTCGTATCTGACAAGCAACCATATTTTATAACATCAAGATACAGATAGAGACACTTGGGATAATCCTCACCTATATAATTGAGGAGAGCTTCTTGTTGACTATTATTACATTGACTAATCATAATTTACTACTCTCACTCAATCCATATAATTAGTATATGGCCTGTCTGGGTCAAAAATTATCTGATCGTTTTTCTTACCACGTTCTTCAACAGGGGGGTATTTCATAAATTCACCATATTGAATCTCAAGCAGATTTTTGTAACCACCGGGGACAGGTACTTTTATGGTTTCAAATGGCCACATAATTACCTTTTCAAAGTCCACAACGGGATAAATTGATTGTTCTTTCCTCAATATAGTCATTACTGAAATAGCATAGTAGTCCGAGCCGTGGTATTGTGGGTTGGATGCAATTCTGTGTATCTCCTCCCATTCATTCAGTGGATTGTCCGTTGGATATTTCGCAATCTTTTCAAGCTGAGTATCATCCAAGTTATCACAACCTCTTTTCATCCAACTCGAGCAACGCATGATGTGATCTGTGATTTTAGCTCTATCTTCATCGAATTTTAAAGGGTCACAATAGTCCAATGGAAAAATATCAATCGGAACTCCTTTTTTGAATGGTTTATTTTTGAATATTTTAGGGACAAACGATGTTTCTAAATTCATGAGTGCTATTGATGAGTAATAGCAGCTGGGGTCTGTGTATGGGGTTCTAAGAAAATAAGGATACTCAAGTTCTTTCGGTGCTATTTCCATCAGTTTATTATAATCTTCTCTTGGCATAGCCACATCCAAGTCATCATCCCAAGGTATAAACCCATTGTGACGTATCGCTCCCAACAACATACCACTATTAGCGAAATACCTTAACCCATGCTCATCACAAAGTTCTGCCAAAGTCATAAATAAATCAAGTTGTATTGCCCAATTCATTTTCATATATGCAGGAATATGATAGTCGCACTTCACCTCATCTTTAAAGAAATCCTCACCGAGGATTGCCTTCATGTCGTGTTTCATTATTGCAACCATACGCAATACATTTTATGAAGTTTCTTTTATTTATGCGGATAATTCACGAACTTGCACACTGGCTTTTCTATATCCATCAACACTGCTCCAAGCGACATGCCGGTACCAAAGGCTGCGAACATTACTTTCTTTGTCGTCTTGCCGTCGGCATACATCTCTTCGTTATGTTCGCACAATGTCACAGGGATGGTTGCACTGCTGGAGTTTCCGTATTTGGGTACGATGTCGTTGAATAGCCTCTGTTCGGTCACCTCCAAACGTTGGGCAAGTTTCTTCAGCGTGAAACTGCTCGATTGGTGGCAGACAAAATAATCAATCTCATCCATTTTTTCACCGGATGAGGCAAGAAGTTCTTCCATCACCTCGGGTGTTTTGTTGATAATGATATTAAATACCAAATCGCCCAGCATCCTTAAATGCTGTTGTCCGCGCCAATTGCCAAACTCGTCTTCTGTCTCTATAGTCGTTTCTGGCGTAATCGGCATACGCGTACCACCAGCAGGAATATATACCGCAAAAGCATCCTTGCCATCATTCTTTAACGAGCACCACACAGGACGCTCGTCACATGTGTTCTCAATAAGACTAATTGTTACGGCATCGCCAGTGATAGGTCGGCTTGCACGGTCTCTTGTCGAGACACGGAAAGAAAGTAGATCTCCAGCTATTAGCAAGACCTTCTTGTTTCGCATGGCATCCAATGTCATGAACGAATAAGTCAAACCCACAATGTAACCGTTACACCCTTGGGATATGTCAATGCAAACCACGTCCTCGTCAAAATCAAACTTGCCTTGAACAATGTTCGAAATAGGTGGAATGAAATGGTCTGGAGAAGTTGTTGTAACAATAATAGCTCCGATTTCACTTTCTTTGAAGACCCCATCTTTCAACATCTGTTCAATGCCATGGATGGCATAGTCTCCCACGGTTTCTCCTTCCAGAGCCACACGACGAGTGCCAAAGCCCATGACTTTCTTCAGTTTTTTCATCTGGGCTTCTGTAAACGAATAGTTCCCAATTTCGTCCATGAAGTCCACTTCGTGAGTGGGTAAGACAGAATATACGGCACTAATTTTTTTACCCTTAAACTGTGTCAGCATAACTTACTTCCTGTTTTTTTCGATGGTTTTGCAAATAGCCTCCACGTTACAGAAATTCTCAGGCAGCACATCAACACCGCTGATTGACACACCCATCTCTGTCTCTATTGAATCCACAAGACTTACAATGTCAAAGGAATCCAACATCCCCTCTTCAATAAAATTCACATCTGTAGTAAAATCAAATTCCGGACGCAATTCCGTCAATATCTTAATAATCTGCTCTCTCATCTTTTTTTCTTTTAAAGTATACTGTTTTATTGTGTAGTGTTTATAGTTTAGAGTTTAGGGTTGTAATAAGTTTAGAGTATTAAGTTAATTGTTTGTTAGTTGATGGCTTATATGAGTTTAGAAGTCCCGAAAGGAGGCGGGCATCGTCTTCTATCAGTTGATCCATATTCTGACGTTCGTCAGCTGTAATATAGCCGAGTTCTTCCGCTATTTCAAACTGGGAAGAGACCTCCATCAAAGAACCATAAGCCATCTCGATAAAACGAGACTTATCTTTTAATGAGAAACGATTTACCCCCTCTGCTATGTTTGAGATAACAGAGATTGATGCCCTCCGAAGTTGATTGCACATGGCAAAACGCTCTTCGTCAGGAAACTTCTTCAGAAGTTTATAAGTCCACTTGACAACCTCCTTGGCTTTCTGATAAGCTATCAATTTTCGATAACCAAATACTTCCATACTTTCAACTTTACACTTTTTAAACCACTCTAAACACTAAACTCTCAACTCTCAACCTTCATTACATAGTCAAACATGTTTTCTTCTGCAAAGCCATAGTGCTTATAACGTTTGATAGCATTCTCGTTGCTACGAATCACCCAAAAAAGTTGACGTTTAGTATCTTTTCCTTCCTCAAAGAACCGCCTCAGCAGCCGCGATCCTACTCCCCTGTCCCGGAAGTCGGGATGAGTGAACCAATAACGGAGGTAGAGTGTCGTAGCATTCATCTCAAAGATGAGAAAACCGGCCACATGGCCTTGTTCTTCACACAACAGCACATGTCCTTGCCGAGCATATTCGAGTAGTTCCTCATCATATGGAATCTGCTCCGTTTTGACATCAAAATACTCATGTAGCAGCCGACTGACATGGGGAATATCCATTTCTGTAGCTTTACGTACTGAAGAGTCATCCTCATACTCCATCGGAACTGT
>JAEEGL016874944.1_pt1 | contig 26271 bp, 23 predicted proteins | sample 9134231 | NCBI WGS metagenome assembly JAEEGL01 (sample SAMN16246548, study PRJNA631951) | gut metagenome | biome: gut microbiome; feature: rumen; material: fiber-attached | host: Bos | place: Iran: Karaj | collected 2018-10
AGTGCATCCTGCTTTTCTAAGGCTTTTCGTATCATACTTGTTTTTACGGGTTTATCTTCTTCTAAATAGTTTTCTATATCAGAATGTCTGCCTTTTTTTAATGAACCGATTATTCTTTTTTCTATAGCAAGCCTTGAAGCATACGCTTCTAAGCATCCGTAACCGCCGCATCCGCATAAACGTCCGCCTACATCCACTATAATATGCCCGATTTCGCCTGCCGTACCTGTTGCACCATAACGAAGTTTTCCGTTTTGTACAATACCCGAACCTATACCGGTGCCTACAAATATACAAATATAGTCTGTTTCATTGCGTCCTGCACCAAAATACATTTCTCCTAAAGTTGCTATTTCTACGTCATTTCCAAGATACACAGTCTTTTTAAATTCTTTTTCAAGAATTTCTTTTATATTTATATTTGAACAATCCAAATTCGGTGCATTAATGATTATTCCGTTATCTCTGTCAGTTTGTCCCGCAGCACCGATTCCTATATTATCTATATCTTTAATATTTATTTTACTTTCTTCTAATACTGTATATATTGAATTAATAATCTTTTGAACAATTTTTTCGGTGCCTTTATCTTTTTTTGTTTTTTTCTTGACAGAAGCAACTATTTCACCATTCTTCTTATTAACTATGGCAGTCAAAATTTTAGTACCGCCTAAATCTATCCCGATTGAATATTTATTCATTTCATACCTCTATAACATTATAATTATAGCATTTTTAATTAAATAGTAACACGACCTTTTATGAATTTGATTATATTAATATAAAATACAAAATTTTAGGGTTTAAACTTTTACATGATTTGGGTATAATAAAATAGTGATAGTTTATGGAGGCAAAAATATATGCGCATTACTGTAAAAGGGCGTAACATTGAAATCACGGATGCAATTCGTGCGTATGCGGAAGAAAAAATCGGGAAAGTTGTAAATCATTACGACCAAATTCAATCTATTGATGTCGTTCTTCATGTAATTAAAAACCCGTCTGTTTCTCAAAGTCATACTGCAGAAGTAATCTGTAAATTTGTTTCCGGTTCGGTTAAAGCGGAAGAAAGTGCTGAATCAATGTATGCAAGTATTGATTTAGTTGCAGACAAACTTAACCGCCAAGTTAAAAAGTTTAAAGAAAAACAAATTACTTCTTCTAAAAACGCATCAATCAGAACTGACAAAATAGAAGATAAGGAAGAAGTAACATCAGAATAATATTTAAACAACAGAAATACAAAAAAGAGTCCTATATTCGGACTCTTTTTTGTATTTATATTGTATCTCTAGCCTAAAGCAGAAAAATGTTTTTTTGATACATTTACTTTTGCTTTAACCGAACCGTCACTATTATATATTGTTAATTCTCCATCAGGAGCAAGTGCAGAATATAACTTACCATCAGGATTATATATATATGAAAATCCTCTTTCAGAAGCTTCAGCAACTAATACACCGTCTTTGTTATAATATTCTAATCTTCCGTTATCATATTTATCATAATAACCTTTTGAGTCGGAATAACGCACAGCACCATTTTTCTGTCTTTCGTTTTGGATATTTTTATCGGGCAACAAATTAATTTTATTTATCATGATTCTTTCCATTTTTTATACCGAATATATAAAACATCTAAAAAAATTATTTGCTGTTAAACTTTAATTTTTCTTTTGTGTAATTAATTAATCCACCGGAATTAACAAGTTTTTGTATTTCATCAGGGAATTTATTACAAGAATATTCTTTTCCTGTTGTTATATTTTTTACTAACCCTGTTGATAAATCAAATTCTATTTCATCATTTTTATTTGTTTCATCAGGCAATGTCGGATGTTCAAGAATTGCTAAACCTATATTTATTGCATTTCTATAAAAAATTCTTGCGAAACTTTTTGCAATTACCAGAGAAATTCCGGATGCTTTTATGGCAATCGGAGCATGTTCTCTTGAACTTCCGCAGCCAAAATTTTCTCCTGCAACAATTATATCTGATGGATTAACCTCTTTTGCAAAACTTGAATCAATATCTTCCATGCAATGCTTTGCCAATTCTTCTTTGGAAGCAGTATTCAAATATCTTGCAGGAATTATAACGTCTGTATCAACATTATCATAGTATTTCCAAACTTTACCTTTTTTCATTTTACTCTTTACTTCCTTAATTATTTGTACTATACTCTGATTATACATTACATGTTAGAAATGTTAATAGCACAAAAGGAGATTTAAATGATGGAAATGATTGGTGAAACAGCTGGACAAATCTGGAACTATTTAAATGAAAATGGTGAGACTACTCTTGCAAAAATGAAAAAAGATTTAGACCTTAAATCTAACTTCGCTGAATTAGGATTAGGCTGGTTAGCTCGTGAAGGTAAAGTAGAAATGTCAAGAAAAGGTACATCTACAAACGTAAGATTAGTATAGTTTTTTTAATAAATAAAAAGTCCGACTATATGTCGGACTTTTTTTGTGAGAAAATACAGTAAGTTAGATTTAGTTAAGGGTATATCGATGGAACAAGTAAAAATAAAAGAAGAATTTCTAAAGCAAGCAGCACTGTTAGCAAGAGGAGCAGAAGTTCTGCCTGGCGGAGTTGAAGAACTGGCATATAAACTTCAAAAATCAAAAGAAGAAAATAAGCCATTAAGAATTAAACTCGGAATGGATCCTTCAAGACCCGACCTGCATCTCGGTCATACTGTAGTAATGAGAAAAATAAAACAATTCCAAGATTTAGGACATAAAATTATTCTTATAGTAGGTGGCGGAACAGGCATGATAGGCGACCCCTCAGGCAAATCTGACACACGCCCCAGCCTTACAAAAGAGCAAGTAGAAAAAAATGCACAAACATACTTTGAACAAATTTCTAAAGTTGTCGATGTAAGCAAAGCAGAAGTTGTAAACAATGCCGATTGGTTATGGAAACTTGATTTTGTTGAAATGCTTAAACTCGCATCAAAAGTTACAGTTGCACAAATAATGACACGTGACGATTTTGCAAAAAGATTTTCTGAAAATAAACCAATAGCTTTGCATGAATTTTTCTACCCTTTAATGCAAGCATATGATTCTGTTGTTGTAGATGCTGACGTTGAACTTGGAGGTACGGACCAAAGATTTAATAACCTCCTCGGAAGAGAAATTCAAAGTGCATACGGCAAAGAACATCCGCAAATGGTTATGCTTCTTCCTCTGTTGGAAGGCACTGACGGTATTGTTAAAATGTCTAAATCATTCCCCGAACACTGTATCAGTCTGACAGATTCTCCCAAAGATATGTACGGGAAATTAATGTCCATATCAGATAATTTAATAGTTAAATATTTTGCACTATTAACTGAGATATCAAATGAAGAATTAAAACAAATAGAAGAAAAATTAAAAACCGAAAATCCAAGAGATTTAAAAATGAAACTTGCTTATACAATTACTGAAATGTATAACGGGAAAGCAGCAGCAGATGAAGCACAGGAAAATTTTGTAAAAGTAGTTCAAAATAAAGAAATTCCTGATGACATTCCCGAAGTAAAAGTTAATGAAGATATATCTTTAATAGATTTTATATCTTCTTTTGATAAATCCTTGAGTAGAAGCGATATAAAAAGACTCGCAGCATCAGGAGCTATAAAAATAAACTCCGAAAAACAATCTAACCCTTCTTATACAATTACGAAATCACAGCTTCCTATTACAATTCAATACGGGAAAAGAAAATATATAAAAGGTGTATAAATATGCGCTTGCTTAAGAAAGCATTCACTCAAATAAAAGAAGATATTTCTACAATATACGAAAAAGACCCTGCGGCAAGAAGCATTTGGGAGGTTTTGTTCTGTTATCCCGGATTACAAGCTCTTGTTATGCACAGAATTGCACATAAATTACATTACTGGCACTGGTACTTTATTGCAAGATGTATTTCTAACTTTTCGAGATTTATAACAGGTATTGAAATACACCCAAATGCAAGAATAGGAAGACGTTTCTTTATAGATCACGGAATGGGAGTTGTTATAGGAGAAACAACAATTATAGGAGATGATGTCCTTCTATATCAGGGTGTAACCCTCGGCGGAACGGGTAATGAACATGGGAAAAGGCATCCTACACTTGGAAACAATATTGTTGTAGGTTCGGGTGCAAAAATATTAGGCAATATAGAGATAGGTTCCAATTCAAGAATAGGCGCAGGTTCTGTTGTAATAGATAATGTTCCTGAGAACTCGACAGTAGTTGGTGTTCCGGGAAGAATAGTCAGACAGCAATTATTAATAGAAGGTCAATTAATGCACAATAGAATACCTGATCCCGTCACATGTCAGTTGAACAGATTGACCTATGAATTGCAGGATTTAAAAGAAGAAGTACAAGAAATAAAAAATAAACAATGAAAAAGGCGGATATAAATCCGCCTTTAATTTTGTTATTGTTGTTTCGGAATTGCGATTAAAATTCTTTTGCTGGATCAAATATACCGGTAAAGAAGGCACCGATAGAGCGGCATAAATCCCAGAATTGATAGCCGGATGCATCTCTGATTGTTTCATCTTTACCACATACTATTTTCAATAATTCTTTTTCTGTAGTAACATCAACTTTTGAAGAATCCGGAGCAGATTTTAATTGTCTATGTTTTTCAAATTCATCTGCAGCATTATCTCTGATAAATTTTATTAAATCTGCTGACTCTTCACCGTTTCTTTTTGCCAATGCCTTTTCAATTTTATCTTGAGCTTCTGCTCTCAATGCATTTTCATCAAGGTCTTTATATCCAGGTTGACCTTTCATATGTTCTATTAAGTCATTATATTCTTGCAAAGCCTCATCTTCTTTATGTCTAACTTCTAATGCATCAATGAAGTTTGTGATTTCCTGATATACTTCTTCGCCTCTGGAATTATATTCATTCTCATCAGATTCTTCTTGATCATAAACTTTTTTTCTTCCTGCAAGATTTTCCAATTGACGCTCAGCATTATATCCATATCCAAATGTTGAATAATATGAGCTATAAGCACCACTACCACCAGAATAACCGGTTCCATATAGACCAAGAGCTATTGACATAACTAACCTCCACCTTTAATTAAAACTATACATACTAACCACATTTATATAAAAACATTTTAGAAAGCAAAATTTCTTCAAAAAGTTATTTTCTTAACAATACTTAATATTTAATTAAAAAAGGTGTATTAAAATTCCGCCTATAGCACCTGATAATATTATCAATAAAGGATTTTTCTTCATAAAAGAGAACGGCAATATTAATATTATAAATAAAATTAATGAATAATAATCTATGTGAAAATTATTTTGAATTTCGCTGTTTACTATTGTTTGATACAATAATTTAATGCCGATTGAGGCTAATAAGGCGCAGGCAGCAGGTCTCAATCCTGTAAATATATCATTAACAGTTTTATTATCCTGAAATTTAGTAAATAACTTTGTTATTAATATAGTCAAAATAAACGGCACGGATACTATTGATACAGTTGCAATTAAAGAACCGATAATTCCTGCAGTAGTAAAGCCTGTATATGTTGCCATATTTATTCCGACAGGTCCCGGAGTGATATTTGATACAGCAATCATATCCGTCAATTCATCTACCGTAAACCACTCATATTGAGATTGAAGATAGTATAAGAAAGGTAATGCTGCATATCCGCCGCCTATAGCAAAAATTCCTATTTTTGTAAATTCATACCAGAGCAAAAAATATAGTTTAAGCATTTTTTGCTCCTTTCAGCCTTCCGTATAATAAGGCAATTGCACCTGAAATAATTATTATAAGAGTCGGCGAAACAGGTAATATAACCAAAGCAATAAAAATAGAAAAGAAAAGTATATATGAAAATACCGAATTAACACTTTTTTTCCATAAATCTTTTATGGTAACAAGAATAAGTATAATAACAGAAATTCTAATTCCCGAGAAAGCATTTTGAATAATCGGATAATCAGTAATACCGGTTAAGATATTAGCTAAAATAACAATACATATAAACGCAGGTGCAACAATACCTGATAATGCCACAATTGCGCCTAAAATTCCTCTTGCTTTATATCCTGCACATACAGAAATATTACCCGCAATAATTCCGGGTATACACTGACTCATCGCATAGAAATCAACAAGTTCTTCATCATTCATCCATTTTCGTTCATCCACTATATATTTTTTGAGCAAAGGAACAATTACATAACCTCCGCCTAATAATTGAATTCCGATTATGAAAAATATTTTAAATATTTCAAACAATGACTTATTCATACTTTAGCAATTCAGCCATTCGAGTATTCTATCTGAAACGTAGCTGAATGTATTAATTTCGGGGAGTCTGCCTGCTTCAATATTTTTTGAATAAATAATAACAGGAACCTGCTCTCTTGTATGATCAGTACCGGATACTGTCGGATCACAGCCATGATCTGCCGTAATAATTAACAAATCATCAGGTGTCATCGCTTTAATAAATTTAGGTATATATGTATCTATCTCTTCTATAGCTTTTGCATATCCTTTATAGTCATTTCTGTGACCGTATAGCATATCCGTATCAACTAAATTTGTAAATATAAATTGTTTATCAAATTCATTTACATCATATTTTTTTGTTTTAAGTTGATTTAAATCCAACTCGTTACTAATAGCCTTTAATGTTATTTCAAGACCTTCCGTGTTACCGCCTGTATGGATTGCATGTGAAATACCTTTACCTACAAAAATATCTTCAATCTTTCCAATACCCAAAACAGCACCATGATTATTTATAATTTTATCGCAAGCTGAATCTTTAAATGGCTCGACTGAATAGTCACGTCTTTGAGCACCAATTCTGACGGGTTTACCATCGACCATATGATAAGGACGAGCTATAACTCTTGAGACATTATATTCATCTGTTAATATAGAACGAGCAATTTCACAATATTTATACAAAGTTTCTAACGGAATCACATCAACATCAACAGCAATTTGAAATACGCTGTCAGCACTTGTGTATATAATTGGAAATTTTGTTTTTGAATGTTCTTCATGAAAATCTTCTATAACTTTAGTACCAGAAGCGGGATAATTAGCAAGAATTCCGCCGCAATTAGTTTCTTTAATAAATTTATCAATAATTTCTGATGGAAATCCGTTAGGATAGACTTTGAATGGCTTATCAAGTATTAACCCCATCATTTCCCAGTGACCGGTAGTTGTATCTTTACCCTTTGATTTCTCTTTCATTATTCCATACTGAGCAATTGAATTATTGTTTTTGGGAATACCTAATATTGTATCCAAATTACCCAACCCAAAATTAAAAAAGTTTTTAGCATTAAGCCCGCCGACTGATTTTGCAACATTACATAATGTATTGCATTCGGGAACATCACCATATTCGCTGCAATCAGGCAAAGCACCTATTCCCATTGAATCAATAACTATTACAATAGCTCTTTTCATAACTAACTCCTATTATATGAATTAGTATAATACATTCTGATAACTTTGTCATAAAAAAAGTTCTGTTAAACAGAACCTTTAAATAAATCCCCAATCTCACCAGATTAAATCTTTTTAATTAATAGTCTATAACTTACATTCAATTTAAATAATCCCCATTTTCTCACTCTCTCTTATTAAGAGAGATAAGCCATCACTCCTTCCAATAGCTGCTTTTCTCTTAGTGTTTTTATATTAAAACTTCAAGATTTGGGTTACAAGGTAATATTTTTTAATGATTTTTTACAAATGACCATGCCCCTTAACTGCAGTGTTTAAACTAAGTTTTACAATCGTTAATATTGAATTTTTCGGCAATTTTACACTTTTTTTACTTGACAATGTCATGTCCAATCAAACTGTGAAATTGAGCATATTTGCTATAAATATAGCAGTTTTTTAAATGTTACAGGCATGAATTCATGCTTATTATAAATTTTAAACTAATAAATCTGATATAATAAAGTAAAATAGACAGGATATATTATGATTTTTAGATTTTTAACATCAGGCGAATCTCATGGAAAATGTTTAAATGCAATAATAGAGGGAGTGCCTGCGGGAGTAAATATTAACAAAGATTTTATAAATAAAGAACTTGCACGCCGTCAAGTCGGATATGGAAGAGGCGGCAGAATGCATATAGAACAAGACACTGTCAACATAATATCGGGTGTTCGTTTCGGCAAATCAACCGGTGCGCCAATCTGTATTGAAATTCAAAATAAAGACTGGGAAAATTGGAAGATTCCCATGTCAATTGAAGATGTCGAACAAACAGAAGAAAATACGGAATTAATAAAAGCAAAAACAATTAAAAATGTACGTCCGGGACACGCGGATTTTGCCGGAGCATTAAAATATAATCATACAGATATAAGAAATGTATTAGAACGTTCAAGTGCAAGAGAAACTGCTGCAAGAGTAGCAGTCGGTGCCATTGCGAAATGCATATTAAAAGAATTTAATATAGAAGGGATTTCCACTGTCAGACAAATAGGTAAAATCAAAGCAGATATTCCGAATAATTTATTTGATAATAAAGGAAAACTTGAAGAGAATGATTTGAGAGTTGCGGATGAAAATGCATATAATCTTATGAAACAAGCAATAGATAAAGCAAAAGAGGAGGGAGACACTCTTGGAGGAAGTTTTACTGTTGTTTTTAAGAATGTTCCTGTAGGATTAGGTTCTTTTGTACATTGGGACAGAAAAATTGACGGACAATTAGCTCAAGCCATTATGAGCATTCAAGCAATAAAATCAGTAGAAATAGGTGCCGGTTCTGATTGTGCCGAGTTAAAAGGCTCTGAATTTCATGATGAGATATTTAGCGAAAACGGTAAATACATAAGAAAAACAAATAATGCAGGCGGTATTGAAGGCGGTATGACAAACGGCAAAGACATTATTATTACAGCTTCTATGAAAGCTATTCCGACTATGTGTAAGCCTCTAAATTCAATAGCCCTTGATAAAAAAGAAAATGTTTCGGCTCATTTTGAGCGTTCTGACACATGCGCCGTTTCTGCCTGTGCTGTTGTAGCAGAAGCTATGACCGCCATTATTTTAGCAGATGCAATGCTTGAAAAATTTTCTCACGACAGCTTATCTGAAATGAAGAATAACTACGAAAATTATCTTAAAAGAATTTCCGAAAGGTAGTATATGAATATTTCTTTAATTGGAATGATGGGTTCAGGTAAAACTTCCGTAGGGGAACTTCTGGTTAATAAGATAAAAGGATTTTCTTTTGTTGATACTGATGCAGAAATTGTTAAACAGGAACAGAAAACCATAAATGATATTTTTAAAAATAATGGTGAAACTTATTTCAGAACGATTGAGACAGACATCTTACGCGAAATATTCAAAAAGGACAATCAAATTATCTCTACAGGCGGAGGCATTGTTTGTAAAGAAGAGAATATACAATTACTAAAAGGCAATTCTCTTGTGTTTTATTTAAAAGCAAATGATAAAATACTTTTTGAGAGAGTAAAAAATAATTCCGAACGTCCTTTATTGAATGTTGACAATATGCACGAAAAAATAATATCCTTATTAGAGCAGAGAGAATCATTGTACGAAAAAGCACATTTTATTATTAGTACTGACGATAAATCAATTGAAAAGGTTACGGAAGAAATAACAGGTATAATAAATGACTGTTGTAGAAGTTAAAATTAAAGCACAAAAAGAAAGTTCATACCCTATTATTATAGAACAGGGCTGTCTTGATAATGCATATAAATATATTAAACAAAATTCAAATGCTAATAAATATTTAGTTGTAACAAATACTACAATATTCCCGTTGTATGGTGAAAAATTAAAGAATGATAATACGGAATTTATAATACTCCCAGACGGAGAAGAACAAAAAAACACAGCAAACTTAAATAAAATTGTAGATAAAGCACTCGAAATAAAGCTTGAAAGAAAAGATGCAATTATTGCACTCGGCGGCGGAGTTATCGGAGATATGGCAGGTTTTGCAGCTGCAATATATCAAAGAGGAATTGATTTCATACAAATTCCTACTACACTGTTAGCTCAGGTAGATTCATCAGTTGGCGGTAAAGTTGCAGTTAATCATAAGCTCGGCAAAAACATGATAGGGGCATTTTATCAGCCGAAACTTGTTCTGACTGATACTAATACACTAAATACACTTGATGAAAGACAATTTAAAACAGGATTAAGCGAAGTTATAAAATATGCATTTATAGAAAAATCCTGCATGGCAAAAGAGGATTTTAATTTATTAAATTTTCTTGAAAATAACAAAAAAAGCATATTAAACAAAGAATCAGAAACCATACAAGAATTAATAAGAATATGCTGTGAATTAAAAAGTGCCGTAGTCAATCAGGATGAAAAAGAAAAAGGATTAAGAGCCATACTAAATTTCGGTCATACCTATGCTCACGCTATAGAAAATATAACCGAATATAAGAGATACACGCACGGTGAAGCTGTTTCAATAGGAATGAAGCTGATATTTGATTTAGCAAAAGAAACAAATAGAATAAGTAATGACTATTATGAACGCGCCATAAATCTTTTAAATAATTACGGATTAGTGATAAATCTTGATTTAAAGCCAAATAAAGAACTCTTCTACAACATAATGAAAAGTGATAAAAAAGTCTTAAACAATAATATTAATTTTATAATACCCTATGCCGAAAGATTAGTACGAAAAGAAAATAATATTGATAAAAATATAGTTTTACAGGGCATTTAATATATAGGTATCAGAGAATAAAGGGGTTTATATGAAAATATTGTTATCTAATGACGACGGAGTTATGGCAGAAGGTATAAAAGCGCTTACTACTGCTTTAAGCAAAGAACACGATGTATATGTTGTTGCTCCCGACAGAGAAAGAAGTGCTGCCGGACATTCTCTTACGCTTCATACTCCAATCAGAGTTGAAGAACTGGAATCAAAATTCGGAGCAAAAAGAATATGGATAACGAGCGGAACCCCTGGTGATTGCGTTAAAATAGGAATAAATGCAATTTTAGGAGAAGACGAGAAACCTGATTTAATTATTTCAGGAATAAATCATGGCCCAAATCTGGGTTCTGATATATTATATTCAGGAACAGTAAGCTGCGCGATGGAAGGTGCTATGATGGGATATCCTGCTATTGCTGTTTCGCTTGCCAGTATGTCATCTGAGCCTGAATTATTTAAAAATGTAGCAGAATTTATGCTAAAATTCATACGAAAAATAAAAGAATATAAATTTCCGCCAAAATCAATTTTAAATGTCAATGTTCCGGGTATATTGCCGGAAGACTTAGCAGGAATTGCAATAACAAGACTGGGCGGAAAAATGTTTACGGATGAATATGATAAAAGAATCGACCCCAGAGGAAAAGTATACTACTGGATGGCAGGTGAGCTAATTAAACAATGTGAAAATGATGATTCGGATTTAAATGCACTAAGGTGGAATAAAGTTTCCGTAACTCCCATAACATTTGAAATGACACTAAATTCAGTAATTCCGAATTTAGAAGAAGTTTTGTGTAAAGAAGAAATATCTGATTGGCAATAATAACTCTTTACAGATATAAACATAGAATTCATGTTTAGAATATAATGAATTTATGTTTAAGTATGATGTAATAGTAGTTGGCGGCGGACACGCAGGAAGTGAAGCAGCAGTAGCTTGTGCAAGGCTTGGTGCAAAGACGCTTCTCGCTTCTTTAAATCTTGACAATATTGCACTTATGCCCTGCAATCCTGCAATTGGCGGACCTGCCAAATCTTGTCTTGTACGAGAAATCGATGCTCTCGGCGGCATTATGGGCGTCGCAGCAGATGCAACATATATGCAATTAAAAACATTAAACTCATCAAAAGGACCTGCAGTTAGAGCATTAAGAGCGCAATCAGATAAAAAAGAATATATGAGATTTATCAGAAGCCTTATTGAAAGTGAAGATAATCTTTCTTTAAAACAATGTACTATGACTGAACTTTTGGTAGAAAACAACATTGTAAGAGGTTTAAAAGACGAATTCGGACAAGAGTACATTGCGCCTTGCGTAATTTTGACTACAGGAACATCACTTGAAGCAAGAATTTGGGTAGGATTGCAATATTTAGAATTCGGCAGACTGGGTGAAGCAAGTGCAAAAGGACTTTCACCATCTCTAAAAAGACTGGGATTTAAAATAGGAAGATTAAAAACAGGAACACCTGCAAGAGTTGATGCAAGAACAATCGACTTTTCAAAAATGACGGAACAACCCGGAGACAAAAATCCTTCATTCTTCTCTTTTCTTCCTGACAGACCAATAAGACCGCAATATCCTTGTTATTTAACAAGAACAACTGATAAAACACACGAAATAATAAGAAATAACCTTGATAAATCACCGATGTATTCGGGATTAATACATGGTATAGGCCCAAGATACTGTCCTTCAATAGAGGACAAAGTCGTAAGATTTGCACATAACCCTTCCCACCATATATTTATTGAACCGGAGGGGAAAAACACCTATGAAATGTACGTTGGAGGATTTTCAACAAGTTTACCCGCATCTGTTCAGATTCAAATGCTTCATTCATTACCGGGACTTGAAAATGTACATATTATGAAACCTGCATATGCAGTAGAATATGATTATGTTCCTGCCGTTCAATTAACACATACGCTAATGACTAAACAAATAAAAGGTTTATTCTGTGCAGGACAGATAAACGGAACATCAGGATATGAAGAAGCAGCAGCGCAAGGTCTTTTAGCCGGAATAAATGCCATAAAATACTTACAAAATAAAGATATGATAACTCTTTCAAGAGAATCCTCATATCTTGGTACATTAGTTGATGATCTTGTTACAAAAGATATTGACGAACCGTATAGAATGCTTACATCCCGTTCAGAATACAGACTGCTTCTAAGACAAGATAATGCAGATGAAAGATTAACAAAAATAGGATATGAAGCAGGACTAATAGATGAAGAAAGATATAATTCTTTCTTAAAAAAGCAGGAAACGATTGAAAACGAAATTCATAGACTATTAACAACAAAAATTTCGCCTTCTGAGTCTGTTAATAAAGCATTAGAAAAATATAACGAGCATATAGACCGAGGATTAAAATTGTCTGAATTGCTAAAACGTCCTAATGTAACATACGAAACCTTAATTGATGCGGATGAAGAGACAAAAAATCTTGCTCTTACAAGAGATGTTTATGAACAGGTTGAAGTAAAAATAAAATATGACGGATATATAAAAAGACAAATACAACAGGTTAGTATGTCAGACAAACTGGAGAAAATCAAAATACCTGATGATATTGATTATAAAGAAATCAAACATATTTCTATAGAAACAAGAGATAAACTTGCAAAAATCCGTCCCGTAACATTAGGACAGGCATCAAGAATTGGCGGAGTTAAACCTGCCGATATTTCCGTTCTTATGGTTATGATAGAATCACATAAATTAAAACATAATTAGACGATAAACTAATTATTCAGCCTTATTTAAAAATATTTTAATAAGTTTATTTCTGAAAGAAACAGGAAATCTGGATAGCCACTCTGCAAATATTGCCTGTTTACCGATATTATATGATGGTTTTGGATTTTTCTTATTAATAACTTTAATGATTTTATCTACAACTACGTATGTTTCTATTGCATCTGTATTGTTATCCAATGCTTTTTTCTCAAAATACAAAAGTTGTTTTGAATATTTTTCTTTATGCGTATCACTTATATTATCAAAATAGTCTTTAGCTGCTTTTACGGATTTACTCCATATAGGAGTTTTTATTGATGACGGTTTAATTGAAATTACTTTTATTTTATCTTTGTTTTCAAGAGCAAAACAATTAAATAAAATATCCATAGCTTTTTTTGATGCACAATATGGTGCAACAAAAGGAAATATACCGGAAGATGCCATAGAACTTATATTAATAATTTTACCGTTAGCCAAAAGCGGCAGGAATTGCTGCATAACAGCAACAGGACCAAATGTATTAACATCAAATTGCTCTTTAATTTTTTTGACATCAATCAACTCAATAGGTCCACCAACTGCTATTCCTGCATTATTTATTAATACATCAAGTTTTTTAGTTTGTTTCATTACAAACCAAAATGCTTTTTCTATACTTGCATGATTTGTAACATCTATATAAACGCCTATTATATTATCACTTAAATGTTCAATTTCTTCTTTATCAACTTTCCTTCTTACACCGGCAAAAACTTTATGACCTTCTTTCGCAAGTCTTATTGCCGTTTCTCTGCCAATCCCCGAAGATGAACCCGTAATAAATATTGTTTGTTTTTTGTTATCCATAATACTTTATAATTAGCACAAAATTTTGTTATAATCAAATTATGAATTTAAAAACAAATACAGAAAAAGGTAAAAAAGGCGAAGATATTGCCTGTGAATACATTCAAAAATGCAATATGAAAATTATTGACAGGAATTGGCATTATTCTAAAAATTCCGAAATTGATATTATTGCCGAAGACAAAGAAACACTTGTATTTATAGAAGTAAAAACAAGAACATCAACGAATTACGGACACCCTTTTGAAGCAATTACAAAAGAAAAAATTCAAAAAATATATTCAGCAATTCAAGCATATTTGCGTTTATGCAATAAACCATATAAGAAATACCGCTTTGACGGTATTGCAATAATTGGGTTGAATAATCCTAAAATCGAGCATATAAAGGATATCGGTCAATATTAGCAGTTTATATGTTTCTATTTATATTATATAAGGATTTTTTTAGCTCAGCCTGATTTACGCACTTACGGGTTCGCTCGGCTTTTGCCTCGACTCCACCCTACCGAATTTTTTGCAAAAAAAATGTTTGCAGTTATGCAAACATCAAATAAACACGAGGATATTAAGAGAGAGAGTAAAAAATTTTTTTGTGAATCATTTTACCTAAAATGGTTGATTCGTTTTTCCCTTAACATTGCCTCTAGTTTTTTTGAAATTAGAAGTACTACTCCTTTCGTTTACTGTCTACTCTTATATAAAGTTTTTTTATTTTTATTTATTGCGCAGCATGGAATTAGCATGTAACAATACTTAACAAATACGTTAATAAAAAAACAGAGCTTGAAGCTCTGTTTATTTTTTCTTATCTATGACAATCGGAACATTCTTATTTAAGAACTTTCTATAATTAGTCTTCTTTTCTTTCTTCTGTTTTGATCTGTCTTTACCAATCTTATCAGGATTTATTACTTCTGATTTCTTAAATTCAACATCTGAATCCTTAGTACCGACTAACATAGTAAATAATAGCATCGTATTTCTACGTTTAGCATCATATCCGACTATAACTCTTGCATATTCAGGTCCGACACCAACCATAATTCTGCTTTCTTGGAACATCTTATCATCATAATCGCTGTTGAATGCAAGTGAGCCCATATAACCAAGCGTTAAATACTTACATACCTTTAAGTTTTCTATTATAACGAAGTTAGAACGACCATATCTGTATCTGTCGAAGTAGAATGGTGAATTCTTTCCTGCAGTAGCAGTTTCATAGAACATTACAGCCTGATGCCAAGGTCCTAATTTCGTTCTTATTGCAGGTCCAAAACGGAATAATCCCAATGTTTCACCTGAAGTATATACAGTTGCTGCAGTTTGAGCGACTAAACCTGTTTGCAAACCTACAGTACCTTCTTCATTCATATATGAATAAAATGGTTTATATGTATTAGTCATCCAACGGAATCTGGCTTCTGCATCATGGTAGTCAGTATGGTGATTCCATGTATTTTTATCTATAAATACACCTGCCGAATATTTCTGCGAGAACTGTAATTGCAGATCAGGAACGTAATCCGATCTTGAATATGACAATTGAGCACCGTACTTAGGCATTCTGTATCCTAAGAACCATTCGCTCTGGTTTGCATATCTTGAATATTCCAAAGACCATCCGGGAGCAAACTTTTGTTTACCTCTTATGACTATTTGGTCAACAGAAGTACCATATGCAATTTCCGTCATATTCTTAGAATTTCTGAATCTTGCAATACCGCCAAAACCCAGCTTATCATTTTTATATGTTAATATCGGAGCCAATTTTAATGTAGAACCACCGGGAACATTTAATACTACAGCAGGACCTACATGCATACCTAACATAGCCATAGAACCGATTTCAGGCAAATTAGTTTCAGCGCTGGCGTGCTCTTTATTTGTTACTATTCTTACAGACGGAATTGCTGCAATTCTATGATTTTTCAAATATAAATCAGCATTCTTGATGGTTATAACTTCGTGATCTTTTTTAGAGTCTATGATTATTTTATTTGCTTTTATTTTATATACACCCTTAGATGCATCCGACAATTTGTAATTCGGGTCGGGGAATACTCTTGTTTCATCAATATATGCAGCAAATGACCTTCCGCCAAACTTGACAACATCATCTTTTATAATTTTAGCAACACCGTCATATTCTTCAATTTTATCGGAATATAAAAATGCTTCTTTTGCACTCAATTGAATATCTTCCGTACTGGTTATAGGATTTTCAATCCAACCGTTAGGCTTACTTAAATCTAATTTTACAAAATCGCCTTCAGTAGTTGATGTTGGTGATATAAGCACTACATCTTCATGCGCTTTTAATATATTTCTGTCATAATTAAATACTATTTTATGAGCCGTTAATGTTGTATTTTGAGCTTTAAAGAATACTCTTGCATTACCAATCGCTTCAACTTCAAACCTGTCAGGAAAATACTCCATATAGTCAGCAGTCAATTCAATATTAGGCTCTACTACAGGTTCGGGAGCAGGTTTTTTCTTTCTTTTAAATATATTAAATTTGTCTTTTAAAGCTTTATATTGAGCCTTTGTTTCCGCTCTGTCGATTTCCCTTTGTTTTTCTCTTTCTTCTTCCATAATAGCTTTTTCAAGCTCTTTATTTGTCATTTTTTTCTTTTCGGGAGTTACAAAAGTATCATCAGAAGTTTCAACAAGCCCTTCATCAGTATTTTCCGTGTCATCAGCAGAAATATCATTTATTTCATCAAGATTTAATGAAGTTTCTTCAATTTTATTGTCACTGCTCTTCTTTTGATTTACTGCAGGAACTTCGTTTGAAGGAAGAACATCAATTGTTTCTGCTTCAGTTTCCTGTTTAACAACAGGCATTGGAGGCATAACAAATTTTTGACGTTGAGTTACACCTTTATTTGCAGGCTGAACTTTTTTATTTTCTTTCCTTTGAACAAATTCCTGTTTCTTCTTTTTCCAGAAATTAATAACAGTATCGTGTTCGTGTCTCATATCTTCATCCTGATATGTCGGATCAAGTTCAGAGAAAAACGGGTCAAAACCTGTTTCAGGGAAGAAATCCGCACTGAATACCGAATTTGTTGTAATTAACGTAGCTATTAACAATATAATTAAATATCTTTTCTTCATTTAAATTCCTTTATAGAAAATTGCTAGGATTTTGCGGTTTACCGTTTACGCGAACCTCAAAATGAAGATGAGGACCCGTTGAATAACCGGTAGAACCAACATAGCCTATTATCTGACCTTTTGTAACATTTTGACCGACCGAAGCCGCTTGTTTTGACATATGCGCATATAATGTAGAAGTCGGTTGACCACGATATAAGCCATGGTCTACAATTACAACTTTACCATATCCGCCATACCAACCTGAATATATAACTTTGCCGGCATTTGATGCTCTTATCGGAGTACCGTATGCAATGGCATAATCTATACCTGTATGAAATATCCTTGATTTAAATATCGGATGAATTCTGGTTCCGAATGGAGAGCTTATCCTTGCACCAGAAACAGGCAACATAAAGGCACCTGATGTACTTATATTTACGCTGCTGTTTTTAGTTGATTTATATATTAATGAAGCTAAGCGATCCGACTGCTTTCTTAACTCTCGTTCCGATTTTTCATATGCTCTTTTATCATTTTGGATTTTTTCAATCATTGATTTATTTTGATTAATAGCAACTTTAATATTGTTATTTTCTCTGTCCATATCCTTTATGATGCGAGAGAGTTGTTTTTTCTCATTTTCGAGTCTTTGCTTTGTTAAAGCAATTCTTCTTGCTTCATCTTTTAAAATAGCCATTTTGCGTTTATCTGATTGAATTATCAAATTTTGATAATAAATTCTGTCTAAAAATTGACTCAGACTGTCAGTTGAAATTAACAAATCAAGTATTAATGTATGCTTAGTTTTGTATATTGTTCTTATCCTTTCAGCAGAATCACCTTGTCGGCTATTATATTGAGCCAAATAAGAATTCAGATTCTTTTGCAGAGAAACAATATTTTGTTGCTTCGCACTATATTGACTTTGCGACCTTTTTAGCGCTTGCTGATTTCTTTCAAGCTTCTGTTGATTTCTGCTGAGCTGATTATTTGCCTGTCGTTCCATTTTACGTAAATTGCTGATTTTTTGAGTTATTTCAAGACGTTTTTGTTCAAGTTTTTTCATTTGCTGCTTTTCTCCGGCAGCATAAGAGCAATTGCATACAGATAATACCATACACAATATTACAAATATAATAAATGCGCTCTTTTTGAACAACTTCATTAAAACCTACCGCCCTAAATCATTATTTCATGACTAAAAACAGCATTGAACCAAATGTCCAAAGTAAGAAACAAAACGTTATTGTTAATATTATTACTTTTCTGTTATTTCTGAAAAATTCCATACTATTACCCCAATCTATATTGTCATAATATAATTTTACTCTAAAAATCACAGGAAACAAATATATTAAGGGCATTTTTACATTATATTTTCAAAAATAAATTTTACCAGACAGAATCATCCCAGCTTATAGAATCCAGTATTTTTATCTTTTCATTCATTCTCTGCATTTCTTCATATTTTTGAACTGCATCTTTTACTGCGGACAAATAGCTCGTTCCGTTTGCAGAATCAAAATCAGACATTAAAGTTTTTAATAAAATTGTTTTTAAACTTGAATTTGAAGTATTATATGCTATTTGAAGCATATATTTTCTTTGCTGAGATATTATTTGCATTAATTTTTGTTTGTCTGCCTCATCAATAGTCATGTATTTTGAAACAGTACCAAAAATTGTATTAACTTCGGCTTTTGATAACGGGTTTCTATATCCTTCGTAGATTCTTTCAATAGTATTTATATTGGGTTTATATTGTTCATATGAACCCGTTTTTGCAATTTGTACAATAGCTTTATTTATTTCAGAAAATGTAGAATTATAAAGTTTTACAGCAGTTTTAGGATGTTTTGAACTAATATCGGATAAAACGGCAAATGTTTCTGCACGTCTTATTTGTTTTACACTGTTTTTTTGAGATAATTCTTTGATTTTATTTTGTATCAATTGAGTATATTTATCGGGTGTGCTTTGTTCGAGTTTTTTTATTTCTCCTGTTGTAAATCCGCTTTCTATTTCATTTGCGAAATCATCAACTACTGAATTTATTTTTAATAATGCCATTCTTGCAGCAAGTTCTTTTATTAATCTGTCTGCAAATTCCGAATTAAATCCGTTATGAGAAGTCTTTTGGGTTTTTTGAGCAGAAGAATGTCCGACCGAGGCAGGTTGTTTCTTTGCTTGAACATTTTGCGCTGTAGGAGTTATAGTACTTTGAGGTTCTGCTTTTTTCTCAACAGATGATTCGGCTTGCTGCGGTGGTCGTTCAGAAACTTGTTTTGAAGTATTTCTTGTTCCGATTGAAGATGTTTGTATTGCGCTAATATTCTTAGGAATAACAATGCTTTGAGCAGGCTTTTGAGGTTGTTGATGATTATCAGCAATTTGTTCTGCTGAAGCAGTTTGTTCGGTTTGTTCTGCTGATATTTTTTCATCAGCAGCTGCCGCCTTTTCAGGTTCTTTTGTAGTTTCAGGTTGCATTTCCGGCTGAATTGACGTTTCTACATTTTCTTGTGCTTTAGCTTCTTGTAATTTTAGACTTTGTTTCTTTTGCTTTGCTTCAATTGTACCAATCATCAAAATTAAATCATTAATGAGTGTTTTGATTTTATTTTGTGAATTTCTATATCTGATTAATTTTCCTTGCCATGTTTTTGCGGGATGTTTTATTTGAGTAAATCTGTCAATAAGTATCGGATTATATTCTGATTTTACAGAATCAGCAAAAATAATTAAATCTGAATATTTTTGAGCTATTTGTTCATACTCTTCAGGTTTACACAATGGTTTAACCGTCATAACAGCATTACCTACATTAGGAATGTCGTTTTTAAACATATTATTAACATTTTTAATTATAAATATTATTTGATATTTTAAAGAAACAGCTTCTTCGTCTTCTTCAACTACATTTTCGGATTTTTTAGGTTGTATAGGTTGTAATTGTTTTTCCATATACTCATCATATAAAGCTTCAGCATCATGCAATATTGTTTCTGCTTGTTTTATACCTTCTTTCGGGGTAATTTCTGCTTTTAATATTTGAGGTTTTATTTCTTTCTTTAATCTGTCTCTTAATTTTACTAATTTCTTTGACAAAGTAACATTTTCTTCATCATCTTTATTATTTTCTTTAGTATATTTTTTAAAGGCTCTTCTGATTTTTTGAAGTTTGGTAAATATAGCATCAACTGCAATAATTCCGTCGAATTTTTCTTTATATTCCGACTGAGTAATCATATCTGATATCATATCAATAGTAGATGAATTGAATTCCTGAGTTTCTGCTAATATTCGTTTTGCTATACTTACAGCATAATTTAACTTATCTTCTAATGATTTTGTATCATCCGAATCAGAATATGATACTTTTTCCTTTTCTTCCTCAATAACCAATTGTTTTTCTTTAACTTGATTTTTTATGTTTTCAAGCATCTGTTTTTTTAAGTTTTTCTTTTGTTCTTTTAATTCTTCATTATTTTCAAGAGTTGTTTCTTCATTTTCAAAATTAAGTCCGATTTCGATGTACTCATCCAGTTCTTCAATTAATTGTTCCAAAGTTTCATATGCTTCTTTTAGCATATCCGTCTGAGCATCAATACTTGCCTGCAATTGTTTTATTTGACTTTTGTCAATTGCCGTCATTTTAGCTTGTTTTGCCTTTTGAGCATTTTGCACTTTTTCCTGCTCTTGAAGTTCTTTTTTCTTCCTTGCAATGAATTTTTGTTGATAGTAATTTATTTTCCCTGTATCGTTTTGGGCACTTGTGCCGTCTTCAAAACGTTTTTTTGCTTTACCGTAATAATCAATACCGCTTTTATCAGGGAAAATTAATTCACCAAAGTTTTTATCTAAATTTTTTACGGCAGTTATAACGTCATTCACCAATCCCGGGTCAGCCATTCTTTTTTTATCTATGTCTCCGTGACCGGTAATTGTTTGTATTTGTCCTAAAGGTGTAATAATTTGATATGAATGTCTTCCACCTTGATCTGTATAAATACAACCGCAATATTTACAAACAGTTATTAAATCTTTTATCGGAATATTTGTTTGTCCGCTTTTTTCAAAATCAGCTGACTGATACTGCGCAATTAATTCTTCGGCAGCACGCATATTAATATTGGTGTTTATAGTATTATTTACATTGCTTCCCTTATTAGCACCGAAAGAAACAGTATCTTTTTGAAGAGGAGATAAATTTTTATACAAAAATGATTTATTATTTATGAAACTTTTATTTGTTACCGTATTTAAAAAACCTATTTTCATTTTTAATTTTTTCCTTTATCCGAACTCTTACTAAAAGGAAATACTATGAAAAAAAAAATTGGCATGATAATTTAAAAATTTTACATTACGTAATAAAAAAGGCAATTTTAGCATTTATAAGTTTTGGATAATTAGAAAGTTTCAATTTATGACAAATATTCTTACCGCTCTCACCAACATCCAAACTATACCGCAAGGGCAAAAAGAAACAATCCAAGAGACACTCACTAAATCGAGACAAGCAGTTACGGATAGTTTCGAAAGTAACTCTGTCGGGAAAATTATCACTGACGATGAACCATCATCAAAGCAAACTGCAATTATGATGGTACCTCCGTTAATGCTATTGGATAATATGGTTGAAAATAGAATAAGAGGGAATAAAGGACTATTAAAAAGAATTGCAAATATCGGCGATAATATTTCTCATAAACTAAATTTTGATAAATTATTTTCTAAAAAATCGGCATCAAAACTATCTTCATTTCTAAAAAATAACAGATTTTTCAAATATTTTACCGATGATTTTAAAGCTGTTCCCAAAACAAATTTGGCAAGAAGTGTTAAGATGTCAGACACATACGCAACAGAATTGCTGACTAATATTCAAAATGCAATTAAAATGCCTGAATATTCTAAAGTTGCATCTTCAATATCTGCCAAAACCGCAAAAATTATTGAACGAATTTCTTCTGCTCATGATACAGCAAGCATATCACATTCATCCTTGATTTCAACAGCAGAAGAACTTATAGCAAAAGGTATTGATGTTGTAAATCCGGGAAGTATGCTTAAAAAACATAAAAGTTTATCTGCATCCAGAAATAAATTAATAGCATCCATGTCTAAAATGGGAAATACAGGACTCGGAAGTACGGCAGCAAAAGCAGCTTTAAAAACTAAAAATGTTCTTACCTACGGCGGCGGATTATTAAGCCTGTATTTCACAGCATCCGCAATTATAAATGCGGTTAAGGCAACAAAAAATGCACCGAAAGGTGAAAAAACGAGTACTTTTATGCACGTTATGTCTGAACAATATGTCGGACTTATTTTATTCCAACCTTGTACTAATCTAATGTATAAAATATGCGGTAACAAGTACAGAGGAATGACAAAGGACGCAAGAACTGCATTAAAAAATCTTATTAAAAACACAAATAACAGTGAAACTCTTACAAGTGAAGGTTTAAAAATTGCAAAACTTCAAAGAAATCTTTTAATAAAAGGTGTTGATAAAAATAAAGTAATGCTGCTATCGAAAAAGAGCTACTCAGAAGCAAGAACCTTAGCCAAAGCTTTAAGTAAACAAGGCTCAAAGTTAAAACTTTGGGAACAACCTTTAAAATTTGCAGGAAGAATTTTATCAATGGGATTAGACAAAATGAAAAAAGCTAAATCAGTTAAACTGCCGTTTAAAATCCCGTTCATACCGTCTAAAATTAAAATTCCTCAGCCGACAATCGGAGGCTTTATCGGAGGCGCAATGCGTTTGGCAATAATAATGATGGTATTACAACCTTTACTTCAAAAACCGATAACTAAACTTACACATAAATTATTTGGCGAACCAAAAACATACTTAAATAAACAAAAAAACAATGCCGGAGCCACACAAAACGAACAGGAAAACTATCATATTCTTCCTAAAACCCCGCAAAATAAAAAGACAGAAACAAATTTAATTAGGCTTTATACAAAATAAAAAGGTGAGGAAAATCCTCACCTTTATTTTTTTATTTTAAAACCTATTCACCAACTGAGATATAGCAATTTTTTCTCTTATTAACATATGTGGTATGCAATAATTCATGTGCCTTATGTGAATTTGGTTTTTCAAGATGTTTTGAATACAAATCTTTGATTTCAGGGTTTTCATGTGATTTTCTCAATTCCCCTGTAGCATCATCCGTATACAAACCTTGAGCACGTTCTTCTTTAATATTAGAGTCATTGCAGCTTATTGGCTGACCGCCGCCATTAATACATCCACCCGGACATGCCATTACTTCAAGAAGCTGATAATCAGCCTTACCTTCTTTTATTTCACGCATACATTTTTCAGCTTCTTTTAACGTATTAACTATTTTAACTTTAATTTTTGTACCTTTAAGGTCTAATTCAACGGTTTTAACTCTTTTTGTACCTCTCATTTCGTCAATAACGACATTTTTAAGAGTTTCTCCCGTTACAACTTCGTATGCAGTTCTTGCTGCAGCTTCTGCAACACCGCCTGAAACACCGAAGATTGTACCGGCACCTGTATATTTACCAAACGGAGAATCAGGTTTTTCGCCTTTTAAATTTTTAAAATCAATACCTGCAGATTTTATCATTCTGCCAAGTTCTTGCGTTGTTAAAACATAATCGATTTCTTGTCTGCCGTCTGCCATTTTAAACTGTTCTCGTTTTGCTTCATACTTTTTAGCGGTACAAGGCATTACAGAAACGCTTACAAGGTTTTCGGAAGTAATATCCGGATAATATTGAGGTACATATTCTCTGATAACAGCACCTAACATTCCTTGAGGAGATTTACAGCTTGAAAGATGGTCAAGCATATCAGGATGCTGCAATTCTAAAAATCTTACCCATCCCGGACAGCAAGACGTAAACAACGGAAGAACTCCTCCATTTTTCAATCTGTCTATAAATTCGTGAGCCTCTTCCATAATTGTTAAGTCTGCAGAGAAGTTAGTATCAAATACCAAATCAAAACCGATGGCTCTTAATGCTGCATTAATTTTATCGGTAGAATTTTCACCCGGTTCAAGTCCGAACATTTCACCTATTGCTACACGAACAGAAGGTGCGAATTGAACAACAACTTTTTTATTCGGATTTGTAATTTCTTTCCAAACTTCTTCAACTTGTGATTTTATTGTTAATGCACCGGTAGGACAAACAGCGGCACATTGACCGCAATTAATACATTCGCTATTTGCAAGAGGCTTTCCTGCCATTGGTTCTACAACTGTTTTGCTGCCTCTGTTTGCAAAGCCAAGTACTTGAAGTCCTTGATGTTCGCTGCAAGCTCTTACACAAGCTCCGCAAAGAATACATTTATTATTATCACGAACTAATGCATAAGAACTGTCATCAATAGGTCTTATATCTTCTTTTTGTGCGTATTTTTTAACTTCTTTTATGCCGTATTCTTCAGCATATTTTTGAAGTTCACAACTTCCTGATTTATCGCAAGATGTACATTCTCTGTCATGGTTTGCAAGAAGCAATTCCAAAACCATTTTTCTGATTTTTCTTGTTTTCTCGGTATTCAAATGAACTTTAACCCCTGCTTCAGGAGGCATTGTACAAGATGAATTAATAACTCTTCTTCCGTTAGGATATTCAACTTCTACTACGCACAATCTGCAAGCACCAAACGGGTTCAAATCAGGTCTGTAGCATAATGTCGGAACATTCATGCCTGCTTTTCTGATAACCTGCAATAAATTAGGCTCGTCTGTAAATTCGACTTCTTTACCTTCTATTATTAATTTTTTTATATCTGTCATAATTAATTACCCCTATTCTTTCGAGATTGCTTTAAACGGACAACTGTTTAAGCAAGCCTCACATTTAATACATTTATTTTGATCAATTTTGTGAGGATTCTTAACTGTACCTTCAATTGCTCCAACAGGACATGTTCTTGCACATTTTGTACAACCCTTACATTTTTCAGGGTCAATTGTGATTTTCTTCATCGCTGTACAAACACCTGCAGGACATTTTTTATCTCTTATATGAGCAATATATTCATCCTTAAAGTATTTTAAAGTAGAAAGAACCGGGTTAGGAGCAGTTTTACCCAAACCGCAGAGAGAACCGTCTTTAACTGTATTTGCAAGTTCTTCCAAACGGTCAAGGTCTTGCATTTCTCCTTTACCTGCAACGATTTTTTCTAATATCTTTAATAGGTTTTTTGTACCTTCACGGCAAGGAACACACTTACCGCAGCTTTCATTCTGAGTAAAGTTCATGAAAAATCTTGCTACTTCAACGATACAGGTATCTTCAGCCATAACAACAAGACCGCCTGAACCAACCATAGCACCTGCTTTGATAAGGTTATCATAATCCATAGGGATATCAAGATGTTCCTCTGTCAAGCATCCGCCCGAAGGTCCGCCGATTTGAACAGCTTTAAACTTCTTACCGCCTCTGATACCGCCGCCGATATCAAATACGATTTCTCTTAAAGTAGTACCCATAGGTACTTCTATCAAACCTGTGTTATTAACTTCACCTGTTAAAGCAAATGTCTTGGTACCTTTAGAAGTTTCTGTTCCCATAGAACTGAACCAGTCAGCACCTTTTCTGATAATTACAGGAACATTTGCCAATGTTTCAACATTATTAATCAAAGTAGGTCTGCCGAACAAGCCTTTATTTGCAGGGAAAGGCGGTTTCGGACGAGGCATACCTCTTTCACCCTCGATAGATGCGATAAGAGCGGTTTCTTCACCGCAAACAAATGCACCTGCACCTTCTTTAATATGAATTGTGAATGAAAAAT
>JAEEGL012080933.1_pt1 | contig 26269 bp, 24 predicted proteins | sample 9134231 | NCBI WGS metagenome assembly JAEEGL01 (sample SAMN16246548, study PRJNA631951) | gut metagenome | biome: gut microbiome; feature: rumen; material: fiber-attached | host: Bos | place: Iran: Karaj | collected 2018-10
ACGTGTCTTTGGTGAGCCCAAAGGAGATGTAAAGCAGTACTCTCCCCTGACTCATGCTTTTTTAGGAGGTGCGGCTTACACCATGATCGTAGCTACCATGGTGGTGAATGAAGGTATCACGGCCAATTCAAAACTCCATTCCATGACCGAGAAATATGTGTCCGCAAGAGCTCAGGCAGCTGCTGCGGACAGTTTTTTGAAAAACGGTATCCTGAGTGAGGAAGAGCTGGCCATATATAAAAGAGGTGAAAATGCCAAGCCCAGATCCATGGCAAAAAATGCCACCGTTTATGAATACCACAGGGCGACGGGTTTTGAGGCACTTATGGGCTATCTGTATCTGACGGGACGTATGGACAGATGTGTGGAACTGGCAAAGCACGCGGTGGATCATATGCCATCCTGAGTGCAGCACACCTGCTGTCATTCTGAGCATAGTATACCTACTGTCATTCTGAGCATAGTATACCTACTGTCATTCTGAGCGTAGCGAAGAATCTTATTATAGGGATAAAATATGAGAGATAACGAATCCGTGATCGAAGGCAGAAATGCCGTAATAGAAGCATTCAGAAGCGGGCGGTGCATTGACCGCCTGTTTATCAAGGACGGGCTGAATGACGGGCAGATACAGACCATCAAGCGCGAGGCAAAAAAGAAGGATCTGCGTATCGAGTTTGTGGCCAGGGAAAGACTGGATCAGATGTCCGTGACGGGAGCTCACCAGGGGGTTATCGCATATATCGCCGCCTATGAGTATTCCGAACTGGAAGATATTTTTTCCATAGCAGAAAAAAAGGGTGAGGATCCCTTTATCTTTATCCTGGACAATATAGAGGATCCCCATAACCTGGGAGCGATAATAAGAACTGCGAACATGGCCGGGGCTCATGGTGTCATCATCCCCAAAAACAGGGCTGTGGGTCTTACCGCCACTGTGGCCAAGGTTTCCGCCGGGGCTCTGAATTATACTCCGGTGGTCAGGGTGACGAATATATCAAGGACGATAGAGGAACTGAAGGAACGGGGAGTCTGGGCAGTCTGTGCGGATATGGACGGGACTGTCATGTATGATCTGGATCTGAAGGGTTCCATCGCCGTTGTGATAGGAGCTGAAGGATCCGGAGTGAGCCGGCTGGTCCGTGAAAAATGCGATATGATCGCATCCATCCCCGTAAAGGGTGATATCGATTCCCTGAATGCTTCGGTGGCTGCGGGTATCCTGGCATATGAGGTAGTGAGGCAAAGACGCGTATGACCAAAGGGACCGGAGAAAAGAAAACCGCAGGCAAAGGCGCCCTTATTACAGCTGTAACCCGGATCCATATCATAAAATTCACGGTTCGAAGTATCATTTTTCTTTTTCTTTTATATGATCTGATAAGCGACGGCCATCTGGATGTGCCGTCATATTCCGCGGCCTTGGTCACCGTCATTCTGGTGGCGGAGATCATTTCCAGATTTTTTCCCACAAAAAAGATTAACAGTATAGGTGCTCTGAAGCATTTGGGGGCCTGTTTTGAGGAAAAAGAAGCAGGCAGGATGCCGGAAGTGGAAGGGGTGAAGGGGGCCCTGGTCATAGCGGTCATCTGGATCTTTGTCAACGGTCTTCTGGCAGGACTGGTATGGGCCCGGGTGCTGCCGGAGGTTGTGATGATCCTGCTGAGCAGTTTTTATTCCGTCTGTGATATGATCTGCGTGCTGTTCTGGTGTCCGCTCCAGTTGTATTTTATGAAGAACAGATGCTGCGCCGTCTGCAGGATATATAACTGGGATTATATCATGATGGTCACTCCGCTGATCGCCGTAAAAAGTGTATATTCGGTCATTCTGGTGACGGCGTCGCTCATTCTTTTTCTGCACTGGGAGATCAATTACAAAAGGCATCCGGAAAGGTATGCTAAAAATACCAATGGATGCCTTGATTGCGGTAATTGTAATGAAAGGATCTGTGATTTTAAACTGAGAAAACTGCCCTGATCCTGCGGAAGAGGGGATTTGACTTATTCGGTCACCATAAGGGTGTCTATAATGTACATGAGCTGCTGGTCGATTATCTTTTTCTCGATGTCCATGGTCCTGGCCGCTATCTTCATGCCTTCAGTGAGAAAGAGTATGTTCCTGGCGGCGGTTCTGGGATCCACGTCATACAATTCGCCGTTTTCAATGCCGCGAAGTATCAGGCTGCCCAGTATCTCCACCGAAGTGTCGAAATTTTTGCGGAGAGGATTCTCTCCCGCCGGCATAAAATGTTTAAAGAAGAATTCGTAGGTGGCCACGGTCAGGGAATCGGTTTTGTTGAGGATCTCCTTCTTTTCTTCTTTCAGGAAATAACCGATTATCTTTGCGGCAGATGCGTCATTCGGGATACGTGACATGAAATCCTTTTCGTCTCCCAATCCGTCGTTTTCCATGGCCAGTACTTCCAGGAATATGTCATGGGTGTTGTTATAATAGAGATATAAGCCTCCGCGGCTGATGCCGCAGGCTTCGACCACGTCCTTCATGGTGACCTGCTGATATCCGTTTTTACAAAACAGTTCTCTGGAACGTTCCAGGATCAGCTGTTTCTTTGCGTTTGATTTATCACTCATTTTTATACCTCTTTGTCAGCAATGTCTTTTTATACCATATAATAATGACATTTGCGTCACAAAATGTCAAGAGTGAATTTTGTTGTATGAGACGGTGGTTTTTGGTATAATCAGAAACTAAGGGGCATTAGGAACTGCCGATGAAAGGAGGATGGTAAAATGGATGTATTGGAGTGTATCAAGAATCGGAGAAGCATAAGGGATTTTGAAAAGAAACCTGTGGACAGGAGCGTGATAGAAGAGATAGTATCTCTTGCTTCTTTTGCGCCTTCATGGAAGAATACTCAGGTTACCAGATATCTGGTGATAGACGATGAGGCAAAGATCGCCGAGATCGCAAAGGATTATACTACCTGTTTTGCCTATAACGGGAATACCATAGGCAAGGCTGCTGCTCTGGTGGCAGTGACAGCCATAAAGGGTCGTTCCGGAGTGGAAAAGGACGGTTCCTTTACCACAAAGAGGGAGGCTTCCTGGCTCATGTTCGACGCCGGCTGTGCGGTTCAGACTTTTTGTCTTGCTGCGCATGAAAAGGGTCTGGGTACTGTGATCATGGGTATCTTTGACGATTCTCTTTCCGGGTATTTGAAGATCCCGGAGGACAGGGAGCTGGTGTGCCTGATATGTATGGGTTATCCGGCAGTATCGCCCGACGCACCTAAGAGGAAGGGCGTGGATGAACTGCTGTCCTATATGCAGTAAGGAGGAAAAGATGCGACATTTGATGAGCCCTTTGGACTTTACAGTGGACGAGCTTACGGTGCTCATGGATCTGGCGGCGGATATTAAGGAACATCCCGAAAAATATGCGCATGAGTGTGACGGGAGGATACTGGCTACCTTATTTTATGAGCCCAGCACCAGGACCAGACTTTCATTTGAGTCGGCCATGCTCCGTCTGGGCGGAAAGGTACTGGGTTTTGCCACAGCGGATTCGTCATCGGCTGCAAAGGGAGAAAGTGTAGCCGATACCATCAGGGTGGTGTCAGGGTATGCGGATATATGCGCCATGAGGCATCCTAAGGAAGGAGCTGCCCTGGTAGCCATGCAGAAATCCCTGATCCCCGTGATCAATGCGGGAGACGGCGGGCATCAGCATCCTACCCAGACGCTGACGGATATGCTCACCATCAGATATCTGAAAGGCCGGCTTGATGATCTGACCATAGGTTTGTGCGGGGATCTCAAGTTCGGACGTACCGTACATTCCCTTATCAAATCGCTGTCCAGGTATAAAAACATAAAGTTTTTCCTGATCTCTCCGGATGAACTGAAGATCCCTTCCTATATCAGGGATGATGTGCTCAGAGCCCAGAATATAGAATTTGAGGAGGTCGCACATATTGAAGATGTGATAGACCAGCTGGATCTTCTGTATATGACCAGGGTTCAGAGGGAGCGATTCTTTAATGAAGAGGATTATGTGAGATTAAAGGATTTCTATGTCCTGGACAAAAAGAAGATGGAACTGGCGCCGAAGGATATGCTGGTGCTCCATCCCCTGCCCCGTGTGAATGAGATCGCGCCTGAGGTGGATGAGGACGAGAGAGCCGTTTATTTTAAGCAGGGACGCTTTGGCGTATATATCAGGATGGCGCTGATCCTTTCGCTGCTGTATCCCGAAAAATATATGTGTATGCAATAGATAAAGAGGTACGACATGCTTAATGTAGGAAAGATAGAAGAGGGTTTTGTTCTGGATCATATCAAGGCCGGTGAGGCGATGATCCTGTATCACGACCTGGGGCTTGACAAACTGGATTGCTGTGTGGCGCTCATCACAAATGCCCGCAGCAATAAGATGGGCAAAAAAGATATAGTCAAGGTGGAGTGTCCCGTTGACATGCTGGATTTTGATATTCTTGGATTCATAGATCACAATATCACCGTGAATGTGATCAAGGACGGAGAGATCGTGGGCAAGCCCAAACTGGAGCTCCCCAAAAAGATCACCGGCGTGATCGCCTGCAAGAACCCCAGATGCATATCTTCCATCGAGCAGGGGATAATCCATGAATTTATCCTGACAGATGAGAAAAAAGAGATATACCGCTGCAAATATTGTGAGGAGCGGTACTCCAAGAAGCGAAGATGAGCATGAATTACAGCCAGACCGAAGAATATTCGCTTAACTTGTCAAAAAGGGGCAGTGTGTTGGGACTGGATAATATGAAGGTCCTGATGCACGCCCTTTCGGATGTACAGAATGACCTTAAATGTGTGCATATAGCGGGAACCAACGGTAAGGGCTCTGTGTCGGCTTTTTTGTCTTCGGTCCTTTGTCAGGGCGGATATAAGGTGGGGATCTATTCTTCACCGGCGGTCTTTTCTCCTTTGGAGATCATAAGGATCGGAAAAAGAAACATTTCGAAGGCGGATTATGCTGCCTGCATGAGTGAAGTCAGGGATGCCGCCGAGAACGGGGGGATTCCCGTTACGCTTTTTGAAGCGCAGACCGCTGCGGCATTTTTGTATTTTTCAAAAAAGGCCTGCGATATAGTGATCCTGGAATGCGGCCTGGGTGGTGCGACGGATGCCACGAATATTATCGGACCGCCGCTTGTGAGTGTGATCACGACTATCGGTATGGATCATTCGGCGATACTGGGTAAGACGCTTGAAGAGATCGCGGCGAAGAAGGCCGGGATCATAAAGCGGGGCTGTGTCTGTGTCAGTTCCCTGCAGTCAGAGGAAGTAAAGGAAGTTTTAGCGGACAGATGCAGGTTGGGATCGGTACCGTTTCTGGAGGCAGATGCCGAGAAGGAGGTGCGGATCCTTTCTGTTGACAGGGATGGGTCCCATTTCAGAGTTACGGGAGAAGACGGCTCTTTTGAGGATATCAGGATATCACTGCCCGGTCTTCATCAGATCCAGAATGCGTACACTGCATATAAGACGCTGACAGTTCTCGGAAGAGCCGGTTTTGAGGTGACGGACAGGGCTTTAAAAAAAGGTTTTGGTTCGACGGTTAATCCGGGCAGGCTGGAGCGGATAAATGAGTCGCCCGAGGTGATCATTGACGGAGCGCATAACCCTGACGGGGCCATGGCTCTGAAGGAATATACGGATACCTGGTATAAAAACAGGAGAAAAATCTTTCTCATAGGTGTTTTTGCGGATAAGGATTATGAAGGTATCCTGAGATGTATGTGTGATAAAGCCGATATGGTCATCACCCTTCACACGCCCGATAATCCAAGGGCTCTGAATTCCTACGAGCTGGCAAAGGCCGCTCTTGAATATAATTCATCCGTTACCGCTGCGGCGTCTGTGGAGGAGGCGGTGGAGCTCGCTTTTCTGTCCGCCTCGAAAAATGATGTCATCATCTGTTTTGGTTCGCTGTCATTTTTGGGCAGGCTGAAGAAAGCAGTGCAAAAGCTGACGATGGGATGATAGACGGAGGCGTGGTTTGGAAGATAATAACCTTAAAAAGTCGAGCCGGGAATACATGAGGATAGGCAGTCGTGATTTCTTACGTAAGGGTAAGACCTATATCATGGGAATACTCAACGTCACTCCCGATTCCTTTTATGACGGCGGTAAATATACGGATGTTGACGCTGCCTTAAGGAATGTGGACAGGATGATCGAAGAAGGTGCCGATATCATAGACGTGGGAGGCGAATCCACGAGACCAGGCAGTATGGCAGTGGACCGGGATGAGGAGATAAGGCGGGTTTTGCCTGTTATAGAAGCCATCAGGAAACGCTCGGATATTCCTATCTCAATAGATACATATAAGTCGGATGTGGCCAGCCTGTGCCTTGATGCCGGTGCCGATCTGGTAAATGACATTTCGGGGCTCAAGGCCGATGAAGCCATGGCAGGGCTCATTGCAGGAAGGGATGTACCCTGCTGCATAATGCATAACGATCTGACTTATGATGATAAAGCGGTTTTAAAAGACGTGAGGGAAAGAATGACTGCTGATATCTCAGAGAGTCTTGATATATCGGAAACGTCAGGAATCGCAAAGGATAAGATCATCCTTGATCCCGGAATAGGTTTTGCGAAAAGTTTTGAAGACAATCTGAAGGTGCTTAAGGATCCGGATTATATGCTGCCGAAGGGATATCCTCTTCTGGTGGCTGTATCAAGAAAATCCGTGATCGGTCTGGCTCTTGACCTTAAAAAAGAGGACAGACTGGAAGGGACACTGGCGCTGAGTGTCATGGCCGCCCGGAGAGGGGCCATGTTTGTGCGTGTGCATGATGTAAAGGAAAACCTGAGAGCTGTAAAAATGACGGAGGCAGTATATGGATGTGATAAGAATTGACGATCTGGAGATCTTTGCCTATCACGGCGTGACGAAGGCGGAGAGGATGACGGGACAAAGGTTCCTCATCAATGTGGAAATGTTTCTGGATCTGACGGGGGCCGGCTCGGCGGACGATATCAAGCAGACGGTGGATTATGCCGAGGTGGTTGAACTCATCCGGGATTTCATGGGCAGGACGAAATATTTTCTGATAGAGGCTGTGGCGCAGAAACTGTCGGAGCGTATCCTGCTGGAATACGAGGATTTTGTCAGCAGAGTTAAGGTTACGGTGAAAAAACCCCAGGCACCTATTCCTGTTTCGTTTAAAAGCTGTGACGTGAGTGTGGAAAGAGGCTGGCACAGGGCTTTTATAAGCGTGGGTTCAAACATGGGAGACAGGAAAAAGTATCTGAAGAAAGCATATACCGCTCTTGACTCAGATCCTCTTACCCATGTGGTCAACGCTTCCGAGATCATAGAAACAGAACCCTACGGCTACGCCGATCAGGATGATTTCCTCGATCAGGTCATAGAGATAAAGACAATACTTTCTCCCATGCAGCTGTTGAAACTGTGTCACGATACCGAAGCAAAGTGCAAAAGGGAGCGTACCCTGAGATGGGGGCCCAGGACGCTGGATATGGATATAGTATTTTATGATGACGAAGTCATTAACACGCCGGATCTGATCATACCCCATTACGATATGGAAAACAGGGATTTTGTCTTAAGACCGCTGTATCAGATAGCACCTTATTTTATCCACCCTGTTTCGCATAAAAGCGTGAAACAGCTGATCCTGGAGCTGAGAAAAGAATCGGTAAAGAGGGAACGGGATGAATAATAAAGTAAAGCTTATACTTGTTTTTTTGATAATGATCTGTGTTTTCGTGGGGGCGTTCTTTATCGTACGTTACAACAGCATGATACCGGAAAATCCGGAAAACACAGTGGGTAATACTGCTTCAAACCTGTATAATGGGGGACTTTTCTGTCAGGCAGAGGACGGAACCGTGTATTTCTCCAACGTGTATGACGACGGCTCTCTCTATTCCATGACAGTGGAGGAGCAGGATATAGAGCAGCTGAACAAATATAATTCAAAGTGGATAAACAGTGCCGGAAAATATATCTATTATTATCAGAGCGCTTCCGGCAAGGCGGCCATTGCGGGTTTCTCGGGACAGATAATGGGCATTTACCGTCAGAAGAAGGGCGATAGCAAAGCTATCTGTCTGGACAGGACCATATCGGGCGCGCTGTCACTGTCGGGCTCGGACCTTCTGTATCAGCATTATACAAATGTCCGGGGTGAGGGTATGTCCATATACCGGACCAAAATAGACAAGAGCGAGAGCGTCATGATCCTGGACCAGATAGTCGACCCGTCCTGTGTGGTGAACGGCAGGGTATATTATGCCGGAATATATGGGGATCATAATCTTTACAGGATGGAACCCATGACGGGGAATTATAATACCGTGTTTGAAGGGGGCGTGTGGAATCCCGTGGTGCTGGAGGATGCAAACACCTTTTATTTTATGAATGTACAGGATGACTACCGCATATACAAAGGCTCCATCGCCACAGGTGAGAGCGAAAGGATAACCGAGGAGAGAGTCGACTGTTTCAATGTCACCCCCACCGCTATATTTTATCAGGCAAATTCGCCCTCATATACCGGACTGATGAAGTGTAACCTGGACGGAAGCGAACCCGTACAGATCCTTGAGGGTAACTATACGGCGCTCAATTCGACGGGGTCGTATCTTTATTTTATGAAGTTTGGAGAGGAAGGCGTCATGTATAAAACTTCGATCTTCGGAATGCCTGCGGTATCGGAGTTCTCGGCGGCAAGGGATGCCGTAATGAAAAAGTAAAGGAGCCGACATGAATCTGGCAGAGTGCAGGAAAGAGATAGACAGAATAGATAAACAGATCGTAGAGCTGTATCAGAAGCGCATGGATGTATGTGTGGATGTGGCTCTGGATAAGATAAAAACGGGAAAGAAGATCCTTGATGCCGACAGAGAAAGGCAGAAACTGGATGCCATATCCTCAATGGTGGAGGATGATTTTAAGAGACACGGCGCGGTGGAGCTTTTTACCCAGATCATGGCCAGCAGCCGTAAGTTCCAGTACAGGATCATGGAGGAAAACGGCGTTACGGGGCGGCTGCCCTTCATAGGGGTGGATACTCTTGATAAAGAAAACGCCACTGTGGTCTATCAGGGTACCGAGGGTGCCTATTCGCAACTGGCAATGCACAGATACTTCGGGGAAGATGTCAGAAGTTTTCATGTTGACAGTTTCCGGGACGCCATGCTCACTATTGCCGAGGGCAATGCCGATTTCGGCGTGCTGCCCATAGAGAATTCTTCGGCGGGAATAGTTTCCGAAAATTATGACCTTTTGCTGAATTTTGAAAACTATATCGTGGCGGAACAGATAATCGATATAGATCACTGTCTTCTGGGACTGGAGGGTGCCACAGAGGCCGATATAAGGGAGGTATATTCCCATGAACAGGCGCTGATGCAGTGCTCGGAGTATCTGGATTCCCACAGGGAATTTGTCAGAAGGAGCTTTCCGAACACGGCCATGGCAGCCAGGAAGGTGCTGGAGGACGGGGATATTACAAAGGCAGCCATTGCGGGCCGTCAGGCCGCCAGGCTGTATGGTCTTAAGATATTGAAGGAGTCCGTCAATTTTTCCAACCGCAATTCCACCAGATTCATCATAGTGACCAATCAGAAGATTTATCTTAAGGATGCAAAAAAGATAAGCATATGTATAGAGCTTCCCCATGTCAGCGGTGCTCTGTACCAGGCTTTGTCAAATTTCATCTATAACGATCTGAACATGAACAGGATCGAAAGCCGGCCTATTCCGGACCGTCCCTGGGAGTATCGTTTCTTTATAGATTTTGAGGGGAATCTTTCGGATGCGGCCGTAAAGAATGCTCTCACCGGAATTCGTGAACAGGCCCGGAATATGAAGGTATTCGGGAATTATTGATCAAGGAGGGAATATGAATTATTTATTTTTGGCAGACGGTTTTGAAACAGTGGAGGCGCTGACCCCCGTGGATATGATGCGCCGGGCGGCCATACCCGTGACTACGGTGGCCATAGGACCGAAGACTACGGTGATCTCATCCCACAGGATAAAGGTGGAGGCGGACACCACTTTTGACATGGCGGACTTTTCCGATGCCGAAATGCTGATACTTCCCGGGGGGATGCCTGGTTCAAATAACCTGAGGGCCGATGACAGACTTTGCGATCTGTTGAAGGCTCACGCCTCAAAGGGCGGTGATGTGGCGGCTATCTGTGCCGCACCCTTTGTACTCGGCGAGCTGGGTATATTAAAAGGGAAAAAGGCCACCTGTTATCCCGGTATGGAGAGTAAGCTGGAGGGTGCCATCATCTCTTCCGAGCCTGTGGTGACCGACGGAAACTGCATCACATCCAGAGGCATGGGAACTGCCATAGAATTCGGAGCGGCCATCCTGGAAAAGCTGGCCGATAAAGCGACGGCGGATCATGTAAAAGAAAGCATTATATACACGGTGCACTCATGAGCGCTAAGGAAATAGAAAGAAAATTCCTGATAAAGGAACTGCCCGGGGATCTGTCGGCCTACCGTTCCAGACAGATCGAACAGGCCTATCTGTGCCGGGAACCGGTGATCAGGATAAGACGGGATCAGGAAAAGTATTACATGACCTACAAGGGCAGCGGGCTGATGGAGAGGACCGAATATAATCTTCCCCTGACAAAGGAAAGCTACGAACATCTTCTGGAAAAGGCTGACGGCCGGGTGATCAGAAAGGTCAGATATGAGATACCGCTTCTGGCGGATGAAAGCCTGTTCCCCGGTTTTGATGAAGAAAGACTCGGCAAGATCAATTCCCTGACGCCTCTTGTGATAGAACTGGATATTTTCTCCTGCCCTGAGGGCAGGATACTGGCGGAGGTGGAATTTCCGGACAGGGAAACGGCTGAGGCTTTTGTGATGCCCGAATTGTTCATAAAGGAAGTGACCGACGATCCGGCCTACCATAATGTAAATATGATTTAACTGGAATTATTTTATTTGATGTGATATAATTGATAAATGTCTGTTTTTGAGCGGATAATATCGGTTGTAAACTATGGTTTATAGAGGAGGAAGATATGAGTTTACAGGTTGAGAAATTAGAGCATAGTATGGCAAAGCTTACATTTGAGACGGATGCGGATGAGCTGGAAAAAGCTTTGCAGAGCGCATATAACAAGCAGAAGAAGAATATTTCCATACCCGGATTCAGGAAGGGCAAGGTGCCCCGTCAGATGATAGAGCGCATGTATGGTGCCGGCGTGTTCTATGAGGATGCAGCCAATGAACTCATGCCCGTGGTATATGAGAGAGAGCTGGATAAGGCCGAGGATCTGGAGGTCTGCAGCCGTCCCGAGATCACGGATGTTAACATCGAAAAGGGCAAGCCTTTTTCCTTTGTTGCTATGGTGGCTTTAAAGCCTGAGATAGAGCTGGGAAAATACAAGGGCGTAAAGGTGGAAAAGACCGATGTGTCCGTTTCCGATGATGAGATTAGGGAAAGACTGGATAAAGAACTGGAGAAGAACGCCCGTATCATAGAGGTAAAGGACAGGGCTGTCAAGGACGGTGATATGATCACCCTTAATTTCGAGGGCTTTGTGGATGATGTGCCTTTTGAAGGCGGAAAGGGTGAGAAATATCCCCTTACCATCGGTTCGGGACAGTTCATCCCCGGCTTTGAGGATCAGCTCATAGGTGTGAATATCGATGAGGAGACCACGGTGAATGTCACCTTCCCCGAGGAATATCAGGAGAAATCCCTGGCAGGCAAGGATGCAAAGTTTATCTGTACCGTGACCGAGATCAGGGAAAAGGAGATGCCCGAGCTCAATGATGAGTTTGCCCAGGACGCCGGCGGTTTTGACACTCTGGATGAATACAAGGCCGACATAAAGGCAAAGCTCACTGAAGAGAAGGAGGCTGAGGCAAAGCGCGACAAGGAAGACCGTGTGATCAAGGCCATTGTTGAGGATTCCAAGATGGATATCCCCGATGCCATCTTTGATACCGAGGCTGAGAAGCTTATCGACAATTATGCCATGAATCTTTCTTATCAGGGCCTTTCAATAGAGCAGTACTATCAGATGACCGGCCTCACCAGAGAGAAGCTCATGGAGCAGATGCGTCCCCAGGCTGAGGATTCCGTGAAATCCAGATATGTGCTGGAGGCCGTTGTGGAAGCCGAAAAGATAGAAGTATCCGAGGAAGATTATGACAAGGAACTGGATAAGATGGCAGAGTCTTATCAGATGGAAAAGGAAAAGGTTACCGAGTTCTTCTCAGAGAAGGATATAAAGAATATCAAGCGCGATATAGCCATCAGAAAGGCAGTGGATTTCGTGAGGGATAATGCAGTCGAGGCATAATGAGTTTCGCTGCGAAGGATTGTGCGGAGGACAAAAATGTTAATACCTTATGTCATAGAACAGACCAGCCGCGGTGAGCGGTCATATGATATTTTCTCCAGGCTGCTGAAGGAGCGGATCATCTTCCTGGGAGAAGAGGTGAACGAGACCACTGCGGGACTTGTGGTGGCTCAGCTCATGTTCCTGGAGGCTGAGGATCCGGACAGGGACATCCATCTTTATATAAACAGTCCCGGCGGTGTCATCACCGCAGGCATGGCGATATATGATACCATGAATTTCATAAAATGCGATGTGGCCACCTACTGTGTGGGAATGGCTGCCAGCATGGGGGCTTTCCTTCTGGCAGGAGGTACAAAGGGTAAGAGATTTGCCCTTCCCAACGCTGAGATAATGATACACCAGCCTTCGGGCGGTTCCCAGGGTCAGGCTACGGAGATAGAGATCGCGGCCAGACATATCCTTCATCTGAAGAAGAGCCTGAATACCATCCTGGCGGAAAATACCGGTCAGAGCTATGAGACGATAGCGGCCGATACCGAGAGGGATAACTGGCTTACCGCACAGGAAGCTCTTGATTATGGACTTATAGATCGCATTATCACCAACAGGGAATAACAGATGTCAAAGAAAAAAGATATAGAATCGAATTTAAGGTGCTCTTTTTGCGGAAAGAGTTCCACACAGGTGAGGAGACTGATCTCCAGCCCCTCCGGAGCCTATATCTGCGATGAGTGTGTGGAACTTTGTGCTGAGATCATCTATGATGAGTATAATGAGCCGGAGCAGAGCGCAAAGGACGAGAAGCTTGAGATCAATCTGCTCAAACCCATTGAGATCAAGAACTTTCTCGATGATTATGTGATAGGCCAGGATGAGGTTAAAAAGACTCTTTCCGTGGCTGTTTACAATCATTACAAGAGGATCATGGCTCCTTCGGATTCCGAGGTGGAGCTGCAGAAAAGCAATATACTGATGTTGGGGCCCACGGGCTGCGGAAAGACCCTTATAGCCCAGACTCTTGCAAAGATCATCAATGTGCCCTTTGCCATAGCCGATGCCACCACGCTGACCGAGGCCGGATACGTGGGCGAGGATGTGGAAAACATCCTTCTCAAGCTGATCCAGGCGGCGGATTACAATATAGAAAGAGCCCAGGTGGGTATAGTCTATATCGATGAGATAGACAAGATCACCAGGAAATCGGAGAATGTTTCCATCACCAGGGACGTCTCGGGAGAAGGCGTACAGCAGGCCCTCCTGAAGATAATAGAGGGAACGGTCGCAAACGTGCCTCCCCAGGGCGGGCGTAAGCATCCCAATCAGGAGACCATCCCCATAGATACCACAAACATCCTTTTTATATGCGGAGGAGCTTTTGTGGATCTGGACAAGATAATCGAGACCAGACTGGACCGCAAATCAATAGGATTCAACGCCGAGGTGGCCTCAAAGCACGAGAGGGACGAAGGTCTTCTCTTTGCCCAGGTGATGCCGGATGACCTGAACAAGTTCGGCCTTATACCGGAGCTGATAGGTCGTCTGCCTGTGACTGTGGCTGTCAGGAAGCTTGAAAAAAGCGATCTCATAAGGATCCTTACCGAACCGAAAAGCTCCCTTACAAAACAGTATAAGCAGCTGCTCAAGTATGACGGCGTCGAGCTTACATTCACCCCGGAGGCGATAGAAGCCATAGCCGATGAGGCCATAGAACGTAAAACCGGAGCCAGAGGCCTGCGGGCCATAGTGGAGTCCATCATGACGGATGTCATGTACAGGGTGCCTTCGGAGCAGGATGTCAGCCGGTGTGTGGTGACTGCAAACGCGGTCGAGGGTATAGAAGGACCTACGCTGGTCTATGATGATGGCAGAGAGGTCATACTGAAGGGCACAGCCATTGATATAGAGGCTGTCAAACAACAGAAAAAGAAAAAGAAGAAATCATCATAACTTCACAGGGCTGTCCTTTGTCTCATAGTATGTGCCAAAGACAGCCTTGTGTTTTTAAGGTAAAAGAAATGAGTAAACAGGAAATGTCTTTACCGGCTATTTCACTGAGAGAGATGACCATACTTCCCAATACGGTCATCCATTTTGATCTGAGCCGGAAAAAATCAATAACTGCGGTTGAAAATGCGATGATGAGCAATCAGCGTGTTTTTCTGGTGACACAGAAGGATTCCCAGGTGAACGATCCCGGGATAGACCAGCTGTATGAATACGGGACGGTGGCTGTGGTCAAGCAGGTGCTCAAGATGCCTGCGGGGATCGTCAGGGTCCTGGTGGAAGGGCTTGAGAGAGGACGTCTGGAAGAATTTGATGATACTGTGGACGATTATCTTCTGGCAAAGGTGGAGACCTTCAGCGATTACGATAATGATAACAGTCTTTCTCCCGGAGAAGCCATGGAAGAAAAGATCAACCGTGAGGCTATGTCCCGGGAAGTCAAGGATCTGTTCTCCGATTATACATCTTATTTTCCGAAGGTGGGAAAAGCCTTTACCAGACAGTTTGAAAATATCAGGCAGCTTCCAAGGCTCCTGGATGAGATCACCGCTAATCTTCCCATCGATTATGAAAAGAAGCAGCAGGTTTTATCCTGTGTGGACATAACCGAAAGATATAAGAAAGTCTGCGAGATCCTGAATCAGGAGATAGAGGTGGCAAGGATACGTCAGGATCTGGCGAACGGCGTAAAAGAGAAAATGGCGCAGAACCATAAGGAATATGTTCTCCGCGAGCAGATGAACTATATCCGTAAGGAACTTGGGGACGAACAGGACGTGGATACCGAGACAGAGCGGTTCACCCAGGAACTGGAGGGGTTGTGCGCCAGCGATGACATAAAGAACAGGATCAAAAAGGAAATAGGGCGGTATAAGAATCTTTCCGGATCGTCATCCGAAAGCGCCGTCACCAGAGCCTATATCGAAACCCTTCTGGAAATGCCCTGGGATAAGGTTCAGGAGGAAAACAACGACCTTAAAAATGCCGAAAAGATCCTGGAGGAGGATCATTACGGCCTGAGCAAGGTGAAGGAGAGAATGCTGGAATTTCTGGCCGTCAGGAATCTGACGGATAAAGGGGAAAGCCCCATTATCTGCCTGGTGGGCCCTCCCGGTACGGGTAAGACCTCCATAGCCAGATCCATAGCCAGGGCCCTGGATAAAAAATATGTCAGGATATGTCTGGGCGGCGTCAGGGATGAGGCTGAGATCAGGGGACACAGACGGACCTATGTGGGAGCGATGCCCGGGCGTATCGCCGCCGGACTTAAAAATGCCGGGGTCAAGAATCCCCTCATGCTGCTGGATGAGATAGATAAGGTGTCCAGTGATTACAAGGGCGATACGTCATCCGCACTTCTGGAAGTCCTGGACGGAGAACAGAATAAGAATTTCAGGGATCACTATATTGAGCTTCCCATCGATCTGTCGGAGGTCCTTTTTGTGGCCACAGCCAACAACGCCGCAGATATTCCCAGACCCCTTCTTGACCGTATGGAAGTAGTGGAGGTTTCGGGTTATACCGAAAATGAAAAGCTTCACATAGCGAAGGAACATCTGATCAAAAAGCAGCTGGAGAAAAACGGACTCACTCCCGGACAGCTGGTCATAACGGATAAGGCTATAAGTGCCGTGATATCCGGCTATGTCAGGGAAGCCGGAGTCAGAGGTCTGGAGAGGCGTATCGGGGAACTTTGCAGAAAGAGCGCCAGACGGATCTATGAGGGCAAGGATAAAAAGATCACTGTCACCGATAAGAATCTGAAGGACTTTCTGGGCAAGGTTAAATATACCAGGGAAAAGGCCGGAAAAAAACATGAGATAGGGATAGTCCGCGGTCTGGCCTGGACCAGTGTGGGAGGCGATACCCTGGAGGTCGAGGTCAATATCATGCCGGGAACCGGACAGATGAAGCTTACGGGCAAGCTGGGGGATGTGATGAAGGAATCAGCCCAGGCGGGGCTTTCCTATATCAGATCCATTTCGGACAGATACGGGGTTAAGAGCAGTTTTTACAAGGAAAATGATTTTCATATCCATATCCCCGAGGGTGCTACTCCCAAGGACGGTCCTTCGGCCGGAATAACCATGGCGACCGCACTGCTTTCGGCCATTACGGGTACTCCCGTAAGATGCGATACCGCCATGACCGGAGAGATCACCTTAAGGGGCAGGGTCCTGCCCATAGGCGGTCTTAAGGAAAAGCTTCTTGCAGCGAAGAGCGCCGGGATAAAGCAGGTGCTGGTCCCCAAAGAGAATAAGAGGGATGTGGAAGAGTTTGATACGGAGATAACGGACGGCCTTTCCATAGTTTACGTCACCGGTATGGACGAGGTGATAAGCCACGCCTTTTTCGGTGAGGTAAAGACAAAGGGAAAGAAAAAGATCAAGGTGCAGTGATGGGACAGCTGGTGATAAGAGAGGCAAAACTGGATACGGTGTGCGGGATCACGTCAAAACTTCCGGAGGGTGATCTGCCCGAGATAGCTTTTGCGGGAAAGAGCAATGTGGGAAAATCTTCCCTGATAAACGCTCTCATGAACCGAAAGGATCTGGCCCGCACTTCTTCTCAGCCGGGGAAGACCAGGACCGTAAATTTTTATAAAATAAATGCTTTTGTAAAAGAAGAAGAGGAAAAGAGGGAGTGTCCATTATGCTTTGTGGATCTTCCGGGCTATGGTTATGCAAAGGTATCCAGAAGCGAATCGGAAAAATGGGGAGGCATGATAGAAGGCTATCTGAATTCTTCCAAAGCTTTGCGCAGTGTTTTCCTGCTCCTTGATCTGAGGCATGAACCTTCAGCCAATGATGTCCAGATGTATGACTGGATCAGATCGGCGGGTATAGAGCCTCTGATAATTGCCACGAAGAGCGATAAGGTAAAGCGTTCACAGCTCTCAAAACAGACAGTTGCCATAAGAAAAGGACTAGGTGCCGGGGCAGAGCTTAAGGTCATACCCTTTTCGGCTTTGTCAAAGCAGGGCAGGGATGAGATATATCGGGAAATAATACGGATAGTGTCGACATGAATAAAAAACGTGTTTTTTTTATTATCGCCTGCGGCCTGCTTTTACTGTTGCTCTATGTTTTTATGCGCAGGATGGAAAATGCGGATAAGAGCGACGCCCCATGGCCGCCTGATATCACCTGGGATGAACCCTATGTGGGACATGTGGATGTAAAATGTATCGTTGACGGTTATTCCCAGGAACCTGTGAAGGTTTTTTTAAGGGATAAGGAAGCTTTTTTCTGTCTGCCTTCCTTTGCGGCAGGAAGAGGGCTTACTCTTTCTTTTGACGAAAAATATTTTGAAGTGTCTGCCGATGGCAGCAGGCTGTATTGCGGGGATGGTATCCAGCCCGAAACAAAGCGGCTTGACATTGCATACTTGTCCAGGGCGTACGGGCGGATCGAAAGGACTTACGATCTTTCGGTCATGTATTCCAGGGATCTGCCGGCTGTTTTTCTTGAGACAAAAAGCGGAAGCCTGGAACGCATGGATGCGGATAAGCTGAACCTTGACTCCGGATACTTAAATTGTGTGGATTCGGACGGGGCGGATCTGGGCAGTGTCAGGATCGATTTTATGCGGGCAAAGGGACAGTCCAGTTTCACCCTTGCAAAAAAGAATTACAAACTTAACCTGCAGAAGGAAACAGCGCTTCTGGGAATGGAAACAGGATCTTCCTGGGTGCTTCTGGCAAATGCCATGGATACTTCGCATCTTCGGAATGCGGCGGCCTTTGAACTGGCAAAAGCCCTGGGAATCGGGGGTGTGGTGGATTACCGTTATGCGGATGTTTATTTTAACGGAGAATACCACGGGAACTATATGCTGGTCCAGTCTGTGGATTATTATTTTGAAAAACATATGGCCCCCGACAGGGATTCGTTTCTTCTGGAAAAGGAGACCTGGGAGGAGAGATTAAAGAGTGAAGCGGTATATCTGGACAGAGGAGAGGGAGTGTACTGGGAGTTTGTATTTCCCGAATTCCCGGGGAAGGAGTATAGGGACAGGGCATCGCTGATCCTGGACGGATTTGAAGACGCTGTGGATGCCGCCTGTGTATCCGCTGATCTGAGGGGACTGTCAGAGATCGCGGATGAGGAGTCACTGGCCCGGAAATATATCCTTGACGTGCTTACCAACGAGCCGGATTCCAATTCCCACAGTACGTTTTGTACCTATGATTCCCTGTCTGGGAAGTTTATCATGGCACCGGTGTGGGATTATGACAGGGCCTGGGGAAACAGGCCGGATATAAACCGTTACCCGGAGCTTGAATCCTTCTCCCATTCATGGCCGGAGAAGCTTATTGATAATCCGGCGTATCGGGATCTGTGTAAACAGGTCATGGATGAGTCGTCAGAGAATGTGGAGTATTTATACCGGGAATGGATGGATGATACGGCAGATCGTATCGCGGCATCCTGGGCCATGGACAGATGTGTGAACGGAGGGGGTATAAGCACTGTCCTGGATTTTGAGGATCAGAAGGAAAATACGGAGTATTTAAAGAGTGCCTTTGAGGAGGGTTATTCCGGCCTTTGTGCATATCTTGATGATCCTAAGTCCTATGTCCATGTGTATTTTGAGAGCAGGGAAGGCCGGGCGTACAGGATAAAAAAAGGAGAATGCATCCCTTATCAGGTGATGGGTTATCTTGAAAAACTATACGGATGCGGAGCATTTGTTTCTGATGAAGGATGTTTTGATGAGAACACTCCGGTATACACGGATCTGGTAGTATATCCGGCAGAAAGGCAAGATCATGGCGAACAATGAAGTATACGAGGCAGCGGGCTTTTCCTTTCCCACCAGGGAACAGGCGGATGCCGCGCTGGAAGAAGAAAAGAAGATCTATTATATAAAGTCGAGGCTGAATCATTCGGATCCCATGAGCATTCTGGTGATCTATAACAAGATGATCAAGGGACAGGTGATGAAGACCCCTGTGGGGATGGCTTTTCTCAAGGAACTTCACGATGAACTGTATAAGAGCAAATATGTGGATCCTCAGCAGATAGACAGCATCCCCTTCGGCGCATCCTATGAGATCAGGGACGATATGACTTCGGGCAGGGACGAGACCCTTTCCCAGAAGAATGAAGAGATCCAGCATTGCCGTGACCAGGTCAGACTTTGCAGGATAATCATCGGTGCCCTGGCAGTGGCTGTCATCGCCATGTTCGTTATCACCATGAAATCGGATAATCCCAATATTCTAAACTACGAGGTGGCGATACAGAATAAATACTCTGCCTGGGAACAGTCTCTGACGGAGCGGGAAAAGAAGGTAAGGGAAAAAGAGTTGGAACTGGGGCTTTAAATTATGGAAAATACAAAGATCTTAGTGGTAGATGACGAATTCAGGATCAGAAAGCTGGTAAAGGATTTTCTGGTAAAAAAAGATTACACGGTGGTGGAAGCGGAGGACGGTGTACAGGCTCTGGATCTGTTTTATGAGCAGCCGGACATAAGCCTTATCATCTGTGATGTGATGATGCCGAAAATAGACGGCTGGCACGTGCTTTCCGAGATAAGGGAAAGTTCATCTGTGCCTTTTATCATGCTGACCGCAAAGAGTGAGGAGAGTGATGAACTCCACGGGTTTGAGACCGGGGCGGATGAGTATATCACAAAGCCCTTTTCACCTAAAATACTGGTGGCCAGGGTGGAAGCCCTCCTGCGGCGTTTCGGCGCCGGCGCGGGCGAGGAAAAGATAGAAGCGGGGGACATAGTTGCGGATAAGAAGGCGCATGTGGTCACCGTTAAGGGAGAGCCGGTGGAGCTTTCCTTTAAGGAATTCGAACTGCTCACATACTTTATGGAGAATTCAGGCATAGCTCTCTCCCGTGAAAAGATACTCAACAATGTGTGGAATTATGATTATTTCGGAGATGCCCGTACCATAGACACCCACGTAAAAAAACTCCGGGCAAAGCTCGGAGAATGCGGCGATTATATCAAGACCATCTGGGGGATGGGCTATAAGTTCGAAGCCTGAGGATCAAAAGGGAGATCCTTATAATCCGCATAGAACATGTATTGCTGCACCAGGCCTGCGAAGCCCTTGTAGGGCGCCGGGTCGAAGCCCCGGGGATAATATCTGTCCAGGACTTTTCTGATATGTGTGTCAATGGGAAAGGCATCTATATGGTGCAGGCCGAAAAGACAGATACAGCCTGCCACTTTTTTCCCGATGCCCTTAAAACCCAGCAGCGTTTCAAAAGCTTCATCATATGACATGGATATGAGCTCATCCGTAAATTCCGGATGAGCTTTTGCGTATATGCACATTTCTTTAAGGTAAGGGGCTCTGTATCCCAGCCCCAACGAAGGATCGTCGAAGATGGAGGGATCGATCGTTGAGGGAGAGGGGAAACTGTCATCGGGTGTACATATTTTGCAGATCTTTTTTACCGAGTTCCTGATCCGGGGGATATTGTTGTTCTGGGAGATCATAAAGGTGATGATCATTTCCCAGGGATCCTGTCTCAGAATGCGGATGCCGCTGCCGTATTCACAGGCTCTGATCAGAAATCCGTCTCCGGTCAGGCGGATCTTTTCGGCGATCGCCCTGTAATCGGTAGCCATGTCAAAATAGGATGCCCAGATGTCATTCCATTCTTTTTCACTGCAGGATACGGCAAGATCACAGCCCTTTTGATATATCCTTATCCGTCTGCCAAATGCCGGTATCTCATAGGCCCGGTCATAACTGCCGGGATCTGCGGTTTCCCATCTGAAGATCTGTCCGCTTTCGGCAGTCTGCTTAAGATCCAGGTATTCGGTTTTGAATCTGTACATGGACATATGGTGTTTCGTTCCCCCCCCGGATATTTACGTTTCCCGTCAGCGCGTCCTTTCCCTGACGGCGGAAAAACTCCAGACTTTTATGTTGTATTCTTCTATGCCGCAGCCGCAGTATTCGCAGCTTTTATACTTAAGTGATCTGATGGGAGCCCCGCAGTTCGGGCAGTTGTAGGCCCTGGCGCTGTCCTGATCCTCTTCCAGCTTGTCCCTGTCCTGGATATATATCATATCCACGTCATATTTTGTCTGATATGTCAGGTCCTTTGAGCCTTCGGTCAGGGTTCCCTGTTTTTCTTTATAGTGTATGCACTGGAGGGAACTCTGAAAGGTGATCACGCATTTTCCGGGAACCTTTGAATAATTCGTGATCTCGGTACGGTGGATCTTTATGGCATTGAAGGTTTCCTTAAGTTCCTGTTCCTTAAGTGCGTCGATATATCCCTGAAGAGCATATCTGAGCTCGCTGTTTCCGTCTTTCAAAGGTTCGGTGCTCATCTGTGTGATGCCCCGCAGATATGATGACAGCACGGATTCCGCTCTGCCCTTCATCTCGTTAAAATTAAAGCCGGGAAAGTCCCTGGATATCTGGGGCAGATAGACGCTGGTCATGGCGGAAACGGATTTGGGCCTGGTGGCGCCGTCCTGTTCCAGCTCCTTCGCCAGCTTGTCCAGATGTTCTATATCCACCAGGTTGGCGGTGTAGCGTTTTATGGTGTGCCTGATGTGTTCAAAGAGCAGATAACCGCCCAGAATGACCGCCAGCATGAGTATAAGGACTATAATGATCAGTGTCATATCGATCCTCCTGTCTGAGTAGTTTTATCTTTTAGATTATATAGAGAAACCGTCCTGAATTCAATGTATAAATTCCTGTTCCGGGGCATTATTCAAATTGACCTTTCGGTTATAATGGGGTATAATTTTTTCATCGGGCTGTTTTATCAGACAGATCAATTGTATTTCCGGAGGAAAAAAGAAATGGGACTTAAAAGGATTGGTTTCATATCAGCTGTATTTATCTCTGCGTCTTTACTCGCTGCATGTTCGGGCAAACAGCCCGCAGGTGCCGGGGCAGGTGGGGATACGCTGGTACTTAAGGCGGGTTTTTCCACTTCCGCCTCCGACCCCAGAGTGGTGGCTACGGAGCTTTTCAAGGAAGAAGTGGAAACTGCCACGGATGGCCGTATCGCCGTGGAAATACATCCTGACGGAGAATTGGGAGCGGATTCCGAACTGATCGAGGGAATAGTAAATTCGGATATCGATATCACGGCATCCAGTGCCGGTAATTTTGCCACATATGCTCCGAACGTCGGCATTTCGGCCTTTCCTTTTTTGTTTGACGATTTTGACGAGGCATGGGCGTTTGTGGACGGTGATGTGGAAAAAGAAGCCGAGGAAGAACTGGTTGATTACAATATAAGGGTCCTTGGGCATTATGACAACGGATTTAGGTGTGTGACCACCTCTGATAAGATCGGACCGGTCAATAATGTTTCCGACATGGACGGGCTGATAATCAGGACTCCCGAGAACCAGATCGTTATGCAGACCATGCTTTTGCTTGGCGCCCAGCCCAAGGTCCTTGATTTTACAAAGCTTTACGATGCGTTAAAGAACGGTGAGTTTGACGCCCAGGAGAATCCGATCCCCGTCATATATAACAATAATCTTTATGAGGTTCAGTCTAACCTGGCCATTACCAATCACAGCTACGATGTAATGCTTTTTGTCATTGCGGATGATGTATGGGATTCTTTGTCCGATGAGGACAGGCAGATCCTGGCACAGGCAGCCCTTAAGGCACAGGCAAAGGACAGGGAACTGATCAAGTCCCAGACCGAAGAATATATCGACAAGCTGAAAGAAGAGGGGATGACGGTCACCTATCCCGATCTGGCAGAGTTTAAGGAGGCGACTTCATCGGCAGTTCAGATTTTTGCAGACACTTATGATGCGGATCTTTTAAAGAAGATCCAGTAAAGAAGATCCGGAAAAATGATCCGGTAAAGAGACATAAATGGTATTCAAGGTATTATTTTTGGTGCTGATAGTGCTTCTCCTGCTCTGCATGATAAGCGCCATACGTACCGACAGACGTAATTGGGGATATATATTCATCTGTACTCTTGTCATAGCCACTGACGTTCTTTGTTATTTCCTGGTGGAAAGCAGCGGTATCAGGGCGGCAAGATCGGTGTTGGTCGTATATTATGCCAGTCATTGCTGGTTTTGTTTCTTTACTCTCTGGATGATCATCCTTTCCGGCAGGCATCGCGTGATAAAGCTTATGCTCATCCCTTCCGGGATGATCTGTCTCTTTCAGACCTGCCTTATCCTTTTGACTCTTCGCGGACACAGGTTCATTTCCTATTCGAAGCATATCCTGTGGGGCAGAAGCTGGTGGGTGGCAACGCCGGCTATCCCGGAGTCTTTCATACTTGATTTTAATATTTATAACAAGGGGTTTATCGTAAATGTTGTTATCATACTTGCGGTATCCGTTGTCTGTATTTTGCGATCTCCCAAGCTTTACCGGGGGAAGTATTATATATTTCTTTTTCAGCAGATCGCTATAGCTGTTGTTGAATCTACGGTTAGTGTTATGTCTCTTCCTGTCTGGATCAATGCTGTTATCCAGACCGTGATGTGTTTTTCATATCTCTATTTCATAAAAAGCTATTCCATAGATAAGTTGAGGACCTGGTCCCTGAGGTCCTTTGCCAATGAGATGAGCGACGGCTTTGTTCTTTATGATGAATATGACAGGCTGGTGCATATGAACGATGTTATGATCAGAAAGCTTCCCAAGGATCTGATAAGTTCGTTCTCCGACCGTAAGAAAATGGATGAATGGCTTGATACTGCCATAAACGTGGAAGGTCTCGAGGTACTGTGCTGTCCCACCGATATGGGAAATACTTATTTTAAGGTCCATAAAAACGAACTCGAAGAGCGGGGCATAGGCATGGGCGCCATCTATATACTTCATGATACCACGGAGTCGGTGAATCTGATCGGTTTTATGAAGGAAGCCAACGATTCGCTGGAACGTGTGGCAAGGATGAAGTCGGATTTCCTGGCAAATATGTCCCATGAGATCCGAACCCCCATGAATGCGGTGATAGGAATGGCTGAGATCGCATTGAGAGAGCCGCTTCCCGAAAATGTGCTGGATTATCTGACCCAGATACAGAACTCCGGCAAAAATCTTTTGAATATAATAAATGATATCCTTGATTTCTCAAAGATAGAAGCGGGCAAGATGGAGATCATCCCCGAAAGATATGAGCCTTTGTCAGAGCTTGCGGATATAGCCAATGTGCTTGCCACAAGGATAGGGGATAAGGAACTGGATTTTTATGTCAGCTGTTCCGATCAGATACCCAGGGTGCTGGAGGGTGATTCCATGCGCATCCGTCAGATCATCATCAATCTGGCCAATAATGCCATCAAATTTACCCGACAGGGCGTGGTCGTCATACGTGTGGGCTGTGAAAAAAAATCCGAAGACGAAGTGATCATGAGCTATCATATCGTGGATACCGGTGTGGGCATCAAGCAGGAAGATATGACTAAGCTTTTTGTCAGCTTCCAGCAGGTGGATTCCAAGCGCAACAGGTCCGTTGAGGGGACCGGTCTGGGTCTGGCCATTTCACAGAAACTGTGTGAGGCCATGGGAGGAAAGCTGGAGGTAAAGAGCGAATACGGAAAAGGTTCGGATTTTTATTTTTCCATTCCTCAAAAGGTAATAGACGGATCGCTTGATCTTAAAGTAAAGGATGCGGAAAACAAATTTGTATATTGCCTGAGTGAAAATGATAATATGGCCGATGCCTTTGTGAAGGGTGTCAACCGTTTCGGCGTACGGGGCAGTATTATCAATGACCTGGCTGAATATGCACCGATGAGTGATCAGGATTTTGTTTTCTTCAGTGAATATGGGTATACGGATGAGCTCAGGGATTTTTTGCGGTCCCATGATAAGGTTACCGGAGTTATCCTGGTGGCCTTTGCCTCTGATTTTGAATCGGATCTTCCGAATCTCCGTATCATGAGACGGCCGGAAACGACCCTTGGCATGGTCAATATCCTTAACAATCTGGTGCTGACACACAGTTCAAACGATGCCGGCGGAGCTTTTGTGATCGATTTTACGACTCCGGAAGCCCGCTTCCTCATCGTGGATGACAATGCGATAAACATAACCATTGCAAAGGGATTGCTGGCGCCGCTTAAAGCATCCTGTGACGGAGCCCTCAGTGCCCGGGAAGCCATCAGGATGCTGAATCTTAAGGATTATGATCTCATTTTCATGGATCATATGATGCCTGAAATGGATGGCGTGGAGGCAACGGAAGTTATCCGGAGAGATATCCACAGGGCTGACGGCGTACCCATCATAGCTCTTTCCGCAAATGCCATGGAGGAAGCCAGGGAGATGTTCAGGAATGCGGGCATGAATGACTTTGTGGCAAAGCCCATAGATGTCAGAAGCCTGATCTCCTGCGTGAAAAGGTGGCTTCCAAAAGAAAAGATAGTAGATGGCGTTGCAGATGGTCAGGATCAGGGCGCCCTGACAAGTGTATCCTACGAAGGCCTGGACAGTGTGAACGCCATCGACGCCCTGGGATCGGTTGATCTCTATCAGAAGATCGTCTGTGAATATTACCGGAGCGGTCAGGAAAAATATGCTCTGATACAAAGGGCTTATGATGAAGAGGACTGGGAAGACTATGCCATAAAGGTGCACGCGCTCAAGAGCAGTTCGCGGCAGATAGGTGCCCTGGAGCTGGGAGATATGGCCCAGGAACTGGAATACGCGGGCAAGGCGGAAGATGTGGATACCATCAGGTCAAAGACCGACGCTCTTCTGAAGACCTACAGGGATCTGCTTGATAGTCTGTCTGTATACTTTAAAGAAGAAAAGAAGGATGATTCGCAGCTTACTCCCATTTCTGATGAGGAGTTATCGGCTGTTCTTGATGAACTTTCCGTGGCATGTGAGAACCTGGATATGGATGTGATGGAAGATGTGGCAGCCCGGCTTAAGGAGTATTCCTTTGGGGACAGGACCGATGAGGTGAATGACCTGCTGCATGCAATGGATAACCTGGATACGGAAG